>Ga0209225_1000651_pt1 | contig 38153 bp, 39 predicted proteins | sample WasSprMetagenome_FD_184732 | JGI IMG/M metagenome (GOLD analysis project Ga0209225, IMG submission 184732) | Sulfidic aquatic microbial communities from Washburn Spring, Yellowstone National Park, USA - WS (SPAdes) (version 3) | ecosystem: Environmental > Aquatic > Thermal springs > Hot (42-90C)... | reverse complement strand
CTAAATCGAGGTCGATTGCCTGTCCCACTTTCAGGGCTGTGCTGATGATGGTTTTCGTTCCCGTGTTCTCAAGGTAACGGAGGCCGGAGGAGTCGACGAAGACTATTTCATTGTCCCCATCCCCGTCCACATCCGCGATTGGCCCTGTATCGGGGCGCCCGTTTGTTGCTGTCCAGCCGCCGGTTCCGCTGAGCGAGATCCAGCCCAGACCGGGGACCGCCGGGAGGGAGTAGGGGATGTAAAGAGAGTAGCCGGAGTAGCTGAAAAAGCCTGGGAATCCCACGAACTCGGTCTGGCTTGAATTCAAAACGGAGGAGTTCCCACCCGTCACGTTTACCCTGCGGAGGCGGAGGTCCGAGTCGGCATACCCGACATAACAGCCAACCAAAAGAACCTCTAGGGTCCCGTTGCCATCCAAGTCTGCTATCCCGCCGAGATCCACTATCCTCATGTCCCTCCCGTACTCATCGTAGACGCTTATGGTCCAGGGATTTCGGGTATTATCGATGAACGACACTAAGCCGTTCTCGTTCAGGTACACAATGTCGGGGCGGCCGTCCCCGTTCACATCCTTCATATCCCCGACCATCCTTGCCCTCACTCCTAGGTTCTCTACATTTCCATCGATGTCCACCACATGCAACCACCCCCCCCTTACGAAGGCTATATCGTAGTCAGCCCGGTAGGAGAGGCCGACGCTACCCCCCGAGACCGCTAGGTTCTCGAGCTGACAGGAGCCCCAGTCCGCGTCGGAGGAGAGGGACCACTCGAATGGAACTGTCGCCTGATCCAGCCGAATGTCCACCAGAGCATTGTCGACAAGCCCCCCCTGATCGACGGTACCGCTTACGAGCACATCCTGATCAGGGTTGACCACATTGTCGCTGAGGCTCACGCTAAGTAGGGCGAGGGCCGCCGGTGCGGAAAGCAACAGAAGGATGAGACCACAGGCAGCTATTTTGATCCACACATTTTTTTTTAACTTTCTGTCTTAAAAATTTAACTAATTAACATAAAAATTTAAACAAAAATCTAGTTACGAGTCCTGATTAACTCAGACAATGAAAGCGGAGACGGTGGTGGCTGGCCTCATGTTGGTGATCCTGAACGCTACGCAGTCACCAGCACAGGAGGTGGTTCCTATCCAAGCGGTTATACACATCGGCCTCGACAACACGGCCCTTAACTGGGAAAACATAACGAAGCCCTCAACATACACCTGGTACAGGCACATTCACCAGCCAAACAACGATGAAAACATACAGCTGACGATCTACGCCGATACGACCGTGAGGGTGGACATCCTCCGTTCCCGAACGAAGCCCGGCATTGCCTACGGAGGAGGGGACAACGAAATAGAGGTGCGCATCTACAACGGCGACAATTTACTTCAGTATGTGGAGGATAGTGACACGACCGATAACATCCCATGGCTACAGGATCTGGGGCCCCCGGCAGGTGACAACTTGTATTACAACAATATTGCACCGGCATTGGGAGTGAACAACAACCAGCAGGGGGGAACTTACTCGGGCGGGTCCATAACAATCTTAGCTGCAGAAGGGTAGGCACCGCTAGCACCTTTCATTGGTATTCTTCACATCCCTGTTGAGTCGAGGGTTGGCTAATCGTTCATGCCGCGGGGTAGGAGAAGAAAGCTGGCGTTGCTGTGATTTTTGCATGGGTGGCGGGCGACGTGGATTTGAATTTTGTTTTAAAAATTTAACTAATCTAGATAAAAATTTTCCGATACCCTTTTTAAGCGATAATCTGAAAAAAAAGATGAAGCTAGAAACAGCGGCGCTAGCCCTGATGCTGGTGATCCTGGGTGCACCTTTGGCGCTTCCGCAGTCCTCGGTGACGGCAAACATCAGCGTTGCAATTACCACGGTCATACACATCGGCCTCGACAACACGGCCCTTAACTGGGAAAACATAACGAAGCCCTCAACATACACCTGGTACAGGCACATTCACCAGCCAAACAACGATGAAAACATACAGCTGACGATCTATAGCGATACGACCGTGAGGGTGGACATCTCGGCTAACCGCGTGAAGCCCAGCATCACGGGGTCGGGGGATACTGCAATGGAGGTTCGAATTTACAATGGTGACAACTTGCTTCAGTACATCGGTGACAATGCTACAGCCGATGCTACTTGGCCGCTCTCTATCCCATGGCTACAGGATCTTGGACCGCCGGCAGGTACCAACCTGACTTACAACAATATTGCACCGGCATTGGGAGTGAACAACAACCAGTACGGTGGAACTTACTCGAACGGGTCCCTAACAATCTCGGCTGCAGAGGGCTAGGCACCGTGAAGAGGCGGGTGGGCTGGGCAATAGTTTTATTTCTTATTTTAATTCCTATTTCAGATGCGGCAGATATAGGTGTCAAATACTCCCCCTTGTTCGAGATAGCCAAAACGCAAGAATCCCTGTTGGAGGTTCACGTGTACAATACGGCTGGCCCCGAGAACCTCTATGTGACGGTGGGGGATCTCAGGTTAATCGATGCCGAGAACCGGGAGGTGCCACTCGAACCCTGGAACATTCGGGTCCAACCGGGGAGGGAAAACTTCAAGGTCGACCATCAGACCATAGAGGCCAACTTCTTCCTCCCTTACATGCCGCCCTTAACTAGCCCAACCCAGCCCGAAGTCCCTGAGGATCTTCGGGAATTTGCTGACACCTGCACCCGAACTATAGGGGACAACTGGGCCCCTGCTCGGATTGTGCGAATCTTCATCACCCCGCCGGAAGATGCCAAAACGGGCCCTTACACCCTGTACGCCAGCATCGTGGGCAAACCGGCGGTTGGAACCATTCTGGGCGGGGCAGTGGGGGTGAACGCAACCCTCCACCTGCTCGTCAGGGGCCCGCCTCCCCCTACTCCAATCAGGGGGGCAATCATTATCACGGTAATCGTTCTCGCCGTCTTCGTCCTCGGATACTGGCTCAGGAAGAGGAGAGTGCTGAGGGTCTGAAGATGGATGAGGCCATCATCCCTTCCGGCCCTTGTCCTTCCGCTCCTCCTCGCTATCCCCGTAGCTGAAAGCCAGTGGGTCTCAGCCATGATTGTTGCCAGGATGGCGGACGCGGGCATAGGATTGGAGAACGTCCGCGCCGTCCCCTCCCAGGTGGAGGCCGGGAAGACCGTGAGCCTCTGCTGCGCCGTCCTCAACCTCTCCTCCTCCAACTCCCTTACCGTCAAGACCACCTCAAGGTTCGAAATTTACATGGGGACAACTTTGGTCGAAAACCTGGCCATGCTGGAAAACTCTCTCTCGGTCGCGCCCGGGGGAAGCGTGGACATCTCCAGATCCTGGAGCACGGCTGGGAGGTCCGTGGGCACCTACCGCTTCCTAGCCGTGGTGGAGGGGGAGTCTGCCGGGATCCCCTTGACGGCTTCTGGAGAAAACAGCTTCACCATCGTGAGCGTCGGCGACTTCTACCTCAACCTCGATCCCCCCTCGGGTCAAGGGGCCCCCGGGAGCACCGTTTCCTCCACCGTTTACGTCAGGGCAATCGGGACTTTCACCGAGAGCGTCAGCCTCTCCCTCTCCGGGATCCCGGGCGGGGTCTCGGCCTCCCTCTCCCAGACCTCCGGCATCCCCCCCTTCTCCTCCATCCTCTCCCTCGCCCTCTCCTCCTCCGCTATGCCGGGGACCTACCCCATAACCGTGAGGGGGACCAGCGCCACCAAGATGAGGGAGAACATCTTCACCCTGACCGTCCGAGCGCCGGAGAACCTGCCGGTGACCCTTCCGCCCGAAAACGTTCCCAGAAAGGCCACCCGAATGCTCCTCTTCCTCCACCCCCTTTTGGTGGAGGTCGTCCCCCGGGTCCCCTATTCTATAAGGTTCGGGCTCCACAACCCGGACAACGTGGGGATAGAGAACGTCTTCCTGAGCCAGGAGGGGATAGAGGGAGCCACCCTAACGCCGGCGCGTCTCGGCCTTCCGGCGCGGGAGAAAGGCTTCTTCACCCTGGGCTTCACCCTCCCCCCCGAAACCCCCGAGGGCCTCAGAACGGTGACCGTCTCGGCCTTCGCCCCCTACGAGAACCTGCTGGCGAGCCGCGCCTTCTACCTGAGGGTGAAGCAGGACAGGAGGCCTTGGGTTAACAGGGCAGTGGAGCTGGACAGGCTGGAGAACAAGACCATCGTCACCCTCACCCTCCAGAACGGAGACAGGCCCCTCACCCAAGCCCTGATAAGGGAGTTCATCCCCCCAGCCCTGATAGAGGATCTCTCCCAGGTTCAGTTCGAGGTGGCCCCCTCCAGGGTCTACCCCGAGAACAGAATCGTGGAATGGGCGATAAGGAGGGTAAGGGCGAGGGAAAGAAAAACCTTCACTTACTGGATTCCTAGGCTTCCCCCACCGGAGTTCGATGTTACCAACTGGTTCCTGGCCGGTCTCATCCTCCCCCGGGTGGAACCCTTTGGTTTGAGAGCCTGGGCAGAGAACTTCACGCCGGGGGAGGGTGCCAGGATTTGGGTGACGGTCTTCAACTACACGGAGGACAACATCTCCGTCTCGGTCACGCTCAAGCTGCCCGAGGGTTTCTACATCATGGGGGAGGGGAGCAAGACGGTCGGGCTTGGGCCTAGGGAGAACGTTACGGTAAACTTCCTGTGCATGGCGCACAAAACGGTCAGGCCTGGAACCTACAAGGGGAAGGCGGTGGGGACGGGGGAGGAGAGGACGGTAGAGGCGGAGTTCGACATGCTCGTTCTCTCGCCCCCTCCTTTTCCCTGGCACCTGCTCATCCTTCCCTTCCTCGGAGCGGTGGTCGCCGCTCTCCTGATAATGTTGTTGAGAAGGGAGAGGAAGAGAGCAAGGGGCAGAAGGTTTAGAATCAGAATATAGTAAAACAAAAATCAGTAAAACTTGTATCCCGATTTTTACCATATTCCGAATGAGAGTATCCAGCAAAGGCCAAATATGCCTTCCAAAAAAGGTGAGGGAGGCTCTGGGTCTGAAACCGGGAGACTTGGTTGAAATAGAGACCGGTACAGGTTTTGCCATTATCAGACCGGTAAAAAACCGTCCGAAAGCCTGAGGGGAATCGGGCGCCATATTAAGGAGAAACTTGGCTTGGGGGCGGTTAGCTCGTTCGTCAGCTTCGGGAGGAGGAGACTTGACACAACTCGCCCTGATAGATACCAACGTCTTTCTCACGTTCATCCTTGAGGACCCTGGATGGGAATACTGTGGTAGGTTGTTGGACGAAGCATATGCAGGGAAAATTCGCTGCCTGATTAGTGCCATTTTCAACTTTCCGAGCTTTACACACCTTTTAAGAGGACCGGCGATTGGAGGGACTGGAGAAAGTAAGGAAGGAGCTCGAAAAGCTCAGGGTCAAGATAAGACCTGTAGATCGAAGAATAGCAGAAACTCTCCTCCGATTACCGCTCGCAGGTTAGAACCCCGGAGGGAAGGTGGATTTCACTGGCGGATTCCATCCTTTTGACAACTGCAGAAGTCGAGGGTGCCGAGGTTTTCTACACGTTGGATCCAGACTTCCTCTCGGTGGAGCGAATCAAGGTGAGTGCTCCTATATGCCCCTTGAGGAATGGGTCAAGAAGTTCCAGACCAAATGAACGCTGGGTTAAATGAACCAAAGGTCAATTTCTTGATGGGATACACCAAGGGTTTCTGGATCGGGATCATCTTCTTCATCATAGGGATACTGATGATTCTGCTAGGCTCACCTCCCCAGCTGGAGCTTCTGGGGAGTGTCTGCTCCATTGCAGGTTTCATGTGGGCAATTGCGGAGAGGGTGACCCCACCAGTCGTTGGGATATTGCGTGAGCTTCACAAATCAATGGGGGAGCTTCATAACGACCACGTCACCCTCCACAAAGACCACCAAGAAATCCTGAAAGCGCTCCGAAGAAGGTCAGGGCATAATGAACCGACTCTTTTAAGGGGAAGTGTCGTAGCTTAGTGTTTTGCAGGACTCGTCGGTTACCCCTCGAACCGAACCTCCACCTCTCCGTGACGCAAGCCGGAGAGGCTGCAGGAAGGAGGTGATGTTCTCAGCTTTCCGCATTTCACCAGACCCTTATCTTCAGGGAGCCTCGCTCATTGATCTCGCTTGGAATCTTCCTTACCTCCATGTGCCTCAGGTGGAGGGCTGGAAGCCTCGATGAGTATCGCGTCATCTGCTAAACTTTAAAAGGATTTTCTTAGAGGTGGAAATGGCAAGGCTTAAAAGTTGAGGCTACCGCAAGTAAGTTTCCACGAATTCCTCAATGTAGCTGGTCGCTCTCTTCATGTAATCCTCAAATTTTTTAGGGTCCAAGCTATACCTCTTTATCCGCATCTCGATCTCGCTTTTTGCGCGAGTCGTCGCCTTCTCTCGAAAATAATCTATCTCCCGCTTGTTCCAACTCCTTTTCGAGGCTATCTCCGTGGCCTGCTCCGTGTAAATGGGACTTTCCTTCTCCTCCCTGAACAAAGCCGCGTGGGCAGCAGCGTTTCCAACCAAGCTCGCCATCTTGTCCAAATCACCTTTTCTGCTCATAGGATGTTTCTCCTCAGATAGAGGTCGGCCTCATTTTCGCCCAGTGCCCTCACTTCCCTAGCGACAACCGGGTACAGTTTATATATAACCCTCTTCAGGGTCGAAAGTTCCTGCCGAGAAAGTTTAAGATTTTTCCCCTTTGAGATAGCTCTGAGCTTCGAGCATAGGTTTCTCCCCAGAAGTTCTTGCATTTCCAGTTTCAATTTCAGAGTATCGTAGCTCAGGTTCAAGACGTGCTTCAGCGTCAGTAGTTCCTTGAGAGCAACGAACATGTGGCTCGCATCTCTACCGCGCGACAATTCCAGTTGGAGATCAACGAACCTGAGGGCCTCAAGCAGGCCTATTTTGGAGATGGGATAAATTTCCCTCGATAGTCCGCACTCGTCAAATATTATCCCTTCCCGAAGCCAGAACCTCATCTTGGGTTCAAGCATCTGCCATTTCCGATACTGGTCCTCGGAAATTACCTTTATCTCCACTTGCTTTTTCAGCAAGGTGCTTAGCCTTTCCTGGAGAGCTCTCCTTTCCTTCAACCCCCACCCCACGTCCGAGACGACTAGGACATCTATGTCGCTCAGACCATCCGCGTCGCCCCTTGCCTGAGAACCAAATATCAGAATCATTTTCAGGCGTGGTATTTCTCTGTAAAGAGCCACTACAAGATCAAACAACTTTTTGTTTTTCGAGCGGAGATGCTCTAGTTTCGCCCTTGTTTCTGGATCCAGCCATTTGTACTTTCCCCACCCAACTCGGATGACCTCATGCCTCTTTTGAAGCCTCGCTAGAGTTACCCTGGCTGATGCGTAAGATATGCCTCGACTCCTGGCAAGGGAACTCACCGTGATGTACTTCATTGTTAACATTTAATGTTAACATTTTATAGAGTCCTAGTTTTGGGGTCACAGGACCTAGGAAAGACTTCAAAGGGTCTAATCTAAGCTCTCTTTCCATCGGTCCGCCTAGCCCAGAGGACGAAGCTTGCGCAGCGCCTGCGAGATTCTCAGGTTGAGCTACCCGCCGGCACAGCCTGTGAACGATTTTCACCAACCGGTTGCTCCAGTACTTGGGGAGAAGGAGGAGCCATGAGCCTCTCCAGGGCCGTGAGCCTTCTCTTCTCAAGCTCTATTTCCACCTTCTCGAGAAGTCTGTCGGCCCCAATCTGCCAGAGATCGACGTAGAGCTGGACCAAGGGAATCTTTCCATCTTCGGAGAGCTTGGCGAGGTGCTCATCCCACTCGAGCAGGAAGAGGTTGGGTTCCCCCTTGACGGTGGTTAGACTTCCCACGATTTCCTCCGGCTTCCCGTAGGCGAAGATTTTTTCGAAGCCGGGATTTTCTCCGAGAAGGAGCTTGTAGCCGCAGTGGGCAGTGAAGAGGACCTTTCCCCTTAGCAGGTTTTCGGTTTGGAGCAGGGAGAAAACTCTGGCCGAATAAACCACGTCCTCCATCAGGTTCCTCTTGACCGCCCAGCTGAGGAGAATTTTCTGGGGATTGATTACTCGGAATCCCTGAGGCTTGCGCTCAACGGCACCGATTTGCTCGAGCCAAGCAATCATCCTGTTCGCCGCTCCGGCTGAGATGGAGCAGGAGGAACAGAGGCGCGTCTGTACGAAAAAACGCTCGCCGCGGGAGTAGAAGCCATGGAGGATTTCCCTGAAGAGCCTCTCCCACTTCTTCACTTTCACTCTTCTCACACGTTGAGAAAAGGGGAAGGTTTTTATAAGAAGAAGAAGGAAAGAAGATGCAAAAATATCTGCCCATCATTATCGTCGTTGTGGTTGCGGCCGCTGGAGCTGGAGTTTTTCTGTTGAAGGGAGGCAAGGGTGCGGCGGGTGGGCTGGAGATTCTTGAGGTTTCGGGTCCCACGGAAGAAGTTCCGGAGGGACAGAGCTGGGGGATTTATGTCACGGCTCGAGCTCCCGCCCCAGGAACCTACACCCTTAAGATATCTTTTGCGGGCGAGACCATTGAGCAAGAGGTGAGTTTCGAGGAGGCCGGAGAAAATACGTTCTACATCGGTTTGAAGGGACTGGCGCAGGGGACCTATTCCTACAGTGTGGGAGGCATTGAAAAGAAAATCACCTTCCGGCCTCTGAAACCCGCCCAATTTGAAATCGTGAGCCTTTCTGTGTCAGAGGACAACGTTCCCACCAACAAGTCCGTGGTAGTGAAGGCAACGGTTCGAAACGTGGGTGAGCAGGAAGGTTCCTACAGCGACACTGTGCAGGCCGGGGCGGTCTCCAAACCTATTGGACCTAAAACGATAAAACCGGGAACACAGGAGGAGCTAAGGGCCACCTTAACCTCGGACGATTTGAAGAGCATCTTGGGGAACAATACCACGACTAGGGTGAGCATTAGGCTCGGAACCAAGGAGACTTCTCTAACCGTGCGTCAGCCAATACCTCCCACTCCCGCGTACCTTTCCATTCAGGCACCGAAGAAGGCCTACCCCGATCAGCAGGTGAGTGTTTTCATCTTAGTCAAAAACGCAGGTGACTTGAAAGGAGAATTATCCTTCCAAGCACAGGTGGGAGGGGAGACGAGAACACTAACTAGGACGCTGGAGGGAGGTCAAGAATATTCGTGGGAGCTCAAGGTAACAGCACCTTCTTCAGGAACCCTGACGGTCGGTGTGAAAGACCTCTCCCCTGTCTCGATTGAGGTGGCAACACCCTTGGGCGTCAGGGTGGAAAACTTGGAGACCCCTGTGGTGGTTACTAGTGGGGACAAGGTCAAGGTCAAGTTCAAGCTGAGGAACACAGGTACCTCGGATTGGAGCGGTCAGCTCGACATCTATGTTACGGGTCCAGAGAGTAAGAGTGACAAGACTCCTGCAGTTACTGTGAAACCTGGTGAGACGGTGCCGGTTTCAAAAGAGTTCACCCTCACCAAGTATGGAATTTACACGGTTTCCGTTGAAGATAAGTCGGCCACGGTGAGAGTTTTGCGCCCAACCGAGGTAAACACACCGGGCGATGCATCGGTCTATTGGACGGATTACTACTACGAGATACCCATCGTCAACTACAAGGTGACGAAGCAATACTACTCTGCCACCGTCTATAGGGGGATAGAAGAATACGCTGGTTATCGATGCATGAAGTGGCAGACGCTCGATGTTCAAAACCCGGATGCATATTATGAGTATTTCTACCAGCTCATCACACCAGATGAAAAGGAGAGTAAGCAGGTGGGAACCGTGCACTACGAGACGACTCAAAGCACCATCATAAGCTTCGATCCGCCGGCCAAGAACTGGACTTGGCCTATGAGTTCCTTTACTGGCGACTGGTCGGATTACTCCATGGTAATCAAGACGAAATACGGAGGACAGGAGTACACGCTTGAAATCAAGGGTAAGGCAAGGTTCAGGGTGGAACTTGGAGGTACTCGAACTCTCAAGACCAAGTGGGGAACGGATGAGGAGGTGCAGGTGGTGACGGTTTACACCGACATAAAGGATGCCACCATCAAGGTGGCGGGACTGACGGGCACGGCAAGTGGAACGCTTAAACTCACTAGGTACATGGGTAAGGGCGGTTCTCTCAGGGAGGAGGCGGACTCCAAGATAGACTTCACAGTCGGTGTTAGTTCCAGCATGATCATCAAGTACACCTCGGATATGCTCTGCTACAGAAACTACTGGCTGGGCACTGGCGGTGACCCCAACTATTACAAGTATCTGCCGAGTTAGGAAAGCAAATTTTCCTAATTTTTTAAGATGGTAAATTAGACTTTACTAATGGTTGAGATATCCAGAATAGTCGCCCAAAACCCTTGGTGGAAGTTTGGACCCGATTTTGCCCTCTATGACGAGAATCTCCGGAGATACAACGAGGCATCTCTCAAAATAGTCAGGAAAAGCCTGCCACTGTCAACTGGTAATATTTATGCCATTCATGGACCTAGGCAGGTTGGAAAGACCACCGAGATGAAAAAGACCATTCAAGAGTTGATCAGGAATGGTCAGGATCCCGATTCCATTTGCTATTTCTCCTGCGATGGCGTGGTCTCGGGAAAAGAACTGCAAAAGGTGCTGGATTTTTTCCTAGCCAAGCTGATGAGGCACGAAAAAATTTACATTTTCTTGGATGAGGTGAACTTTGTGAAAAACTGGGTCCCGTTGATAAAGAGGATTGCCGATGAGGGAAATTTTGGAAGGATTGTCATAGTCTTGACGGGTTCGCCTTTTGGTTTGAAGGTTCATACCCATGAGCTCATAGGGAGGGGGATAGAGGGCAACAGGTATTTCCTCAGACCCTTGTCCTTTAGGGACTTTATCCTCCAGGTCTCGGGGAAAATCGCTGAGCATACTCCCGATTCCTCCCTAAGAGCCGAATTGAGAAATCTTCGCACCCACTTTGAAACGACTCGAATAGACCTAGAAAGACCAATGAAGGAACAGCTGGCCGAAATCGAGAGAAGCCTGAGTTATATGAGAAGCTTAGGGCTTCTCTTCGAAACTTATCTTAGGACGGGAGGTTTTCCGGCCGTCATAAACAACTATCTGGCAAACTTCAGCAAGGAGGAGAAAATAGAGGCAAAGTTTTACGAGATGTTTGTCGAGCTCGTGGTTAGGGACACGCTAAGGCAGGGCAAGAGCGACCGAATCATGCAGCAGGTGCTTGCCGCCATCCTGAAGAGAATGGGTTCAAGGTACGACTTCAAGAGTTTGGGCGAGGAGACGGAAGAGCAGATTTCTCACCCGACTATCTTGGAGTACCTCAGACTGCTTGAGGACAACTTCCTCATTCAAGTGCTCTATGCCTACGATTTCTCGAGGAGTTCGATCAAGGTGAAAGGGGCAAAGAAAGTCCACTTTCTAGATCCCTTCATTTTCCACTCCTTTAACGGCTGGATTCGAGGAAGGCCTGGGTATAGTCTTTCGGAGGAATTCCTGCTGGAGGAACAAAATTCCTCAATCTTGGTAGAGGGAATAGTGCAGGGCCACCTGGCGCGAACAAAGGAGATACCGGTTCTCAAACCCCCCGACAGATTCCTCTGGTTCTACTATGACCGTGGCGAGCTCGATTTCGTCTACAAGAGGGAAAACGGCGATTTTCTAGGAATTGAGGTCAAGTACCGGTCCAAGATCGGAAAGGAAGTGTATCGAATCGGTAGCATACGAGAGTATCTGCTGCTGAGCAAGGACGATTTCGACATTGGGGAGGACTTGATGACCGTCCCGGTTCCAGTATTTTTAAGTCTTTTGCAGGAATCAGAAAAGAGTCTTTGAGTCTTATCATGAACGAGCAGAGGGGGGTTTCGGAGACAGTTGGGGCAATTCTAGTTTTCGCTGTGGTGGTTCTGTGCCTCTCGATATACTACTCCACCCATCTCTCCCAGGAGCTGAAGAGAAACGAGCTCAGGCACCGCGAGAAGGTGGAGGGGAGCTTTCTACATCTCAAGGAGTCAGTGGAGGGGCTCGAAAACGGGGAAGTTTCCATAACCATATCGATGGCTCCCGAATCGGTGTCCGGATTTCTGCATTCTCCCGCCCCGAGACCGGGAAGGTTGAAGGTGGAGAATCGAGGGCAGGGGAGCATACAGTATCTTTCCAACTACACCTCAATCCCAAACTTTTCAATCCTGTTTGAGGGGGGAGCAGTCATTTTGGTACAGGGCGATGCAGTCTCTTTTCTCTCTCCCCCTTCCCTTCTCAGGGTGGAGGATAATGTTGTTTACACTCGGGAGTACCGGTTGAGGGGGGAGGCAAATCTCTCAGCTTCGGGGGAGATATGCATCAGAGTGAGATCGATCGTTACTCTTGAGGAGAACGAGAAGGTTACCTATACCTTAGCCCCGCGCCCTGAAACTAGATTCCTCTGGCAAAGGTATCTGCAAGAGGAGGGCGAGAGGATTGGGGCAAGTCTAGAAAACGATGAGGTGCTTATCCTGAGTTCTGAGAATTCTTGGAAGAGGACAATTGTTGAGCTAGAGGTGAGCTTAGGGATATGAGGAAGCTCCCCTCATCTTAGAACCTGACTGCGGTGTTGGGTTTCTCGGTCTCCTGATCTTATCGTTGATTGAGAAGGCCGTCATTGCTCAAGACCTCATGGGCTGCAAAGGAAAGGTTCTCTTTATCTGGGCAGATGAAGCCCTTAGGTGTCAGATAATGATGTCAGGGTCGATTATTGGATTTTGTCAAAGAAGTTCTATATATAGAGAAAAATCCAATAACCTTGTATGGCGAGTGTATGGGAAGAGCTCGGATTCGTAAGAAACCCCTTTGAACCACTTCCCCTCACCACTCCCGAGGAAATCGAGAACCTCTTTGTCGGGAGGGAAAAGGAGGTGAGAGAGCTCAAGGGAATCCTCTCATCTCCGACCAGCAGAACCGTGGTGGAAGCGGATGCGGGATACGGCAAGACCACCTTTGTGAACAGGGTCTTCTATGAATTATCAAAAGAGAGGAAGGACTTCCTAGTGATCCCTAGGGTGATTGGAATCGAGTCCGCAGCCGCAGGTGCCGAAGCCAAATACAGGGTGGCACTTGAGCTCATTTCCAGAATCGAGAGCATCGGGCTGAAGAGTCACCTAAAAAGGAAGTTCAAGGAGATAGTAAGGGAGCGAAGCAAGCTAGAGCTGCAGCTTTCCCTCTTCGCCTACGCTCCTCCGCTTGGTGCCCAACTACAGATTGGAAGAAAAACGGAGTTCCCGAGGATTCCCTCCTACCTTCCAGAGCTTCTCGTGAGCAGGATTTCGGATCTCATCCCGGAACTGGGGCTGTCTTGCGCCGTGGTCGCTCTGAACAACCTCGATGCCCTTCCAGATGCTCTCTCTGGGGAAGTGCTGAACGAACTCAGGGACTTCATCCAAACGAGGAACCTTTCGTTTGTGCTGCTCGCCGGAAGAGGCTTCTACAGGAGGGCGGAAGTAGAGCTACCTAGGTGGAGGGGAGTACTCTCGGCTGGACCGATTGAACTCACCGGATTCTCAAAAAGAGAAATAGAGGAAATCCTCGACAGGAGGGTTGAGTACTATTCTAAGTCTGAAAGGGCAGAAAATCCCTTCGAACCGAGTCTCCTCTCCCTGCTGATAGAGTGCTCGGGGGGAAACCTGAGATGGTTACTGAGTATCCTCTCCTACCTCAGGGCAAAAATCCCCACAAGCGTGCGTATTGTGAATAAGCGACTGGCAGAGACATTCCTCAAGGCTAGGGCTGAGAGCAGGCTACAGAGCTTGACAAGGTCTGAACAAAAGGTTATCCGGGCCATGGTGAGGTACGGGAAGGAGGTTTACTCTGCCGATTCCGCCTTCCAGAAGCTTTCGGGTCTAAAGCAGGCTTGGCTTTTCCAGCTCCTGACGAGCTTGGAGAGAAAGGGAGAACTCTCGGTGAGATGGGAAGGGCTGAGGAAGATGTACTCCCTTCACCCTGATTATAAGTTCCTAGCGAGCTGAGATTATTGGATCCTGTCAGAAAAGTTCTATATATAGAAAATTTTCCAATAGCTCGCAAAAGCTGAATTCGGTTTTAAGCACGGGAGAATAAAGAGAAATGTCCAAGATAAGGTGTTTAAGGGCACGCGAGGTTTTGGACAGCAGGGGCAACTCCACCATAGAGGTAGAGGTAGAGACGGAAAAGGCAAGGGCTCGAGCGGCGGCACCGAGTGGGGCGAGCAGGGGGAAGAACGAGGCAGTTGCTTTTCCAGAAGGGGGGGTGAAGATCTCCATAGAAATCTTGAAGAGGGAGGTTTCCCCCAAACTGGTGGGTATGGAGGTGGAGAATCAGCAGCAGATAGATTCCATGCTTCGGGAACTTGATGGAACCCCCAATTTCTCAAGAATTGGTGGCAACGCCGCTGTGGCTATCTCGATGGCAGTGGCGAAAGCGGCGGCTTCGGAGCGAGGACTCCCGCTTTATAAATATCTGAACCCAGCGGCATGCTCTCTGCCTTTCCCGCTTGGAAACGTCATCGGTGGAGGGGCTCATGCGGGAAAAACCACTCCCGACATCCAAGAGTTTCATGTTCTCCCAGTGGGCGCTAAGAGCTTCTCACAGGCCGCCTTTGCCAACGCCAAGGTGCACAAAAGGCTGAAGCCACTGATAGAAAAGAAAGATCCGTTCTTCGCCGGAGGGAAGGGAGATGAGGGAGCTTGGGCTGCAAAGCTCACCAGCGAGGATGCTCTTGAACTGTTGGCTCAGGCAGCGGAGGAGGTGGGAAGAGAAGAGGGGATAAAAATCGCACTAGGTCTGGATTTAGCGGCCAGCGGGCTTTGGGACGGAAAGAGCTACCGGTATTCGCGTGAGGGGAAGATGAGAGATCCTGGAGAGCAAATCGATTTTCTGGTCGGTCTAGTGGAAAAATACCACCTAATCTTTTTGGAGGACCCGTTGCACGAGGAGGACTTTGAGGGTTTCTCCGAACTCACGAGGAAAGTGGGAGGAAAGTGCATCATCTGTGGAGATGACTTGTACGTCACCAACCCCGCTAGAATCAGGAAGGGGATGGAGAGGAGGGCCAGCAATGCTGTTCTCATCAAACCCAACCAGATAGGCACCCTGACTGAGACCCTGCAAGCTGTGGAGCTCACCAAGAATTCGGGCTGCATACCAGTGATTTCCCACCGGTCAGGAGAGACGGCGGATGAAACCATCTCTCACTTGGCGGTGGGATGGGGATGTCCGATTATAAAAACAGGTGTCGTAGGGGGAGAGAGGGTGGCAAAGCTGAACGAACTCATCAGAATCGAGGAGGAGCTGGGCGCAAAGGCTAGGATGGCTGAGTTGAGATGGAGGAGCTAGGGGAAGTTGAGCTTCTCGTGGCACAAGACGTCTACCTTCAGAACGGGGTTCATATAGGTACCAAGCAACGCTCTGGGGACATGAAACCGTACATCTTCAAGATTAGGTCCGATGGTGTGGCGATTCTGGATATCAGAAAAACGGATGAAAAGTTGAGGGTGGCCAGCAAGATGATTGCTAGGGAAAAACCCGAGAAGGTGCTGGTCGCCTCGGCTAGGCATCATGGACAGCAACCGGTGACCAAGTTTGGGGAGATTACGGGCGTGAAGGTTTCCTTGGGAAGGTTCATCCCGGGTTCGCTGACCAATCCACATCTCCCAACCTTCATGGAGCCAAGTCTGGTAATGGTCACAGATCCCGCGGCGGACAAGCAACTTCTAGATGAGGCCTGCCAAGTGGGAATTCCTACCATTGGTATATGCAACACCGACAACTCCACGGCGATGCTCGATTTGGTCATCCCAGCCAACAATAGGGGCAGAAGATCTCTAGCTTTCATTTATTGGGTTCTTGCCATGCAGGTTTTGAGGGAAAGAGGAGTTCTTGCTTTGGATCAACCTTTTCCCTACTCAATCGAGGACTTCGAGACCAAGACATGAGACCTCCCGCAGTGGCTGGGGAATTTTATGAGGGAAGCAGGGAGGGGTTAGTTCGACAGATAGAATGGTGCTATACGCACAGGATAGGGCCAGGCGAGGTACCTAGCCTTCAGAAAGGGGGAAGGAAGATAATCGGATTGGTTTCCCCCCACGCTGGTTATATGTATTCTGGTCCAGTGGCCGCCCATGGATTCGCCGCCCTAGCCCGGGATGGAAAACCTGACAGGATAATAATACTCGGGCCCAATCATCATGGAATTGGCTCTGGAGTTTCGCTGATGAGCTCTGGGAGGTGGATAACTCCATTGGGTGAAGTGGAAGTGGATGGGAGGCTGGCCAAGGAAATTCTCGAGAACTCTGAAATCATCGATGATGATGAGGAGGCTCATAGGTTTGAGCACTCAATCGAGGTACAGCTACCTTTCCTTCAGCATCTTCTCGGGGAGTTCAAGTTTGTACCCGTGTGCATGATGCTTCAGGATATCAAGACTAGCTTGGAGGTAGGGGAGGCCTTGGCTTCGGCCTGTCGGGGCAAGGACGTCCTCATCGTAGCATCTACCGATTTCACCCACTACGAATCTCAGGAGAGTGCCGAGAGGAAGGATAGAATGGCCATAGAGAAGATTGTTGCCCTAGATCCGAAAGGGTTGGTGGAAACGGTTGAAGAGCGGGGGATAAGCATGTGCGGATATGGACCCGTTGCAGCCATGTTAGAGGCATGCAGGAGGCTTGGTGCAAGGACGGTAAAGCTCCTGAAGTATGCGACCAGTGGTGACACCTCTGGCTACAGGGCAGAGGTTGTAGGATACGCCTCTCTGGCAGTGTACAAGTAATCAGATCAGGCCAAGCGCGGACTCTATTCTTCCTAGCTCTGCACCAGTGGTTGGGTCCCCCACCACCGCCCCTTTCGAGTTGCACAGAATGCAGATTCCTACATAACCTATGCCACTACACGCCGTTCCCACATCCACGGGCACCTGCAATACCCTCTCCAGTTGGCGAGCTTCCTCTTCGGTGATACCCGGATGTGCCAGTATTCCCTTGTTGGTGGCCACGGCGAGCGATCCCACTGTAGGTTCCCCCGCGATGGTTCCCTTTTCGAACTTGACCTTTAGCATCCTTTCCAGCTGTTCTAACTCTCTTCGCGAAAACTGGGGACTGGCAATCCCCCCGTAGTCATTGACCAACAGAAGGTTTCCGAGAGCCGTGAGTTGGCTTTCCAATCTGAAGATATTCACTCCCTCCTTCTTGAGCTCTTTCTCTTCTTCGTCCCTGAGAAGGTAGGGGGCAACTATTCCATTCGAGTTCCCGGCGAGGAAGATTCCCAGTAGTGGCGACCCCCAAACTTCCCCCCTTACAATTCTAACCCTCAGCGTCTGGGCGATGGTTTCCTCTTTTAGCTTCATCTTGGGTAGCAGTGCGAGTTCTTCTGTGCAAACCCCCCACACGCCCAAGAAGGGAGAGTTCCCGAAATGCATCCTAGATATTGGCATCAAGTCACCGGATACGCTTCCACCACCCCGTCGTCTCTCTTGACGGCCCTGACTCTAATCCTTGGAGGAGGCTTTTCTCGCCCTCTCGCCCAAAGCAAGGAATTGAGTTCAGGAGTAATCAGAACTTTGTCGGTTTTCAAGTGCTTTTTGAGGAACTCGCGCACTTTCCTAACTGCTCTAGGAGTTCTCTTTTTCCTCCCAGATTCAGGGCATCGCAGCGGAATGGTGAAAATTTTCTCCTCTACCATCAGGGCTTAATCCTCTGAGTTCTCCAACTTCTTCTCTTTATACTTCCCCTTATCCTTCCCCTCGTTTTAACCATTACCCAGACGGGGGCTCTTCTAGTCATCCTCCCCGCTCTTGCCAGTCTCTTCTTCAGGGCAGGGTGTTTGTGTTTCGCCATCTACAGCCTCCTTATCCTTATCTCCCTCTTCCTGTAAAGTCTGGCGAGAGCCTCTTTTAACTCTTCGTCGGTGATGGGCCTGACAATTTTCCCTGCCTGGGCAAGCTGGATGAGTTCAAGCTCCAGTTGCTCCGCCACCTCTGGCTTAGCCATTTTGATATTGGTCAATCTGGCTCTAGCTTCCGGTGTGAGGATTTGTCTGAGGATGGCTGCTTTCTGTGCCTCCACCTGCGCCTTAAGCTGTTCCTGCCTGAGATGCTCCTCTTCCCTCGCCTGAATTTCTTCTAGCTTTCTCCTTCTTATTTCCTCGAGTTCCTCGTCCGTGTATTCCTCGCTCATTTTCCCTTTTTGGTGAGTTCCTTGTGCACCTGCTTTGCAAGCTCATTCAAGAGTTCGACCCCTTTCTTGGTCACTTTCCTTCCTTTCCTTTTTCCTTCCACCATTTTTTCCGCAAGACCCGCCTTCTCGAGTTGCTGGAGGATGGTTCTGATGATTTTTCCTCCACCCTTTCTAAAGTGCTCAGGTGCCTGCCCGAAGTTCTTTCTTCCTCCGTAATATGTGCGAAGTCTGGAAACTCCAACGGGACCATCCAGATAAAGCCTTCTAAGGATGGAGGCTGCTCTCATGTACCACCAGTCAGGCTGTTCCGGTCTTCGCTCTCTGTGTACCCCTGTTTTGACGAAGTAGCTCCAGGGAGGTGGAGTTAGTTCTGGATATTCCTTGAGTCTTTCCTTTAGTTTTTCCAGCAGTTGTGCCGCGGGTACATCTAGCACTGATACCATTCTCATCTAATTTTGTGCTAAAATGAGACTTTTGGAGGACATTTATTTGAAGAAAAGACTCAATTCTCTCTCAGCGCTTTCTGGAGAGTCCGCAGCATGGATGACATTTTCCATGATACTCTTTCCGAAATCCCCTCTTATGGTTCCTTTTGGTGCTTGGGAGGGATCGGTAGGACCCACCAGTTCCCTCATCGTGGAGATAGCTTTTCTGCCCTCAACCATCATGACCTCAACCTCTCCCGAGCAGACGAATTTCACTAAGTCCTCAAAGAAAGGTTTCCCTCGGTGGGGAGAGTAAAGTTGCTCGGCCAGTTCACGGTTAAGCTTGATTCTCTTGGATGAGACTATCTTCAAGCCAGCCTCGGTAATCCTAGAACGTATCTCGTCGACTAGCCCCGCCTTTATACCGTCGGGCTTAATCATCACGAAGGTTCTTTCTACCTTCTCAGGGCGTGCCCATTTCAGCTTCCTTCCTTTTCTTCCCAATCTGAAGTTTCTTTCGCATTTGGAGGAACAGAAAAAATAGACCGTACCATCCCTTTTCACAAACATTACTCCGGTGCCGGGTTCTAACTCTTGACCGCAGAGGGAGCAGTTCCTTGCGGGCATCAGACGGGCTTGATTTCTCTTGCCTCTCTCTTCGTCTCTCGAAGGATGAGGATGTCGCCGACTTTAACAGGACCTTTCACGTTCCTCACTAGGATGCGGTTTTTGTCTTCACCCTCCAGTACCCTACATCTGACTTGGATGATTTCCCCCGTAGCACCGGTGCGTCCTAGAATCTCCAGGACCTCGGCGGCCGCAGCCTCCTCCTCTTCCATCTCACTTCGCTCTCAGCTGTTTGATGGCCGATACCAGCTCCTCCACCTGTGGAGCCGCCTCCCCTGGTTCTACGATGGCCACTGATGAGGCAGCCACGCTAAGACCGGCGACCTCCCCCAGCTTTTCCTTCTCAGGGACGTAGAGGTATGGGATTCCCTTTTCATCACTCAGGGGTGGCAGATGGGCAGCTATCTCGGGCGGATCTATGTTTTCGGCTATCACCACGAGCTTAGCCTGTTTTCTCTCCACAGCTTTGGTCACTTCGTTTATTCCGCGCTTTAGCTTTCCTCCCTTTTCTCTCACTAGTCCAACCACTGCGTATGCCTTCTCCGCCAGCTCGGGAGGCGTCTCAAACCTCACGTGCATAGGTTTGGCCATTTCACCACCTCCTCATCGTTCTTCACAAGGTAGACCAACTCAGCATTTATCCTTTACTAAGGATGGGGTAGAAACATTTGGATTACCTTATTCGCTTTCGCATAGGAACTTGTGTAATTTTCTCATTCTCTCACCCCCCTTCAATTGAAGGAGCAAAGTTTCAAAATTTTTCAGGTGTGCGTTTATGACAGCATGTAGCAATTTTGGTTCATCTGGTAACCCAAAAGCACGAAGGTGAATTCCGACCTCCTTGGCTGCCTCAATTACCCACTCTTCCATTCTTGGACAAAGAAGCACCAACTCGCTTGAGGTCCTTTCGTCACGAAGTCGACGTAATCCACTGGATTCTTCCACAAATCTGAGCTTATGCAGATAGGGAGGTTGGTAGCTATCTGGGTCTTCGTCCACCACTCCCTTTGAGGCTGGATATCGCTCTATCATCTTGCATAGCTCGGGCTTATTGCCTACATGTCTTATCGCGTCTTTTGGTACTCCAAGAACTCTTACCAGGAGCCGGTCGGGGCGGCACTTGACGAATATCATTTCTTCTCCAAAAATCTCTCGATGTCAAGGAATGGATCCGTTCGTGCGGATAGTATCTCTTCTATTTCAGAGCTGGTCAGGGATTTGGCTTTGGTTTGGTAATCATCGTAATACACGAGAAAAACTGCCACCTCTTCTTTTTTGCATTTCTCAAGCAAGGGAATGAGAATGTATGGGTTGTGGGTTGAAACAAAATATTGGTTTTCACTAAGTGCTATACGCTCGGCCAAAAACTTGGCATAATAGGGAAAGGCGTGAACTTCTGGCTCTTCAAAAATTACTGTTGATTCTTTGTTTGATTCAATGGCAACAAGATGAAAAACGAGTCGTTGAAGAGTTTCAGACGCCATCGAATAGGGAAATGCGATGGCCAATCCGGCTTCGGGTTTCATCTGAACCTTGATTCTATCCTCGTGGTTCAAGTAGGAGTTCTAGGCCGAACGGAACGAAGATCTGGCTTACAATTGTCCATAATCCCTTATTGGTTAGCAAAACGTTGAGGAGGTTTCTGCCATCTGGCGGTAAAAGGAAATCAAATCTTTTTTCCTTGAACACACTCATCGGCTGGAACCGGTAAAATTTGATATAGGACAGGGCGTTGGCCGGCGAGGGACATGGAACTTCTCCTTTCAGCGTAGCTCTAAAGACGTACACAGGGCTAGAACTCGAATCTGGCCAAAAACAGCAGTCAAAACCTCCGTCACGAAACTCGAGAATTACCTTCTTTCCATCCCACGAAATCTCCACAGGCTTCTCCAACGATCGCTGGGGTAAAAGAGATGGCTCATGTCTTCGAAACGTACGAATTTCTGGAAATCTGTTGGGAAGGCACAGAAGGAGAGCAATCCGAGGGCCTCAAGGATATTCGATTTTCCTATGTTTGGTTCACCTATAAGAAGATTCACCCGTTTACATTTCAGACGCAAGTTTTTAATTGATTTGAAATTGACAATTTCCAGCTCTTCAATCATTTTGTTCGGCATCATTTAATCGGCTACTTAAGGATGGGCGAAAATCGCCACTAGTGGATGAAGTTTTTCAATCTTTACGAATCCGTATCTCTCAAACTGCACGATTGGGTTTTTCTCCTCCAAAATAGCAGGCTCGACTCTTCCCGTTTCTGTCCCTTCTGGCCTTAGCACAGTTGCCTCGAGGGAGGGTTCTGAAACCCACTGGATTTTCGGAACGGGTGCCACCTCAAAGCCGGCGAACTCTCCTTCTCCCTCTCCAACCATTCTCACATTCATGAGACCCATCAGTCTGAAGACTTCACCCGCTTTCAATCCTTCGATGTCTTTGTTCGGGACTTTCACTCTCACAATTCCATCTCTCCAATCAATGGGGATTTTTCTCTCCCCCCTTTCTCTGAAATTGGGGTGAAGTCTAACTCTTGCTTCCCTGATTTCTGGAACCCCTCTTATCCTGAGTTCTACCGGATTGGGTACAAAAAAGTACCGATTGACTCTTGGATCTAGAATCTTGCGGTTGTGCGAGGCCAGAGTTTCCCAGCTGAGGTGTGCATCCACTAGCGTAAGTCCGACTTCCAGCAAGGTTTCTCTGATGGCCTCTGGCTGATATCCTCTCCTTCTGAGGGAAGCAATGGTTGCCAGTTTCACGTCGTCCACTCCTGTGTAAATACCCGCCCTTATTCCCTCCATTATCTTGGTCTTACTGAGTTCTACACCCTCAAGCATTAACCTACCATATTGGATGGAAACGGGGTAATTCCAACCTAGGTGCTGGTAGAGAAATCTCTGTCTTTCCTCATTGACCTCATGCTCTTTCCCCCTCAGAATGTGGGTGACTCCCATTTCGTGATCGTCAATGGAAACGGAGAAATTGTAGAGTGGCCAAACTCTGTAACGGGTATCTGTTCGGGGGTGTGGATAATTGACGATTCTCATGGCGGGCCAGTCCCTAACCGCCGGATTGGGATGGGAGAGGTCGGTCTTGATTCTAAGTACTGCCTCCTCTTCTTGATATACCCCACCTAGCATGCCCTCCCACCTCTTCCGCTGCTCTTCGGGAGGAAGGTTCCTACATGGGCAAGCTTGGCCGGCATCCCTGAGTTTTCCAAAATCCTCGGCGGGGCATGTGCAGACATAGGCCTTTCCTTCCGTAATGAGTTTTTCCGCGTAAGAGTAGTAGAGTTCCAGTCTGTCCGATTGATAGTACTCTTCATCCCACGAAATTCCCAACCACCTCAAATCTTGCCGTATCTGCTCATACATTTCGGGGAGGGCGTTTCTCGGATTGGTATCCTCGAATCTCAATATGAACTTCCCCCTGTATCTCCTTGCATACTCATAACTCAGGAGAGCTGCCCTCACGTGGCCTAGGTGTAGGGGTCCGTTAGGGTTAGGTGCAAAACGTGTAACCACCTTTTCCCCAGCTTGTGGAAGCTCTGGCAGCTTTCTCTCCTCTCTCTTTCTTTCTGGAGGTTCACCAATTTCCTGTAGCTTAGCTTTTTGTTGCTCCAGCGTGAGGAGATTCACCTCCTCCACCACTTTTTCGACTTCTCCCCTAATCTCCTCGATCCGCTGGCGCAACTCCGGATACTCGGCCAGAACCTTACCCAGCACGGCTTGGGACGAGGCTTTTCCCCTGTGCAGTATGGCGTTCTTTAGAGCATGTCTCAGAATGGAAAGCCGTAGCTCGTTCATTTTTCTATTTCCACCGGGACACCGTTAGAGAGGAGGTGTATTTCCGATTGGGAATATCCCAAACCCTTTGCCATCTCACCAAGAATTTTGAGCCTATCCTCTGTTCCGTGGCAAGGTATCACGTGTATGGGTTTGAGGAGTTTTAAAAACTCTAAAGTTTCCACCCTTCCAGCGTGTCCGGAGGCATGTACCTCCCTGTATATTTTCACCCCTTTCAGCTGTAGTTTGGTTTCGAGCAGTTCTCTGTTTGCTTGATTTATAGGATGGGGGATGACGCTCGCGGAGAAAATTACAGAGTCTCTGCTATCTACCTCAAAAGGAAGCTTCTCGTCGGCGATTAGAGATAGAACAGAGTTAGGTTCCCCTTGGTGTCCTGTGCAAATGAGCACGTATTCCTCCTTGTTCTCTCCGACTTTTCTGAGCAATCCCTTGGATGAGGAGATTCTGCCGCCCAGTTTGACCTCTCTAGGGAGTTTGATGATGCCAAGTTTCATTCCGGCGGTGAGATAGTCCCTCAGGGATCTCCCCACAATCACGGGAATCCTTCCAAGTTCTAGGCTAACCTCGATAATGGTTTTTATTCTTGCCAGATGGGAGGAGAACGTAGTAGCGATGATTCCTCTTCTCTCACTCGCCTCCTTCATCACTTTTCTCAGCTGATTTGCCACCCAGCCCTCCGAAGGGATGGGTCCTTCCTCGTTTAGTCTTACAGTTCCAATCATGGCGGCAAGCGGTTGACTTTCGCGGTTCAGTCTGGATAAATTCATCGGTGGCTCTAGGATGGGCTCTTGGTCGAACTTGAAGTCGCTTGCGTACAGAAAACGTTTTTCATCTTTTTCTACCACAACGAAGACGGTTTGCGGTGTACTGTGGTTGGCATGGATGAATCTCACCTCTATGGTGCCTAAGCGTATCGAATCTCCTGGACGCAAAGGAATGAGGCGGTTGGGTACGTGGTAGGCCTTCTCCTCTTCTTTCAGCTTCTTGAGAACCTCCAAAGTATAGGGTGTGCCTATGATGGGGGCAGCGTAAGCACCTGCGAGTTTAGTTACCGCCCCCACGTGATCCAAGTGGGCATGTGAAATGACGATTCCTCTAACTTTTCTCCCCATAAGTGCTCGGTCGTCGGGAATGATATTCCTTGATGCGAGCTCTTTTTTTCTCAGGTTTCCTATCTCCAAATCCTCGAAGCCAAGCAGAGCATCCAGTCTTATCCCCATGTCTAAGATAATACACTCCTTACCGAAGCTGACAGCTGTCATGTTTTTTCCGATTTCTCCGAGTCCGCCAAGAGGTAGAATCTCCATCAGTGAATTTCGGTTCCGAGGCCACGCTCGCCCCGGAGAGTTCTGGATAGAAATCCCTTCCTTAATCCATTTATGAAATAGACATGGGTGGGACTTTCCGCAAGTCGGAGAGCCTCCTTGATTTTTTCTCTGATCCCCCCAGTTACATCGGTGGATTTGGATGGTAATTCTGCTAGTTTGGGTAGATCGTCTGCACGGAATTCGTTGGTAAGGATGAGCCCCTTCTTGTCTCTGAGGTAAATTCCGTCCACATCTAAACAAAAAATAGCGAGCTTGGCGTGAAGTCTGAGGGCCAGGTGGCAGGCAATTTTGTCACCGGAGACAATACATGCACCCTCACGGTCGGGAAAAACGTCCCCGTAGGTGACTGGAGTAATCCCTCTCTTGAGCAACCACTTTAGTAAGGAAACTTCAGACTTGGCGATTTCACCACCCCTTACTTGGATGAAGGAAGCAGGGGGCAGGGAAATGGCAGGAACCCTCGCTTTTTCGAGGGCAGACATTACCTCGGAATTCAGTCGCTCCATGGCACGGTGAATTTCAAGGAAGCCGGCGACGAGATTTTTTCCGTATTTCCTTGCGAGGGGATGTGCGAAGGATCCTCCACCATGTACGAGTACCACGGGGAGAGGAGAGGTTTTTAGCTCCCTGGCCAGCTGAAAAAGGGTCTGCTTTCTGAGAGTGAAGGGTCTGTGCTTGTAGGTTATCACGCTTCCTCCAAACTTGACTACTGCTAGTCTTGCCATCAGTAAGTGGTGTTCTGGTTACTAATCTGAAGGTTGTCCTATAATAAACAGGTGGAGTAACTGGGAATGGCTAAGGCGGCGACTAAGGTAGCAGCAGCACCCAAGATTTCGATAAAAGAGCTTTCTGCCGAGTTGGAACGTATTAAGGCAAGGGTAGATGCGTTGTCTGCCATGAGGGAACTCTTCGACACAAGGTTTGGACAACTGAGCGAGAAAATAGGGGAAGTGAGATCGCTGGCTTTGGGGGCGGAAAGAGAACTCGGAGAGGCGAGAAAGAAGTCGGAACAGGCACTTGCACTGGTGGAGCAAATCAAGCCAGAAGTTTTTCTCTCCGAGATGAAACGGAGAGAGGCAGAGATTTCCCTACTTAGGGGAAGAATAGAGACGCTCGAAACACAGCTGAAAGATTTTAGGAGGGAGCTAGCCGAGTTCCAGAAAATCGTTACCACCTTCAGGGGCTTGAAGGGTATAGATGAATTGAGCAGGGAGGTATCGCGTGAGCTGATGGAAGTGAAAAAGACCAAGATGGAAGTGGAACGTCATGCAGATAAGGTGGCTACCATGTTTTTCGAGGTTCAGAGGGGCCTGAGAGATTTTGCAAAGCTAAACCTGACGTTGGAGAGGCTGGATGAAACCGTGAGATCTCTGATGAAATCCGTCAGCGGTTTGGAGGTGAAGATAGGGGAGTTTGCAACCAAGAAGGAGCTAGGGGAAGCTTTACAGGCGTTCGAGGCAGTGAAGTCGCTACCGCATGTGGAAGAACTCACTAAAAAACTGGAAGAGCTAGGACCTAGGCTAGAGAAGTTGGAGGAAGTTAAGGCTGAAGGATATGGTGAGCTAGAGAAAAGGGTTGCTGCCCTAGAAAATACCTTGAAAGGACTGGATGTGGAGGGATTCTCCAAGAAAGCCGAGGAGGCTGGAAAAGTGCTGGAGAAGGTGGAGGCTCTTCTGAGTCGTGTGGATGAGATAGAGCAGAGGGCGAGCAAGCTGGATGAATTGGAGAAGAAACTCAAGTCCGTGGAAAAGATTTCGATACCGAAGGAAGTGGAGAGGGTGAGTGAGGTATTCGATCGCTTGGACTCCATCTCCTCTCTATTGAAGGCTCTCGATGAACGGATGGTGGAAAAGAGTGATTTAGAGCGACTGGAGGAGAGAATCAGCACTCTAGAAGAAAGGATGGAGAAGCTGCCTGAAGGTGAGGGAAAAGGAGGGGAGGAGATAGAGGAAAGGCTCAAGCCCTTGGAGGAAAAGATAGAGAAGTTGTCCAAGCTTGAGCAAAAAATGGCGGAGGCCATGTTGGCACTGGATAAGAGGGTAGAAAGTTTGGAGTCCAAGCTGGGGAAACCAACCAAGCGAGCAGAAGAGACACCGACAAGAAAACCGCTTAAAAAGTCAAAGTAGTTAAAGGGACTTCTCTAGCGCAAGCATCACCCTGAGCACCTCGGTTTCTCCCAGCACTCTCCCCTGCACCTGTAGTCCCACCGGAATTCCGTCTACTCTTCCAGCCGGTACCACACCTGCACAAATTCCTGCTAGGTTTGCAGGGACGGTCAGGTAATCGTAGGCATACATTTCCATAGGTGTGAGGGAAGTGCCAAGGAGGTGGGGAAGCTTGGGGACGGTAGGACCTACAATCACGTCCGCTTTTTTCAGCGCTCTTTCCAATTCCTCCCTTATTATTTCCCGGACCTGTAGGGCACGCTGGTAGTATTTCCCCTTGTACTCCTTTCTGCTTATGTATCTCCCCCTTTCTATCCTCCTCCTGACCTCCTCTCCGCATACCTCTTCTATTCTCTTTCCATACTTCCTTCCGTCGAATCTTCGCGTCGCAGAAAAGAATTCCACAGAGACGATGACGTAATAGGCGGAAAGAGCTTTCTCTAGGTTTGGGAGCTCCACTTCCTCTATTTTCGCACCAAGATCGGCCAAAACTTCCACGGCGTGGTCGATCACTCCCATTATCTTGGGGTCTGTTAACTCGGCAAACTTTTGGCACACTCCTACTTTCATCCCCCTAATTTCTCCATTCAGTTTCTCTAGCAGTTTGATTTCATTCACATCTAGCATGGCAGATTCCCTCTCATTTCTTCCGGCTATGCATTCTAGCAACAACGCAGCTCCTTCCGTATCGGGCGAGAGGGGACCTATTTGGTCCAAGCTCATTCCCAAGTCAATCAAACCATGTCGGGGGACGAGGCCGTATGTTGGTTTTACTCCAATCACTCCACAATGGCTTGCTGGATTCCTCACCGATCCTCCAGTATCGGTACCGAGTGCTAAATCACAAAGGCCGGCAGCCACAGCAGCAGCCGATCCGCTGCTCGATCCTCCAGGGATTCTGCCGGGGGCGCTAGGGTTTTGGGTAGGGCCAAAAGCACTAGTTTCACCGCTCGATCCACAGGCGAACTCATCCATGTTCAGCATGCCAAGGATAAGGGCCCCCTCTTTCTTAATTCTCCTGATGACTTCTGCATCGTAAGGGCAGATATAATCTTCCAAGGTTCTGGAAGCGCAGGTGGCATGCAACCCGAGGACGTTGATGTTTGACTTAACCCCTATAACCAACCCAGCGAGTCTTCCTCCGACACCATTTTTGATTTTTCTCTCTAGCTCTTCCGCCTCCTTTCTCAGGTGCGGGTTTATTTCTAGAACAGCATTTAGCTCTCGGGTCTTTTCTACTCTTTCGAGAAATTCTTCCACTCTTTCTACCACTGAAATCTCCCCTCTCTTGAGGGCTTCTATCTTCTCAAGTGTCACACCCATTTTGCCACCTCTGCCTTGATAAAGCCAGCTTCATCCTTGGCGGGAACGATTGAAAGGAATCTTTTCCTGAACTCTTCCTGTCTCTCTGGTTCGGCGTCCTCCCGAGTCAGATTGAACCTCTCTTGACTGTAGTACAGCTCACGTGCGGGAGGAAGCTTTTCGGAGTCCCTGATAAATGCCTTTAATATTTCTTCTGCGTCCTCCATCTCTGGTTATGGTTCCTCCGTTTTTACTGTTACTATAGTAACAGAAAACGTGATGATTTCATAACTCTTCTGATGATTTTACGCGCTAGGCAGTTTAGGTCCTCTACTTTCTCGGGGAAAGGTTGTGGTAGTTCCTTCCTCGCATCTAGAAACTCTTTGAATTCCCTTCTCTCTTTCGCGGAAAGGGAGTTTAGGATTTCTTGATTCGAATCCGCTAGAAAGTGTTTTTTAGCCAAGATTTCCGCTCGGAGGGCATGTCTGGCAGCATGATATGCCGACGACAAAGCTTCCTCGAGGTTATCCAAGAAAAGATTCCGTGTCGAGAGTTCGAGGGCACATACAGCAAGTTCCAGGAGTCTCTTATGGGTGAATTCCGTTATATGCACTTTTGTCTTGGATTGCTGGAAGAAGCCTGAGTCATACACGACACTACCTCGACACATGAGCAAAACACCAGGGTCTCCTTTCTTTAGTTTTCTGAGAAATTCCCCCCCTGCTCATGATGGCGGGGGAGAGCCGAGGGAAGCGTCCCGCGATACTCTGAATTTTTTCTTTCAGCTTTTCGTCCTTCCGGCTGAGAATTACCAGAACATCGATGTCGCTCAATCCCTCGACAAAATCTTGATCCCTTGTGGCTGAACCAAATACCACAATTGCTTCAATTCCTCCCATTCTTTGGATTAGCTTTGAGAACCGTTCTGCGATTTTGTGGGTCATTCCTCAGTAGATATATTTTGTGCGGTTTTACCAATTATGAAAACTTCGAGGATTCCCGGTTTTTACAAGCTGTCTCCGGAGGAAAGGCTTAGGCAAATCAAAGAGTTTGCCAATCTCACCGAAGACGAAGTAGAGATTCTAAGAAGTGGAGGTCTCACACTTTCCTCCGCGGATAAGATGATTGAGAACGTATTCGGGATTTTCTCACTTCCTCTGGGAATCGCAACCAACTTTTTGATAAATGGTAAGGATTACTTGGTTCCCATGGTTACCGAAGAACCGTCAGTAGTGGCTGCAGCATCCAATGGGGCAAGAATGGTGAGGGAAGGTGGAGGGTTCAGGGCCAAATCGCTGGGATCCGTCATGATAGGACAGATTCATGTCTTGGGTGCGAACCCATCAGCTCGCGAAATCCTCCTTTCTCGAAAGGAGAAGATTCTGCAGGAGGCAAATCAAACAAATCCCACGTTGGTCGAATTGGGCGGTGGAGCCAAGGATTTAGAGATAAGGGTGCTGAATGGAGAAGTTCTGGTCGTTCATTTGCTTGTGGATGTGAAGGATGCCATGGGAGCAAATACGGTAAATGGAATGTGCGAGGCGGTTGCTCCACTGGTGGAGCAGTTGACAGGAGGAAAGGTACTCTTGCGAATTCTCTCTAACTTAGCCATTTATCGTCTCGTTGAGGCGGAGGCAAGGATTCCCAAAGAAGTGCTTGGGGAGGAGGTGGTTAAGGGCATAGTCAAGGCCACCGAAATCGCGAAGAAAGATCCGTACAGATGCGCGACCCACAACAAGGGTATAATGAACGGGATTGTTGCTGTTGCCCTTGCCACAGGTAACGACACCAGAGCAGTGGAAGCGGGTGCACATTCTTATGCTTCTTTAGGAGGTTATCATCCTCTAACAGAATGGGAGCAGAGTCCGGATGGTGATTTGTACGGAAGGATAAGACTACCGCTAGCCGTTGGAACGGTGGGAGGGGCCACTTATCACCCCGTGGCGAAAATCTGCAGAAAAATCCTAGGAGTTCAGACCGCAGCAGAGCTGGCGGAGGTGATGGCCTCGGTAGGACTTGCTCAAAACTTGGCAGCCCTGAGGGCACTGGTTTCGGAAGGAATACAGAGAGGGCACATGAGGCTCCATGCGAGATCGTTGGCCCTTGCAGCAGGTGCAACAGGAGAGAGGGCAGAAGAAATAGCGAGGAGGATGGTTGAGGAGGGTGAGATAACCCTTGAAAGGGCGAAGAAGTTATTAGAGAATGTCTGAAATCTTCGCCGTTCCGCACTTTCATTTTGACTTCGAATGGTGGAAAACGAGAGAGGGATATGCCAAGGACGTGTTGGAAATTCTACAGAAGGCTGCAGAGATGCTAGAGAGGTATCCACAGTTTAGGTTCACCATAGACACCGTCACGGCAATTGAACCAGCCTTGGAGAATCCAGAGCTCATCGAGAAACTGAAGAGATTCGCTGAGGAGGGGAGGGTGGAATTTGTGGGTGGCACCTTGGTTGCTCCGGACGAGAACATTCCTTGTGGGGAGGCCTTGGTGAGGCAGTTCTTGGCTGGGAAAAAATTCTTGAGGGAAAGATTTGGTGTCGAATGTTTTACGGGATGGCTCATAGACGAATTTGGTCACACCATCCAACTGCCTCAAATCCTCAAAAAATGTGGGTTCAGGTCCGTCACCTTCGCGAGGGGGTTTAGATGGTTTGAACGACATCCCGTCGACTTTAGATGGGTAGCGCCGGATGGAAGCGAGATATTAGCACACTGGTTTTCTCTAGGTTATACGGGTTTCTTCCCGTTGGAAATGAAGAAGAAGGACAGGATGCTTCGATACGAAAGAGAGCTCGACACGCACATCAAATGGGAGATTTCCCCCACTGGTGATTTTCTCTTTCCTGTGGGTGGGGACTTCACCGTTCCAAGGGAGGAATGGTTCGAAGCGATAGAGGCTTGGAATCGACAAAGACCCATCAAGGTTAGAATTTCGGTTCCTAGGGAGTTCTTCCAAGTTCTCGAGGAAAAACGCGAAAAGTTGCCCTTCTTTAAGGGAGAACTCAACCCAGTTTTTGCAGGCACCTATGAGTCTAGGGAAAGGGTGAAGAAGCTTTGCAGGGAGGCGGAAACGTTGCTCCTAGATACCGAGAAAATTTCTTCGATTTCCTTCCTTCTAGGAGGGGAATATCCTGACCTTGAGGAGGAGTGGAGAAATGTCCTCTTAAACAATCATCATGACCTCATCACGGGAACGGGAACGGATGTGGTTTACTGGAACACGCTTCTCAGGTATTATTCCAGCTTAAGGGGGGCCGAAAGAAAAAGGAGGGAATCGCTGAATTATTTGTCCTCCCTCGTCCGCACGAACGGTGAGGGTAGACCCCTGCTTGTCTTCAATACTCTTTCTTGGCCTAGGAGAGCGCTTGTGGAAGTCGAGGGAATTTACCGAGTGTTTGCAAGGGGGAAGGAAGTTCCCTGCCAGTACTCAGATGGAAAGACCCTCTTTTTGGCGGAACTCCCCTCTTTGGGTTACTCCGTTTTTCACTTGAAAGAAGGCCACAGTAGAGTCTTTGAAACGGAACTTAAAGTCAAGGGAACCACGCTGGAGAACAAGTACTATAGGATTAGAGTAGGCCCGCATGGTGCGGTTTCGATTTTTGATAAGGAAGAGGGGAGGGAACTCATAAACGCTAGAGAGTTTTCAGCGGGAGAACTGCTGGTGGAGGAGGATGTGGGCAATCTCTGGACTATATGCAAAACGGGAAGGATGTGGAGGGACACGTACAAGACTGAGGTTAAGGTGACGGAACGCGGTCCCGTAAGGGCAACGGTAGAAATTTCAGGAAAACATCACGGTATGTACAGGATTCAGAGAATCAGTCTGTATTCAGGTATCAAAGGGATATTTTTCGAGACCGTTCTTGATTTTCGTGGGAGAGATTGCAGGGTGAGGGCCCTTTTCCCGCTCAACCTAAGGGGAAAGGTTCTGCACGAGGTTCCTTTTGCTCATGTAGAGAGGAGGAACGGAATCTGGCCCATTCAGAATTGGGTGGGAATTAGAGACGGGGACTTTGGAATATATCTCTTGAACAGAGGGATACCCTCCTGTGAAGTGAGAGGAAGTCTACTTTCGCTAGGACTTATGAGGAGCGTTTCCGTCCTTTCCCTGCCCTTCCTACTTCACGTGGTCAAAAACTTCGGAAAAATTGCGAGAACTCTACTTAAGGGAACTCTCCTCACCCTGCAGGGATACAGGTATTTCGAGGAATACATCATGGATTATCATTATCTCATGATTCGGGAATATGCCTCGCGAGGGCCACCGGTGGAGATGAAAGGGGGATTCACCATTCCAGATCACTTCTTCCCCTATTTCACCAGCTGGAGGGAGTCTGATGCTTGGGAACGTGGTAGGCACGTATTCCGGTATGCTCTCTTCTCTCATAGGGGGGAGATTGAGGAGGCGGTTAGGGCAGGAATGGAGTTTAACTTCCCTCCTGTCGTTCATCTTGCAGAACGTGGCAAAGGTAAACTTCCATCAGAGAAAAGCTTTCTTGCTCTTTCTCCCTCTAACGTGTTTCTGGTAGCGCTCAAAAGGGCAGAAAAAGGAAGGGGCCTTGTGGTAAGGATATATGAGGCAGCGGGTAGAGAAACGCGTTTCAAGCTGGTTTTGGCTTGGTCGGTCAAGGGGGCATGGAAGGTTTCCATGGAGGAAACTGAGAAGTACGAGGCTCTTCAAGTTAAAGGGAGGACGATTTCGGGTAAATTGGCCCCCTTCGAGATTTGTACCATTCTTCTTACACTATGAGAGAAGAGGTTTTTAAGAAGCCATCGACTGAGAGAGTTCTAGCCGGGGGTACTTGGTTCTTGCTTGCCATGTTGTTAGCAGGCTTTCTTCCCTTCGTTATCGTCATCTTCGGCAGTCGTGCGTATGGCCCCTCAGGTTTCGAGTATTACACTACTGGATGGGCATTGACGGCTCTCTGTGAGTTGATGGCTATGGGACTTGGGGCCACCTATGTAAGACAGGTTTCGGAGGCACACGAGAGAAATCCCGAGGAGGCGAAAATAGTTGCTGCAAATGCTACCCTGTTTATGGTTTTTCTTGGTCTGACACTGTCGGCAATCTTCTTTCTCCTTCTTTCTCTTTTGGTCCACGAGCCCGGTGATAGATTGGCGTTCTCTCTAATTGGTTTGTGTCTGCCCATCATCTATCTTAAAGATTCGCTAGTTTCCATGCTGAATGCCATGCACAGATTTGATTACTCCTCTATCATCATTTTCATCGGTAACATTGTCGTTTTGCTTGTGGGAGGGGTGCTCATCCTCTTCTTTGACTCTGCCGAGTACGCTCCCTTCCTGACATTGACAGTCGTCGGGTTGGCAGTTTTTACGTTCTTTTGCTCCCTTTATCTCTTCAAAAAGACTTCGCCTTATTCTCTTCAATCCATCTTCGATCTCTCGCTCTTGGACAGAAAGGTTCTTTCGAGGTTCCTTAGATCTTCTCTTTGGATAACCCTCTCCAATCTCACCGCATTTGGAATAACCCTACAGACCTCAGTTTTCCTCGTCAAAGTACTTGAGAGTGAAAGGAAACTGGTTGGAATTTATGGGGTGGCTGCCCAATACGCGTGGTCGATGATTTTTGTCACCTCAATGGCTGGACCCCTCGTTCCAGAGCTGGCTAGGGCAAAGGAAAGAGGGGACAAGTCACTGATAGAGGAGTCCACTAGAGCAGTGATGAAGTGGGCCTTCGGAATGGGAACACTTGCGATTGTTTTATATCTTGTTCTTGCTGAGCTAGTTCTTTTCACCTTCAATGGTCCTGAATATGTCAGTGGTAGAGTCCCGCTTATGCTACTGAACACGGCGATGGTCGTTTATGGGATGTCAACGGTTTTTGGTCAGATTTTGGTGGGCCTAGGTAAGGAGGAAAGGGCAGGTCTAGTTCTCGGCCTCTCTCATTTGGTCTTCATTCTTCTCTCGTTAGTGTTGTTCGATCAACTTGGTCTCAACTCCGTCCCCCTGTCGCTCCTTTTCTCGTCCCTCGTTTCTGTGGTATTGCTCCTACGCTCTGCACTAGCTGCTCTTGGGGTCAGTTGCGACTGGAAGCTCATTTTGAGAACAACTCTGACTGGGGGATTCACAGCTGGCTTGTGTCTTTGCCTAATCCCGAGTTCAACAGTTTTTGTGAGCAGTGCTCAAGCATTACTACCGATGATTGGGTGGGGCGCTGCAGCTTGCGGGCTTTACTTCTTATTGTTGATTTTCTGGGGCCAATACGATGAATCGGATTATAGGATGATAGAAAAGACGATTGGAAGCTTTCACCCGGCTCTAGTTCCGATGTCGCAAATGCTAACGGGAGTGATGCGAAAAATTGCCTCCATGAATCCTCTACTTAGACGCTGATGGTTTCTTTGGTGATTTCAGCTCCTCAAACCCACCCTCTCGAGTGTATATTCGTACACTCTCGAAGTTTTCGAGTCTGCTTCCCACCCATTTTATGAATTCCCTACTTGGACTCTCAAGCTTCTGGAAAGAGGGATCGAGAGTGGAGAGGTTTCTGAACTGGAGCAGGCATACATTTTTTGCTAAACCTCGAATGTCTTTAGCCCATCTCATCACGATTTCCTCCTGTGCCGTGAGGGTAGGGACTAGGGTCAATCTAGCCTCCCCTTCAACTCCGAATTTCGAGGTCAGCTCTAGAGAATGTCTTACCGCTTGTGTTATACCTTCAAATCCGCCTCCTGTTACTCTGCGATAGAGGATTTCATCCCCGAGCGGTGCTTTTACATCAATAGCTAGGAAGTCTAGCAGGGGGAGAATTTTTTCTAGTGCGCGTGGTAAAGTTCCATTAGTCTCGAGTCCCACCTTTAGTGTTTTCTCCTTGCATGCCTTGGCGAGCTCTATGCAAGCTTCCACCTGCAAAAGGGGCTCGCCACCCGAGAGCATAACTGCATCAATTAAGGGCAAAAAGCTGGCGAGTTCCTGTGCTAGCGAGTCAATTTCTACCTCAATTCCTCCTGCTGGATCGATTGTATGTACATTTTGGCACCAAGGACAACGGAGATTACATCCCTGTGTGAAAACTACTACACACGGTCTGCCCGGCCAGTCCGAGAATGATCGGTCAAAGCCCGCTATTCTTATCCGCATTAGAGGGAGGGAGAATATTCTAATCTCTCCTTGAACTCCTCCCGTTTTCCGATGTGCCAGTTCTGGACCGGACGATAATATCCCACTATCCTAGAGTAAACTTCACAAGGCTTGCCGCAAGTTGGGCAGTTCCAATGCTCCCCGCTCAAGTATCCATGGTCTGGACAGATGGAGAAAGTAGGTGTGAGGGTGTAATAGGGTATGGCAAAATTTTCTGCAATCCTTCTCACCAACAACTTACAGGCCGCTGGATCTGGAGATTCTCCCAAAAAGGCGTGAAAGACCGTTCCCCCGTTGTAAAGAACTTGAAGATCCTCCTGATGTCTGAGCGCTTCAGCCAAATTGCTCGTATAGCTCACTGGTAGCCAAGTGGAGTTGGTATAGTAAGGAACATCCTTGCCGCCGGTCTTTATCTTGGGGAATCTTTCTTTGTCAAGTCGGGCCAACCTATGGCTTGCCCCTTCCGCAGGTGTTGCTTCGAGGTTGTAGAGATTTCCAGTTTCCTCCTGGAACTCTTTGATTCTCTCCCTCATGTGCTTGAGAACTTTGATGGCAAATTCCTTCCCTTCCTTGGTTTCTATTCCTTCCCCTAGAAAGTTAAGGCAGGCTTCATGCATGCCAATCAGACCGATGGTTGAGAAATGCCAGCGGAGGGAACCAAGATACCTAGCTGAAAAAGGAAGGAGACCTTCTTTCATGAGTTTCTCGACTACTCTTCGTTTTATTTCTAGACTCTCCTTGGCTAGCTCTAACAGCCTGTCGAGCCTTTCAAAGAATTCTCTTTCGTCCTTGGACAGGAAGCCTATTCTGGGCATGTTGATGGTGACCACCCCCACAGAACCTGTTTTGTCAGCATACCCGAAAAATCCATATCTACGGTAGAGTTCCCGCAAGTCTAGTTGCAATCTACAGCACATGGCTCTGATTTCCCGCGGGTCTAATCCTCCTTTGACGCAGTTTTGGAAGTAAAAAGACCCGAACTTGGCAGTCACCTTGAACAGCAAATCGGACACTTCCGAATCCCAAGGAAAGTCTGGCGTAATGTTCACCGTCGGAATTGGGAAGGTGAAGACCCTTCCTCGCGCGTCTCCTTCCAAAAGCACCTCGAGAAAGGCCTTGTTGAAAAGATCTACCTCCGGCTGATAATCTCCGTATGTTTCGTCAAGTAATTTTCCGCCGATGATGATTGGTTCTGACTTCATGTCTTCAGGAACCTTCATTTCTAGGGTGATATTGGTGAAGGGAGTTTGTCCTCCCCAGCGCGAACTTATGTTGAGGTTGTAGATGAACTCTTGAATTCTTTGCTTGATTTCCTCGAACCTCAATCCGTCTTTTCGGATGAAAGGTGCTAGATAAACGTCTAAGGCGTTGACCGCCTGCGCCCCCGCCCACTCGTTCTGAATACTGCCCAAGAAGTTGGAAATCTGAAGAAGCGCAGAGGAAAAGTGTTTAGGTGGGGAGGATTCCGTCCTAGCCGGTACCCCGCCGAATCCCATAAGCAGAAGGTCCTTGATGCTCCAACCTGCGCAATTCCCAGACCAAACTACGCGTCCGTTTCTTTCTACCAACAACGTGCCGTTTGGGACTGTTAGGTCGTAAACTTTGCCTTCGTAGGGAACATATTCAGGTCCACCTCGGAATTCAGGGGTTAGCGATTTATGGATAACACTTACCACGTATCCTCCTTTTTTATCTTTCCCAATGGTCCCACATTTTCCGATTTTAATTAGGCACTCTACAACATCTTCTGCCAGTTTTCTCGAGCGAGTGTAGTAGTATTTCAGTTTTCCGTTGCTTATCCGACCGTCGCCTCGGAAGAGTTCCCTCAGAAAGATTTCGATTAGTCTGGGAGAAAGTTTCTTTATCTCTTGTGGAATGTACTTCTCCTTCGATTTTCCAAGCGGAAGAAGGTAAGAGTAGAGTCCCCTGCTGTGCGTTACAACATGATACTTGCCTATGATTGGTCTGAGTCCCAGTTGCCTTATTATGCTGGCTATCCTTTTCCGATTTGTCGATTTCAAGCAAGCAATGGAGATTCGGTAACCTCCCTTGCTAACACCAACGTTCCCTTCAGCGATATACCATCCCAAGAAGCAAAGGAAGGGTTCGATAGGGAAGCGCTTAATCTCTGTTAGGTTCTCGATTTTGTTTGAGCCGCACTTTGGACAAGTCGAGGTTTTGGCTGGAACCCAGCACCTGCATTTCTGACACTTGAATCTTGACTCGGTAAACTCGATAAATGGATGATTCGTACCCCTCCATCGCGCATCTTTCTTGAACTCTATGGGGGCTCTCCTTTTCGCGAGTTCGCCTGCACTTACAAATTTCCAAGGTGTTACGGTTCGACTTTTTAATCCAGAAGTCTGATGAACTTTCCCTAAGTGGGATACAGCTCCCCGAGGAGATTTAAAAACCCTCCCGCAAACCGGACATTTAGCTGATGCGAGAGAGCTTCTAGAAGTTGGCATCCTCACAAGCATCCGGTGCTCCGGTGTTACCATTAAATCCACATTCCGGCCTCGCCACCTCAACATCGTTCCCTTGTACTCGAAAACTTGCTTCGCTAGGGGATGCTGATATTCAAGCTCCCCCGTGTTAAGGTTCAAGGTTGCCACCTTGTCCGTGAGCTCCACGTCCCTGAAATATTTGAAGCCCTCTTCGGTTAGCACCCTGGTTTCCTCATCGAAACAATACCCAATGATACCCCACCCAATGTTGTGAATGTGAAAGTCTCCTTCCACGTGTGCTCGAGAAATCTCAGGTGGATAAACTCTCTTGAGCACATATTCTGCGATCACCTCGTTAGCACCCTGAAGAAACAGAGAGGAGAAGGAGAAGGGTATGTTGGCGTTTTCCCTGACTTTCCAGTCCCGCTGATTCAGGTAATTTTCGACAAACTCAATTGGTACAAACTTTTTTCTCGTTCTCCTTTTTTCAGTCCCCGGCCTAGTTGAAACTTTCCACCTGCACTTCGGACAAGTTGCATAGTATCCTCTTCCCTTGTATTCCCATTCGTAGCCACAGTTTCCACAGCGTAGTTTCATCCACTTACCTACCTACTCATTTAATAAGAGAGAGGATTATGGTCTCTGCCTGCTAAACACCCAGCTTTTTGCCATCCGTGCGTCAATGACCGTGACAAAGGAATCAGGCGTGATTTTCTGGATCTGATCGAGAGCGGCGGACAGCTTTCTTCTAGATATTACGGAAAGATACATCTGGTGAGGTCCCTTCTCGCCTTGACAGGGGAAGATGGTGAGAGGAAAGCCCGCCCGCTTGAGTTCTTC
>Ga0209225_1000648_pt1 | contig 38262 bp, 41 predicted proteins | sample WasSprMetagenome_FD_184732 | JGI IMG/M metagenome (GOLD analysis project Ga0209225, IMG submission 184732) | Sulfidic aquatic microbial communities from Washburn Spring, Yellowstone National Park, USA - WS (SPAdes) (version 3) | ecosystem: Environmental > Aquatic > Thermal springs > Hot (42-90C)... | reverse complement strand
ATAGATTAAAAAGAGAATTTAATGTTGAAACAAATGTTGGTGCTCCTCAAGTAGCATATAGAGAAACAATAACAAAATCTGTTGAGGCTGAAGGAAAATATATAAGGCAAAGTGGTGGTAGAGGACAATATGGCCATGTTGTTATAAGAGTTGAACCATTAGAAAGAGATAAAGGTTTTGAATTTGTTAATGCTATTAAAGGAGGAATAATTCCTGATAATTTTATTCCAGCAGTAGAAAAAGGTATAAGAGAAGCAATGGAAAAAGGAGTTGTAGCAGGATATCCTGTTACTGATGTTAAGGTTACTTTGTTTGATGGGTCTTTCCATGAGGTTGATTCTTCTGATATAGCATTTAAGATAGCAGCAGAGATAGCATTTAAAGATGCTGTTAAAAAGGCAAATCCAATATTTTTAGAACCAATTATGAAACTCGAAGTTATAATACCATCTCAATATTTAGGTGATGTTACAGGAGATTTAGCATCAAGAAGAGCAAAAATAGAAGAAGTTATTGATAAGGGAGATACAAAAATAATTATAGCAAAGGTTCCATTAGCAGAAATGTTTGGTTACGTTACTGTTTTAAGATCACTAACGCAAGGTAGAGGATTTAGCTTAATGGAGTTTTCTCATTACCAAGAAGTTCCAAGATATATTTTTGATTCAATAATTAATAATAAACAGTTACAAAGGAAAAGTGGATAAAGGACAATTTTTAGTTGAGGCTTTAATAGGATTGCTTTTAGTTATTTTACTTGCTTTATCAATTTTTGTAGTTTTTAATACAATCCCAAATGTTTTAAGATATTCTGAAGAATCTTTAATATCATTTCATTTAAATTTAAATTATCAAAATATATTAAATGGCATATCAAGAGAAAACTTTTCAAAATTCGACGAGCTTATTGAGAATGTAGAATATTATTTTGTTCCTACCTCAACAGGTTTTGATATTCAGGAAGGGAAAGAGGAAATTAATGTTAGGGGAGAAAAATATTATGTATGGTTTCAAGTTTTAAAAGAAGCTATAGATAATGATCCTACCCGGAAACTTTTAGGAATATTTGTTCAAACTCCAAGCTTTCTTTATAACACAAAATTAATCTTAACAAGGTGGAATATGAAAGTATTTTTACAAGAAAATTGGACAATACCAAATACAATAGGTCCATTAAATGTTGCAACAGTCAATGGATATTATTCAACAAAAACACCAAATGTTGAAGCAACATCAGGAAAGATTTGGTTACCATAATAAGGGATTTACAGCAATAGAATTTATATTATATATTGGAATTATTTCATTTATTTTGCTTTTGACAATAGCGATTTTTTATGCTATAATTTTTTATACAGGAGAATATTATGATAAAACTTTATTAAGAAATGACACTTTTAAGATTTTGCAAAAAATATATTATAATAATACATATTGCTCATCAACAGAAATTTCCGGAAATAGTATAAAATTTATTTTTAATGATGGAAGTTATGAAAGAATGTTCGCTTCTGGAACAACACTATATATAGAAAATCCAAATGGCTCTGACAGATTTTTATCAGATAAATTGTATCTTACAAGTTTTAATGTATCGACAAGTGGAAAATTTATAAATATTTATATGAAATTAGAAAATAAAAGAAGGACACAATTTTATTCATTAACATCCACAATTTATAGATGGGGTTTTTAAAGAAAAAAGGAGAAGCACTATTTGCTTTGATAGGTGTCTTGGCTATATTAGGTTTAGTTGTGGTAATAACTTTAGGGAGTATTATTGGTAAAGAAATTAAAATGGCAAATTTTATAAATAAATTACCTGGAATTTTTGGTGGATTATTATCTTCCTTAAATTGGACACTTTACGAAGCAAGCCAAAATAGATATACAAAGGGGGTACAAACACTTCCATTTTTTGGTACAGATCCATATAATCCTTTAGCTTATTTTAATATCCCTAAAATAGAAGGTTATGGGCCAGAAATAGCTACAACAGTTCAAGGATTTTTTGGTGTAGAAAATTTATTTCAAAGGTTAAAGTTATATTTTGATTATTCGGTGTTTAAAGCTTCGGGTACAGTCCAATCAATAAAACTACAACCCAAATAGCCCCTATGGCGGAATTGGTAGACGCGCATACCTCAGGGGTATGTCCCTTTTAGGGGTGGAGGTTCGAATCCTCCTAGGGGCAAATTATGATAAAAGGTACAATTTTAGAGACTATAAAAAAGCAAAAAGCTGCTGCTAAAAAAATAAGAGAAGGTAAATTAAGGATTATTCCTTTAGGAGGATTAGAAGAGATTGGAAGGAATCTTATTGTTTTTGAATTTGAAAAAGATAATAAAAAAGAAGCAATAATTGTTGATATGGGTTTAGGTTATCCTGAAACAGAAAGTATGCTTGGTGTTGATTATACAATTCCTAATTTTGAATATTTAGAAAAAATAAAAAATAATATTTTAGCTATTTTTATAACACATGGGCATTATGACCATATAGGGGCAATCCCTTATATTTTAGAAAAAATAAATAATCCTCCAATATATGCAACTCCACTTACGAAAGGATTGATTCTAAAAAGGCAAGAAGATTTTCCGCATGCAATAAAACCAACAATTATAGAGATAAAAAAAGAAGAATATAAGCCAATAAAACTTGGGTCATTTTTAATCGATTATTTCCATGTTAATCATAATATTCCTGATTCTATAGGGCTTTATATACAAACCCCTGCCTGCAATATTATGCATTCAGGTGATTTTAAGATTGATTTTAATCCTGTTTTCGATAAACCAGCAGATCTTTCAAGAATAGTTAAATTAGCTTTTAGGGGGACAGATATATTGATGATAGATTCAACAAATGCTCCAGAACCAGGGCATATAATATCAGAAAGGAAAATTATGGAAAACCTTGAAGAAATATTTAAAAAAGCTAAAGGAAGAATAATAGCTTCTACCTTTGCATCTTTAATAGAAAGAATTCAACAATTAATATACCTTGGAGAACAATATGGAAGAAAAATTGTTATTGATGGTCATACAATGAAAATAAATGTTGAAGTAACAAAAAGATTAGGATATTTAAAATATAGTAAAGGAATTTTTATAAAACCCGAAGAATCATTTAAACTTCCTCCCAACAAAGTTTTAATAATTTGTACAGGTTCGCAAGCAGAAGAAGGCTCAGCTTTAATGAGAATAGCAAATGGGGAGCATAGATTCTTTAAGATAATCCCTGGTGATTCTTTAATATTTTCTTCTTCAATTATTCCTGGAAATGAAAGGATTGTGCAAAATTTAAAAGATTCTTTAGCAAAGCAAGGAGCAAAAATTTATCATTATCAAATGATGGATATTCATGCTTCAGGTCATGCTTTTGCTGATGATATTAAACTTTTTATAAATTTAGTAAAGCCAAACTATATTATACCTATTCATGGTCATTATTATATGATGAAAGCATTAGAAGATATAGCTATTGATCTTGGAATGGAAAAAGATAGAGTTTTTATTTTATCAAATGGTGATGTTTTAGAAGTAGAAAATGGTATCCCTAAAATTTCGAATATAAAAGTTCCAAGCAATTTAGTTTATGTTGATGGTTTGGGATTGGGAAATGTTGGCGATGTTGTTTTAAGAGATAGAAAAGCATTAGCAGAAGAAGGAATGTTTGTTATTATTGTTACAATTGATAGTCAGACAGGAAAAATTAAAAAGAGCCCTGATATTATTTCAAGAGGATTTGTATATTTAAGAGAATCAAAAGAATTATTAAAAGAAGTTAGAAGTTTAATAGCACAAATTGTTAAAAAAAATACTTTGCATTTAGGAGATGAAGCACCAATTATTCAAGAAGAACAAATAAAATATAGGATAAAAGAAGATGTTGCAGAATTTTTATTCAAAAAAACTCACAGAAGACCAGTAATTTTACCAGTAGTAATAAAAGTTTAATCTGAAAACCACCAGGATATAAACCAGATTACATTACTCGGATTAAGACCGGATAGTATTTGCCCGGATTATAACCGGATAACAGCACCCGGATTTTAAACGGATGCTCCACCCCGATTTTAACCGCATATCCATTCCTCATCCTGGTAATATTCGCGTAGTATAACCTTTTTGTCCGATCGGACAAGTTAGTTATAATTTCATGATTTCATATTAACGACATCCGATGTCGTTATAAAAAGAAGATAGCAGAATTCCAATTTCTATATTTCTATAGAAATATAGAAAAGTACTTTTTAAAAAATACCAAACGATATTCTAACATTCTGCAGACTACAACCCCCTCACTACCCAAAGGGCCTACATAGTGGGAGGGCGTAGGGAGGGTAGCGTTCCAGTATTCAGCTGGGCTCCATGTTAGAATGGTTTGTATTCAATATTTAGATGTCCAACACCTAAAAAATCTGTGATAGTGTATATTAACGACATCTGATGTCGTGAAATATTAATATCCGTGTAAATCTGTGGCTTTTCTCATCTCTCACTTCTCATCTCGTATTTCTTACTGCTTACTACTTCTCGCTTACTACTTACTTCTATTGTGTTATAATAATATTATTAGGCGCGTGTAGCTCAGTGGTAGAGCGCTGTCCTGATAAGACAGAGGTCGGAGGTTCAAATCCTCCCACGCGCACAGATGAAAAAAATTTATTCAATAGGAACAGCTTGCCTAGATATATTTTTTATCTTCAAAAATAAAAAGATTGATTTTAAATTAGGAGAAAAAATAGAGCCTGATGATTTTTTTATAGATTTGGGTGGCGGAGGATTAAATGGTGCATATAATTTTAAAAATTTAGGATTTGATAGTTTAGCAGTGATAAAATTAGGAAATGATTTTGTTGGAAGAGTTATTAAAAAAAGAATAGAAGAGAAAAAAATAAATGCAAAGATAATTAATTATAAAGGGAGCTCAGCTTTATCATTTATACTTCTTTTCATCCCAAACCAGATCATTTTTACCTATAGAGGAGAAGCAAATTTTAAACTTAAAGATATACCTATTGATAAAAATAGCTATTATTTTATATTTACAGGAAACACAAAATCAGAAAATTGGCTTAAAATTATAAAAACCTTAAAGGATAAAAATAACTTTATAGGAATTAACCCCTCAAAAAAATTTTTAGAAGATAAAAAAGCAGGAAAGATTTTGAATTTAGTTAATTTTGTAAATTTTAATGAGGAAGAGGCAGAAATATTTTTAAGGGAAAGATTAGATAAGATAAAATTATGCAGAGAAATTAGAGAAAAGTTAAAAAATGTTGATTTTATTTCTATAACATTTGGGAAAGAAGGTTGTGCTTTAATAACAAAAGATAAAATATTTTTAGCACCAATATTAAAAAGAAAAATAATAGATACAACAGGAGCAGGTGATAGCTTTTCGACAACTTTATTCGCATATTTAACATCAAAAAATTTAAACATAGATTATATAAAAGAATCAATAAAAAAAGCCGTTATAAATACAACTTATAATCTAAAAAACATAGGAGCACAAACTGGATTATTAAAAAAGAAAGATTTGGAAAAATTAGCAAAAAGAATTTCTTTAAATATAAAAACTATTGGTTTATAATTATAAGATGATAGAGATAAAGAAAAGAGAAAAAAATAAAAAGGCTGAATATTATAGAAAAGAAGGATTAATACCAGGAATTTTGTATGGGCCAGATATTGAACCAACCCCAGTTTTTATTGATAAAAAAGAATTTTTAAAAAATTTTTCACATATTCACCAAAGATTTGATTTTGTTTTAGAAGGTAAAAAATATTCTGGAATACTGCAAGATATTCAAAAAGATCCTATAACATTAGAGCCTATCCATTTTGATATATATGTTCCATCAGTTTCAAGAAAGATAGAAACTGCCATATCTATAAATTTTGTTGGTGAAGAGGAGCTTATAAAAAATGATCTTATTTTAAATAAAAATATTATCGAATTGCCAGTAGAAGGATTAATGAAAGATATTCCAGAAAGCATAGACATAGATGTTTCGAATCTAAAAGAAGGAGAATCAATATATGTAAAAGATTTGAAGTTAGAAAATATAAAGATTTTGTTAAATGAAGATACACCAATCGCAACGGCTGTTAAAGTAGAAAAAATTGAAGAAGAAGTTGAAGCAGAGGTTCAAAAAGAATAATGAAAACATTAAAAGATATAAAAAAATTTGAATATAGAATAAAGAAAAACAAAAACATAAGAAACTTTAATTTTAGTTTTAAATACATATTTATTTCAATAATCATACTTTCGTCTTTCATTTTTGAATCAAGAGCAGCTGCCCCAATTTTAAATCTCCCCAATATAGAAATAAATGAAAACCTATTAGCTCAAAATTTAAATATTCAGGAACTAAGAAAAAGCTTACAAAAAGAACTTGACCAAATTTTAAAAGAAATAGAAGCTTATAAAAAAGAAATAGGGAAATTAAAAGCCCAAAGAAGAACATTGCAAGGAGAAATAAATTATTTAAATGCACAAATCTACAAAACAGAGTTAGAAATAAAAGCTATAAAGTTAACGATTAACAATTTAAATGAAAAAATTATAAATACAAAAAATGCAATAGTAGCTACTCAAAAAAATATAGAAAAATCTAAAGAATTTCTATCAAGATCTTTAAGGGCATATTACCAAGCATCAAGAAAATCTATAGTAGAGGTTATTTTAGCTGATCAAAATTTATCTGATTATTTTAGCAATGTTGTCTATTTAAATAAATTACAAGAATCAATAAATATGCAAATAGAACAATTAAAAGATTTAAATAGGCAATTAACATATCAAAAGGCTAAATTAGAAGATGCTTTGTCAGAACAAAATAATTTACTACAATTATCAGAATTGAAAAAAAGAGAGCTAAATGATTTGCAAGCAGAAAAGAATCGTTTATTACAGATTACAAAAGGAGTTGAATCAAAGTATCAATCAATGCTTCAAGAAAAAGAAAAAAGGGCTGCAGAAATTAGAGCACAGCTTTTTAGACTTGCTGGTGGCGTTGGCCCAATAAATTTTGGACAAGCAGTTGAATATGCTGAATTAGTAAGTAAATTTACTGGGGTAAGACCAGCATTTTTGTTAGCAGTTTTGCATTATGAATCTAGAATAGGACAAAATGTTGGAAGTTGTAATTATAAAGATGCTATGAAACCAAGCGAACAGCCAATATTTGAACAAATCACAAAAGAATTAGGATTAGATCCAGATAAAATGCCTGTATCTTGTAAACAATGGTATGGTTGGGGAGGAGCGATGGGACCTGCTCAATTCATTCCTTCTACCTGGATGAAATATAGAGACAAGGTAGCTCAAATAACTGGTAATAATCCTCCAAATCCATGGAATATTTTAGATGCCTTTGCTGCTGCAGCAGTATATTTAGCTAGTGCTGGAGCAAGTGCTAGAACATATGAAGCTGAATGGAAGGCTGCAATGATTTATTTTGCTGGAAGTAATTGGGCGAAACCAGAATTAAGTTTTTATGGTGATTCAGTGATGAGGATAGCAGAAAAATTTGAAGAAGATATCAAAATCATGAAAGGAGGTTAGTTTGACTTGAAAAATAAAATAAGTTATAATTTTTATATAAAGGTCGTTTTTAATTATTCATAATAAAAATGGCAGCAGAAAAATTTGAAAGGAAAAAGCCACATTTAAATATTGGTACATTAGGTCACATTGATCATGGTAAAACAACTTTAACTGCTGCAATCCAACATATTTTAAAATTAAAAGGTTTAATAGAAAAGGCTGAAACAGTTGATGAAATTGATAATGCCCCAGAAGAAAAAACAAGGGGTATCACTATTAATATTCACCATTCAGAATATGAAACAGAAAAAAGACACTATGCTCATATTGATTGTCCTGGACATGCTGACTATATTAAAAATATGATTATTGGAGCTGCTCAAATGGATGGTGCTATATTAGTTGTAGCTGCTAATGATGGAGTTATGGCTCAAACTAAAGAACATATTCTTTTGGCAAAACAAGTTAATGTCCCTGCTATGGTTGTATTTATAAATAAGGTTGATATGGTTCCAGATAAAGAATTAATAGACTTAATAGAAGAAGATGTAAGAAATGAGCTTAAAAAATATGGATATCCAGGAGATGAGGTTCCTGTTGTAAAAGGTTCAGCATTAAAAGCTTTGGAAGTAAAATCTTTAGATGATGAATGGGCAAAACCTATCTTAGAACTTCTTGATGCTATTGACAATTATATTCCAGAACCAGTAAGAGAAGTAGATAAACCATTTTTAATGCCAATAGAAGATATATTCTCAATAGCAGGTAGAGGAACAGTAGTAACAGGAAGGGTTGAAAGGGGTATATTAAAGCTTAATGAGGAAGTAGAGGTTGTAGGATTAAGAGAAAGACCTATTAAAACTGTTGTTACAGGAATTCAAATGTTTAGAAAAGACTTAGATGAAGCACATCCAGGTGATAATGTTGGTTTATTATTAAGAGGAGTTGGTAAGGAAGATGTTGAAAGAGGTATGGTGGTTGCAAAACCAGGAACTATTACACCACATACAGAATTCGAAGCAGAGGTTTATGTTTTAACTCCAGAAGAAGGTGGAAGACATACACCTTTTCATTCAGGATATAAACCACAATTTTACTTTAGAACAACTGATGTTACAGGAGAAATTACTTTGCCAGAAGGAATAGAAGCAGTTATGCCAGGTGATAATGCTACATTTAAGATAAAACTTATCTATCCAGTAGCATTAGAGGAAGGTTTAAGATTTGCTATAAGAGAAGGAGGTAAAACAGTAGGTGCAGGAGTTGTAACTAAAATAATAAAATAATGGCTAAGCAGAAAGTAGAAGAAAGATTGAGAATAAGATTAAAATCTTACGACCATAGATTAATAGATAAATATGCAAAACAGCTTGTTGATTTATTATTGAAAGAAGGTTTAGAAATAAGAGGCCCTATACCATTGCCAACGGAAATAAAAAAAATTACAGTTAATAGATCACCATTTATATATAAAGATTCAAGGGAACAATTTGAAATAAGAGTACATAAAAGACTTATTGATGTTCTAAACCCAACCCCAAAAATAACAGAACTTTTCTCTTATATAGATTTGCCAGCAGGAGTAGAGATAGAATTAAAATTAGTTTAAATGGAGTATAAATTTATCATTGGAGAAAAAGAAGGAATGACTACTTTTTTTAATGGTGATGAAGCAATTCCAGCCACTATTATAAAGGCAGGCCCTTGTGTGGTTACTAATTTAAAATTAAAAGAAAAAGATGGTTATTCAGCTGTCCAAATTGGTTATGGAGAAAAAAAGAAAGTGAAAAAACCTATTTTAGGCCAGGTTCATAATTTAGGAAAATTTAAAGTTATTAAAGAATTTAGGATACCCGAAGACCCCAAAGATTTAAAAATAGGAGATAAAATAAGTGTAGAAATTTTTAATGTAGGAGATAAAATTGATGTCACAGGAATAAGTAAAGGAAAAGGGTTTCAAGGTGTTGTAAAAAGATGGGGGTTTACAGATGGACCAAAAACACATGGCCAAACTACAAAAATGAGGCATCCTGGTAGCATAGGAGCTACAACACCCCAAAGAGTTATCAAAGGACACAAAATGGCTGGTAGGATGGGGAGTAAAAGAGTGGTAGTAAGAAATTTAGAAATTTTAGATATTGATAAAGAGAATAATCTAATTTTAGTGAAAGGAAGCATTCCAGGAAATAGAAAATCTATAGTTGAAATAAGAAGTTCAAATTTAACAAGAAAGGGTAAATTAAGATGAAATTAGATTTATATAACAAAGAAGGAGAAAAGATAGGGGAAATAGAAGTAAATGATATTTTTGATAGGATTAAAAGAAATGATGCCTTGATCCATCAAGTTATGAGGTGGCAAATTTTAAATTCTTATTATCCATTCGCCCATACAAAAACTAGGGGGGAAGTAAGAGGTGGTGGGAGAAAACCTTGGCCACAAAAACATACAGGAAGAGCAAGGCATGGTTCAATTAGATCTCCTATTTGGAAAGGTGGTGGAGTAGTATTTGGGCCAAGAAAAGAAGAGAAAAAAGCAATAAAAATTAATAAAAAAATGAGGAGGAAAGCAATATTAATGGTTTTAAAAGAAAAGATGAAAAATGGTTTAGTTAAAGTTTTGGAAGATTTTAATTTAAAAGAATATAAGACAAAAGAAATGAATAAAATTTTGGAGAAATTTTTACAAAAAAGAAAAACAAAAAAGAAAAGAGAAACTGCTCTATTAATAATCCCTGAAAATGATACAAAATTAATAAAAGCAATTAGGAATTTACCATATGCAGATGCTATTGAGGCAAGAAATTTAAATATATTAAGTTTATTAAATCATAAATATGTATTTACAGTACCAGAAGCTTTTGATATAATTAAAAAAACCTTTAAAGTAAATGTTTAAAATTTTCAAAAGAAAACAAGAAAAAGAAACGAAAGAAGAAGAAAGGGAAGAGAAAAAAACTGAAGGTGAAAATATTGTTTTTCCAAAAAATATTAAAATATCTCCTATAATTACAGATAAGACAAGAGCATTATTAAAACAGAATATTTACACATTTAAAGTAGATCCTAAATTAAATAAAACCGAAATAAAAAATTTTATTGAAAAATATTTTAATGTAAAGGTTGAAAAAGTAAGAACTGCAAATTATAAAAAAAGAGTAAGAGGAAGAACAAGAATTAAAAGTGTTAGAAAAAGATTTAAGAAAGCTTATGTAAAACTAAAAGAAGGTTACAAAATTCCTATATTTGAATAGTTAAAAATTTTTAAATAAATTTTTTGCTAATTTAAATGGATCAGAGCTTACAATAGAAAAAGAATAAATTTCTAAAGATCCAATATCACTATTTAATTCATTTAAACTTCCTCTATCAACCAAAAACCCTAATTTTTTAAAATCACCATCATAAAACAAAAATAAATTAAAACTTTCAGAGATTTTTTTATATAAAAACAATAATTTACTTAACTCTTTAAAATTTTCTTCCCAATCTTTCGATAAAATAATAACTTCTTTTTCTTTAAATGGTGCTAATTCTATTAATATTTTTAAACCTTTAGATTCTTTAGCAAGGCCAATTTTTTTGTGTAGCTTAAATAGATCATCAAAATAATCACTTTTGTAAGATTTTTTGTACCAATTTATTCTTTCTTTTATAAACTTTAATTTTTCTGGTAGATTTTCTAAAGAATACAACTGAAAATGTGGATGAGAAATACTCGCTCCAGATCTCCACAAATAATTCCAAATCAAAAATTTATTACCTTTATTTTTCTTAAACCATAAAAATGAAAGCTCTAATGCTCCTTTAATATCTTTTAAACCAATATCTTTATGTTTTTTAAATATAACTAAAGAATGATTTTTAGCTCCTTTTAATAAATTTGAAGATGTTATAGAATATTTATTTTCTAATCTACCTATTTCATCTTCAGGTGTGTATTTTTTAGGATCACAAAATGGACAAAATTCTTCTATTATTTTTTCAAATAAAGGTTTTTGCCTTTTCCCTCTCAATAGATTAAAATGTGTTTCTTTTAATAAGATTTTATTTTTTATTACTGTAATTTTTTGTTCTTTTAAATTTTTATATTTTTTCTCTAAATCTTTTGTAAATTTTTGTATTCCAATCTCTTCTTTTGCATCATATATTCTTTCGAACAAAATTCTATAATTTTTATCCAATTTTTTTATTTTTTCAAATATCTCCATTTTTCAAAAAATTTGAAGGTAAGCTTAATTTTTTAATAGGTTTTTCATTTAATAAATCTAAAATGATTTTAAACTTTTTTATAGCCTTTTCCAAATCTTTTAATTGATTCCCTTTTATTCTTTTTAAAATAAATTCTTCTGCTCTTTTTCTTTTTTTCCCCTGTATCCCTATTCTTAATCTATAAATTTTCTGAGTTTTTAAATATTTAAAAATAGATTCTACACCTTTATGCATAGAGGCTCCTACATTGTAAGATATTTTTATCTTTAAAAATTCCAAATCGGCTTCATCATGTACTATTAAAATATTACTTGGCTTTAACTTAAATCTATCTTTTAATTCCTTTACAGCTTTTCCAGATTCATTCATATAAACTTTCCCTATTCCTAAAATTAAATCTCTATAATAAGAATAAAGAATGAAATTACCCTCTTTTAGATTTTCCATATAAGGAAAAATTAAATCTCTCCCAAGATTATGATAAGTAAAGATATACTCTTTGCCAGGATTGCCTAACCCATATATCAATTTGATTTTATCTAAATTTTTCATTATAATATTTATATGATAAAATCAACTTTTTTACAAATATTAGAAATAATTTTAATAATACTTTTCATAGTTGTTCCTGTAAGATTTTTTATATTTGAACCATTTATTGTTAGCGGAGAAAGCATGGAGCCAAATTATCACGATATGGATTATTTAATTATAGATAAGCTTTCTTATAAATTAAGAGAGCCTGAAAGAGGCGAGGTTATAGTTTTTATCCCCCCATTTGAAAAAAATAAATATTATATTAAAAGAATAATAGGATTACCAGGAGAAACCATAGTTTTAAAAGATGACAAAATTTATATTTACAATAAAGAAAATCCAAATGGCTTTATTTTGAAAGAAAACTATATCCCCCCAAATGAATATTATGGAAATTTGAAAATAACATTAGGGAAAGATGAATATTTTGTTTTAGGAGATAATAGAGAAGAAAGTTATGATTCAAGAAGATGGGGCCCATTAAAAAGAGAAAATATAGTTGGAAGGGTTCTTTTTGTTTTAAGGCCATTAAATCCATTTTTAAGATTATTGAAGGTTAGATCAATATGAAAAAAAAGGATTTAATACAAACACCCAAAGGAATGCATGATTTAGTTAAAGAGGAAGCTGATTTTTTTTTAAAATTAACAGAAGAGATTTGTGAATTTTCAAGCTTTTATGGATTCGAATATATAAGAACCCCTATTATAGAAAATGAAAAAACTTTTACTCTTTCATTAGGTGCTACAAGCGATGTTGTAAATAAAGAGATGTTTTATGTAAAAACAAAAAAAGGATCTGAAAAATTTGTTTTAAGACCGGAAGGTACTGCTCCTATAATAAGAGCATATATCCAAAATGGTATGTTTTCTTTACCTCAGCCAGTAAAACTTTTTTATGTTGCTCCTATGTATAGGTATGAAAAGCCACAAGCAGGAAGATTTAGAGAACATTATCAATGGGGAATTGAAATTTTAGGAAGTACAGATCCTATATCTGATGCAGAAATAATTCAGGTTTTTGATAGATTTTTTAAAAGATTTAAATTAAAAAATTATATTTTCAAAATAAATAGTCTTGGTTGTGAGGAGGATAGAAAGAAATATAAAAGGGATTTAAAAAAATATTATAGAACAAAGCTTAAAAAACTTTGCGATGATTGCAGAAGAAGATTTAAAGAAAACCCACTAAGGCTTTTAGATTGCAAAAATCCTAAAGATCAAGAATATAAAACCAATGCGCCAGTTTTAACAAATTATTTATGTAAAAGCTGTGAAGACCATTTTGAGAAAGTTTTAGAATATTTAGAAGAATTAAATATTAATTATGAGCTTGATAATACAATTGTAAGAGGATTTGATTATTATTCAAGAACAGTTTTTGAAATATTTTTTAAAGATTTAAATTTAGCAGTAGGAGGAGGAGGAAGATATGATTCTTTGAGCAAAGTTTTTTATAAATCTATGATAGGAGGAGTTGGGGGTGGATTAGGATTAGAAAGGTTTATGGATGTTTTAAGATCAAATGATATAAAACTTACTTATTATAAAAAACCAAAAGTTTTTGTAGCGCAAATAACAGACCAAGCTAAATTTTATGCATTAAAAATTTATGATATGCTATTGAGTAATAATATTCAAGCAAGCCAAAATTTTACAAAAAATACTTTATCTTCTCAACTTGAAATAGCCAATAAATTAGGTGTTAAATATTCAATAATAATAGGACATCAAGAACTTGGTAGCAAATCTGTTATATTAAAAGATATGGAAACAGGAATACAAGAAGTTGTACCGGAAGATAAATTAATAGAAGAATTAAAAAAGAGGTTAAAATAATATTATGGATTGCATATTTTGTAAAATAGGTAAAAAAGAAATTAATAGTTATGTGATAAATGAGACAGAAAATTTTTTAGCATTTTTAGATATTAATCCATTGACCCCAGGCCATTCAATAGTTATTCCAAAAGAGCATGTTGTATATTTTGTAGATTTGGATGAAAAGATTGGAGATGAATTTGTTAAAATTATTAAAGAGACAATAATCAAAATCAGTAAAGCCTTAGAAGTTAAGGATTTCACAATAGGTATAAATGATGGAAAACTTGCAGGAAGGGCAATAGATCATCTACATATTCATATAATACCAAGGTATAAAGAAGATAAAGGGGGATCAATTCATAGCATTGTTCATTATAAAACAGATGAAAAATTAGAGTCGATTTACGAAAAAATAAAAAATGCGAGTTAAAGTAAAAAGATACAAAAACGAATCACTTTCGCAATTGTTAAAAAGATTCATAGCAAGATATCAAAAAAGTGGTATTCCAATGGAAGTAAAGAAAAATCTGGTAAGAAGAAGGAAAATGAATGAGAGAAGAAAAAAAGAGTATAGGATGTATAGGTTGAAGATAAAAAGTTTTGTTGAAGAAAAATTAAAAGAAGGATATAGTTTAGAAAAAGCTCTTGATATGGCAAAAAGATATATACAATATATTAAGTACAAAGGATAATGAAAAATTTTTATTTAGGGTTAGATTTAGGGCATTCTGAATGCAAATTTTCAATTTTGGAAGAACTTCCAGATAATAAATTTGTTTCTTACAATAATAGTTTAAAAAACGGATTTATAAAAAAAGGAGAAGTTTTGGATCCAGATGGATTAGCAAGTATTTTAGAAAAATTAGTTTTTGAAATTTTAGATTCATTTGGAATTAAAAGGATAGAAAAAATAAACGTTTGTTTTAGCACTCCATATTTTCAATCATTTTTACAAAAAGGATATACGATTTTTGAAAAAAATGTTACAGAAGAAGATATAAAAAGGGCAATAAGAATAGCTAAAACTTCTATAATATTAACAAATCAAGAAACCTTACTCGAAGAGCCTATAAAATTTTTAATTGATGGAACTCAAGAGGTTAGAGATCCTTTAGGATTAAGCGGGAGAAGGCTTGATGTTGAAGTTTTTTTAATAAACCTTCATAAATCTTTGTTAGATAAATTAAAATCTGTTTTTGATGATCTAAAGATAAAAGTTAATCAATTTTTACCTTCATTATATCCTGCAAGCAAAATTTGCTTGAGTAAAAAAGATAAAGAAATTGGCGTTGTGCTTATGGATATAGGAGGCCAAACAACGACAATCGGAGTATTTAGCGAAGGAAAATTAATTGAATATAAAAGCTTTGATATAGGAAGTGATTTTATAACAGAAGAAATTGCAATTCATTTTAAATTAGATTTAGAAGAAGCAGAAGAGATTAAAAAATCAATTTTAAGCAAGATAGAAGAGAAAAAGAAGCGAAAAAGCAAAGAAGTAAATATTAGAAAATTTGTAGAGAAAAAATTGAAAGAAGGATTTAATGAGAAAAAAATTTTTGATTATTTGAAAGAAGTTAAGAAAAATTATAAATTACCAGCAGGAATGGTTGTTATAGGAGGAGGAGCAAAACTTTTGAACTTAGATAATGTATTTAAAAATATGATAAATATGCAAGTAAGATATCCTAAAGATGAAATGAATATTTTTGAAAATGAAGATGATTTGTTAAAATATTCTAATTCAGTAGGAAGCGCATTAATGTCAAAATATCTATATGAAGAAGAGAGTTTTTGGGAAAAGGTTAAAAATCTATTTTTTAAGCCTTTTACTTCTTATAGTTTTTAGTTTTTTAGTTTTCTATTTTTTAATTAGCAAAACAAAAGCACAAACATTTTGTAGCTATGAATCTGCTATCAGAAAAGGATATTTAGAATCCTCGGCTATCGATTTAGGAGATCAGTATACAATTACACAAATTATGTGGAAGGGAAGATTAGAAAATAACACTTTTGTTAGTTTTCAATTAGCTGGAGGAAATAATATTAATAGTTTAATATTTACTGGCCCAGATGGTACCCAAAATACTTATTACACTCCATCACCTTATACTTTATATCCTGTAACAAGCACTGCCCTTAAAAATATTCGATATGTTAAATATAAAGTCTTTTTAGCTTCTTGTGATAATATTTCTATTCCAGAAGTAAATGCTGTTTATATTTATTATTCTAAATAGCCCACAGATTAACGTGAATATTACCCGGATGAGGATCGGATATCCGTTTAAAATCCGGGTAAATACTATCCGGTCTTAATCCGGGTAGAAATATAATCCGGTTAACATCTGGGTAAAATATCCGGGTATAAATCCGGGCGATATAATCCGGTTTGTATCCGAGTAGAAATATCCGGTTAAAATCCGGGTAGATCAGCGTTAATCCGCGTTGTTATCCGCATTAATCTGTGGGCTATCCGCGTTAATCTGCATTAAAATCCGCGTCCATCCGCGGTTTTATGTACTACATTTTCTACATAATTCTATTGTAGGATCAATTTTTAATCTTTGTTCCTCTATTTTACCGCCACATTTTATACAAATTCCATATATTCCTTTTTCAATCCTTTCTAAAGCAGAATTTATTTTCTCCAACCTTTCTTGTAATAAAGTTTTCTTTGCAAAGAAATCTTGTTTTTCTTCTAATTGTTCTGCTAAATCAGATTGCTCAATTTCAGGATTTTCTTTAATAACATTAGTGCTTTCTTCTATTTCATTTAAAAGAATTTCTATCTCTTCTTTTGTTTTTAATAAATTGTTTTTTATCTCTTCTATGTCCATTATATTATTTTATCTTATTAATTAACCCCTTAAATCCACTTAATATTGTTGATGTTAAATTTTATATTAAATAAATGAATTTTCCTAATCCTTAATTTTGTTAATAAAAAATTCTTCTCTTAAGAGAATTTATATTTTTTTTATTAATTTTTAGAGCCATTAAAAACATTGATTTTTTCCTATAATTTCTATAATGCGTAAATTTTTATCTATATTATTTTATCTTATTAATTAACCCCTTAAATCCACTTAATGTTGTTGATATTATTAATTTATTATTATAAATTGTCCATATAAATTTGTAGTCATTATCAAAAAATGCAATTTTGTAATCTATTCCATTATAATTTTGTGTTATTGTATAGTTTCTTAATAATTTCCCTTTCGGTAATCCATAATATAAGTTAGCAAAATCTTTTAATATACTTTCTTTATCCCATAACCTCATAAAAGTTGTTACAGCAAAATCATCTTTTATTTCAAAGATCAAAATGGGAAATTTTCTTGTATATGTATAATAAAATAGTATACCATAATTTTCTGTTAAAGAATCTTTAAAATTTATAATATATTTTTCCTCTACAAAAGATGGTTTTAAAAAATAATCTTTTACAAAATCTCCACTAATCAAGCTGTTATTATAATTAAAATCAATTTTATATATAGAGCCAGCAGATTTTTGAATTCTTAAAAGCTCTAACCATTTGTTTTGAAAATCATCTTGGGTTAATGAATCTAAATTTATAGAAATAGAAGGAAAGTTTAATCCGAAGTAAGAAGTTTTTTCTCCTTGTGGTTGTATTTCTTTTGCAGTTATTTCTTTAATTTCTTCTGGTTTTGGTGATTTTGGTTCTAATGTTTCTTTAGTTGGTGTTGAAATCTTTGTTTCTGTTGGCGTTGAAATTTTTCCCTCTTTTGTTTCTGTTGCTATTATTTGAGTTATTGTAGCTTCTGTTTTAGTTGTTGTTTCTGTTGCGATTGTTATAGAAGAAGTTGCTTCAGCTGTTGTAGCTATAGTAGAAGTTGTTATTGTTGCAGTTGTTGTAGTTATCTTTGCAAAAGGATTTATTATTGGTGTTTCTTCAACCTTAGTTTCTTTTGTTATTTCTCTTTTTGATATTTTAATTTTTAAATAATCCTCTTTTTGGTAAAAAATAAAAAAATAAACTGCTCCACCAACTATTAATAAAATAGGCAAAAGATATAAAAGATTGAACTTCGGTTTTCTATCTTCAAAATAAATCTTGACGCTCTTTTTGGGCTTTTCTTTGGGGATTTCTTTAGGAATCTCTTTTCGCTCCCCTTTTTCAACCTCCTCTCCAGCCTTTATTATTCTAAATTTTATCTCTTCATTTTGCATCTTTTAATGATAAATAAATTCTACCATCATTTGAAATATTTTTTATCTTAACCCTTAACATCTCATCTAATTTTATCTCGTCTTCTATATTTTTTATCCTTCTATCTGCAATTTCAGATATATGCAAAAGCCCTGTTTTATTGGGCCCTATTTGTAATATTGCACCAAAATTTAAGATTTTTATAACTTTTCCATAAACTATATCTCCTATCTTTAGGCTATCTGTTACTGCTTTAATCCAATTTTCAGCTGTTTCTAAATCTTCTTTTGTATTTCCTGTTAAATATAGTGTTCCATCCGGTTTTATATCTATTTTAACATTTGTAGTTCCTATTATCTCATTTATAACTCTTCCTCCTGGTCCTATTAATAATCCTATTTTTGATGGATCAATTTTCAAAATAGAAGTATAAGGAACTCCCTCTTTAAATACCTCTCTTGGTTTAGAAATCTTTTCATCCATCATTTTTAAGATATTTAACCTTGCTACTCTTGCCCTTTCTAAAGCATTTTTTATTATATCTATATTTAAATTTTCAGTTTTTATATCTAATTGAATTGCTGTCACCCCCTTATCTGTTCCTGCTACCTTAAAATCCATATCTCCAAAAAAATCTTCTGGACCTTGTATATCTGTTAATAATTCATACTCATTTTCATTTTTGTAAATTAAACCTATACTAATCCCAGCTACTTTATTTTTTATAGGGACACCAGCATCTAATAAAGATAAAGTAGTAGCACAAACTGAACCCATAGAGGTTGAACCATTTGAAGATAAAACATCAGAAACAACCCTAATTGTATATGGAAATTCTTCCTCCGATGGAAGTAGATATTTAAAAGATTTTTCTACTAAACTACCGTGTCCTATTTCTCTTCTTGAAGGCGGTTTAGACCCTCCTATTTCTCCTACACAATAAGATGGAAAATTATAATGATGAATAAACCTTTTGAACCCTTCAAATTCGATTTCTCTTACCCATAACTCTTCTGATAGGCTTCCTAATGTTGTTCCTGATAAAATATGAGTTAATCCTCTTTTAAATAAAGCTGAACCATGAACTCTTGGCAATAACCCAACTTCTATTTCTATCTTTCTTATCTCATCTAATTTTCTTCCATCAGGTCTTATTTTATCTTTTAATATTTTTTCTTTAAAAACTTTATTAACTTTTTCTAATACTCCTTTATAAATTTTACTATAATCTTCAGGATTATCTTTATATTCTTCTTTTAAAGTCTCAAAGATAATTTTTAAATTTATCTCTCCTTCTTTATATGGAAAAAGCATATCTTCCAAATTCAAGTTATTTTTTGCTAAAAATTCATCGGCTTCTTTTATATAAGATTCACTTGGGATTTCCAAAAATTCTTTTACATTATCTTTTATTATTGATTTTAGAAAATCTATTGTTTTATTAATTTCTCCAATTCCTATCTCACAAGCTTTTACTATTTCTTCTTCATTTATTTCATTACCAACAAACTCTATCATATTTATTCCATCTTTTAATCCTGTTAAAGTAATTGTAAAATCTGCCTCCACCTCTTCACTTGAGGAAGGATAGACTATAAATCTATCTTTAACTTTTGAAATTTTAACTGCTCCTATAGGTCCTTTCCAATTAAATCCTAAAAGCCCCACTGCTAATGATGATGCCAATATTGCTAATATATCTGGATCTATTTCAGGATCTAAAGATAAAATTGAGTTTGTTATCTGTAATTCATATGGAAAATTTTTTAAAGTCGGCCTTATCCCTCTATCAATTAATCTTGCATTTAAAATAGCAGTCTCAGATGGCCTCCCTTCTCTTCTTATAAATTTACTTCCATAAATTTTTCCTGCAGCATAATATTTTTCTTCATATTCTATTGTTAATGGTGTAAAATCGATATTCTCTTTTTTTTCTCCTAAGACAGCAGTAGTTAAAACAACTGTACCATTACAAGATGTCGTTAAAGATACATTAGCCCTTTGAGCCCAATCATTTATATCAAAAATTATTTCAAATCCTTCTCTAACTTTTAATTTATAACTTTTCATTTTTTAATTAATATTTTATCTTTAATTTCATCTAAATCATAAAAAAAATCAGCCACCTCTTTCAATTTTGTTGAAGTATTTCTACCAAAGCCTGCTATTTCTACTACATTTCCTTGGTTTTTTAAATATTCTACAAGTGGCAAAAAATCACCATCTCCACTTACTAATATTACAACATCTAAAAATTTGGAGATCCTTATTGTATCGACAGCTATTCCAACATCCCAATCAGCTTTTTTCTCTCCTCCAGGAAGATGAATAATTTCTTTTATTCTTAATTCTATGCCTTTTAAAACTAATGCCTCAAAAAAACTTATCTCTTTTTCACTCAAATCAGATTTTATAACATATGCTATTGCTCTTACCAAATTTCTTTCTCCTGTTAAAATTTTAACTAAATTTCCAAAATCTACATTTGCCTTATAGAAATTTTTAGCAGAATGATAAATATTTTGCGTATCTATAAAAATCCCAACTCTTTGTGAAGGAGTAGCAAATGGGTTCATAAGTCTAATGCCTTTTTAACTTTTTGATATCTCTCAATAGACTTTCTTTCTAGATATTTTAAAAGCTTTCTTCTTCTTGCTACCTTTAATATTAATCCTCTTTTAGAATTAAAATCTTTAGGATTTTTTTGCAGATGTTCAGTTAAATTTAAAATTTCTTCTGTTAAAACTGCTATTTGATACTCAGGTAACCCAACATTCCCAATCTCTTTTTTGAATTCTTCTATTTTTGCCTTTTTCATAATTAAATTATAAAATAATTTATATGGAAAATCAAGGAAACAAAAGCCAAATAAAAAAAGAGATTTTAAAGTTTTTGCAATATTTAGAGATAGTTAAAGGAAGATCAAAAGGAACTATAAATGAATACAAAAGAAAAATATTTTATTTTTTTAAATGGATTAGATGGAAAAATATTGATCAAATAACAAAAGAAGATATATGGAAGTTTAGAGTGCATTTAAATGAAAAAGGGCTAAATAAAAAAACACAATCATATTATTTAATAGCATTGAGAAATTTTTTGAAATTTTTGAAAAATAATGGATCAAATGTTCTTGATTATAATTTAATTGAACTTCCTAAAATTGAAGAAAGAAAGCTGGAAATTTTAGAACCAGATGAGCTTTTAAGATTATTAAATGCACCCGATGGAGATGATTTAAAATCTTTAAGAGATAAAGCTATATTAGAAACATTATTTAGCACAGGTTTAAGATTAAGTGAGCTTTGTAGTTTAAATAGAGATATAAATATCAAAAAAGGAGAAATTCCTATTATAGGAAAAGGAGGAAGGGCAAGGGTTGTTTTTCTTTCAGATTTTGCAAAGGAAGCTTTAATAAAATATTTAAAAGCAAGAGAAGATAAAAACCCAGCACTTTTTATATCTTTATCAAAAAATCAACCACCTAAAAGATTAACCCCAAGAGGCATAGAAAAAATAATAAAATATAATGCTAAAAAAGCAGGTATAATTAAAAAAGTAACGCCACATATGCTAAGACATCAATTTGCAACAGATTTATTAAGCGGAGGAGCTGATATAAGATCTGTTCAACTTTTACTTGGTCATAAAAACTTATCAACAACCCAAATATACCTTCATATAGTAGATAAAGAATTAAAAAAGATCCATAAAGAATTTCATAGAAAAAGAATTAAGTGATATAATATAAAAATATGAAAAGGAGAATAGGTTTAATTATAATAGTCGCTTTAGCTATGCTTATCGCTTCTTTTAATGTTGTTTTAGCAAAAAATAATATAAATATTCAAGATGTTTTTAATTTGCTTAAAAATTTTATTGTAAACAATACAACTACTCTTGATCTTAAATCAGTTGAGAATGTTTTTAAAAATAGTCCACCATCAACAAATGTTCCTGAATATAAACCAGTTGCAGATTATGAAAACTTAATTGTAAATACAGTTGAGAAAACATCACCAGCTGTTGTAAGTATAATAATTAGCAAAGATGTTCCAGTTTTTGAAAAATATTATATAAACCCATTCAGAGAAGAAGATATACCAGAAGAGCTAAAGCCCTTTTTTAAATTTGAAATACCACAATATAAACAAAAAGGATATGAGAAAAAAGAGATAGGAGGTGGTACAGGATTTATAATTTCACAAGATGGTTTAATAGCAACTAATAAACATGTTGTAAATGATAAAGATGCAGAATATACCGTTTATTTAAATGATGGTAGAAAATTTAAGGCGAAAGTTTTGGCGCTACATCCTACTGATGATTTAGCTTTAATAAAAGTAAATGCTAATAATCTACCTTATTTAGTTTTGGGAGATTCAGATAAGATAAAATTAGGGCAAACAGTAATAGCAATAGGAAATGCTTTAGGGGAATTTCAAAATACAGTTAGTGTTGGTGTTATATCTGGGCTAAAAAGAAATATTATAGCTTCTGATGAGTTTGGTAATGTAGAAAGATTAGAAGGAATGATACAAACAGATGCAGCAATTAATAAGGGAAATTCTGGTGGACCATTGATAAATCTAAGAGGAGAAGTGATAGGAATTAATACTGCTATAGCAAGTGGTGCTGAAAATATAGGCTTTGCTATTCCGATTAATAAATTAAAGAAAATGTTGAAAGAGTTTTATACCAAAGGGAAAATAGAGGTTCCTTTTCTTGGAATAAGATACGTTTTGATTGATGAAGATATAAAAAATAAATTTAATTTACCATTTGATTATGGGGCCTACATATACTCTAGTGATCCTAAAAAATCAGCAGTTATAAAAAATTCTCCAGCAGATAAGGCAGGATTAAAAGAAGGAGATATTATTTTAGAATTAGATGGCCAAAAAATAACATTGCAAAATACTTTAGGAGAAATGATAAAAAATAGAAAAGTTGGTGATACCGTAAATTTAAAGGTTTGGAGAAATGGAAAGATTATCTTTCTAAAGGCGGTATTAGCTCCTCTACCCACAAATCTTCCTGATTGATAACCAACAAATTTTTCAGTCCATTTTCTATCTCATACAAAACTCTTAATACTTCTTTTTCGCTAATTTCTATTTTCTCTTTTTTCTTTTGCTTATTATCAACAAGAACCAAAATTTCTAAAGCTTTTAAAAAATCATTTTTATTTTTTAAAATTTGGTCAGGAAATTTTTTAAATTTTTCTATAATATTCGAACCTTCATAACCATACATCTCTATCAATTCTTGTAAAAATTTATATGTTTTATTTAATGCGTTCAAGCTATTAGCTAAAAAGATTTTTTTTACATCAGCCCATTGTTTTTTATAATAATCTTCTTTTATAAATGCATCATTAAAATCTTTTAAAACCCTTTTCCACTCATCAATTCCAAATCTATATTTTCTCTCCAAATAAATCCAATAACCAATTAAAATAAAAGAAAAAATTATTGAAAGGAAAGATATTATTATTTTTAATCTTCTAAATTCGGGTGTTCCAAATATTAAACCGCCTATGCTTGCTATTAATCTTAAAAATTTTTCAATTATTTCCATTATAAAATTTTAGCAAATTGGAAAATTTTTTCTTCGTCAAAAAGATTTCCAATAATTTGCATACCGACAGGAAGATTATCTATAAATCCTATAGGAACATTTAAAGCAGGAAGCCCAGCTAAATTTACAGGAACAGTATAAATATCAGAAAGATACATTTTTAAAGGATCATCTATTTTTTCGCCAAATTTAAATGGCAAAGTAGGAGATGTAGGAGAAATTATTAAATCTACTTCCTCAAAAGCTTTTTTAAAATCTTCATAAATAGCCCTTCTTAATCTTAAAGCTTGCATATAATATTCATCATAATATCCATGAGACAAAATAAATGTTCCCAAAATTATCCTTCTTTTAACTTCTTTCCCTAAATACTTACCCCTTGTTTTTTTATAAACTTCAAAAATTTTTTTATCATTAACTCTTTTACCATATCTTATTCCATCAAATCTTGCTAAATTTGCGCTAACTTCTGCCGGCATCAAAAGATAATAACAATGGATAGCATATTTTATAAAACTTAAAGATATTTCTTTTACTTCTAAACCAGTTTTTTTAATCTTTTCAAGTATCAAATTCTTAATCCTTTCATCTAATCCTTCAAAAAATTCTTTCAGTAATCCCAATTTTAAATCTTTTACCTCAATAACTTTTTTGTTTTCTGGATATTCTAAACTTGTAGAATCTTTTTTGTCTTTTCCTTTAATAATATTGAAAACTAAAATTAAATCATCTAAATCTCTTGCCATAGGACCAATTTGATCCAATGATGAAGCCATGGCAATTAATCCATATCTTGATACAGCACCATAAGTTGGCTTTAATCCATATATTCCACAAAAGCTTGCTGGTTGTCTTATTGAACCTCCTGTATCTGATCCAAGAGCAACAGGAACCAAACCAGCACCAACAACAGCAGCAGAACCACCAGAAGAACCTCCAGGAACTCTTTCTTTATCAAATGGATTTAAAGTAGGGAAGTAGGCTGAATTTTCTGTTGAAGATCCCATAGCAAACTCATCTAAATTTGTTTTACCAACAATTATTGCACCTGCAGCTTTTAATTTTTTAATAACAGTAGCATCATAAGGAGCTATATAATCTTCTAAAATCTTTGATCCAGCAGTACATCTTTCATCTTTAACCATTATTACATCTTTTATTGCTATAGGAACACCCCATAGTGGTAAATTTTCTTTATCTTTTATTTCATCAATAAGCTTAAATGCTAAATCTTTTGTAAAAAATAAAAAACCACGAATTTTTTCATCTTCTTTTTCTAACCAATCAAAATATTCTTTATAGAAATCATAAATGTTATCCTTATTTAAAAAACTTCTTATTTTAGAGATTGTTAAATTCTTAAATTCCATGAGCGGTGGACGGGAATCGAACCCGCGACCTTCTCCTTGGCAAGGAGACGTTCTACCGCTGAACTACCACCGCAAATTATCTTGAGCCAGGAGCGGGATTCGAACCCGCGACCTCCGCATTACCAGAGCGGTGCTCTAACCAACTGAGCTATCCTGGCATATTAATATTATAAAAAATTTTTCTTTTGTTATAAAATTATTTAATTATGAGAAAATTAGATATTAAGAGGTAGTAGGTGACAGCATGAAGCGAATGAAATGAGCGGAATTGCGCCATGCAGGGAGGAGGGGAGCTATCTCTTCATCCTTATGGAGACTATATGGAATAGACATCACGAATTATGGATATAATGTGATGTCGAAAGGGAAAAGCCCTTTAGCTGGGCAATCTGCTCACTGAGACTTGCTTGGCTTTTTGCGGGGTAGTGTAATGGTAGCACAGGAGGCTCTGGACCTCCTAGAGGTGGTTCGAATCCACCCCCCGCAGATGGAAAATAAAATTAAATTAAAGGAAATAAAAATTAGGCCTCTTTCTTTAAATGATTTAAGGTTAGTAAAAGAATTTTTGGATTATCATAATTCATTGGTTAAAGAAGAAGCTATGATTTTGACGAAGAAAAATAAAACTTTGAAAGAAGAAAGAGAGTGGTTAAAAGAAAAAATAAAAAAGGTTAAAGATAAAAAACTTGTTTTTCTTGTGGCAGAAGATAATGGTAAAATCGTAGGGATTGTTAGCATCAGCTCAGAAAAAGGAAGACAAGACCATATTGGTGGTTTAGGAATTTCAGTAAGAAAAGAATATAGAGGTATTGGATTAGGTAAAAAATTGATGAAAGAAATTTTAAAATTAGCAAAGAAAGAGTTAAAACCAAGGCCAAAAATTATAAGGCTTAGTGTTTTCTCGACAAACAAAATTGCTCAAAATCTTTATAAAAAACTCGGCTTTAAAGCTGTTGCAAAAATCCCAAAGCAATATCAATATAAGGGAAAATTAGTTGACGAAATAGTAATGATTAAAGAGATATGAAAAACCTAAACTTGTTATAATCTAATAATGAAAAGGGTTTTAATTATAATTTCGTTCTTTTTAATATTCAATTTTGCTTTTGCTTTTAGCTTTAATTTTCCTTATCAATATTTGGTTGACTATAATCAAGATAAAATTCTTATAAAAGTTTCGAAAAATAATAATGGAGATTATTATGTTTGCGATTTAAATAATTTAAATTGTGAATATAAAGGTAAAAAACCACAAAACTTAAATAATACTATATTACCAATAAATTTTTTCTCACAAGACTTCAATCTTTTAATCTCTCAATTAAAAATCAATAATAAATATCTAACTTTCCTTTTTAAAAAACAAGATAATAAATACAATTTCAATGCTCTAATCCCGTTTTATAAAAAAATCAATAAAGTTTTCTTTTCAAAAGACAATAAAAAATCTATTTTTATATCAAATAGTTTTGGATATGTTTTAGATATTCAAAAAAATAAAATATTAAAAAATTTCAAATTAACTTCTGGTTTTTCATATATCTCACCATCACCATCTTTAAAATATTTAGCCCTTTACTATCCTGCTCCTATTAGTAATCCTGTAAGAAAATTTGCACTTTTCGATCTTGATAAAAATAAAGAAGAAGTTTTCAAAAAAGAAAAATTAGATTATTGGGATTTATTAACAGAAAATAAGAAAATTTTTGAATTTATAGATAATGATAAGCTTTTGTTTTTAGATGATAAGGACAATTTTCAAACATTATATTTGTATGATATAGGGAATAAGAAAATTTCAAAATTGTTTGATGATAATTTTGTGATAAAAGATTTTATTGTCTCTTCGAATCTGATTTATTTTACAGCAAACAAAGAGAATAGATTAAAATGGGATTTATATTCTTATGATTTAAATACAAAAAATATGAATAAAATTTTGGATAATGTAGCATATGATTTTTCTCTGATAAAAGTAAAAAATTTCCTAATAGCAAAAGAGGCTGGAGAATTTCCACCAAGAATAGTTTTAATTGATTCATCTAATAATAAAAAAGATTTAAACATAAATTTAAATCAAGAGAAAATAAAAATGGGAGAAATTTTAAATTTTGAAAACATTTATTCAATTATTTTAAAACCAGATAATTTTGATGCAAACAAAGAATACAATTTACTAATCTGGCTTCATGGTGGTCCCTATAGACAATCATCTTTAGGTTATCATCCATATTTTAGTTATGGTGTTTTTGATTATTTATTAGATAAGATAAAAGATGAAAATTTTATTGTTGCTAAGGTTGATTATAAAGGGAGCTTTGGCTATGGAAGAGATTTTGCGAATTTAAAAAATAAAATTGGTAAAGATGATGTTGAGAGTGTTTTAAAAATCGTTAATTATTTAAAGAACAATTATAAAATAGGAAAAATTTATTTAATGGGTATTAGTTACGGAGGATATTTATCTTTGAAAACTATTTATGAAAAACCTGAAATTTTTGAAGGTGCTATCTCAATTAATGGTGTTACTGATTGGTTTGAGTTAATAAATTTAGAGCCTAATTCTATATTTTCTATTCATTTTAATGGTATTCCTGATGAGAGCAATATAAATTTATATGACCAAGCATCAATATTTTTAGATAAAGAAAGATTAAAAAATAAAAGATTTCTAATTATATATGGAGAAAATGATAAAACAGTACCAAATAGCCAATCAAAGCTTTTTTATAATACTTATAAAGATATAGCAAATATCACCATAAAGTCTTATAATGAAGGCCATGTAATTACTTCAGAAGAGAATATAAAAAATCTTTGCTTTGACATATTTAATTTTTTAAATATATAGAGGACAATGTAAAAATTGATTATAATTAAAAAATGAAAACAAAAATTATTATTTTCGTTTTATTAATAGCTTTAGCAGGAATATTTTATTTAAATTTAAGAAGATTTCATTCTCAACCTGAAATAAGCAAAGACCTAAACCTACAGAAAATTTATATTCAATTCGATAGGAATATTTGGAAAATAGAAAATAATATACCGATAACTAAAATTAAAAAAGATGGAAAAGTTAATAAATTTGAATTTAAATTAAGATCATTAAATGCCCATAGAGAAATCTATCTTGTAGAAAATTTTCCAGAAGGAATAAAATATAAATTAAATCCTGAAAAACTAACAATTTCACCGGGCCAAACAATAGATTTTAGTTTAGAAATTAGTGCTGATAAAAATGTAAAAGAGAAAGAAATAACAGTTAAATTTGATGGTGTAGATATTAATAATACATATAAGATTATTTTGGAAGATGTTAAAAAACAAGAGGAAACTGAAAAAGATACAAATTTAGAAAGAGGATTTAAAGTTTATAAAGATCCATCAGGGTTAAAAATATATTATCCAAAAGATTTTATTATTTTAGATAAAGAAAGCCTTAAATCTTTAATACCCCAGGAAGCAGAAACAGATGTTTTATTTACTGCTGGAAATTTTGATGGTAGCTTGCAAATTATGGTTACTAAAGCAAACGTTCCACCTATTTTAACTCTGGATCAAATTTTAGATTTTTATAAAAATGTAAATGAATTTGAAGGTGCAAGTATAAAAGTTTTGAATATAGAAAAAGGAGAAAATCCAATAATTGAGGAAGAAGCAAGTTATGAAAACACAAAATTTATTATAAAAAACAAGTTTATTTTAAAGAAAGAAGAAACAAATTCAATCCTTTATTTAATAGTAGTTATTTCTAAAGAAGAAAAATACAAAGAAAACTTAAAAACAATCAACGAAATCATAAATAAATCAGGATTTTAAAATTTGTTTTAAAATATAATTATGACACTGTTTTATATATTTTTGTTTATATTATCTTGTATTTTTTTGCATTATAGTTCAAAATTATTTGTCGATGGCTTGGTTAAGATTTCAAGGGTTTTAAGCTTAAGAGAATTTATTGTTGCTTTTTTTGTTATGGCATTTTCAGCATCTTTACCAAATTTATTTTTAGGAATATCATCAGCAATAAGTAAAATTCCTCAACTTTCTTTTGGAGATGTAATAGGAGGAAATGTTGTTGATTTAACATTAGTTATAGGATTGGCAACTTTATTTATAAAAAATGGAATTCCAGCAGAAAGTAGAACAGTTCAAAAAACAGCTCTATTCACTTTAATATCAGCAATACTACCTTTAATTTTAGTTTTGGATGGAGAATTATCAAGAATAGATGGAGCAATTTTACTTCTTTTATTATTTTTTTATATGTATTGGCTATTTTCTAAAAAAGAAAGATTTACAAGGCCATATGATGGTTTAGAAATTGATGAAAGCAAAAAAATTTCTTATCTTTTTAAAAATATCTCGATAACTATTTTAGGGATTATTATTTCTTTAGTTTCTGCTCATGGAATAGTTTTATCAGCTCAATATTTCGCAAATACATATAATACTCAGATTGGATTAATTGGTCTTTTAATTGTTGGTTTAGTAAACTGTATTCCAGAAACTTATTATGCTATTATGTCTGCAAAAAAAGGAGAAACATGGATGATATTAGGAGATTTAATGGGATCAGTTATTATTGCTGCAACATTGGTTTTGGGTATTGTAGCATTAATTTGCCCTATAAAAATTTATGATTTTTCTCCTTATGCTACAGCAAGAGTATTTTTAATAATTTCAGCAATCTTCTTCTTTTTGTTTTTAAGAACAGATAGAAAATTAACAAACAAAGAAGCAATATTTTTGCTAAGCTTATATATAATTTATATTTTAATTGAAGGATTAATAATAAGATGAGGTTAATTGGACTATGTGGATTACCTAATGCTGGGAAAATAAATTAATCACCAAAGAAGTTATTGCTATCAAAAGCCCAGATTTTAAAATAATTTTCCCATTATTCACCTTTAAGGAAAAATTCTTGAAATTATTTTTCCAAAATCAAGCTCTCATTTATAATTATTAATTAACAGCGCAGTTTTTAAAAGCCCTTTAAATCAATAATTTTTTAAATATTAATACAAAATGAAACTAATTGGACTATGTGGATTACCTAATGCTGGAAAGTCAACATTATTAAAATTATTATCTAAAATTGAATTGGAGATTGCTCCATATCCATTCACAACAAAAAAACCAAAAGAAGTAATAGTTCCAGTTTTAACAGATGAATTAATTTCTCTTCATAATATAACAAAAACAAAAGATTTATTTCCTGCTGCCTTAAATTTTTTAGATGTTCCAGGATTGATAAAAGGTTCTCATAAAGGATTAGGTTTAGGTAATGAATTTTTAAGTTATTTAAGAAGTTGTGATATTGTTTTAGAAGTTGTTAGAAATTTCGAAAGAAAAGATGTGCCGCATCCAGAAGGAGAAATTGATCCAGAAAGAGATATTTTAATAATTGAAGAAGAAATAATTGAAGCAGACAAAAGAATAATAGAAGAAAATTTGAAAAAATTAAGAAAAGCAAAAATCGATGATAAAGTCTTAGCACTCGAGGATATATTAAAAAATTTAGAACCCTTTAAAAGATTTAAAGAATATGATGAATTGTTAAAGGAATATAATTTACTAATTACAAAAGACTGGTACTTAATATTAAATGGAGAAAGAAAAATAGATTTAGGAAAATTTGAAAATCTTTGTTTTAAAAAAATATATAAGTTTGATTTTGAATTTGAGCTTGAATTAGAAGAAAATGAAGATTTGAAAGAAGAATATAAAAGCGAGGTTAAAGAATTTTTGAAAAATTTTAGAAAAGATTTGGACATAATTCAATTTTTTACATTCACAAAAGAAATAACACAATCTTGGTTTTTAGAAAATGGAAGTAATATTTTAAAAGCTGCAGGAATTATTCATTCTGATTTTGAGAAAAAATTTAAATATGCTGAAGTTATAGAATTAGAAAAATTTTTAGAACTATACAAAAATTCAAATGAAGCCATAGAAAAAATAGTAAACTTAACTTTAGCGAAAAATTCCGGCGCCCTAAAAACAGTTGGAAAAGATTATATAGTTAAAGATTGTGACATAATTAAAATTTTTATTTAAAATTATATAATGGACATTTTACCAGTTGGGAAAGCAATATTCAAAGGAAAAGAGATAAGTTTTGGGATAAAAAAAGAAGATAGAAGAAGGCATATTTATATTATAGGAAAAACAGGGACAGGAAAAACAACATTAATAGAAAATTTTATATTTCATGATATTCAAGTAGGAAATGGTTTAGGTTATATAGATCCGCACGGGGATAGCGTTGAAAGAATGTTAAACTATATTCCAAAAGAAAGAATTGATGATGTTATTTATTTCGATCCTTCAGATTTAGAATACCCAATGGGATTTAACCCATTAGAAGCAGTTTCATTTGAGATGAGACATATTGTAGCTTCAAGTATTTTGTCTGTTTTCAAAAAAATTTGGGTTGATGTATGGTCTGCAAGAATGGAGTATATTTTGATGAATACTTTATTAGCCTTATTGGAATACCCAAACAATACCTTGCTTGATATTAATAGAATGTTGAGCGATGATTATTTTAGAAAAAGAATTGTTGATAATTTAAGAGATCCAGTTGTTAAATCTTTTTGGGAGAAAGAGTTTGCAAAATATCATTTATCATTTAGAACAGAAGCAATAGCACCTATCCAAAATAAAGTAGGTCAATTTATATCAAGCCCAATAATAAGAAACATAATAGGCCAAGAAAAGAGTAGTTTTAATTTGAGAGAAGTTATGGACCAAGGAAAAATATTTTTGGCAAATCTTTCAAAAGGAAAATTAGGAGAAGAAAATTCAATGCTTCTTGGTGGTCTTTTAATAACAAAATTTCAATTAACAGCTATGAGTAGAGTTGATATAAAAGAAGAAGAAAGAAAAGATTTTTATCTTTATATAGATGAGTTCCAAAACTTTTCTACAGAATCATTTGTTAACATTTTATCAGAGGCAAGAAAATATAGATTAAATTTAATTTTATCTCATCAATATTTAGAACAAGTACCAGAAGAAATTTTAAAAGCAGTTTTTGGAAATGTTGGGAATTTTATAGTTTTTAGAGTTGGAAGCGTTGATGCTGAAAGATTCGCTAAAGAATTTATAGATATAAGAGAAGATGAATTTATAGAGCTTCCTAAATATCAAGTATTTTGTAAAATAACTGTCGATGGAGTATCAATAAGGCCATTTTCTGCTATAACATATCCTCCAAAGCCAATACCAGAAGTTAACTATAAAGATGAAATCATAAAGCTTTCTAGGTTAAAATATGGTAAGAATAGAAGAATTGTTGAAAATAAAATATATCAAAAATATAAAGAAGCCCAGCAAGAAAATATGGAACTTGTTGAATGTAAATATTGTGGTGAAAAATTCTGGAAAGATAAAAATTCCGATAGAAATATTTGTTATGAATGCGAAGAAAAATCATCAATAGGTTTAAAATTAGGAGATTTAAATAAAAAAGCATTTGATGTTTCAATAAAAAAAGAAAAGAAAGAAGAAATTAAAAATAACGATATCTTAGATGATTTATTAAAAAGATTAAAATATGAAAGCTAAGTATTTTAATGAAAGGGATTATATAAAATTTAATAATAGCTATTGGGAGATTATAAAAATAGGACACTCGCATCTTGGAAGAGGCAAGGCAAATTTAACATTTATCTTAAAAAACTTAGAGAATGGTTCAACTTTAACAAAAAACTTTAATCCAGATGAAGAAATAGAAGAAATAGATATTGAAAAAAGAAAAGTTGAATATTTGTTTAGAAAAGATAGGGAAGTTTATTTCTTGGATGAGAATAATAAAAAACATAGATTAGATGCGCAAAAATTGGGGAATAAGGTTAATTTTTTGAAAAAGGATTTAGATATTAAAGGATTGTTTGTTGATGATGAATTGATAGGAGTTGAATTGCCAATAAAAGCTATTTATGAAGTTATATCAGCACCCCCAAATGTAAAAGGAGATTCAGAAAAAACAAACTCAAAATTTGTAACAATAGAAACGGGTGCACAAATATCAGTTCCATTATTTATTAATGTTGGTGATAAAATTTTGATAAATTTAGAAAAAGGAGAATATGTAGAAAGGGCTAAATGAGGGGAGCTTTGTCTTTTATAATAATAATTTTAATTTTCACCTCAATTTTTTATTTATTTGCAAAAAATTCATACAAAAAATTTGAGTTTTACAATAAAGGCACATTAGTTGATATAAAAGAAAAAATTCCAAAGGTTAATGAAAAAAGAGTTTTCGAAGTAAATTTAAGTGAGAATAGAATAGATTTTTATGAAGATGGAAGATTAAAAGAAAGTTTTAAAATAGCATATCAATCAAAGGAAGGAGTATGGTATCAAACTCCAACAGGATATTTTAGGATAGGGATAAAAAAAGAAAGACATTTGTCTTCAATCTTTCCAGTTTATATGGATCATGCTGTTCAATTTTATGAAGATTTCTTTATACATGGAATACCCTATTATGAAAATGGTCAAAAAGTAAGCTCTCAATTTTCTGGAGGATGTATAAGATTAGAAAATGATGATGCAAAAAGATTCTATGATTTAGCACAAAAAGATGATTTAGTTATAGTTTTTCTAACATTAGATAATTTTAAAGTGAATCCAAAATTCTCTTTTCCTGTTAATAAAGATGAATATTGGATAAGACAAAGATTTAATAGTCCATTAAGAGCAAGATATACAGGAAGTAAAAATAGGAAAATAGATTATGTTCAGCATGCAGGAATAGATTTAGCACCAAATCCAGATGCAAAAGATTTTAATGTTTATTCTATCTATGATGGCAAAATTGTAAAAATTGTAAAAAATGGCAATGATGATCACGGTTTAGGAAACGTTATTATTATTGAGTATAATATCGATACATTACAAAACGCAACACAGACTAACCCAGTTACCGATATCCGCTGGAATCAGCGTTCATCAGCGGTATACTCCCTCTATGCCCATTTAGAAAAAATAAGAGAAGATTTAAAAGAAGGTGATTATGTTAAAAAAGGTGAAAAAATTGGAGAAGTAGGTGCTACTGGCTATGGTTGTAATTATTGGAGAATAGGAGAAGATGGTTGTGATAAATTAAGTAGATTAGATAAACATTTGCATTTCGAGATAAAAATTTTGCCAACATTAGAAAGCCCAATAGAAGCAAAATGTTTTGTAAATGGTAATTATAAACCTTGTTATGGCTATGTCCCTGATAACCCAGAAAAATACGGCTATTTAAACCCATTAAAATTTTTATCAGAAGAATGAAGCTTTTATTTCTTTATGATATTGAAAAAGAATTTGTTAATCTTTGGAATGGATTAAGATCACGCAATCATCCAAAAGATGAATTACCTTCTATTATTCAAGAAATGTTGCAAAAAGGAGTTAATTTAGAAGATAAAGAAGAAGTAAAAAATTTTTTCAAAAATAAAATTCAAGAGCTAAAATTCAATCCAGACCTTGCTATCCAAAAGATAAAACAAAAATGGGATCTAATTCAAAAAGAGGCAATCAATCGACTTGACAAACTTTTTGAAGGCAAACTTTTGTTTGATATCACTGCTTACCTTTCTCTAAATGAAAGATGTAGCTATAACTACAAAGAGAAATATTTTTTCATCTATGCTTATGCAAAAAACACAAACCTAATAATTCTTCACGAACTTCTACATTTTTATACACTCACATTCATCGCCCCAATATTTAAAGAAAACAAAATTCCAAAAGAAAAATTTTATGATTTTAATGAAGCAATCACATTTATTTTAAACACAAACTTTAGCGATTTATTAGAAGGGGACAAAAACCTTGGATATGAAAAACAAAAACAATTACGCTCTCTTCTTAAAAAACAATGGCCATCCTGCAAAACCATCAAAAACCTCTCCCACTACGCAATAAAAATTTTCAATATATAAAAATTACTATGTTTCCAATTTTAACCAAATTTTAAACAAACAAAAAATCTTTTTTATAAACATCATAACCAATTTCTTTAAAAATTTCTTCAAATGATTTATTTAATCCTGGTAAAAAACGGATAAAATCCTACCTTTAAACCAACAAATGGTTAGTTATAGAAGCTAGGGGTTAGACATGTGTCTGCTTTTTTTAATAAGGTAATTACTTTATTTATAAGCCATTGGTCAATTTGTTTCTTTTCTTTTATATATTTTTTAATAAACGGCTTTATTTTATATGCAATATTATCACGTAACTGAGGATATGAAGGTTCCTTTAAAGAAAAAGGTTGGGTTAAAGTAATAGTCGCTGCAGTTGCAATGATTTCTTTGACTAGGAATATAAAAGAAGGAATTTGAAAGTTACGAATGGTTTTAAGCAATGTTCTTGATTTAATCAGTTTTGGTTTTTGAATTTGATAAATTTTCGCATAATAAGAAGAAGACTCAAAACAAAGATGGACAAGTTCGTGAAGTAAAATTTTAGGCGCCCGCCGTTCTCTAACCCTATCAATTGATGCTTCTAAAATAATTGCAGAGCATGCTTGTAAATATTGCCCGCTAATCCCTTTTAAAGCTTTTGGCAAAGGTATGAAAAAAATAGGAATAAACTCCGGTAGCTTAGGTTGCCCATAAAGAATAGATAGATTCCGGATAGTTTTTAATATAAAAGCCTTATTGTTTTTGAGGTTTAATGTAAGAATTTTTGAACCATCGAATGCTCCTTTAATTAGTTGTTCTTTTCAGAAGAAATTCCATCGATTTTCAAAAATCTTAAATATTCGAATAATGCTCTTATAATCTTTTCCGCTCAGTTTGGTTTTTAACGCACGCCATGGTTGACTACTAAAGAAAATACAAGTGAATAATGAGGCTCCTTGATCTTTATCGAATGATAGAATTATCTTTTTAAAATTCTTGAGTGCTCTTTTTCAGTAGAATTCAATGGACCAGTTGCTGAAAGAAATTCTTTATTGTATTCTGTTCTAACCCAAAACATTTCACCCTCAAATGCAAGATTTCTTAAGTAAAAATATTCGATACCAGTTTTATTAACTTTTACAGCAAATTTTGGGATATTAATTTTCATCTCATAAATGATAAATTTGTCTATTTTCCCGCTTTTTTCGCTATAATTATACACCACTTCCATGTTTTCAAAATTTTCTTGAATTTCAAAAACTTGACTTCATTGTCTCTTAACAATTTAGAAGGAGATTTGGTATAATTGAATTATCAACAAAAGGAGGTGATTATTATGAAAATAGAAAGACCAAAACAACAAGAGGTTTCAGATTGGTACATTCAGACAGCTAAAAAAGCTCAGTTGTTTGATTATGGTCCAGCAAGGGGAACGATTGTTATTAGACCCTATGGCTATGCCATCTGGGAATTAATCCAACAGATTTTGGATCCGATGATCAAATCGTTGGGTTGCCAGAATGTCTATTTTCCCTCTTTGATTCCGGAATCTCTTTTATCTAAAGAGAAGGAACATGTAGAGGGGTTTTCTCCAGAATGTGCTGTGGTGACTTATGCTGGAGGCGAAAAGCTTGAAGAGCCCTTAATTGTTCGTCCTACTTCAGAGACTATAATGTATAGCTTATTCGCAAAATGGATTACCTCTTGGCGAGATTTACCCCTACGAATCAATCAATGGTGCAATGTAGTTCGTTGGGAATTAAGACCGTTTCCTTTTTTACGAACTATAGAATTTCTCTGGCACGAAGCTCATACAGCCCATAGAACTAAAGAAGAAAGCGACCAGCAAGTTTTAGAAGCTCTCCATATGTATAAACGCTTCTTTGAAGAAACATTAGCGATTCCTGTTGTGATTGGCAAAAAAACAGAGAGGGAAAAATTTGCTGGTGCTCTTTATTCTACAAGCTGCGAGGCATTGTTGATTGACGGAAAAGGTTTACAAATTGCTACTGCTCATAATTTAGGGCAGAATTTCTCCAAACCTTTCAATATTACCTTCCAAGATGTCGATGGAGAAAGAAAGTATGTTTGGCAAACAAGTTGGGGAGTTTCTACTCGTGTCATTGGAGGGTTAATTTTAACCCATGGTGATAAAAAGGGATTAATTTTTCCACCAAAGATCGCTCCCATCCAAACGATAATCATTCCTATTTGGAAAACTAATGACGAATATAAAGCTGTTATTGAGATGTGCAATCAGATCCTATCGCAACTTAAATCTTCTGGAATTAGAGCTGAATTGGATATAAGTGATCATACACCGGGCTGGAAGTTTAATGAATGGGAGCTTAAAGGAGTTCCTGTAAGGATTGAAATAGGGCCTAAAGAAGTTAAAGAGAGCAAATCGATCCTGGCACGACGAGATTCTGGAGAAAAAAGAGTGGTTAGTTCTAAGGAGCTAATATCGAAGGTGAAAGAACTATTTGCTGAAATTCAAAAAGATCTTTTCCAGCGAGCAGTGGATTTTGTTAAGGCTAATACCTCCGAGGCTAAAAATTTTAATGAATTCGTTGAGATATTAGAGAACAAGAGAGGGTTTATTAAGGCTCCTTGGTGCGGTGATTCTGAATGTGAAAGATTGATAAAAGAAAAGACCAAGGCAACTACAAGATGTATACCGTTTGATGCAGATGAAGCAAGAGGTAACTGTATCTATTGTGGCCGACCAGCTAAGTTTATTCCGATCTGGGCACGCGCCCATTAAAGTTTCAACAGATACAATTGAGGGGAGGATTATTAATCCTCCCCTAATTAATTTACAAATTTTTTATGAGATTATACTATGTAATTTAAATTATTAAAATTTAACTGCTTTTTCAAAATCTTTTCAAATCTCAAAAACTTGACTTTGGAAAAATTTTTTTCGATAATTATAGTAGATCCCTTCAATAAATAGGAAGAGGAGGTGACAGTGCATGCTGAAATCACGAGGATGTCTCATCATGTTGTCGTTGTTTTCGCTACTTTGGGGCTGTGGAGGAGGTGGGCTAAATCTTCCAAATGTCGTAAATCCTCCAAATCCTC
>Ga0209225_1000641_pt1 | contig 38493 bp, 34 predicted proteins | sample WasSprMetagenome_FD_184732 | JGI IMG/M metagenome (GOLD analysis project Ga0209225, IMG submission 184732) | Sulfidic aquatic microbial communities from Washburn Spring, Yellowstone National Park, USA - WS (SPAdes) (version 3) | ecosystem: Environmental > Aquatic > Thermal springs > Hot (42-90C)... | reverse complement strand
CCAAGAGGTGTCTTTTTAAACTCATCCTTCAAGTCATAATTTGGCGTAAGAGCATTGTCTCCAAAATTTTTTATTATCTTCTCCTTTACTTTTTCAAATTCAGTATTTACATCTTCTAAAAATTTTTCTTTGTACTTTCCAAAGGACCTTTCAACAATTTCAGGTATACTATTTTCAATAAATTTCCTAATCTGTTCTCTTTTATAATTCAAAATTCTATAAATTCCAAAATCAAGGTCTGAAGAATCAAATTGAAAAAGTTTTTTTAGAAGGTCCTGAAATTTTTCCAATTGCTCACCCATATTTTTCCCTTTTATACTATAATATTAAACCTTTTCCAATATTTTTTCAACCCCAATATTTTTCTTTAAGAATACTCCTATAAAATAAACTTACAAAATTTCATCAGTTTTTATATGAAGTAAATTTGTCCCTAAAAAAATGATGTTAAAAGATATGGTTTGATATATTTTCTTTATAGCACATACTGTTAGATGCATCTTTAATAATTCTTAATGGCTTATCTGAGTCAAAAAATCAACATTGGAGGGAAGAACTTAAATAAAAAGAAGACAAAATATTAACAATTAGGGGTGGTAATCCATAAAATATTAACCAATTTTATATCCGAACTAATTTTCTGTTTTTTGCTTTTCTAAATCTTTTAACTTTTTATTTTTTTCTTCTTTTAGATTTTTTATTCTTTCATTACATTTCTCAATTTGTCCTTTTATTGCTGGAATTATTTTTTTCTTTTCTTTATCCTCCAAAAAATAAAAAGTTGGAGATATATTAAAATTCAAAAAAGAGATATTTTAGAGGAAATGTGTTTTTGTGGGAAAGGGTAGGGGGTTGCGGGAAAAGAGGTTGAAAGAGAAGGGATTGGGAGGTTTGGTGTAAAAAAATTAATTTTTCTTACTTACCTTGATTTTTTACTATTCCCTCACATTTAATTCTTCCTAATCTTCTTCCGCTATGTCTACGCAGGTCGCCAGGCAAACGAAGAGGAAAGGAAAAAAATAAATAGAGGGGAAAATAAGGTAAAGTAGTTTTGATGGAAGAGGATTATGATTTTTTTAGAGACCCAGTTGGTCTGAAATTTCCTGCATTGATTTTAATACAATTTCAATAAATTTCTCAAGAGAAAGTCCAAGGTATTCTTCACATTTTTTAATTATTTCTCTATTTGCACCTTTTGCAAAGGACTTTTCCTTAAATCTATTTAATACATTCTCTACTTTTAAGTCATTTAATTTTTTTGTTGGTAAGACAAGTGTTGAAGCGATTATCAAACCAGTTAGAGGGTCTAAACAAAAAAGTGACTTTGCCATTCTTGTTGATGGTAAAATTCCGTGAACTTCATTATGAGTTAAAATTGCATCACTGATTTCGTTTTCAAAACCCATTTCTTTTAAAATTTGATATCCTACTTTTGAGTGTAGATTTGGGTCTCCTTTTGTTTTCTCATAATCTATATCATGTAGTAAGCCAGCAATTGCCCATTTTTCTTCATCTTCTCCAAAATATACTGCCAGAGCCCTCATTCCTGCTTCAACTGCTAAAGAATGTTTTATTAAATTCTGATTTTTTAAGTTTTCTTTCAGTATGTTTAATATTTTTTCTCTTTCCATATTTTCAATTTTAATTCAATAGATAACTGGTGTCAATGAGGGTTTTATGGCGAAATTTTTCAGATTTTTGATTTATTTTGAATTTAAAAGTATAATTTAATCAAAAGAAGGAGGGGATATGAAAAAGGGAGATATTGGAATAATTGGTATGGAAGTTATGGGTAGAAATCTATCATTAAATTTTGAAAGGAATGGGTATACTGTTTGTGTATTCAATAGGACTGGAGAAAAAACGAAGGCATTTGTAGAAACGCAGGCAAAGGATAAAAACATAATACCTACCTATGAAATTTCTGATTTTGTAGCAAATCTTGAAAAACCGAGAAAAATTATGCTTATGGTTAAAGAAGGTCAGCCAGTTGATGATTTTATTTCAAAACTTACTCCCTTACTTGATAAAGGAGACCTTATAATTGATGGTGGTAATTCATTTTTTAAGGATACAATAAGAAGAAATAAGGAATTGTCTGAAAAAGGGATTTTATTTATTGGAACAGGTGTTTCCGGTGGAGAAGAGGGTGCTTTAAAAGGTCCTGCTATTATGCCCGGTGGTCAATATGAAGCATATAAACTTATAGAAGAAATGTTTAAAAAAATAGCAGCAAAAGCATATGATGGAACTCCCTGTGTAACATATATTGGTCCTGATGGTGCAGGTCATTATGTAAAAATGGTTCATAATGGAATTGAGTATGGAGATATGCAGTTGATTGGTGAATGTTGCTGGTTTTTAAAAAATGGATTTGGAATGAGTTCTGGAGAAATTGGAGATATAATGACCCAGTGGAATGGAGAAAATGATATTTTAAGAAGTTATTTAATTCAGATTACAGGTGATTTAATGAAGGAAAAACATAAATTAAATGAGAATGAATATCTTGTTGATATAGTTGCAGATATTACAAGGATGAAGGGAACAGGGACATGGACGGTTCAGAGTGCTCTTGAATTACTTGTTCCAGTTCCAACAATTGCATCTGCTGTTTTTTCAAGAGAAATGTCACAGGATAAAGATATAAGATTGAAAATTTCTTCTTTATTGAAATTAGATGTGAAAGAGAAATTTAGAGGAAAGAAAGAAAATATTATAAAAATTGCTCATGATGCCTTATATATTGCAAAAATTTCTTCCTATGCTCAGGGATTTGCTCTTTTAAAAGCAGCAAGTAATTTTTATAACTGGAATTTAAATCTTGGAGAAATTGCAAAAATCTGGAGAGCAGGTTGTATTATAAGAGCACAATTCCTTGATGAGATTACAAAGGCATATAAAGAAAATCCAGAATTACCCAATTTACTTGTTGATAAGAATTTCTCAGAGTTTATTAAAAAGAATATTAAAAAACTTGCAAAATTCATTGAAATTGCACATAAAGCAGGAGTTCCAGTTCCAGCATTTTCAAATTCTTATGATTATATTTTACAGATAACAAGCCCCGTTATGTTTTCTGCTTCTGTAAGTGCATTACAGAGGGATTATTTTGGTGCTCATGGTTATTTTAAATTAAAAGGAATTGATAATCCTGAAATTTTAAAGACACCAGAAGGCAAGGAGAGAGAATTCCATACAGAATGGCTTGTTGAAGGAAGGCCAGAAAAAGAAGTTACAAAATAATTTTTATGAGTAAAATTGATGAATTTTTAAATCTTATAAAAAAATCAAAATATATAGTTGCCTTTACAGGAGCAGGAATATCAGTAGAAAGCGGAATACCTCAATTCAGAGGGAAAGAAGGTTTGTGGGAAAAATATAGTCCTGAAATTTATGGAACTTTACCAGGTCTTATTTTTCAGTTTTCCATATTCCCTTCAAAGGTTGTTCAGTTTATTTATGATTTCACATATCCAATTTTGAATGCAAAACCAAATATTTCACATATAGCATTATCAGAACTTGAGAAAAAAGGATATTTAAAATCAATAATAACTCAGAATATTGATAATCTTCATCAAAAGGCAGGAAGTAAAAATGTTATTGAATTGCACGGAAATTTTTATAAATGGAAATGTAAAAAGTGTGGTAAGAAAGAATTTATTGATGAAAAAAGATTGATTGAGTTTATTGAGGGGATGAAAAAGATTAAGGGAAAGAGAAATTTGATAAGATATATTTTAAATTTTGTAAAATGTGATTGTGGTGGGAAAAAAAGACCTGATATTGTTTTTTTTGGAGAATTATTGCCTGAAGAGGAATTTAGAAAGGCAGAAATTGAAAGTAAAAGAGCGGATTTATTTATAATTATTGGAACTTCAGGAATTGTAAGACCTGCTTCTGGTCTGCCTTATATTGCAAAAGAGAGTGGTGCAAAGATTGTTGAAATAAATAAAGAGAAAAGTTATTTTGAAAATATTTCTGATTTAACTTTTTATCAACCCTCAGGAGAAGTTTTAAAATATATACTTAAAAAAATTTGAAGGGAATTTATGAGAAGAATTTATATAGGAACTGAATCTTTCAGAAAAAAAGAATTTTTTTATATTAAAGGAGAAACATACCATTATCTTAAAAATGTTTTGAGATTGAAAGTAAAAGATATTTTTGAAGGATTTGATGGAACTGGGAAGGAATATAAGATTGAAATTTTAAAAATAGGAAAAAATGAAATTACAGGGAAAATTGTTGAGGAAAAAGAACTTTATTCTACTGAACTTCCTTTTTATTTAAATCTTTTCCAGTGCATACCCAAAGGAGAGAAATTTGATTTTATTATAAGGGAAGCAACTCAACTTGGGGTAAATAAAATAGTTCCTGTTATAAGTAAAAGGGTAATTGTAAAGATAGATAAAGAAAAAATAAAAAGTAAGTTAAGAAGATGGCAGAAAATTGCAGAAGAATCAGCAAAAGTATCAGGTAGGACATTTGTTCCTGAAATTAAAGAGTTGGTTAAGTTTGAAGAATGTATAAAGGAGGAAAAAGATTTTGGTTTAATTTTCTGGGAAGGAGAAAGGGATTTTACAATAAAAGATTTTGTAAAGGAAATTAAAGGCAAAGAAATTAAAGGCAAGAAAATTAATGTTTTTATAGGACCTGAAGGTGGATTTGATGGAGAAGAAATTGAAATTGCGAAAAAAAATAATTTTTTTACTCTTTCTCTTGGAAAAAGAATTTTGAAGGTTGAGACAGCAAGTATTGTTGCAATAGGTATATTGATTTATGAACTTGAAAATTTATAAAAATGCCTTTATATTTAATTTTCTTTACATCTTTTTTAATAGGTCTTTCAGGAGCATTAAGTCCAGGGCCACTTCTTATAGTTACAATTGATGAGACAATTAAAAAGGATTTTAAGGCAGGACCATTAATAATAACAGGTCATTCATTCCTTGAACTTTTAATGGTTATAATTTTGATTTTTGGTTTAGGTGATATATTAAAGAATTCAGAAGTTCAGAAGTATATGAGTATCTTTGGTGGTATTTTTCTTATCTACTTTGGAATTTCCACTTTCTTTTCAAAATATGAATTTAAAAAAGAAAATTATGGAGATTTCAAATCAACAAAAAATTATATTTTAATCTTAAAAGGGATTTTTATAAGTTTGAGCAATCCTTACTGGACTGTTTGGTGGATTACTGTTGGACTTATCTATCTTTCTTTTGCCTTACCATATGGATTTTGGGGTATTTTTTTATTTTTTACTGGACACATTTTATCTGATTTTTTCTGGTATTCAACTGTTTCTTATTTTATATATTCAAGTAGGGAAATTTTTACTTCAAAAATAAAATATCTTTCTTTTTCTCTTGGTTCATTTCTTGTTATATTTGGCGGTTTTCTTATTCTTAAAAATTTTATTTAGATTTTCCGCATCTTGAGCATATTTTTAAACCTGTTGAATCAATAACAAAAGTTGAAATTTTATCTTCACAGTTTGGACACTTTTCTTTCCACACAAATTCAATAGGCGGCTTACATTTTATCTCATTTCCACACCAGATACATTTAATTCCATCATCAAGAATTTTAAAAACCGCAATATCACTTTTTGTGCACTTACAATATAACCCTTCAATCCTATCTTTATAAATAACAGTCATTTTATCCCCCAGTTAATTTATACCATATTTTGAATTTTAATGCAAGTTAATGTATAATCTTAATTTACAAAAGGAGGAAAAATGTTTGAAATAAGTGATAGATTGAAGAAAATTCCGCCTTATCTTTTTGTAGAAATAGACAAAAAGAAAAAAGAATTGATTTCAAAAGGAGAGGATGTTATTGATTTTGGAGTAGGGGACCCTGATTTGCCAACTCCAGAAAATATTATTGAAGCAATGAAAAAAGCAGTTGAAAATCCTAAGTTTCACAGGTATCCATTTGGAAAAGGAACAAAGGAATTCAGAAAAGCAATTTCTGATTTTTATAAAAGGAATTATGATGTTGATATTGACCCTGAGAATGAAATATGTGTTTTAATTGGTTCAAAAGAAGGTATTGCCCATTTTCCACTCTGTTTTATAAATCAAGGAGATATTTCACTTGTTCCAGAGCCTGGGTATCCTGTTTATCATATTGGAACATTAATCGCTGGTGGTGAAAGTTATTTTTTACCTTTAAAAAAAGAAAATGATTTTTTGCCAGATTTGTGTAAAATTCCAGAAAATATACTTGAAAGAACAAAAATACTTTATTTGAATTATCCAAATAATCCAACAGGTAGTTTTGCAAGTAAAGAATTTTTAACTGAAGCGATAAAATTCTGCAAAAAAAATAATATTATTCTTGTTTATGATGCTGCTTATTCTGAAATTTATTTTGAGGAAAGACCTATAAATATATTTTCAATTGATGGTGCAAAGGATGTTGTTATTGAGTTTAATTCTCTTTCAAAAACATATAATATGACTGGCTGGAGAATTGGATGGGCATGCGGTAATTCATTTTTAATTTCAGCACTTGCAAAAATTAAAGAAAATATTGATTCTGGAACTTTTGAAGCAATACAGTACGCAGGAATTGAAGCACTTACCGGCTCACAGGAATCTGTTGAAAAGATGAGAAAAATTTATAAAAGAAGAAGAGATATTTTTGCTTCTGGATTAAATGAACTTGGATTTAAATTTAATTTGCCAAAAGGGACATTCTATTTCTGGGTTGAGGTTGGAGGCAGTTCAATAAAATTTGTTGATTTTTTGCTTGAAAATGGTAAAATAGTATCAACCCCTGGAGTAGGATTTGGTCCTTCAGGTGAGGGTTATGTGAGATTTTCTTTAACAATTGATGAAGAGAAAATAAAAAAAGCAATAGGGAGAATGAAGGATATATGGCAAAAATAGGAATAGTAGTTGATATTATAGAGAATTTAAAATATGTTGAAGAGATGAAAAAAATTTTTGATGAATTTGGTATTTCTTATGAAACAAAAGTTCTTTCAGGCATGGATACACTTGAACCTGTTTATGAATTTGTTGAATATGCAGAAAATAACAAAATTGAAATTATTATTGTTCTTGCTGGTGTTTCAACGCACTTACCAGGGATAATTGCTTCAAAAACAATAATTCCAGTTATAGGAGTTCCATTACCGTCAAAAGATATTGCAAATACAGATACAATTTTTTCAATGATTCAAATGCCTGAGGGAGTTCCTGTTGCCTGTGTTTCCTATGGTAAATCAGGGGTAAAAAATTCAGTCCTTTTTGCACTTGAAATTTTATCTTTAAAGGAAGAAAAAATAAAAGAAAAATTAAAAGAGTTTAAAGAAAAATTTGTTTAAAAAAGGAGGTTAATATGGCATATGCAAGGTATAAGGATGGTTTAGAAGTAAGTGAAAATATTTTTAAGGTTCTTGCTAAATTTGCTCCTGATGGTGTGATGGATGTATTTGCTTCAGACCAGCACAGTTCTTATCTTAAACTTACAAATGCATTTTTGAAACATATAGGAGAAAACAGGGAAGCAAATGATGAGGATGTTAAGGAAGTTTGTAAGAGATTTGCAAGACATTTAAGGGGTGAGGTTACTGCTGCATTATTCAATCATCTTGCTATTTTAACACCTGGATTTAAGGAAGCACTTGGAGAAAATATTCTTCTTATTGGACGACTTGAACATACAAAACCTGTTGAACTTGATGGAGGACTTGGAAAAGTTGCACGCTTGGCAATTGAACCGGAAGAAATTGCTGACAAAGTTGATGCTTTTAAGACACTTGTTTATTTAAATCCAGACCATAAGGAAAGTTGGGAGAAAAATATAGAATGGCTGAGTAATATCTTTGAAAAATGTAAGAAACTTGAAAAGCCACTTTATAATGAAACATTACTTGCAGACTTGCCCGGAGAAACAAAACTTCAGAAAGCAAAAAAATTACCTGAAGCATTGATTAAAATGGCAGAAGATTTTTCACCACTCGGTCATTTTTATAAAACACAGGTTCCAGTTTTATGGGTAGAAGAGGATGGAAAAATTGTTAAGGTTTGTTCACCAGAAGTTGTAAGAGATGTTACCATTGAAATGGAAAAAATATCACCAAGACCTTTACTTTTGTTAAGTGCTGCAGTTGATTTTGAACAATATGCAATTCAATATGGAACTGTCTGTGATATTGTTTCTGGACCTATGTGTGGAAGAGCATATTTTAAGGAAGCATTTACAGACCCTGAAACAAAGGACTGGGATACACTTGAAAAATCATTTGTAAAAATTGCAATTCCAAGGATAAGAATGATAAGAACTATAACAAAAATTATGTCAAAACCATGGTGGTATAAATTTGAATGGATGAGTGATGAGGCAAAGAAATTAATAAAAGAGGGAAGGGAAATAAAACCAGGATTAAAAGCAGATTTTGGTTATTAATAAATGAAAAAAATAGGTGTTATAACAACAGGTGGAGATGCTCCTGGAATGAATTGTGCAATAAGGAGTGTAGTAAGAACTGCAATTTATTATGGGATTGAAATCACTGGTATTTATGAAGGTTTTAAAGGTTTATATGAGAAAAAATTTGAAAAACTTAATTCAAGAAGTGTAAGCGGGATAATAAATCAGGGAGGAACAATATTAAAGACAAAAAGATTTTATGAATTTAAAAATAAAGAGATAAGGGAAAGATGTTTTGAAAATTTAAAAGAAGAAAAAATTGAAGGCCTTGTTGTAATTGGTGGAGACGGTTCTGCAAAAGGTGCTTATCTTTTATATTCTGAATTCAATTTTCCTGTTGTCCATATTCCTGCCTCAATAGATAATGATATTTACGGAACTGATTATACAATTGGATTTGATACAGCAGTAAATACAGCAATAGATGCAATAGATAAAATAAGGGATACAGCAACAAGTCATGAAAGAACATTTATTATAGAAGTTATGGGAAGGGAATGCGGTAATCTTGCTCTTGAAGTTGGAATAGTATGTGGTGCTGAGATTGTTATTATTCCGGAAGTAAAATTTGAAATAGATAAAATAGTTGAGGAAATTAAAGAAGAAGAAAGAAAGGGAAAGAAAAGTTGTATAATAATTCTTGCAGAAGGAGCAGGTAAAGCAGAAAATCTATCAAAAATATTAAGTGAAAAATTACCTGATAGAGAAATAAGATATACAGTTTTGGGTTATATACAGAGAGGAGGAAGACCTACCTATCTTACAAGAAAACTTGCAACAATTTTTGGAAATAAAGCAGTTGAAATATTGATAAATGGAAAATATGGTTATATGGTTGGAATTCAGGAAAATGAAATTGTTTATATCCCTCTTTCAGAAGTTGTAAGTAAAACAAAACCAGTAAAACTTGAATACCTTGATATTATCCAGAAAATGTCTATTTAAATTTTCTAAAATATAATGTATAATATAAACAAAATGGAGAAAAATATGGAAAAAAATATAGGAATTTTAGTAAAAAGGGAAATAGATATAGAAGAACCAGTTCCACTTTATATTCAAATAGCAAATATAATAAGGAAGAAAATTGAAAAAGGAGAATTAAAAGTAGGAGATGAACTTGCTCCGGAATATGAACTTGCAGAAGTCCTTGAAGTAAGTATAGGGACACTTAAAAAAGCACTTTCTATTCTTGTTAAAGAGGGGCTTATTTACAGGAGACCAAAACTTGGAACATTTGTTGGGAGGAAAATAAAAGAAAAAATAAAAAAATCATTTAAAAATATAATGTTTATACTCTCAAATCATAGAATCCCTGACCATCATTATTCTGTTTTATTTTCCGGGATTGAAGAGGGATGCAGGGAAAATTTATGGAATTTACAGTTTTATACTTATTATGATGGTGATAAATTTTTGGACGAAATATTAAAAAAGAAAAAGATAGATGGAGCAATTATTGCTGGAAGAATAAAAAAAGATTTACCTTTATTTCTTTTCAAACAGCATATTCATTTTGTAATAATCGGAGATACAGTGGAAAAATTGAGAAAAATTTATTATTTCCCGAGAATAGTAATACCAATAGAAAAAATTATTTATAAAGCAACTGAATATTTATGGGAAAAAGGACAAAGAAAAATTGCATTAATTTCAGGGGATATTTCATTTCCTTATTATTTAAAGATGTATCAGGGTTATAAAAAGTTTGTGAAAAAAAAGGGAATTGAAGAGATACATTATTATAAAAAAGGGGAAATAGATAGGGAAAATGAAGGGTATGAATTAACTGGAAAGGTACTCAAGGAAAAAGTTGATGCGATTTTATGTGGGAATGATTTACTTGCAATTGGGTGTATTGAAAGATTGAAAAAAGAGGGATACAAAATTCCTGACGATATTTCAGTTATGGGTATAGGTAATCTTTCCATCTCTTCATTATCAAGTCCTTCATTAACAACAATTGATTTTGAAACAATGAATCTTGGAAAAGAAGCAGTAAAATTTTTAAAGGAGATAATAGAAGGAAAAAGGAAAAGAAAAAGACCCTGGGATAGATTTAAAATTATTGAAAGAGAAAGTGTAAAAGAGAGGGATTTTTGATTTTATGAGAATTATAATATTTCTTTCTTTATTTTCACTCCAATTATTTCCGCAAAATTCTGGATGCAAACTTGAAATTTATAAAGAAAAGAATTATGAGAGAATAAACGCAAAGAATAATTATATTGAAATTGAAATTTTACCTGAATATGGTGGAGTAATTTCTAAATATAATTTTAAAAATGAAGGAATTCTTTTTCCTTTCAAAATATATAAAGAGGAAGTATATCCAGGAAGCCCGGTTTTTATTGAAAGAACAAATTTAGCAGGTTATACTGACTGGATATGGCCTGGTGGAGGAAATTTAAGAAAGGGAAAATATGATTATAAAATTAATGAATGTGGTAGAGAAAAAATAAGCATAAGTTTATTTAACAAAAAGGATGGAATTGAAAGAGAGGTAGTTTTATATAATAATTCATCTTTGCTTGAAATAAAAGTAAAAAAAGAATCTGGAAATAGTTTCTGGTTTCATCCTGTTTTTCTTATTGGTGGAGAATTTGATGAAAATGATTTATTATTTATTCCTGTTGCAAAATCAGATAAAAGAATAAGAAATTTGACAGATATATCAGAAAAAGAAGAAATTAAAAGTTTTCATCCGGTTGAAAATAATTATTTCCATTCTCCTTCACAGGGATGGTTTTGTATAATTGATAAAAAAAAGAAATTGGTTGGTGGAGTTTTAATTGAAAAAGTGCATATTGACGGAAATATTGTTTTTTACTCCTGGAATGGAAATTTTATTGAAAAAAATGGGATAACTCTTGAAGTGATATTTCCTGAAAAAACAAATCAAATAAAAGCATATCTTGTAGCACTTAATGGTTTTGAAAATATTTCCTATATTTCGCCAAATATTGCTGTAGATTTAGAGCCAGTAAAGGATAAGTATAAGAGAGGGGAAGATATCTATTTTACTTTAAATATATCCTCTCCAAAATTGATGGAAAGAATAAAAGTTGAATTAATGTTAGGTGACAATAAAAAAGATTTCCTTTTTGAAAAACTCTCACCCGAAAATTGCATATCAGTCAGAGATAAAATAAAAGGAATTGAAAAAGAAGGCAGATATAAATTTTATTTTAAAATTTTCAAGGATAATGAATTAATAGAAGATTTTTTTATTTTAAATGAAATAGAGATATGCAAAAATTAAAATATAAGGATGATTTTGAAGAAGTGAAAAAATATTTCAGTGCTTTCTGGGAAGGTGAAATTATTGATAGACCTATTTTAATTTTAAATATTCTAAAGACGGATAAGGAAATTTTACCACCATATATTTCAGGGTATGATGGAGATTTTAAAACACCATGTGAAAAATTTGAAGAATATTGCGAGAATACAATTTTCTTTGCAGAGAGTTTGCCATTTTTTAGACCCTATTTTGGACCGGACCAGATAGTTTATTTTTTGAATATTCCTAAAATTGAAATTGTTTTTGATAATAGAACTGCATGGGTTAAGCCATTTGTTGAAAGATGGGATGATATTGGAAAACTGGAGATAGATAAAGAAAATGAATGGTTTAAAAAGTTTATTGAGTTTCATAAATTTGCCTCTATTTATGGTGATGGTAAATTTCTTATAAGTGTAAATGACCTTCATACACATCTTGAAATCCTGAGAGCAATCAGGGGTAGTGAGAATTTATGCATTGATTTGATTGAAAGGCCAGAAGTTATAAAAAATAAACTTGAACAGATAAAAGATATTTTCATTGAAATTTATGAGACACTTTATATTGCTGGTAATATGAAAAAATGGGGAACAGGTGGATGGATACCTTTTTATTGTGAGGGTAAATTTGCTGTTATCCAGTGTGATTTTATATGTATGATAGGACCAGAAATGTTTAGAAAATTTGCCTTACCATATATTGAATATGAGGCAAATTATCTTGACCACTCTATTTTTCATCTTGATGGTCCAGGTGCTTTAAAACATCTTGATGATATACTCTCAATAAAAAAATAGATGCAATTCAATGGGTTCCAGGTGCTGGAAACAAACTACATATTTACTGGATTGAACTTTTTAAAAAAAAATTAAAGCAAAAAATTAGTTATAATTTATCCACAATCAGTAGAGGAATTAAAAATATTTCATAAGGAACTTGGTCCCAAAAGAGTTGCTTATCAATTTGGAATATATTGTGGAATAAAAAATTTAAAAGAAGCAGAGGAATTAAAAAAATGGTTAATCAAAAATACATAATTAAAAGGAGGAGTTATGAAGAGAAAATTTTTAAAAATGATTTTTTTGTTTTTAATTTTTATTTTTAATTTAAGTTTTAGTGAGAGAAAGGAGGAATTTTTACAACTTATTCCATATGATATTGCAGGTTATTTTTATATATGGAATGGATGTGAATCACAACTTGCTGATGAGAAATTTCCTGAATCAAAAATATCAGAAAAACCATCTTTAATGACATATCATTATGAAACTGCTTACTGGATGTTTTCATATGGAGGAAGATTTGGAAAGTTTTTTGAAGAAGGGATAAAGAAAGTTAGTGATGAACTTAATTTAAGTGGTTTTGCAGTAGATTCAAGCGGAGGTATGGGAAATAGAAAATATTATGGAAAAATTATAGAAGAGGTTGATTTACCAAAATCATGGGATGATAAAGGAGAATATATACTTGAAGGAGTTGCGCTTGCTAAAAATTTTGAATTCATTCATTCTCTAAAAACAAAAGATGGTAAATATAATTGTGGTGTCTGGATAAATCCTTCAGGAGAACATCCTATGCCATATATGATGGTTTTCAGGGCAGATAGAGGGATGGTTGAATGGAGATGGATAAATACATATGAAAAAACTCAGAGGGAACTCCTTGATATTTATAGATTACTTATGGGAAGAAAGCCAATGGGTATACATACAACTTTAAGAAGGGATATACTTGAAAATATTAACTGGAGGCAGTTTTCAAAAGAAGAAATAATTGAAGCATACAGGGGTTTATGGAAACACTTAATTATTGCCTCTCTTTATTATGGAATTTTACCGTCTCCGGATTTGATAAGGGGGATTCCTGAAATGCTTGAATTATTACCATTACTTATTGAGATTTCAGAGAAAGGATGGGAGCCATTAACAGGAGCAAAAGGACCTGACAATATTTTAATTTCAAGATTTGGTAAGGATATAAAATATTTTACATTTGGTAATTCAACAAGGGAAAGGGTAAGTGGAGAAATTAGAATAATTGGTAAATATTTTGAAAATTTTTCTCCAGTTTTAACAAACTGGTGGGAATATGAATTTGAAAGTGAAATAAAGGATGGTAATACAATTTTTAATATTGAACTTTTCCCGAGAGAATTTATGATTTTAAGGAGTATTGCTGGATATAAAGGAGATGGCATAAGGATAAAAACAAAGGAAATAAAAAAAGCAGACAATATTGAAATTGATATAAAGTTTTTAAGGACATATGGAGATAAACATAAATTCATCATCAATTCACCGGATGGATATTTTCTTTCTTCTTTAAAATTGAATGGAAAGGATTTAAATTTTAAGGGAGAAGAAATTGAGATAATGTTAGATGAAGGTGATATTTTAGTTATAAAATTTTTATCAGAAAAGATAAAGAGAGAGGAAGAAAAAATTCTTGAATTTCCATATGAGGAGAGTTCAATAATTATATCTTCAGAGGATGAGAGATTGTTTGCAAACTGGATAAGTGATTATTTTAAATTCTGGTATAAATATGTGTCAGAGCAACCAAAAGATGTTTTAATACCTGTAAAGAAAGAAAAGGCAGACAATTATATGATAATTTTAAAAAAAGGAGATTCTGAAATAAGAATTGAGGATAAAAAGTTAATCATTTCAGGCAAGGATATAGAGGACTTAAAAACAAATGTAAAAAAACTTCTTGATATACTTGATAAAAAATATAGATACTATGGTAAATTTCATGTTTCAGATGAGTTATGGTATTACTGGGATGAGCCAAGAAAAGCAATTCCAGAAACAGTTGAGATGCTTAAATATATTGGAGTATATGGAAAAACATTTAACCTTGGAGAAATAAAAAAATAAAACTTGACAAAAAATAAATAATATGTATAATATGTATAAAAGAAAGGAGGTGAGAATATGAGGAAAAAAGGGTTTACACTGATAGAATTGCTTGTTGTGGTGGCCATAATTGCTATTATGGCTGCCATGCTTTTACCTGCACTAAGTAGAGCAAGGGAAAGGGCAAGACAGGCAACATGCATGAATAATATGAAACAACTTTCTCTTGCTGTATTAATGTATGTTCAGGATAATGATGATTATTTCCCGGATAATTGTTTAACAAGGGCTGGCTGGGGAGGACCTCCAGGACCTGAGGCAGGTCTTAATGCTTCTTATCCAGTATGGTCTCATAGATTATGGAGGGATGGATATATAAAAGGTATACAGGTATTTAAATGTCCGAGTTATAGAGAAAAAACTGGTGTTCCGTATGAATGGTTAAATGGTAAATATGTTGGTCCAAGGGATTATGCAATGAATGCTTATTTAAATACATGGGGTATCAGAAAGAAATGGAAATATTCACTTTTGAAATATCCAAACAGAACTATAATGATTGTTGAGGGATATAGGGAAGATATAACTGAGAGATACGCTTCAGGTGCATATGCTGGAGCACAGAATGACCCAGGGGTAAGGTTTGTGACATTTGGTTCACATAATGCTCCCCATCAAAGAATTTTCTTCTGGCCTCAATATTCAAAGGGTGGAAATAACTGGGCATTCTGTGATGGACATGTAGAATATATTGCAGATAAATCCTTACCACCTGCATCAAATAATCCCATTTACGGTAAATGGTATAATGAAGCATGGCTTGGTGATTGATTTTTTAAAGGGAAGCCAGATAAAATTCTGGCTTCCCTTATTTTTAATTAAAGCAAAAAAGAAAGGAGGTGAGAATATGAGGAAAAAAGGGTTTACACTGATAGAATTGCTTGTTGTGGTGGCCATAATTGCTATTATGGCTGCCATGCTTTTACCTGCACTTGCACAGGCAAGACAGAGAGCATTTCAGGCAAATTGTATGAATAATTTAAAACAACTCGGTATAGCATTCTCAATGTATATTAATGACTATGATGGATATTACCCGAGATTTATTGAATCAACTGCTTTTCTTTCCACTCCAAATTCTGATGCTTTCTGGTATAACAGATTTATTGATAGAGGATATTTAAAGGATATGAAGATTTTAAAATGTCCTAAATTGCAGGATGTAAATTATAATTATGACCCTGGAGGTGGATGGGGTTGTGGAAGAACATATTTGAGTGATTATGGAATGACCTTATTTGGATGGAACTGGGATAAGAATATAAGAGAAAGTAAAATTAGAAGAACATCAAATCAAATATTGCTGGCTGAAACCAAATTATATAATACTCGTTATATGGTTAATTTTCCTGTTTCTGATGCAAGTGGTCTTGGAGGAATAAGGGTTATGACACCTGCCTGTAATGGAAACTATGACTATAGGGGAGAAAGGTTGAGTGAAGACCAGACACATATAACAGGATATAATGTTCTTTTTTGTGATGGAAGTGCAAAATTGATTCACTGGTCAGTATTTCATGATAAAAATAGTGTATGGAGTGCATTTTTTGAATAGTAAATAAAGAATGAAAAAGAATGAAAAAGATTATTTTTATTATCTGGTTATTGATTTTTTATTCCCTTTATTCAAAAACATTAATTCCAGTTTCTTCCTTAATGGCAGATAGAAAAATTAAAGGTATTCCAGGGAAAATTGATTTTCAACTAGATGAAGAGACCTGCTGTTTAAAGAAAGTAATTCTTTCCGGTAATGAATATATAACAGGTTCTGATTTTCCTCTATTCACAGTTCTTGATAATAAAGAAGGGAGATTAAAGATTAAGTCAGATGATAAAAGGTGGAAGATTGAATTTGAAAAATATGGAAGAGAAAAAAGTGTTATATATTCTGCAAATGGTTTAAAAGTAAAAATTACCTATATACCAGGAGATTATCAACTTAATATTTTAGCAGAGGTTATAGGTGAAGGAAACTGGAGACTGATTTCAATAGAAGGGACATTTTTAAAGAAAGAAGTTGACAGGGAAAGCAAAGATTATTATATTGTTGATGGTTCTGGATGGATAGTATTTCCACATATTTCAAAACCTGTCAGTAAAAACTGGATTTCAAATTCTGATAATCTTATTGGAGGTTCAACTACAGCAGGATTTGTTGCATTGAAGGAAAGGGATAGGATTGTATATTTAAAACCTCTTACATTGAGTTATTTCCTTGGCTGGAATGCAGTACCTGAAGATAAAAAAACAGTTTTTTCATTAAGCGGAGGATTATTGTTCAGGCCTTCACAGACAAAAATATTTGAAACAAAACTATGCCATAATAAACTTGCTATGAGACTTGAAACAATAGGAGATATTAATAAGGATAATGAAGTTGACTGGGTTGATGCAGGAATAGGGTATCGTGAAAGATATATAAAGACAAATCCAGATAAAAATCCAATAATTAAAAACTCTTTCAGGGTTTATTTTCAGGTTAAAGAAGTGAAAAATTATGAGGAAATTTTTGATGGACTTAAAGATATAGATTATGCAAGTGGAATATGGTGGTTAAAGGGTATTATGAAATCTGCAGTTGAAATTGATTCTGAATCTCATCCATATAAAGTCCAGATTGATGAAAAATTTGGCACAAGAGATGAACTTTTATGGTTTAAGAATTTCATGAAAAAGGCAGGTCATTATACAGGTATTTATTATGGGCATGATTATATTACATTTACAGAAGAAGATAACTGGCCTGATGAATTTATAAAGAGAGACCCTGATAATAACCCGTATAAATATTATAAAACATATAATGTCCAGAAATATTATAAGGATAATGTGAGAGCAGTAGCAACAGGAAAGATTTTTGAACACTACAAAAGAATTATTGATGTATGTCTTTTAAAACCACAGGATGTTGTTATGCTTGATACCTTTTCTGCATTTGCAAGGGAAGGATATAATCCGGATTTTCCTGCAACACCTGAATTAGAAACAGAGGCAAAAAGAAAGATTGCTTTATTCTTTCATAAAAATGGAATTCTAATAGCAGGAGAAGGAATTGTTGAAGGGCTTCAGGATGTTGTTGATTATGGTGCATATGCTGTAGAACCAAGAAGGATTATAAATGATAGAATGTGGGAAGAAAAAGATGGGATTTTATTTGTTCCAATGTTACCGGTTGTTTTTGGAGGAGCAAGTTATTATGGTGCTGGATGGTATGAATTCCGCAATCCAAATCCAAAATGGGCTGTTGGGCTGGTTTATGATGTTGGATACTGGGACTGGTTACCACAGGGTTCCAAGGCGGCATGGACAAGATTTGCAAGATATTATTTTAATCAGAATATTTTCTGGGCACAGATTGCAGATGCTAAAGTTCTTGACATAGATAAGGATGGACCAAAGTTTACAGTTAAATATGATAATGGATGTGTTTTGAAGGCAGATATTGAGAAAGATAATTTTTCACTTGAGAAAGGAAAGATTGTTTATGATGGATTTACACCATTTAATGACAGGGGATATATGGCTATTTTAAAACAGGATGAATTTGAAATAAAGATACCAGGAAAACATTATTTAGAAATTTCACCAAATCAACCTTATAGGGACAAAATAGAGTTTAAATTTATCCATAATTCTGATAATACAACAACTTTAAAGGGTAAATTCGGTCATTTAAAATGGAAAGTAGGAATTATTCAAAAAACACAGGAAGGTAAAGAAATAGTTGTAAATATTGATGCTGACCCTGTTCTGGTATTGAGGAAAATAAAATAAAAAATTAAGAATATGGAAAGAAAAGGCTTCACTTTGATAGAATTGCTTGTTGTGGTGGCCATAATTGCTATTCTGGCTGCCATGCTTTTACCTGTTTTAAGCAGAGCAAGAGAAAATGCAAGAAGAGCAGTATGTATGAATAATTTAAAACAGATTGGACTTGGTATGCTTATGTATTATGAGGATTATGGATATTTATGGTATTTAGATTATCTATCTACCTGGCAGGTGAAATGGCCTGGTGGAACATATATAAATGGAGTTAAAACATATTTTGCTGATACCCTTGTTCCCTCTTATATAAATGATAGAAATTACAATGTTTTTTATTGTCCATCTCCAACATTAAGATTCCCAAAAAGGACAGATTATCTTCCATATACAGACCACTGGTCTTATAGAGTTGTTTTTTATAGTTATACAGGTAAGCCAGATGGAAGTGATTTAAAATGTTTATTTCAATTAAAGTCAAGAGATTTTGTCCCTGATAGAATAATTTTTATAGATGAAAGTTATACCACAAATATAGTATATCATAATCACTGTAAACTTTCAAAATCAGGTAAACCAGTTGGTCAGAATCAATTAAGGGCAGATGGTTCTGTAAGATGGGCAAATTTTAATACTTCTGATTATATATGTTATGATCCTTTACTTGGATGGGTTCACGGATGGTAAAAATAAAAAAGGAGGTAAAAAATGAAGAAGATATTTTTAATTCTGGTTTTATTTTGTCTTATTTCATTTTCTTCTGATAAAAAGATTATATATTCAGGATGGGATAGTCCAACAACAGATTTTGTTAAAGAAAACTGGAAAAATATGGATAAGGTTCCTATTGATGGTTTTTCTTTAAGGATAAAAATTGACAGGAAAGGACCACCTCAGACTGGAAATGATCTTGGATGGAATTTAGGTGGGACAAGGAAATTTAAATTTGAGGATTTTAAGGAGGCAATAGAAGATATGAAGGATGTAAAATTTAAGAGTTTAAAGGATATATTTTTGACAGTTCAACCAAATTGTGGTTTTTCTTCTGGATTAACATGGTTTGATGAGCCAAGATGGGATATATTTTTAAACAATATTGAAGTTATAACAAGAATTGCAAAAGAAATAAAGGCAGTTGGTTTAATAATTGACTGGGAGGCATATAATTATAATCTTTTCTTTTATCCCTATCATAAGGAGAAATTTTTTGATGCACCATTTGAAGATTATGAGAAGAAAGCATTTGAAAGAGGGAGTGAAATGATAAAAAGGATAAACAAAATTTTCCCTGATATAAAAATTTACTTTTATTATTCTTGGGAGGCGATTCTTGATAGTTTAGAAAAATATAATAATGATTTAAGTAGGGCAGGTTATGGACTTTTATTTCCATTTCTTGAGGGTATGCTTTCTTCTTCAGATAAAAGAACAGTTTTTATAAATGGATATGAGCCATCTTATGGATATAAAAATGAGATGAGTTTTAAAGAAGCAAAGAGAAGGGTTTTAGAGGAGGGAATAAAGATAACAAAATATCCAGAAAAATTTAAAAAACAGGTAAAGATGGGATATGGATTATGGCTTGATTATGGAGGTAAGGGCTGGGATATTAATGATTTTGAGAATAATTATTTTACACCTGAAGAATTTGAAAATGCACTTGGATATGCCTTAAAATATACAGATGAGTATGTATGGATTTATTCACATCATGCAAGATTTTTTAACAATCCAAATATACCTGAAAAATATATTAATGCTTTTAAAAATGTAAAAAATAAAAACTGGGTTCCTGTAAAAACTGAAAGAAAAAAGGAATATAAAAGTGAAAAAACAACAATAACTCCTTTAAAGACAGCAGAATATATTGAGAGAAACCCAAGATATAAAGAAGAAAATGTTTTTAAAGATTTTTATGAGAAATATAAATTTGTTATGGATTTACCTTTAAGTGGATGGAAATTTAAGGAGGACCCTGAAAATAAAGGAGAAAAGGAAGGATATTATAGAGAAGATTTTGATGATAAGGACTGGAAGGATATAAAAATTGCTCAATGGTGGGAAGATTTTGGTATTAATTATGATGGATATGCCTGGTATAGAGGAGAATTTGAAGTTAGTAAAGATATTTTAAACAGGAAATTATATCTTGTATTTGGTGCAGTTGATGAAAGTTGTTCAGTTTATATAAACGGGAGATTTGCAGGAAAACATGATGTTGGAGAATCTGGCTGGGATATGCCTTTCAAAATAGATGTAAGTGGTAAATTGAAAGAGGGGAAAAATAAAATAGTTGTTAAAGTATATGATAGTGTCAATTATGGTGGTATATGGCAGAAAATAAAATTGTTTACAGAAAAATAATATGTATAATATATATAAAAGGAAGGAGGTGAAAATATGAGGAAAAAAGGATTTACGCTAATAGAATTGCTTGTAGTGGTGGCCATAATTTCTATTCTGGCTGCCATGCTTTTACCTGCATTATCAAAAGCAAGGGAAAAGGCAAGACCTTCATTATGTATGAATAATTTGAAACAACTTGCCCTTTCATTAATAATGTATATGGAAGATTATGATGGTTGTTTAAATCTAAAATATCTGGAAATGAGGGATAGAAACAGTGTTGAATCATTCTGGATGCATTTATTATATCCAAAATATATAAAAACACAATCCACATTTGGTTGTCTGAGCCTTCTTGTAAAAATGAGATTGCCCCAAAAGTATAGAACTTATGTAATGCCTGCTTATATTTGTGAGGGAAGTAAAGGATATAAGATCCTTGGTTACAGAGAACTTAATAAGATTGTGTTATTAAGTGAGGGATGGTGGCCAAGATATTTCTGGGGAACAATCTCATATTATGGTCCTCCTGGGGGATCTATTGAAAGTAAAGGATATATGAGTCCATCGTTGTGGTATGCACACCCTACTATTCAACTTCATGGTGCTTCGGGAAAGGCAACAGATCCAAATACTTTCTGGTATAATGTTTTCTGTGATGGTCATTTTGATATTGTGAAGGCAAGTGATTATACATGGGTTCAAGTATCTGACTGGACCACAACAAGATTTTATCAAAATCCAAATGGAAAGGCAATAATTTATTACCCTCATTATAAATAATTTATAGGTAACAATAATGAGAAAATTAATTTTTTTATTAATATGGGGACTTTGGTTTCTTAGATGTAATTCATTTGAAATTTATGATTTGAAGATTTATTCCACATCCTCATCAATAAAAATAGAATGGAAAACAACAGAGTTTGGAGATTCAAGAGTATATTATTCACCATCTAACTCATTATTAAATTCAATTTACTGCGCTTTTATCAGGGAAAGTGATTATAAAAAAGAACATTCAATAGAGATTCCCTATCTTTGTTCAAATTTTAAAATATATCTTATTGTAGAATCTGTAAATAAGGAGGGAAAAGCAGCAAAATCAAGGGTAATTGAGGCAAAAACAGAAAATTATTTAAGAAATTTTTTGATAATAGGGCCATTTAAAGGAAACTTAAAGCAGGATTTTATAGATGAGAAAGAGGTTCTGCCATCAATTAATAGAGAAATAAAGGGTAAAAGATGGGCTTTTACAGGAACAATTTCTGATAGATTGGATTTTAAAAATCTTGAAGAAGGCATTTATTATCTTTCATTGTGGATTTTTTCAGAATTAAATGATAAAAACAATATATATTTAGAGACAGATACAGAATATAAAGTTTTTTTAAATGGGAGAGAAATAAATGGCAGAGAGGGTAATTTTGAACTTAATTTAAATGAAGGATGGAATTTACTTTTAATTAAAATTTTAATAAAGAAAAACAATTTCATTTCAGTCAAATATGATAGAGATTTTAAAAAAATTTCTTTTATTGAGCCATTACCAAAATTAGAAACAGAATTGATTGAGATTGATAAGGAAAAAGTTCTTTTGAAATATAAATTTTTTCATCCATATATAGAGCCCAAAATTATACAATCAGGATGGGGTGGGATATCTGTTTCTCAATTAAAGGATAATCTGGAAATATTTGAGAGAAAATACTGGTATTTTGATGGGATAACTATAAGATTTGATAAGGTTGATGATATTGTCCCATACGGGGGTTTCTGGCCTTTTTCATATTCAGTAAATATTGATTATGAAAAATTAAAACCACAGATTGAAATTATAAAAAATTTAAATTTTAAAAGATGGAAGAGCAATTTCTTATGGGTATCTGCATATTTAAGGGGTGAGGATAATGTTGACTGGTTATTTAATGAGGATATATGGAAAAAGATAAAAGATAATTTTAAAGTAATCGGTAAAATTGTAAGGGAAACAGGATGTAAAGGTATTTTTCTTGACTGTGAGACACCTGGTAAGAAAACACAGATTTTTAATTATATGGGTTATTATAAAGAAAATTATAAATTTACAGATTGTGCAAAAAGAGCATTTGAAAGAGGGAAGGAAATTATTGAAGTTTTACAGGAGGAATGTCCTGATATTGTAATTATAAGTGTTGATGGCTCAAGGATGGTTGGACTTGGAAGGAGTTTGTTTCAGTACCACTGGGGAAATTTAGAGAAATCTTCTGTATTTCCAGGTATTTTTTATCCAGAAATGAAAGCAAGATTATTTTATTCCTTTCTTACAGGAATGATAGAAGGTGCAAAAGGGAATACCAGAATTATTGATGGTGAATATTCTCCACATATTGGGGGGACTTTAGATGGTCCATATAAAAATACTAAATTTTTTATAGAAGTTTTACCATATTTTGATGATTTTGATATAAGAGTTTCGCCTGATAAATTATTTTTACATTCACAGATTGGTGGAAGAGCAAATACATATGAATCCCCTGGAAGAGAAAATCCAGATGCAGGAATGTATGAGAAATTAGTTCCACTTTTAAGGGATTCATACTGTGATTATATATGGACATATCATCAGTCATATACCCCTGGTTATGGATGGTATGAATATTTCTGGATGGATAAAAAGAAAAGAGAGGAAATGGAAGAAAAGATTAAAAAGGGAGAGGTAAAACCTTTTGTTCCAAATTTAATTGATGGAAAACCTGAGGAATTTTTTAAATCAATAGAGAAGGCGAAGAAAGAGTTTTTACCAAAAGTATTTATTGAAAAAAATGGAGAAAAGATTGAATTACCAGAGGAAGGAGAAATTATTCTAAAAAAGGGAGAAATTATAAAATTAATAGGGGAATCCAAATCAGGAAGAATTGAAAAAATAATAGGGAGGTAAAAATGAAAAGTATTATTGTTGTTGGTGCGGGAAAACTCGGGAAAAGATGGATTGATTATATATTAAAGGAAGATGAGTGGGAAATAAAAGGAATAGTTGAAATTTCGGATAAAATTAGAGAAGAAATAAAACAAAAATATCACCGGATTCCTTTATATAAAAATATTGAAGAGATTGAAGAAAAGGTGGATGGATGTTTGATAGTAACTCCTCCTGAGAACCATATTGAAATAGCAAAAAAGGCAATTTTAAAAGGAATGAATATATTATGCGAGAAACCATTAACATTAAATTTTGAAGAGATTGAAGAAATTAAAGAAATTGTTGATAAAAATAATGTAATATTTCTTGTAAATCAAAATCAGAGGTCAATCAACAGGTTAAAAGTAATGAGAGAATTTGTAAAAAGTGGTAAAATTGGAAAGATTTCTTATGTTTCAATATATTTTTCCCGTTTTATGAGAACATATGACTGGAGAGAGGAGATTTCTCAACCAGTTTTATATGATATGAGTATTCATCATTTTGATGATATAAGATATGTTTTACAGAGGGAATTGAAAGAGGTTAAATTTTGCCATTCTTTTAATCCTCCTTACAGTTTTTATAAAGGAGATGCAAATTTTATAGCGATTATGGAATTTGAAGAAAATATAACAATAAATTATTATGCTACATGGACTGGAAATGGTAAACAGACAGACTGGACCGGTGACTGGATTATAGAAGGGGAAAATGGGAATTTATATTTAATTGATGGAAATGTTTTTTATGCAAAAAGAAAGGAAAACTGGAATATAGAAATTGAGTATTTATATGTTCCAAAGGAAGAATTTGAAGATTCTTTATTATGGACACTTGATAAATTTAAAAAAGCAATTGAAGGGAAATTTGATGAGGAAGTAATAGGAATAACAATAAATGAAAATATAAAATCTTTAAGAATTCTTCAGGAATGTGATAGGTTTTTAAAAAGGAGGGAATATGGAAAAGGCAAGGATTGACAGATTAAAAAAGGAATTTAAATTGATAGAAAAAATTCTTAAAGATGCTCCTTCAATAGATAAAAATTTTTCAATTCCAAAAGAGGAGTTTATTGAAAGACAGAAGAAGGTATATAATGCAATAAGAGAAAAAGGATTTGATGTAGGATTTGTATTTTCTGATGAGCACTATGATGGAGATGTCCCATATTTAGGGGGAAACACAAATATTCAGATTGAGCAGGTTGCAGGTGTTATAGGAAAAAATGGCTTTCATATAATTGCAGGTCTTGAAGGTGGATATATTGCAGAACAACTTGCAAAAAGAGCAAATGCTAAAGTTCATAAAGTTGAAATGCTTAAACTTGCAGATGAAGAATATCCTATAAATGCGGAAAGAATAGAAGATGTTTTTGAGGAGGCAAATAACGGAAAGGTAAAGATAGTTGCACTTTTAACTCCAAGACAGGTTATTCCATCTGCCATTGTTGAATATCTTGAAAAAATTTATGGAAAAGAAAATGTTATTGATGCTCAGGAAATATATTACAAAATTAAATATGAAAAAAGTGATAATGAGATGAGGTTAATCAGGGATTCATGTATTATAGGAGATACTGTTTTAAGATGTATGCTTGCTGTATTAAAACCAGGGATGCTTGAAACAGAGGTTAGTGCCTGGGGGTATTTTGTAGCAAAAGAACTCGGAGCAGAGGAAATGGGATGGGATATTATGGTTGGAGCAAATACAGCAAATAGAACTCTTATAGGTAAAGCACTTAATAGAAAAATAAATGAATATGATTATGTTCATCTTGGAGTTGCTCCCAAGAGGGATGGGTTAAATAGTTGTGTTAGGAGGTCTGTTGTAGCAGTTGATTCTCCAGAAAAACTTACAAAAAATCAAAAATACTGGTTTGCTTTTATTGAAGAAGCATATAAGGTAGGCCTTGAATGGTTGAAAAAAGTAAGTGAGGAAAATTTACCTGCCTATTTACAGGAAGAAGCGCTTGTTAATTTTTTCAAATCAAAATCAGATGAAGTGAGTAAAATATATGGTAAAAAAATTGAACTTGAAAAATTAAAACCCTATACAGGAACTCATAATGCTGGTTATACTGAATGTCAGGAATTTTATGGAGCAATAACATTAAACTCAAAAGAACTTCTCGGGAATCAAATAGTTATAATGCTTGATGTCGCGGTCAGGGGTATTGGAGATTACTGGGATGATGTTATTATTCCTGATATGGATTTTGTTGTTATTGAAAATACATGTGGGAAATTTGGTAGAAAACTTGAGGAATTAAATAAACTTCCCTATAATGTTCAAAAACTTGTTGGAAACGCTGAAAAATACAAGTAATTATGGGAAAAATTGAATGGAAATTTGAAAGTAATTTAGAAGAAAAAACAATAAAAAAAATTCATATAGAGGCATTAAGATTGATAGAAGAAACTGGTATTCTTATTCCCTCAGAAAATGTTTTAAAATTAATTCCCCAGGATAATGGAGTTTATATTAGAGAGAAAAATAGGGTCTGTATTAAACCTGAAAAAATAGAAGAAATTTTAGGCCCTTTTCCTAAAAATGATTTTAAAGATGAAAATGAGGAAATAAAGTTTTTTGTTTCAGGATATTCATTAAGATGTTATGATTTAAGAACAGGGCAAATTAAAAAACCTACAACAGTTGATTTAATTGAATTTACAAAAATAGCCCATCAACTCGGAGCATATGGTAATGCAATGGTTATGCCAGGTGATTTACCAGAGGAATTATCAGAAATAGCAACATATAAGTTATGTCTTGATGTCTCTGATAGAATTTATGGTGCAGGTGTTTATAGCAGTCCAGAAGTATTTGATATTATACAGGAATTACTTTATGTTATTAACAAAAGATACGAAATTTTTATGCATATGGTAAGTCCTTTTTTATCTTTTGATAAATTTTTGATAGAAAATGGAGTGAGATATATTGGCAAAGGATGTGATTTTTCTGTAGGGAATATGCCAATGATTGGAGCAACAGCACCAGTTGATTATTTGAAAGCACTTGTTTTATCAATTGCAGAAGTTATTGGTGGAGCAGTTATTTTAAAAATTATTTCTCCAGAGAGTAATGTTTCTTTTTCTCCTTTTATGTATCCATTTGATATGAAATATGGAAGCATTGTTTTTGGTGGTCCGGACTTTATAAAAGCGAATATTATTCTTGTAGAAATAGGAAAATTTTATGGAATAAAAATTATAGGTAAAGTTTTCAATACAATGGGAAAAATACCAGGTGATGCTCAGATGGGTTTATCATTTTGTGGTGCGGTATTGTTGCTTTTAATGGGAGTGAAAAATTTTGGATGGGGAGGAATGTGCTGTATTGATGAAATTGCTTCAATAGAACAGGCAATTATACAGAATGAGATTTTAAAAGCAGCAATACATTTTGTAAATGGTATAGAATTTGATGATGAATTAAAAATTGATGTTATTAAAGATTGTTTAAAAGAGAATTCTTTTCTCACACATCCTGAAACAATTGAAAAATTTAGAAAGACATTCTTTATTTCAGATATATTCTCAAATGAAACATTTAATTTATGGGATAAAAATGGGAGAAAATCTTTATGGGAGAAAGCAAGGGAAAAGGCATTTGATTTATTAAAAAAACATAAATTTGAAAGGGATGAATATGAAAAAAGGGAGATTGAAAGGATCTGGAAAAAAGCAGTTGAAAAGTTTTCATAATTATATTATAGATTTTCATTCCCATTTTTATAAAATAGAAAAAGCAGAAGAAAAATTGATTGAAATTATTAAAAAGATGAACTACGTCAAAATTATCATTTCTGGAATTGAGGGGACTTATCTTGAATATATTTATGGAAATAATGAGGTTTTGGAACTGTCTAAAAAATATCCTGAAATAATTATACCTTTTGCCCATTTTCGTCTTGGAATAGATAAAGCAAATAAAATAGAAGAATTTTTAAGGATGGGTTTTAAGGGTTTGAAATTTATTTTCCCTTTAAAAAATTATGATGATGAAGAATATTTTCCAGTATATGAAAAAATGGAGAAAGAAAATTTAATAGGGATTTTTCATACAGGAATTGTTAGCAGAAAAGGTGCTGAGAATAAAAAGGAAAATATTTCATCTGGAAGGATGAGACCTGTTTTCCTTGACACAATTGCAAGAAATTTTCCAGAACTCTCAATTATTGGAGCACATCTTGGTTATCCGTGGTATGAAGAAGCAGTTGAGGTTGCAAGGGTTAATCCAAATGTTTATTTTGATATATCAGGTCCCTGTATTTATTCAAGAAGTCAATTATACTTTAAGGAAATTTTCTGGCATAAAAATAAATTTTTAAAAAGGAGTATCATTGATAAACTTATCTTTGGTTCAGATATTTATTACCAGAATATTCCAAATTTTGTAAAAGATTTAAAAAATTTTTTCAGAAAAATTGATGCTGAGGAAAATATTGAGGATTTTTTTTATAATACTGGAAAGAAAATACTGGAAAGGGGTGGATTATGGAAATAGAAAATATTTTAAAGAGAAAGGATAAATTTGAAATAGTTGGAAATTTTTTGACTTCATATTCATCTTCTCTTGGAGCAGGCAGTTTAAATATATGGGATGGGAAAGGAGAGAATTTTGATCACTGCAGTCCACTTGATGGTTCAGATGCAAATTTTTTTATAATTTCTCCAGAAGGTAGAAAATCACTCTATATTACAAATTATTGCTGGAGTCCCTATGAGATAAAAGTTGATTACATTTCTTATAGAAGGACATATATTAGGGAGAGAAAAACTGTATGGGAGGATATTTTTGTTGATATTTTATATATTTCAAATGAAACTGATTGCAGATTTAAAATTGTTGCAGAAATTGTTCCAAGAATGGTTTATGAGAAAAAAGACCCATTTTTAGATGAAAATATAGTGATTGAAGAAAAGCCATTTTATGAGTATGAATTTAATGATAATACACTTTGCCTTTATGAAAGGAATTCAGTTCATAGGGATTTTTATAAATTTTTTTCATTTAATTTAAAAAGCGAGTTTAAAAAAAAGGGAAATATTTTTTCTCTTGAAATTCCTTTAACTCTTACTTCCTCTATTTTTGATAAACATGTTAACTGGAAAAAAATTGTATTTGTTTCAACATATTCAAAAGAAAAAAGGGTTGGAGAGGAAAAGTTGAAAAAAGCACTTGAAAATCCAGAGATGATTTTTGAAAATAGAAGGAGAAATCTTGATGATTTTTTCAAAAATAAAATACCAGGTTTAGAAACAAATCTTGAATATTTGAAAAAAATTTATTATTTCTGTAATTATGTTTCCTGGAGCAATGTTTATGATTTTAAAGAAGGAAATTTTAAAAATCCATATACCTGTCCTTCAAAATTCAGACTTTTACCTCAATGGTTCTGGGATTCTGCATTTCACTCAATTTATGAAAAATATATAAATACAGAAATTTCAATTACATCTCTAAGGAATATAATACAGAATCAAACAGAAGAAGGACATTTACCATTTACACTTGCAATTGATAAAGTTTTAACAAAGGAACTTATTCAACCATTTATTTTACCAATCGCTGTTTGGGATATTTATTTAAAAAGAGGGAAAAAAGAAATTATTGAAGAATTTTTACCAGCAATTATAAAATTTGATAGATATCTTGAAAAATATAGAATGATTGATGGTCTTGTTTATTTAAAGATTCCAGGTGAGAGTGGATGGGATAATTCAAGAAGGTATATTCCTGAGCCACCATTTGTTCAAAAAAATTCTCCAATGATTAAGGAAAATAGATACATTATTTCTCCTGATTTTAATACATATGTTTACATAGGAAGATTTTTGATAAAAAAGATGGCAGAAGAATTAAATAAAGAAGAGATTTATAAGGAATATGAGATAAGAGGGAAAGAATTGAAAAAAAGAATAGAATCTTTATGGGATGAAAAAATAGGTCTTTTTCTTGATAAATATATTGATGGAGAAAAAATATATGTTAAAACTCCAGGAGGCATGATTCCTTTGCTTGCCTTCCCTTCTAAAAAGATTTCAAAAATTATTGAACATTTAATAAATCCAGAGGAATTCTGGACCGAATATCCTGTTCCAACTCTTTCACTTGATGACCCATATTTTAATGCAGAGGATGAATATCAAAGTTACTGGAATGGAAGGGTATGGCCCAATATAAACTGGCTTTTAATAGAAACACTTGTAAGAAATAAAAGATATAAAGAGGCAAGAATTTTAATAGAAAAGACAATTAAAATATGTATTGCTTCAGGAGAACCTCAGTGTTATGAAAATTATAATTCATTTACAGGTCTTCCATATATCACCCATAATATTTTCAATTATGGCTGGGGTGGAATTTTTAATGATATTTTGATAAGAAGGGTTTTCGGGGTGCAGATGGATGGAAGGAAAAATATTTTGTATTTTTTTCCATTTTTATTTCCTCTTCTCAAAAATTTTGAAATTAAAAATCTTTCTTTTGGAAAGGAGAATTTTGTTGATATCTATTTTAAAGATGGTAAATTTAAAATTAAATCTGATGAAAAAATAAAGGTAATTTATGGAGATAAAGTAAAGGAAGGGAAGGAAATTACCGGTAAAATTGAAAGAATTGATAAAATTTCCCATTTCCTTGATATCTAAAAATGAGTAAAAGAGAAATTGTTGAAAGAACAATAAATTTTAAAGAGACAAAAAGAATCCCAATATATGACCTTTTAAGATGTGATAAAGCAATTGAATATTATAGTGGAGAAAAATTGCCGGAGAGGAAAAAAGGCACATTAATTGAGGAAAAATTGAAATTGATGACAGGAAAAGCAATAAGCAAATTCTGTGATATGACAAGAAGTTTTTCAATAGGACCTCTTGAAGAAACAGAATTTGTTGATGAATTTGGTTTTGTATGGCATTCAAGTCCTTATGAAAAGACAAGCTGGATTGTAAAAAGGCCATTTAATGATGAGAAAGGAGCAATTGATTTTGTCAAAAAATTGATAGATAAATATAATAAACAGATAAAAGAGATTAAAGGGGACAGAAAGGGATATAGAGAGAATTATCATAAAGAGTTTTTAAAAATTCAATCGCTGATAGGAGAAACTGTTTATGTAATTGCAAATCAAGGAACAGGCCTTGACACAATAAGATATTATCTTGGTCTTGAATTTTTTTCTTATCTTTACGCTGATTATCCTGAATTAATAAGTGAATTTCTTGAAATATATACTGATTTAGAAGTTTTAATTTGTGAGACAATTGCAGATAAAAATCTATCACCTGTAGTTTTTACTTATGGAGATATTGCTTACAAAAATAAATTAATTCATTCTCCGGATTTTTTAAGAAAGGAGTTTTTTCCAAGATTAAAAAGAATTCATGAGGCATGGCACAAATATGATATAAAATGTCTATTCCATTCTGATGGATATATTATGGAAGTTATGGATGACCTTATAAATTCAGGGATAGATGGGTTAAATCCAATTGAGGTAGTTGCAGGAATGGATATAAAGAAAATAAGAGAAAAATATGGAAATAAAATTTTTCTTGCAGGTGGAATAGATATGAGTCAACTACTTTCTTTAAAAGAACCGGAAGAGGTACGGGAAGTATGTATTGAAACGATTAAGATTGCATATCCTGGTTATTTTCTTGGTTCCACAACAGAACTTGACAATTCAGCAAAACTTGAAAATATAATTGTTATGTATGAAATAGCAAATACACCAATTGAAAAAATTATTAAATGAGGTAAAATATATATAAAGGCCTGGTAGCCAAGCGGGAAGGCAGCGGTCTGCAAAACCGCTATTCGCCGGTTCAAATCCGGCCCAGGCCTCTAAAAATGGCTGCAAGAGTTTTTTTACTTATCGGCATAATCTGTTTAATAATTAGTTTTATACTTTATAAAGGGATTAAAATTCCAATTGGAAGATTGCCAGGGGATATTTTTATTAAGAAAGAAAATTTTGTTTTTTATTTTCCTATTGTTTCAAGCATTATAATAAGTATAATTCTGACATTAATTTTTTCTATTCTATTCAGGAGGTAAATATGGAAAGGAAGAGTGGATGGGAAATATGGGATGAAAATAAAATAAAGGAGGTTTTCAATTTCTGTGAAAATTATAAAAATTTTCTGACAAAAAATAAAACAGTGAGGAAATTTGTTAAAAGTTGCATAGAGGAAAGTAAAAAATATGGATTTAGAGATTTAAGCGAATTTAAAAATTTGAAAAAGGGAGATAGATTTTTTAAAGTTAATAAAGGGAGAGAAGTTATATTTGGAGTTACAGGAGAAAAGAATATAATTGATGGATTTAAATTTATTGTTTCACATATTGATTGCCCGAGAATTGATTTAAAGACAAGTCCTTTATATGAGGATGAAAATATTGCCTTATTTAAAACATACTATTATGGTGGAATAAAAAAATATCAGTGGTTAACTATTCCCTTATCACTTAATGGTTTTGTATTTTTGAAGGATGGAAGTTTAAAAGAGATTGAAATAGGAAATGAAGAAAAAGAGCCAGTTTTTACGATTACAGATTTATTACCTCATTTATCAAAGGAACAGATGAAAAAGACAATTGAAGAGGGTTTTCCAGGAGAAATATTAAATGTTTTTGTTGGAACAATTCCTGATAAAAGCAAAGAAAAGGAAAAAGTTAAGGCGAATGTTTTAAAAATTTTAAAGGAAAATTATGGAATTGAAGAGGATGATTTTATAAGTGCAGAATTTGAACTTGTTCCAGCAACTGGTGCAAGGGATTGTGGAATTGATAAAAGTTTGGTTCTTTCATATGGCCAGGATGACAGGGTTTGTGCATATACTTCATTTATGGCTTTTTTAAATAATCTTGAATCTGGAAATAATAATTTTTGTTTACTTGTTGATCAGGAAGAAATAGGAAGTCGTGGTTCAACTTCTGCTTCTTCATCATTTTTTGAATATTTTATAGAGGAGGTTATTGAAAAGATGGGTTATTCTCTATCTGAAATGAAGAAAATTTTTGAAAATTCAAAGGCAATTTCTGCTGATGTTAATGCATTATTTGACCCAAATTATAAAGAAGTATATGACATAAGGAATTCTGCAAAAATAGGACATGGAGTTGTATTGACAAAAATAACAGGAGCAAGGGGAAAATCAGGAAGCACAGAACCAACTGGAGAATATATTGCTTATATAAGAAGGATATTTGATAAAAATAATGTTTTATGGCAACCAGGGGAAATAGGAAAACTTGAAGTTGGTGGAGGAGGAACAGTCGCTTCATATTTTGCAAGATATAATATTGATACTATTGACTGTGGAGTAGGGGTTTTATCAATGCATGCTCCCTTTGAATTAACAAGTAAAATTGATATTTATTCTGCATTTGAAGGATATGGTGCATTTTATAAAGAGGATTAATTATGGAAAAAATAACAGTTCAGACAAGGAAAAGAAATGATTTTGTTGAGATTACAGATAAAATTGAGAGTATTGTTAAAAGTAAAAATATAAAAAGTGGTATCTGTTTCATTTTTGTTCCTCATACAACATGTGGATTGACAATAAATGAAAATGCAGATATCTCTGTTAGAAAGGATATAATTGATAAATTGAGTGAGATTGTTCCTGAAAATGGTAATTATTCACATATGGAGGGAAATTCTGATTCTCATATAAAATCAACAATAGTTGGCCATTCCTTATCTATATTTATTGAAAATAATTCATTACAACTTGGGACATGGCAGGGAATATTTCTATGTGAATTTGATGGACCAAGAACAAGAGAGGTCTGGATAAAAATTATAAAGGAAATTTAATTAAACCATTTTTGATACTATTATCTCACCTATAACTGCAAGGTCTTCAATTTCAAAAATTTCACTTCCTTTTCTGTTAAATAAAATCTTTAAATCTGCTGGAAATTCTTCATCTTCTGGGATTAATTCAAAAATAAAAAAAATGTCAGAAAAAACAGGAAATTTAATTGAGAACTTTGATATTTTTTCGCCACCTATTTCAAGACCCTTTTCTATGAATTTTAAAGGTTCATTTTTATATTTTTCAATTAATGGAAGATAAACCCTTGAATATATTGAAGGAAAATAAAAATTCCCATCTGGCAAATTTTTGTATGTAATCAACTCATCATTTTTTCCTTCCTTAAATTTACAGAGATAATGAAGTATAATAATCTTTCCTTTATAATCTTCAACTCCTTCAAATTCTTTTAATTTAAGGTCTATTTTAATTTTTCTGTTAAAGTATAAGAGTTCAATTTTATTATTTTCAATTTTAAGTTTTCCTCTTTTTATAATTTCTTCAAGTTCTTCAAAACATTTTCTAATAACTTCTGAATAACTTTTTTCCATTTTAAAGTTTAAGGTATGAATCAGAATAAATTGATTTACCAAGAAGTATATTTACTGTCTTTACATAGTTTCTTTCTTCTTCATTTAAATCAGATAAATTAATTTCTTCATTCATTGCCTTCCAGATTAGATTTTTTATATTTTCTTTTTCTCCCCTTACAAGTGAGATTAATTCTTTATCATAAGCATCAACAATTGCACTTTTCATTCCATATTTCAAAAGTATAACAAGATATGTTCTATTAATAAGTCCTCTTAATTCATTTAAAGCACCATTTGAGACATTTGATAATCCACATGTTGAATTACAATCAGGGAATAATTCATTAAACATCTTCATAAATTCAATAACACTTACAACTTGCTCCTGCTGAAATCTTACAGGAAGAACAATAGGGTCAAAATAAACATTTTCATGAGGGATTCCATATTCATCAATCTTTGCAAGGAAATTTGCTGCTATTGCTCCTCTTTCATTTTCATCCCTTGGCATTCCTTCTTTTCCTAAAAGCAATCCAATAAATTTACAGTTATATTTTTTTACAAGAGGTAAAAGTTCCTCCATCCTTTCTTCTGTTGCCTGAATTGAATTAATAATCGCTCTTTCTCCTTCCATTTCAAGTCCAACCTTTAATGCCTCTGCATTTGTTGTATCAAGGGATAAAGGTAAATCGCACACCTCTCTAACTGCCTTTATAATCCATTCCATCAAAAATGGACCATCCTTTCTTGCAGGACCTATATTTAAATCAAGATAATCCATTCCATTATTTTTACTTTCAATCGCTATTTTCTGAATTATTTCTTTTTTCCTTTCATTCATTGCTGATTTGATTTTTTTATTCATAATGTTTATATTTTCTCCTATAAGAATCATTTTTCCCCCTTTTTAAATTTCTACATTTCTTACAAATGAAGGTATATGTGCTGCTTCCCTTGGTCCAAGAAGAATTTTCCAGTCAGGTAATTGTTCTTCAAGTTCTCCATAAATCTGGGCAACAACACCGGGTATTATAAGAACTTTCTTCTTTAATCTTTCCTCAATTTTTGTTTTCTTAACAAGGTTTGCTATTGTATCTGCATTGAATTTATCAGCAGCCCAGGCAGTTAGAACAGAAAGTCCTTCTGTATCCTGAATGAGTAAATATGCTGGAATTTTTGAATTTTCAATTTCACCTGAAACAATAAAATATGTTAATGAAAAATTTGTTGTAACAAAGACAGGTGAATTTTCATCAGGTTTTCCTATTTCATATATCCCTTCTGGAGTTGTCATTGGTCTCTGCGGGTCTGTGAATATATTTAATCTTTCAACAAGAAGAGGGAAAAGTATTTCGCCATTTAATTTTGAAAGAAGAACAATACTCCCATATTTTGCAATAAAAATAGAGGCATAAATTCCCTCTTTTAAATAATTGTCAGTTAAGAATGCTGGTATTGTTAAAACAGGATATCCAAGTTCCTTGTTTTTCTTAAGTATGGCAGAGCGTCTTATTAATATAAGATTTTTAAAGACATCAGAAATTTTTTTACTTTCAACATAGATAATTATTTCTTCAACCCCGGAATTTTTAACTTTTTTAACATTTTCAGAGATTTCATCAATATTACTTCCCTTTACAACAATTGGCAAATTATTATCCTTAACAATCTGTAAAATTTCATCTTTTAAAGTATCAGGGAAAACTATTGGTCTAACATCCTTACTTATTTCAATTGCCTTTTTCAAATTATCAATGTTATCACTCATCAATATTAAATTTTTCCCTGTTTCATATGCTTTTTTAACTACCTCAACAAATTTACCCTTTTCTTTATCAAAAATACCTATAAATTCACCTTTCAATAACACTCCAACTCTTTCATATTTCATCTCGCATATATTTTTAATCTCCTCTTCAATTTTTTCTTCATTCATATCCTCATCTATTAATACACCAATTCCAGTTGGATTATAAAATGTCTTTTCATGTCTGTATAAAACTGTTTCACCACCAAGATTAATTTTTTCTTTATTGCCAACTGTAATTGTTTTTATAGGAGGAGCACTTTCAGAAGCAAGTTGTTTTTTTGCATCCTCACTTACATATGGACACTGGGACAAATCTGCTTTCCCTATAGCAATTTGCATTGCAAAGGCAAGGCATGTTGGAAATCCACATTCCTTACAGTTTGTTTTTGGAAGAAATTTTAAAATATCAAGAGGTTTTAAAGCCATAATTTCCCTCCTTTTTTCATAATTATATCATATTACTGAAAAATCTCTCCACTTCTTTAAAAGCAGGTGAATTATCTGATAAATTTAAAATGCCTTTATTCTCTTCACTCAATCTATAAATTTCTTCATCAAATGGAATTTTAAAAGCAACCGGTAGAGATGACTCAATTTTTGAATCCATTTTTTTCCCACCAAATTCATTTAAAACAAGATATATCTTTTTTATATTAAGTTCAAGTGAGTTTATCATCTTATAAATATTTTCAGCAGTCCTTATTGAAATTTTATCATAAAGGGAAACAATAAAAAGGATGTCAAGATTTCCGGATGTCCTTCTTGAAACATGCTCCATTCCTGCTTCATTATCCATGACAATAAATTTATAATTTTTTTCTATTTTTTCCATCCATTCCCTTAATAAATTATTTGCATAACAATAACAACCAGGTCCTTCTGTTCTCCCCATAACAAGTAAATCAAAACCATCATCTTCTTTTATTGCTTCCTGTATCCTCATTTCAATATATTTTGGTTTTTCAATTCCATAGGGTAAATTATTTTTTATTTTTTCAATTTCAGTAATAATTTCAACAAGTGATTTTGGTTGAGGAATACCAAGAACATCAGCAAGATTGCTATTTGGGTCAGCATCTATTGCAAGGATAGGTTTTTTATTATTTTTTAAAAGAAATTTTATAATAAGTCCTGAAACTGTTGTTTTTCCTGTCCCCCCTTTTCCAGCAACTCCTATTTTCAACATAATTTTCTCCTTTTTAAAAATCAGTATGGGGTATGAAAAGTGCTTTTAAATATTCTTCCATATAAATTGGACTTCTTGATAAATCAATATATGTAAGTTTTTTTATTATCTCTTTTGATAAATTTCTGAATTCATCACTTAATAAATACCCTTCTGCTCCAAGTAATGAAGTATTGCCAAGAAATTTAAATCTATCAATTGGCAAATCAGGGAAAAGACCTATTTCTATCGCTTTTTCAATATTTAAATGGCTTCCAAATCCACCTGCAATATAAAATTTTTTAATATCATTTTTATCAATTCCAAGGGTTTTTAAAATTGTTGAAATTGCTGAGTAAATAGCTCCTTTTGCCCTTATTAAGTTCTCAATATCTGCCTGTGTTATCACAATTCTCTCATTTTTATCCTCATATATTAAAAATTCTTTTATTCCATCAACCTCCTTTATTTTTTCATTTTCAACTACAAATACACCATTTCTATTTATTATTTTATTTCTAAAAAGTTCACTAAGCAATTCAATATATCCAGAACCACATATTCCAACTGGTTTTTCATTTCCTATTGTTTCATAATATACATTTCCATTTTCTATTTTTACTTTTTCTATCGCTCCTTTTACTGCCCTCATTCCATTTTTGACTCCACTTCCTTCAAAACATGGACCTGCAGAAGCAGCACAGCAGGTCAAAAAATCCTTATTTCCAATAACTATTTCACCATTTGTTCCTATATCTACAAAAAGAGAAAGTTCTTCCTCCTTATAAATTCCAGAAACAATTATCCCTGATGTTATATCTCCGCCAACATAAGGAAAGCCACCTGGAATAATAGCAAGAATTCCATTTGGATTTATTCTTATTCCAACTTCTGCACATTTAAATAAAGGGAAAACATTTGCAACAGGAATATATGGCTCTTTTCTTAAAAATGATGGGTTTATCTTTAATAATAAATGAACCATTGTCATATTTCCTGAAATAACAACAGATGTAATATCATTTAATGAAATTCCATGTTTTTGTGAAAGATTTAATATCAGTTCATTTATTGTTTCAGTTACTACATGATGCAGTTTTTCAAGTCCATCCTTTTTTTCTGCAAAAACAATCCTTGAAATTATATCATCACCAAAAGATGCCTGTTTATTAAATGTTATTTCAGTTTTTATTCTTTCACCCTTATTTAAATCAATTAAACTTGCCGAAATGGTGGTTGTTCCAACATCAACAGCAATCCCATAATTTTTTCTTGATGTATCACCTGGCTCAATATTTATAATTTCACTTATTTTCCCCTCATCTACATAACTTACAGTAATTTCCCAGAAACTCGTTCTCAATATATTTGGTAGTTTCCTTAAATTCCAGATATCTATATTAAATTCCTTATTTTCAAATTTTTTCAATCCC
>Ga0209225_1000640_pt1 | contig 38512 bp, 42 predicted proteins | sample WasSprMetagenome_FD_184732 | JGI IMG/M metagenome (GOLD analysis project Ga0209225, IMG submission 184732) | Sulfidic aquatic microbial communities from Washburn Spring, Yellowstone National Park, USA - WS (SPAdes) (version 3) | ecosystem: Environmental > Aquatic > Thermal springs > Hot (42-90C)... | reverse complement strand
AAATCTTCCGATAAATAAATCAAAGTTTAAAGTAAAAACAAAAATTTGGTCTCCAGTAGTGAAATAGAAAAATGAGGGGGTGCGCGGGAGAAGTCTCCATACCATTTTGAGAATGAGCTACCTCGGCATTGGCTTCGCAAATTTTGAAGATAATTTTGGAGATTCTTTAATGTTTCGCTTAGGCAGAGCTATTCTATTCTGTTTCAAGCTTGTAAAAGACTTTCATGCCTTTTAGCGTCTCGTGAACTTTGTTTGCCAGTTGCAACACTTCCATAAGCTCTACTTTTCTACCCCAGTCATAAACGTGGTCATGATAGCCTCTTAAGGGCTCAAAACCCATAGAACGAAGTTTTTCAACAACCTCTAGGGGACTCGCTCCCTCACTGTAAAACCAAATTGTCAAATAGGTTTTCACAAAGCACCACCCCGCATTGCCTTAAAAGGGATGAAGAAGAGAAATTAAACAGTTTCGGTTTTGCAGTATTCTATTGGCGCGGGGTGCGGGATTTGAACCCGCGCGGCCCAAACGGACCACAGGCTTAGCAGGCCTGCCCCCTACCAGGCTAGGGCAACCCCGCAATTATCCCCTAACTATCTTTTTTACTGAACCGCACATTTTTAAAGTTTCTTTAATGGCTATTTTGACATTTTCACTGTTTATTGTACTTCTTTTTTAGGTGTTTTGTAAAGGGTTTATCTGAAAGGGGTGGCATAAGCCATATAACAAATCGCTCGTAAACATTAGTGTAACGTGAGTTAAATGCAAAAGTCTTATTCAAGGCTGCTGGGGATTGTTGGAAAACCCAATACTGGAAAATCAACATTCTTCAGTGCTGCAACTCTCGCACCAGCTGAGATTGCAAACTATCCTTTTACCACAATAAAGCCCAACAGAGGCATTGGCTATGTGAGAACACCGTGCGTTTGTAAGGAGTTTGGAGTTAAGGACATGCCTGTAAACTCTCTATGTATTGATGGTGTTCGACTAATCCCTGTTGAGTTCATTGACTGTGCTGGGCTGGTTCCAGGTGCGTGGCAGGGGAGAGGTTTAGGCAACCAGTTCCTGGATGAGATAAGGAAGGCTGACGTGCTGATTCATATCGTAGACGCTTCTGGTGGCACAGATTCTGAAGGCAGAATATGCAAGCCCGGTGAACACGATCCAGTTGAAGATGTGAGGTTTCTCGAAAACGAGATAACGATGTGGATGGCTAACATCCTTAAAAGGGATTGGGCTAAAATTGCAAGAACAGCTGACTCTGGGTCAACAGACTTACTTTCGATTTTGGAGGAGAGGCTTAGCGGCCTTGCAATAAGGAGGGTGCATATCTTCGAGGCCGTAAGAAGAACAGGGTTAAACGCTGACAAACCCACAAGTTGGAGCGAGGAAGGTTTCCTAAAGTTTATTGACACTTTAAGGCGGATTGCAAAGCCGATGCTGATAGCAGCAAACAAAATGGATGTGCCGACAGCTGAAGAAAACCTTGAAAGGCTTAAAAAGCTTGACTATTTGGTTGTTCCATGCTGTGCTGAAGCTGAGCTTGCATTGCGAAGAGCTGCGGAGAAAAAGCTTATAGACTATAGACCCGGGGACTGCACCTTTAAAATCAACGCCCCGGAGAAGCTTACCGAAAGCCAGCTTAAAGCCCTGGAAACTATTAGAGAGAAGGTTTTGTTGAAATTCGGTTCCACGGGTGTTCAAGAAGCCATAAACATGGCATACTTCAAACTTTTAAACATGATTACGGTTTATCCAGTCGAGGATTTGGAGCACTTATCCGACCATCATGGAAGGGTTCTGCCGGACGTCTACCTAGTGCCTTATGGAACAACTGCCCGTGAACTCGCCTACCTAATCCACACAGAGCTCGGCGAAAGCTTCATCTACGCCATAGAAGCCAGAGAGAGAAAACGTGTCGGGGAAGATTACGTACTCAAGGATAGGGATGTCATCTCAATAGTGAGTGCTAAAAAGAGAGCATGACCCGCTAAACTTAGGCTCCGAAACGTCTTTTTCGTTTCTGAAAGGTTCTGACGGCCCTTAAAAGGTCGATTAGGCGGAAGTCTGGCCAATAAACATCTAGGAAGCAAAGTTCGCTGTAGGCAGACTGCCACAATAGGAAACCGCTAAGCCTCTCCTCTCCAGAAGTCCTTATAATTAAGTCTGGATCTTGTTTTGGCAGGTGTGAAGTGTAAAGGTGCTGCTCAAAAAGTTCTTCGTTGACATCTTCTGGGGCTAGCTCCTTTTTCTGGACTTTCTCTGCGATTTTCTTTGCAGCGTCCACTATTTCGGCTCTTCCACCGTAGGCGAAGGCGATGTTTAAAAAGTGCTTGTCGTAATTCTGCGTTGCCCTCTCCACGTCGGCTATAATTTTCTGAAGGTTCTCTGGAAGCAGGCTTGTTCTGCCGATGACCTTAACCCGAACCCTGTTTTTGTGTATCCTCTCATCCGTTATAATCTTCTGAAGCTTTTCAGACGCGATCCGCATAATTTCCTCAACTTCTTTTCTGGGACGGCGGAAGTTCTCTGTTGAAAAGGCATAAAGCGTTATAGACTTAACATTAAGCTTTAAGCACCATTCTAGAAGCTTTTCAACCCTTTCAGCTCCTTCCTTGTGGCCGTACCATGGGTCAAGGTCTTTCTCCGAAGCCCAACGCCTATTCCCATCCAAGATTACCGCTATGTGTTCCGGCTTAACGCCGCCTTTAACCTGGTGCCAAAGCCACTTCTCATAGAGTTTGTATGCGCCAATTGCTGAAAGTATGGACCTTAGCATTTATTAGAGCCTCGCATTTTTGAGCGCGTTGACGCATGGGCAACTTTTCCGCTCAACTGGTAGAGCTTCAATGGTTCCAATTAAGAGTTGCTCTATTTTAGGCTGAACTTTTCGTGAGATGTCAAAGACTTCCTTTGGTGTCAAGCGCTCTTGCATGCCAGCAGCCATATTTGAAACAAAACAAACACATGCATAACAAATTTCAATTTCCCGGGCAAGCACCGCCTCTGGTAAGCCGGTCATGCCAACAATATCGAAGCCAAGACGTCTAAACATTTCAATCTCAGCGGGAGTTTCAAAACGTGGTCCCTCAGTGCAAACGAGCACGGCTTTAGGCTGAACGGTCAAACCAAGCTTTTCAGCGGTTTCAATTAGAACTTTTCGAATTTCTGGGCAGTATGGTTGGGAGACGTCAATATGTGTAACTGGGGCTTCGTCATAAAAAGTTGTGACACGTGTCTTCGTGAAATCTGCAAAATCGTGAGGGATAACAATGTCGCCAGGCTTAAAATTCTTGTTTATTGCGCCAACAGCATTAACTGCTATAATTTTTTCCACACCAACCTTATGCAACGCGTAGATGTTCGCTCTGTAATTCACTTTGTGTGGAGGGACAGAATGCTCAAGACCATGTCTTGGAAGAAAAACAACCTCTTTGCCTTCTAACCACCCAATAAATAAGGGTGGCGGAACCCCATATGGGGTTCCGACGATAACCTTTTCAAAGTTTGCGAAGAGTTTTTCGAAACCTGTTCCTCCAATAACCGCAATTCTAGCCTTCTTCCTTAAACTCTTCAACTTTCTCTTCAGACTCCTTGAAAAATCCTTTCGCAGACCTGTGAATCACAACTATAACCAGCAGTGAGGCGATGCCAAGTAAAATGCCAACAACTATTGAGAATATTAAAACTTCGTAGCCTATTTTGGGGTTTATTAAAATGTTAGAGGTGTATTCGAGGATTTGCCTAGTCCACCCAATCAACACGATTAGGGCTGCGTTGCGCAAAAGCCTCGCATCCCTCTCAAAATACCAGCGTATAGCCCTCCCAGTTAGTGCTACACAAACCCCCACTATTACAAGGTCCTTTGAACCCATAATAAAGTGCCCTGCGACTTGTGGTGAGAAAACGTTCAACCAGTTAGATGCATCTACAAATGGGGAGGCTTCATCATATCCTAGGTAAAAGCCTATTCCCACACATAATATGCCAGCAAGCGTAGAAAATACAGAAATCTGCACTGGAAGAGGTGGCGGAGAATACTCTTTCACCCAAATATAAGCCTTCCTTGCCATTTTATCAACTCCAAAGCCCTTGATGAACATGTAGGTTCCCAAAACAATGATAAAAGCCATCAAATAGTAGTGGACCAAGCCGAATATTGCAAGAACGCCTAAAATTAGGAAGAGGAGCCCCGGTAAACCTAATGCGATACGGGAGTATTTGGGATTCTCCAAAATCATTTTGAAATATCGGGAAAATAGGGCGGCTGTTTCCTCTATTGATTCGCTGTGCTTAACAACTATTCTTCTTACGGATGAAACTGGCACCCTCGACTCTATTAGGGGTAAAACTGCCTCGTCAGAATAGCCGTCCGTAACGAGGATAACTTCGCTGGCGGGGAAAGACTGCAACACTTCGCCCAATTCGGCAACTATTTTTCTGTCGGCGCTAATGCTTCCCAGCTCTGACCCGGACACTGTCGCGATTTCAAAGACTTCATCTGGTTTATTCTCGCCAATGAGGCGGTCATAGACCCTTATAGCCTCAAACATGGCGTTGGCATCAGGCTCTTCCGGGTCTTTTAGGGCTAAGGAAACCGCGGCATTCAGGTTTTTTTCTCTCCCAATTAAAGGCGTTTTTATTTCGGCTTTTGTGGTCAAGTCTCCGTCTCTGTCAACGCAGAGGACTAGAATTCTTTTCTGTTTCTGCTCCGTTTGAGTCATCTGTTTCTTCCAACTAATAATTATGTGAGGTTACTTTAAGTTTATGCTAGCCCCTTCTCGGCTAATACTTTAAATTCTTCCCATGTCAGCTTTTCGCCGCGCTTCAATTTTTCAACAGCCTGCTTTTCTATGTTTTCCAGAAGTTTTTCCTCGGCTTCCCTTCGCTTTTTCTCTTCTTCGGCGGAAATTTCCTCCCTAAACCGTCTAATCTCATCCAATATTTTTGCAATTTCCGTTTGAAGGGACCTTATTTTCTCCCTAGTCTTGAGGTAAAGCCCATGAAAATTATCAGCTTCGCTTTTAATTTTCTTGGCTTCTTCAACCCTCTTTAGCAGTTCCCCGTGGATTTGCTGGCTTTTCTCCGCGTGTTCCATTATGTTTTTGTGGCAAAGTTCAACCCTCGCTTGGAGGGCTTTTAACTCAGCCTTCAACTCGATTCTTTTCTGGTTTAGCTGCTCAATTTTCTTGTGAACGCTGATTTGGCTTTCAAGCTCTTTAACCTGCTCAACAAGTTTTTTCTCCTCTTGTAGGCTTAGGGGCGTCGTTTGAATCTTCCATTCAAGGCTTTCAACCTCCTTTTCTAAAACTTTAAGGCTCCGCGACGGCTTCTTTTTCACGAGTGGTTCAAGTTCTTTCCTCAAACTTTTAAGTTCCGCAAATTTTTGAGCTATTTCCATTTTAATTTGATTTCTCTGCTGTTTTAACTCCTTGACCTTCGCGTTTATTTCATCTCGAGTGTTTTTAAGCCTAGAAATTTCATCGCGTAAGCTTTTTAGCTCTTGGTTTAGCTTGTCTCTTTTTTCCGCATAATTTTTGGCTTCGGCTTCTAGAGTGTTTTTCTGGTTTCTTAAAGCCGAAAGTTTTTCGGTTAATTCCTCAATTTTTTGTGTTTTCCAGTCTTGTGGCAATTAGGTTCTCCTTTTCCGCCTCATCCATCCGAGGATCTGTCGGATTAATTTTGTCCCTTCTTCTGAGGAGAATAGTGGTAGGTCCCAATTTTCTGCTATTTTCCACCTGGTGACGCTTTGATTTGCAATTCTTTTTCGGTAGGGCTCTTTATGGATAAGTATGCCTCTTCTCTGCCATGGTGGCGTTTCAGCCAAATTTACGCCGTGTTCAAGAAGCATCTTGTGGATTTCTTCGGTTTTCATGCCCTTCAATTTTTTAGCTATTTCTGGCGGCTTGTAGCCCATTTTTCTGAAAAGCCAATAGGCATAGGCGTTATTGTGGTTTCTCCAAGCGTTTGTTTGCCTCCAATTCAAATAATCCAGTATTTTTTCATCGTTCTTGACGATGATTATGCGGGAGTCGAAGGCTACAGCAACTGTTTTGCCGAAAGACTTCTGAAATTGAAGGGAGAACGCTGATGAGACAAGGCTGGGCACAACAGAGTCTATCTTTTCGACTCTGCCGTTAAAGTGTGCCTCACCATCAAAAAGTATGTTTAATTCGTCGCTGACAACATAAATCAATGTTGGGCCGAACCCTTTTTCAAATAAAGTCTTGCCAGAACTGACAAGGCATTGTGCAAACCTTTCGTCGAAGGGTTTCTCCACGCCTATTTGCTCTGCGAGGGCGCGAAACCTCCAGCCGTCAAGCCTCACGAAAAAGGGTGTTTCCAATGGAACAGAAGTTTTTGAAAAAATTTCGCTTTTAGCCCAGCCTTTAAAATGTTCAGCCATTCTCTTTACCTAAGCTCCGGCCATATTTATTCGAGGATTATTCTCGCGTCCACCGTTTTTGCGCCTTTCTCATAAACCATTATCGGGTTTAGGTCAAGCTCCTTAATTTCTGGATGCTCGGAGACAAGCCTAGAAGTTTTTAGGAGAATCTGCACTATGGCTTCTATGTCTGCTGGCGGCATCCCCCTATACCCTCTCAGAAGCGGGTAAGCCTTAACCTCACCTATCATTTCCCGGGCTTCCTCCTCGCTTATTGGCACAATCCTGAACGTGACATCCTTCAAAACTTCTACGAATACTCCTCCAAGCCCAAACATTAAAGCGTGGCCAAACTGGGGATCTTTGATGGCTCCAACTATGACTTCTGTTGATGGTGGAGCCATTTCCTGCACTAGAACGCCAACAATTTCAGCGTCTTTCTTGTGCTTTTTCACGTTTTCCATTATTTGTTTGTAGGCTTTCCGCACTTCCTTTGCGTTTTTAAGGTTAAGCGTGACTCCTCCAACATCGGACTTGTGGATGATGTCCGGCGAAACAATTTTTAAAACCACTGGATAGCCCATCTCCTCCGCAAACTTGACGGCCTCAGCCTCGCTCTTAGCCAGCCTAAACCTAGTAACTGGGATGCCATACTCCATGCAGACGTTTTTTGCCTCCATCTCCAACAAATGTTTTCTCCCAGACTTGCGAACCTCTTCGAATATGCTGCTTACCTCACTCATGCTTTCAGTCCTCGGAGAATTGTGACATTTAAGTTGCTTTCTGAAATTAAATCCTTTGGTTTGAATTACGACCCACAATAATAGTTCGCCATATTTATTTAGAAACGCTGCCTCATGTATTTCCTTCTTCGTTGGCTTCTTTGGCGTTTTCCTCCTCCGGTAACCCTAACGCGATAAGGGATGCTATTCTTTACTTTGTTATTCTTCAATAATTACTCAGCTAGAAACTTTATAATTCTCTCGTATATGTCCCTGTCCCGAAGGTCTTCCTGACCTTTATATATGCTTGGATTATCGTTAACCTCGACAACGATGTAGTCGCCGTTAATTTCTTTGATGTCAACGCCGTAAAGCCCTTTCCCGATTACGCTGCAGGCTTTTAGGGCTGTTTCCTTAAGCCTTTTGGGTGCATTATCCCGTTTTAGCGTAACCGTTCTACCCCATATGAAGCTTGGTTTTCCGCGGCGTTTTACACCGTGTTTCCACTTGCCTTTAGGCATCATGTACTTGCAAACGTACAAGACTTCGCCGTTTAGGACTCCTACCCGCCAGTCGAAACGTGAGGGCATAAACTTCTGCACGACAATGTAATCTGACCTTCTAAAGAAGCGTTTTGCAACTTCGCGAAAGCTTGTTTCACATGAAACTTTCTCCACATACTTTGAAAAACTTGTGTAGGGTGCCTTAATAACCACGGGTTTTCCAAAAAGCTCGAAGATTTCCTCTATCTGCCTATGATGAAACTCTTCCTTGTTCAAGAACAATGTTGGAATGTGTGGCACATCATGCTTTTCGAAGAGCCTATACTGGTGGATTTTGTTTGCACAAATCCTTATAGATTCGGGGTCGTCAACAACCCTGAGGCCAAGCACCCAAGCCGTTCTAGAAACCACATAAGCCGTGTAAAGCGGGTCCGTCGTCGCCCTAATGAAAACAGCATCATACTTTGGAATTTTAGAAAGTTCACCCCTGAACATGAAGTTGAACTCGTGCCCCATCTGCTCAGCTGTCTGCTTAAAACATTGGAGAGCCTCAGCTTCATCAGAATAGGTGAAATTATATTTTTCAACAAAACATGCTATCCGCGTCAATCAAACCATCCTTTCCCGGTTCTCCGAGAAACAATTTTAGAAATCATATCCACGTCTGAGGGCAGTATCTCCTCCATTTTTAAGGGTTGTAGCCCACACAAGTAGGCTTCTCCATCGAAACGTTGAAGGAGCAGCTTGCAGATTGGAATTTTAAAGGTTTCATAGACTTTCTTGGCAATTTCCCTCACACCATCGTCCTCGATGCTGCATTCGCCAAAGAAGGATTTAACTTGGAGTATTTCACTGTAAAGAGGTTGAGCGCAAACGGCATAACGGTAATTCATACTTAGGCTTTTTACGGCTCTGTATAGGGCGGTTCTGTTTTTTGCAGTTTGGAAGCCGTTAAACGAGAAGGGGTTGACTGCGAAAACAATAACTGGAAAGTTGAATTCCGCCATTATCTGCTTAACCGAGTCCGTAACAAGGTGAGACATGACTGGCGTCCCGTTTTTTGAAGCTCTAACCAGCAGAACTGGCAGCCTATAGGCATCTATGGCGTTTTCTGTTGTTGGAACAACGCTGTTTCCAAGGATTTCAGCGTGAAGCGAAACATAATACCCAGTTTTCATGTACCTGTAATCGTTGTTCACGTTGAGAATGAAATCTCTAACAGAAGACTTGAGGAAGGCTGATGGTTTTGTTATAGGAGCGTTTGTTCTTAGGTCGATGTTTGAGACGACCAGCACGCAAGAGGCACCAGACAACAGAAGACAGCTAACACCATTTAGATATTTAAAATTAACTATGACGGTCGACGCTGTTTCAAGCGAGAGATGCATCTATAAGCTTATATTTTGGCTAGCTGCAGAATTCTCATTAAAGAGGCAGTCTGTACGTATAGAACCTTAGAGGTTCTTGGACCAGAACACGAGTTTTCGCTTGTTGACGAAAACTTGAAGGCTTTGCCCATAGTTGACAAAGTCATAAAAGACCTTTACGGACGAGTCGTAAACTTTGTTGAGCTCGGCGAATTCGCTTTTGGGAAAGAGCTGCAGCTTCACGTTATGGAAGTCAAATCCAACAAGCCTTTCAAATCGCCTAAAGCCTTCGAAGAAACCATGCACAAGGCGGTTTTGAGGCTTAATGAACTTTTGGAAAGGCGTTATGGCGCCAGCCTCCTCGGAACTGGAATGCATCCAACCTTGAAGCTTGAGGAAACAGCCGTTTGGCCCCACCGCCACAAACAGATTTATGAGGCATTCAGCAGAATCTTCGACCTCAAGCAGCATGGCTGGCTTAATATTCAAAGTTTCCAGCTTAACATTCCATACGCTGATGAAGCCAAAGCCGTTTTGATGCATAATCTACTCGCAGTCGTTTGTGCCTATCTCCCGGCTGTTTCGGCATCTTCACCCATTTATGAGGGGCATTTTGGCGATTATGTGGATAATCGCTTATACTTTTACATGGAAAACCAGAGGGAAATCCCATCGGTAACTGGTAAAGTGGTTCCGGAATACGTTCAATCTTTTAGACAATATAAGCAAGAAGTTATTGGGCGGTACTCTGCCGATTTAGCTAAGGCTGGAGCCCACCAATGCATCCTCAACAAGGAGTGGGTTAACTCGAGGGGCGTAATCTTCCGCTTTGAAAGAAAAGCCTTGGAAATACGCGTCATGGACGAGCAGGAATGCATAAAATCCGATGTAGCCCTAAGCTGTTTTATAAGGGCGCTGCTTAGGGGCTTAATGAAGGCGGATGAGCCTTTTTTGCCAACCGAAGTTTTGGCTGAAGACTTTAAATCCGTCATAAAAGATGGTTTGGAAGCCAAAGTGCTTCATCCCAACGGACCTACGGCTAGGCACGTGTGCAAACGCTTCTTGGAGATTGCTTGGGAAAACGCCACAGCCGAGGAGAAGGAATACCTCCCATTGATAGAGAAGCGTCTTGAACATGGAAACCTATCAGAAGTTATCAGGAAGAAAATCAAAGATAGGGCGCAGAAAACGGACATGGATGAGGCGATTTTAGATGTTTATTCGAAACTTTTAAACAGCCTAAAGGCTAATGAGCCCTTCTTTTAAAGGAGTGTTAGCGCTTATGCAAGCGGAAAGCGAACGGCAGAAAAACTTCTTTAACGTTTGTGGCACTTGCAAGATTAACTGTTGCTGGGATGCTAGACCGCCAATAAGTGAGAGGCGTGAAAAAATCATTTTAGAATATTTAAAAAGGCATGGCATAACCGTTGAAAATCCGTTTGTGCATGCCGAATACACTTTTCCAAGGGAAACAGCAGACGGCTACTGCACATTCTATGACAAGGCAACAAGAAAATGTATAATTCACCCAGTAAAGCCAGAAACATGCGTCGCCGGACCAATAACCTTCGACATTAACGCTAAAACTGGCAAAATTGAATGGTACTTGAAAATGGAGAAAATATGCCCCCTAGCCGGAGCCATGTATAGGGATAAAACCTTATTGGCGAAGCATTTTGAGACTGCTAGAAAAGAGATTTTGCAACTTGTAAGAGAACTCGCACCAGAAGCGTTGAGGACTATACTGAAGCGGGAGGAACCGGACACTTTCAAAATAGGAGAGGAAGAAATTGGAAAGGACGTTCTAAGCAAGCTTTAACCCTGATTTTCTATAGAGGAGGGAGCTATCAATTTACGGCTGTCGCAGCACGTAAATTGGCTTTTACCTTATGTAGTTGATCACGTCTTTTCTTCTTGGTTTTGGCGGTGGGTTTTCGTCTTTATAGCCTAATGCCACCACGCAGACGTGTTCGTATTCTTCTGGGACGTCCAGCTCCTTTTTGAGTTTATTGCCCTTTTCTGAAGTGAACAAGAATTCCGTTGAGGTCATTATGAGGGAGCCTAAGCCCAGTGATTCGGCTGCTATTAGTATGTTTTCGGCGGCTAGGGCGCAGTCGATTTCGGCAAAGCGGGCAGTTTTATCAGCCGTGATCAAAATCACTGTGGGCGCGTTCCAGAAAGGATTGAAGTTTGGGTCTTTTGCGCGTTCCGCTAAAAACGCTATTCCAGAATTTATCATGTTCTCCTTCATAATGTTAGCCATTTTGTTAAGCACTTCTCTGTTTTGGATTACTGTGAAGTGCCATTTCTGCTGGTTTCTAGCGTTTGGCGCAAGCAAGGCGCACTCTAATACTTCTTGCAGTAAATGGTCTGGGATCTGTTCTGGCTTGAATTTTCTTATGCTCCTTCTACGTTTTATAACCTCTATGGTTTCGTTCATGACTCAATCATCCCTTTTCATTCTTGTCGTGTTTGTTGGCAAATATTTATTTTGAAAGGTTTGTACAAAAGGCTTTTACCTTTGGCTTTCCGCTATTCTATCAGCGTTTGAGGGTTAACTGCGTCTTGAAAGAACAGCCCAAAAATGCTTTTGACCTTCTAGTGAAGCCAGTTCGGCGGTTGATTGAGCAGAGGGGATTCTCTAAGCCAACAGAACCCCAAGAAAAGACCATTCCATTAATCCTTGAGGGAAAGAATGTTTTGCTCATTTCGCCAACCGCCACCGGCAAGACAGAGGCTGCCTTCCTACCAGTTTTAAGCATGCTTCTGCAAGAACCTCACACACCGGGAATAAAAGTCCTTTACATTACTCCTTTGAGGGCCTTAAACCGTGACATGCTGGAGCGCCTCGAATGGTGGTGCAACAACCTAGACATAAAATTGGCCGTTAGACACGGCGACACTGAAACCCGCGAACGGACAAGGCAGGCTCGGAGCCCACCGGACGTTCTAATAACAACTCCGGAGACTTTGCAGGCCATTTTGGTCGGCTGGATTATGCGACAGCATCTTCAGCAAGTACGCTGGGTTATAATTGACGAAGTGCATGAGATGGCTGACAGCAAGCGTGGAAGCCAACTTGCCCTAAGCCTTGAAAGGCTAAGAGCCATCATTGGGAGAGACTTCCAAATAATAGGTTTGTCAGCCACCATTGGCAGCCCGGAAAAAGTGGCCCAATTCCTCGTTGGAAACGGTCGCCCAGTGGAAATTGTGCGGGTTCCTGTTGCCAGAAAAATGCACTTGAAGATTCTGTTTCCGAAACCTAAGCCAGAAGACTTCGAGTTGGCTGAGAGGCTTTACACCCACCCAGAAGTGGCTGCTAGGCTTAAGGTTATCCGCGACTACATAAGCCGCCACAAGTCCGTCCTACTATTCACGAATACTAGGGCCATATCCGAGGTTTTGGCAAGCCGCTTCAAAGTCTGGGACATAGACTTCCCAGTTTCCATACATCATGGCTCCTTGGCTAAGCCCTCCCGCATAGCAGCAGAAAGAGGCCTAAAAAACGGTGAGCTTAAAGGCTTGGTTTGCACAAGCAGCCTAGAACTCGGCATAGATGTTGGCCGCATAGACCTAGTCATACAATACATGAGTCCCCGCCAAGTTACAAGGCTTATACAGCGGGTTGGGAGAAGCGGCCACAGAATAGGGCGTATTGCCGAAGGAATAATTGTCACAATGGATTCAGACGACACTTTGGAGGCTTTAGCCATAGCAAGACGCGCCTTAAAAGAGGATTTGGAAACCGTTGAAATTCCGCCAAAACCCTATGACGCCTTAGCTCACCAAATTGCTGGGCTACTTCTAAAGCACAAGAGGCTTGAGTTCGGCGAAATCCTAGAAATGTTCCGGAAAGCCTACCCATACGCCGACCTAACAATGGAGGACATTGAGAAAATTTTGCGTTATATGCATGAGCGTTTTCCAAGGCTTGCCTGGGTCTCCTTCGAAGACAAGGTGGTTTTAAAACCGCGCAGAACAAAGGCGCTCTTTGAATACTATTTTGACAACTTATCCATGATACCGGAGGAAAAACAGTACCTGGTGGTGGATGAAACAACAGACCAAGCGGTAGGAATTTTAGACGAAGCCTTCATGGCCGAGTATGGTAAGCCGGGCATAAAATTCATAATTCGCGGAAGCCCATGGCGGATCCTCCACATTTCAGGCGACAAGGTCTACGTAAAGCCCGTAGACGACCCGACTGGGGCGATTCCAAGCTGGATTGGCGAAGAAATCCCTGTGCCCTTTGAGGTTGCCCAAGAGGTAGGCTATATTAGGGGTTTTGTTGAGGAGCAAACCCGCAAGGGCTTGACACCTGAAGAGATTGCAGTCAAACTTAGCGAGAACTATCCAGCGGAAAAGGAGACCATTTTGGACGCCTTAGCTGAGACTGTTGAGCAGGCTGCTGCTGGAATTCCTGTTCCGACGGACAAGCGAATAACTGTCGAAGATTGGGAGGACTTCGTCATTATCCATGCCCACTTCGGCTCCCTTACGAACAGAGCCCTAGCCCAGCTTATTGGACAACTCCTATCCGAAAGGGTTGGCTATGGCATAGTGGTTCAGCACGACCCATACCGCATATTCATACAAACCATGGGTGCCGCAGACGCCGACCAAATCATCACATTGTTTGATGATATAGCTTCAATGGGCGAACAAGCCGTAAGGGACACTTTGACAAGGGCTACCGTTAAGACTGGTATTTTCAAGAGGCGGATGATTCACGTGGCGAGGCGCTTCGGTGCGCTGGAGAAGTGGGCTGACTTCAGTAATGTAAGCCTCCAGAGACTCTTGAAAAGCTTTGAGGGAACCCCAATATTTGAAGAAGCCTTAAAAGAGGTTTTCACAAAAGACTTGGACGTTGAAAGGCTTGTCCAAGTTTTGGAGAGAATTCGCACTGGCGAAATAGAAGTTGTCAAAGTTGAGACTAGTGGAACTGCCACTCCTGTTGCTCGTGTTGGCATTGAACGAGTCAGCATGAAAACAGACCTCATCCCACCTGAAAGGATGCGCGCCGTGCTCATAGAATCTGCAAAGGCTAGGCTGTTGAACGAAACATGCAATCTTATCTGCACAAACTGTTGGAGCTACGCCGACATGATGCGCGTGAAGGACTTACCAGCCAAGCCAAAATGTCCAAAATGCGGCTCCGGAGCCATCGGAATTTTGAGGGTTGAAGAGGAGAAGGTTCTGCCACTAGTCGAGAAGAAGGGCGAAAAGCTCACCAAAAGTGAGGAAAAACTTCAGAGGCAAGCCATACAAACAGCCCGCCTAATAGAAAAGTATGGCAAGGCAGCGGCGGTAGCCCTCTGCGCACGAAAGGTTCAGCCATCAGATGTTAAAGAAGTTCTTGAAAAGGAGGCAACACTTACAGATAGGTTTTATGAGCTTGTTTTGGAAGTTGAACGCAAAGCCATAAGCAAAAGATTCTGGTAGAGCCGAGAGACTTACAACAACTTTTAAATGGGAGACCACGTTAATCTGGGTGAAGCACGCCCTTAACAATTGTGTGGAGATAAAGAAGCTTGGAGATAAGCAGAAAAAGACTCAGAGAAGAAGTCCTAAACAGAATTAAGTACGTTAAAAACTGCGTTTTGGCAAGAGAACTGTGCTTCTTAATAAGGACGAACAGAGCTGTTCTCGAGCCGAAAGATGTGCAGGAAATATGCCTCTACATTTCAGGTTTATGCAAAGAAGAGGGATGCGAAGAGCCCAGTGAACTTTGCCGCAAGGCAGCTGAAGCTGTTGGCGCCGGAGACGAGGAGAAATATTTGGAGTTGTGCGCCCAAAGCGCCATGAAATGTGGTGAGTCGAGGCGCCCGACGCCTAAGAGGGCTACATACGTAGCTTAGCGAAGGAAATCTTTAAAAGAACAAAGTATTGGTAAAACCAGATGGAGGCATGCTCGCTGTTCATTGCCCCATACGTCCCAACACCCCTCCCGGTCGTCCGCCACATGCTCATTCTGGCACAGCTAAAACCCGGAGAAGTCTTCTTCGACTTAGGCGCCGGGGACGGCAGAACAGTAATAATGGCGGCTAAGGAGTTTGGCGCAAGAGCCGTAGGCGTGGAACTACGCGAAGACCTTGCAAAAAGAGCCCTAAGCACAGTCTACGAGGAGGGCCTCCAAGACAGAGTAACAATAGTTAACGGCGACATGTTCAACGTTGACCTCTCATCGGCTGATGTTGTATTTCTATACTTAACCACCAGCGCCAATGAGAAGATAAAACCAAAACTTGAGAGTGAACTCAAGCCGGGAGCCCGTGTTGTTTCCCACGACTACGAAATTGTGGGCTGGCGACCTTTAAAAGTGGAGAATTTCTGCGAAAACCCGAAGCTCGGCTATCCATCCCACACAATATATCTATACAAGAAAGTTTAACACCATTTTAGGAATAAAAGATAAGGCGGGAACATGCCTCAATCTTTTAAAACATTGTATAGGGTTTCGTGGGTTGACACAGACGCTGCCCAAATAGTCCATTTCTCAAATTTCTTCAGATTCTTTGAAAGGGCAGAAGAAGACTTTTACAGGCATCTCGGGTTGATAGACTGGCTTGGCTCGAAAGATGTGATAATGCCACGGGTTGAAGCCTTCTGCCAATTCAAGAAGCCGGCAAGGTTCAACGACCTCCTTGAAATAGAGCTCACAGTTGAAGAGCTGAAAGAAAAAGCAGTAAAATATGGATTCAGAATATATAACAAGGAAAATGCGGAGCTTTTGGCTAACGGTTACTTGGTGGCAGTTGCTGTTAATAGGTATACGTTAAAAACTACAGAAATCCCAAAAGATGTTGCTGAAAAGTTAAAAACTTACCATAACAGCAGAGAAAAGCAAAAATAAACTTTTAATCTTGGCTTTTAAACTCCAAATTTTAGAAAGATAAAAATGGCGCGGGCAAGGCAAAGAAAATGCTGTTTGTTCCATGGCAATACATTGCAGACTGGAAATGCAACACGTGCGGTTTATGCTGCAAAGCCTACAGCGTAGTCCTAAACTTTCAAGAATGGCTTAACATAGTCAAAAACTATGGTGTGGAAACAACAGCCACAGGCTTAAACAAGCTCTATTTGCGGAGGAAAAGCGACGGTTCATGCATATTCTTATACAAGCTAGGGGACATGCATCTTTGCGGCTTACAACACATGAAACCGGCTGCATGCAAACTGTGGCCCTTTAAAATTTTAGGCAAACCAAAGTTTGGATATGCAAAAGAGGCACTTTACCCATATGGCGGGAAAGCCCTCTACATATACGCTGACTCCACATGCACCGGACTAATTTATGGAAGGCCAACATGGGAGTTTGTAAACCAAACCTTAAAAGAGTTCATAGAAATAGCCATAGGAATCCGCAGCGACCAAAATCGAAGCAAGGCAAATATTGACTTCATCCAGCAATACCCCTTGATAAGACGGTTTTTATAGGCATATATCTCATTGACCAACCTTCTGACCACTTTTGCCCATAACCCTTAACAAGCAGATTCACCCTTCAAAATAGAAGACGCAAAGGATTGAGAATATTGGAAGCTGTGAAATCAATAAACCTTGTTAAAGTGTATCGTGGCAAAGAAACAGTTGAAGCCTTGAAAGGCATAAGCTTATATGTCAAAAAAGGCGAGCTTTTCACTTTGCTGGGACCCAACGGTGCTGGAAAAACCACCTTTCTTAGGATTATTTCCACGCAGTTATTGCCAACAAGTGGTGAAGCTTATGTTTTAGGGTTTAACGTCTTACATGAAGCTGAAAAGGTACGGGAGCACATAGCTGTTGTCCCACAAGATGTTGCTACTTATGGCAATTTTACGCCTTGGGAATACTGCTATTATTTTTCGCTGCTCCGCGGCATGACAAAGCAGAAAGCGAAAGAAACGTCTAAAAGAGCCCTAAAGGCTGTCGAATTGTGGGATTTGCGAAACCGCACATGTGCAACACTTTCAGGAGGAGAGAAGAAACGGGCAATAATTGCGGCAGCTTTGGCTTCAGATGTTGAAGTGCTAATGTTAGACGAACCCACAAGCGGTTTGGACGCTATTGCACGGAGAAAGGTCTGGACGGTTTTGAGGGAGATGGTTGAGCATGGTAAGACAATTCTTTTGACGACTCACATTATGGAAGAAGCCGAAATGGTATCCGACAGGCTGGCTATAATTCATAAGGGCGAGTTGATGGCGCAGGGAAGCGTTGAAGAAATCAAAGGCTTAGTGAAAGAAAGGTTTAGGGTTGTTGTGGAGGGCAGCCTAAAAGCCCTTGAAAAATACATTAACAATAATTCTTCAGTAAGTTTTGGTAATAGAAGGATAATTTATGTTGGAGATGGGGATGAAGCCATAGAACTTGTTAGAAAAGCCCTTGAAAATGGTTTGAAGGCTGAGGCTTCACCCATCACGCTTGAAGACGTGTTTGTAAAACTTGTTGGAGGAGAAGAAAATGAAGCTCGGAAAAATGGTTAGAGACGCCTTAGTGATTGCCGCTTTAAAGTCTATCCCAGACTTGAAGAGGCAGCCGTTAATGTTGATGGTTATGGGTTTGATAAGCGCCCTGCCACTTTTCTTCATACTAGTCTTTGGCGGTGAAATTAGCTATGGACTTGTGGGAGCCATGATTTCAACAGTAGGTTTCATAGGCATAGCCTCTGCTATACAAGACATAACCTTTGACAGATATGTGAAGATTAGGGAGATTATTGTCGCCATGCCTGTCCATCCAGTTTCATATATGATTGGAGCAGCCTTAGCTCCACTGATATTCTCTTTGCCAGGGTTCGCCTTCTTTTTAGCTATCGCCTTGTGGTTTGGCTTTATACCCCTCCAAGCGTTGGGTTGGATTATTGCAGCTTTGCTCTTATGCTGGGCTGTTTTAAGCGGCATAGGCTTTGTTATATCCACCTACCTTAGAAAGGCAAGCATTTACACGTTAAACAATTTAGCCAACATTCTCGGGCTCGGATTGGTTTTCCTTCCACCAGTCTATTATCCTGAAGAACTCCTCGGTGGGCTAGGATGGATAGGAATATTGTTTCCAACATCTAATGCCGCTGGGCTTATAAGGGCTTATTCCGGACTTGCAGCGTTTTCGCAGGAAATGGTCTTAATTCGCTGGGCTGCCCTTCTAGCTATGATGGCGATTTCCATATTTCTCGTGATCTTTAAGGCAAAGTGGAGAGAAACATAAAACAACTTTTACGCTAAATAGACTGCACTGGATAGCGTTCATATTGTAGTTCGTAAAGCTTCTTTAGCTTCTCAATTGTGTCTATTTCCTCTATGGTTTTGTCGGTTCTGAAGCGGACTATTTTTGGCACTCTTAAGGCGTATCCGCTTGTGTACTCGTCTGTTTCCTGAATCTCTTGGTATGTGATCTCCACAACAACTGTTGGTTTTACGAATACTCCTTCGTCGTCTTCGCTGGTTTTTGTTCTTTCAATAATTGTTGCGAGGGTGTCCATGGTTTGTTCCGGAAGATTTGAAACCTTTCCAATCGTGTAGAGCCTCTTCTCTTTTGGGTCTCGCACTGCCAAGAGGAAGGATGAGTACAATCCCGCACGTCTTCCTTTCCCATATAGGGCTTTGACTATTGTGCAGTCTATTGTGTCGCGTTCCGGTTTCAGCTTAAGCCATGTGTAGGTGCGCTGTCCAATCTCGTATGGCGAGTTTAAGTCTTTCACAACTATGCCTTCGAAGCCTTTCTTTAGGGCTTCATCGTAGAAACGCATCAATTCAACCTCATTTTGGCATTCAACGCCCTCAGCGAGATATTCTGGCGGGACAACTTCCACCAAGTATTTGCGCCTTTCAGAAAGCGGCAAGCTCGTCAATTCTCGTCCGTTTAGGAAGAGGATGTCGAAGGCTCTGTAGGTGACGCGGACTTTCTCCATTCTTTCTGCAAGCTCTTCCGATGTTAGTTCCCTTGGCACTGTTCTTTCTAGCATGACTTGGAATGGTAAGGGATTGCCGTTCTTGTCTACGGCTAGGACTTCGCCGTCTACAATGCAGCTTTGGGCGTTAAACTTTTTGGCTATTTCCACAATTTCCGGAAGCGTCTGGGACTTTTCAACCCCTCTTCTCGAGAAAATCCATGTTTGAGTTCCCCACTTGTGGACTTGGAGGCGGCTCCCATCAATTTTGTATTCGGCTCTAACTGGATAGACGACTTTGTCCGGCTCGTATAGGTGGGCTAGCTGCGGCTTGATGAACTGTCCTGGACGCATTTTCACCTCCGCCAGTTTTGACAGTCCTTCAGAGGCTAGGCTTATTCCTTCTGCTATGCCCATTATGGCGCATGCGTTTTGGATTAGCTCAACTGGAACTTGGTAGGCTCTTGCCGCAGCCCTCATGACGGTGCTTGCATAATAGCCAAGCTTCAAATCGCCCAAAAGAAGCCTAACAATGTATTTTGCCTCTTGTGGAGTTGCAACTCGCAGTAGGCTTGCCACGTAGAGTTCGCGTTCCTTCACGCCTTTCAGTTTTGGCATAAGCCTAATAGCCTCATAAACCTCGTTCACGGAAAGTTTTGGCTCTGAAGGCTTTTTGAGGAGGTAGGCTACCTCACCGTGCTCCCCATAATCAATGAGGAGTTTTCTAACGTCGCTTTTTGACACTCCGGTGGCTAGGCTTAGGCTTCTCTCCACCAAGCCTGGTCCAATTTTTAGGCTCTCATCCGTTATTGTTCCCAAGGCTAGGCGCGCCTTAACCTCAAGGGGAAGCTCCGCGGTCTGGAAGAATTTGGCTAGTTCTGTTTCCTTCCCCTTTTTTCCGCGGAGAACCGCCAGCCGCTCGTAAACCTCAACCATTTTTGAAAACGGCATGCCCTTTTTGGGCTCTTTTCCCTCCATGTATAAGCGTATGAGATAATAGGGTATGCCAGTCCGCCACTCTATCTGCTCTGGAGAGAATCCAGCCTCAATTAGGCGGAGGACAGCCTCCTTCTCTGAGCCATAGGCTTCTATAAGCTCTTTTATTGTTGGCGGCTTAACCACTGACATGCCGTTTTGCCACTGCTGACGTTATAGCTATTTTGTTTCGACTTCCGGGGTTTTTGGTATTGGTTCTATTGCCCTTAAGAATCCGTCTTTTGTTATGTCAACCCTTATCCTTCGGCGTTCAAAGTTGCACATTCGGCAGTCTAGGACGCGGACTATTCGGACGAATTCGCCTCTGTCAACGCCCAAATCCACCTGCTGGTCATACCAGTAAACACGCCCATAATCCACAATTATTGTTCCATCCAAGTTGTGGGCTAAGCCTATGCCTCCAGCCATGTCATAGCTGTCCCAAACTTCCGAGCTTCGCTGGTTCACGTATAGGGCTGTTATGCCATGCACCTGGTTGTAGCGGGCTAGCTCCATGACGCGGTATTTAAGGGCTCCGCGGTAGGATTCCAGCACCGTTACAGAGTCTATTATGGCAAGTTCAATCTTCTCCTTTTCAGCGACATAGCGATATGTCTCGGCGAAGGTGTTCCAGTCGCGGAGCTCAGGATAAGCCACAGTATCCAGAACGAAGAGGTTTTCACGTATCTTATTCCAGTCCAAGCCCAAGATGTCGGCTTTCTGCTTAAGCCTAGACTGCAAATCAAAACGTGGGGTGGCACTCTTCCAAGTGTCTTCAGCCGTGGCATAAAGCACTTTTCTTCCAGAGGCAGCCACCCTAACGGCTATTTCCTCAACAAGTATGGATTTTCCAGCCCCAGGCAAACCCGTGATGGCAAACTGCCCGCATATCGGGATTCCTCCAAGGCTTTTTCCGTCGGGCGTTAAAAACAACTGGTCAATGAAGGTGCCTGTTGGAAAGCCGAGCAGTGGTTTTTTGGCTTCTACTGCCTCGTCTGGTCTAAGCACTAGTGTGCTCAGTTTCTCTTTGCCCTCCTCAATTTTTGTTGTCATAGGCTTTGTGGCGAGTTCCCACTCGTCTGCTGGTGTCCTAACACTTTTCATGGCTTCGGCAAGGGTTTGAGCCATAGCCCTAACAAGGCTCTCAATTTCTGGAGCAACAGCAACTTCCGGCTTTGGCTGTTCTGGAGGCTTCATGGGAACTTCTGCTGGCTTTTCTGCTGGTTTTGGCTTAGCCTCTTCAATGGCAAGCGCCCATAACTCGCCTCGGCGCTCCACAACCCCCTTATTCTTTAGCGACTGTAAAAGTGCATAGGCGGATTTTGGCCCATACTTTGGAATGTTTAAGCCCTCTGCAATCTCGCTCAGCGAGGCTTGCCCACTGTGGGTTTTGAGAAACTCAACTATGTCATTTTCCTCAACCATAAATTCTCCCAATTAACGCTCGTCTTCTAAATATTTTTGTAAAAGTTTAGGCTTTTAAACATACCCCTTTATAAGCCACTTCACAAGCATCTTTCAAGTGGTTTGGCAAATTCTATGGTTATTTTTCCGCTTCTCCTTCTCCACCGCTGTTTCCTAAGCTGTTCCCTAATTATGGCTAGAGCACTTTCCATGTCAAAGGGCTTCAATAAATAGGGATACGGCTTCCTGCTAACTTTGTTAACCATCTCCATGACCTTTCGAAGCGAAGGTCTATCAGCAACAACTATAATTTGGGTTGAAGGCGTTACCCTACAAAACTTTTTGAAAAAATTCGTAAATTCCATGTCTATTAAAGAATAATCCAAGAGGGCCATGTTGGGATGCCTTATCTTGGCCAATTTTAGGGCTTCTTCTCCAGTTTTCGCCGTATCAACAACATAGCCCACATATTCGAGGACCGTTTTCAGAATCTTCCTTATGCTTTCGTTGTCGTCAACAACGAGGATTCTGGCACTCTCACCCATAATTTCTCCTCCTCTTCTCTTTCCATTTTCGGTTTAACAGGAACCGTTACCGTGAATTTTGTGCCCTTATTAAGAACACTGTTTACAGTGATTCTGCCATTATGTGCCTCAACTATTCGTTTACATATGGGCAAGCCTAGCCCCAAACCCTTGGCTTTTGTGGTGAAAAAGGGCGTCCAGAGCTTCTCTAAAACCTCTTTTGACATGCCCACACCAGTATCTGTAAAGGAAATTTCCACCGCACCATTGGCTTTTCTGCTGGATACTGTTAGTTTTCCACCCTTCGGCATAGCGGCAACAGCGTTCTTAATAATGTTAACAAAAACCCTTTTCATCTTCTCCCTATCAACAATTATGGGGTCGTCAGTGGTCTTATCAGCTACCACGATTTTTCTGGGGACTTTAATGGTGGATAACGCCTCCCTAAGCAAAGCTTTTGGTGTTGTCTCAGCAAAGTTTAGCTTAATCTCTCCGGAGTGATCAAGCAAGTCCGCAATAACATTGTTAGCATATGCAATGTCCTTCTCAACTATTCTAAACATTTTCCTAGCTGTCGCATCCATAACCCGCCACAACTTCTTCTTCAAATAGTATGTAGCTCCAGCTATACTGGTCAGCGGATTTCTTAAATCGTGGCCAACCATGGCAGCAACCTGCCCAATGGCAGCAAGCCTCTCGGCCCGGAGGAGTCTTTCTTGGGTTTCTTTCAACTGCCTTGTTCTCTCCTCGACTAGGGCTTCAAGACGTCTAGAATATTCCTCAAGCTTTTCTCGCATTTGCTCCCTTTCAGTGACATCTCTGGCAACGATTAAAACACCAGATAGTTTATCCCCAACTCTTATAACGGACGCGGAGCTTTCCAGCAGTCGCTCCTTTCCATCACCACCAACAACCTTGAAGTTGGCTGAACTAGTCTTCCCGTTTAGGGCATCAGAAAAAGCTTCAATAACCTTTTGTAATTCAGCATGGGGAATCACATGCAGCTCTGTGAAATGCTTTCCAACGATTTCCTCTTTTCTACAGCCTAAAACCTCCACAGTTTTTCTATTCACGTCTAAAATTTTCCCGTGTGGGTCCAGATAAATAAAGCCGTCATAGGCGTTTTCGAAAATGTTTCTGAATTTCTCTTCAGACTCCCTTAGGGCTGTTTCCATTTTTCTTCGTTCAGTAACATCCATAATAATTGCCAAGGCGCCAGCATAGCTTCCATCATCATTCCAGAGGGGTGAGGCTGAAACTTGGACAAAACGGGGTTTTCCATCCTTTCGATATAGGGTTAGCTCGTAACGACTGACAAGTCCTCTTCTTCTAACTTCGGTTTCCTTCCTTATCCTTTTGAAACCCTCCTCGTCAACAAACCTTTGAAGATTCATACCGGAAAGCTCTTTCTCATCATAGCCAAGAATCTCAGCGAAGGCTTTGTTCGCAAAAATTATATTCTCGTTCGGGTCAACTATTGTTATTCCTTCCATAGCATTTTTCAAAAACATTTCAAAGCGCCTATTTGTCTCTCTTAGGCGTGCCTCCATTTTCTTGAGTTCTGTGACCTCTGTCATTAATGCTTGAAAACCCAAAGTTTTGCCGCTCACAGTAAATCTTGTGGGCTTAGACATGAAATATCGAACTTGACTGCCTTTACATATGACGCGAAACTCTAGGGAGCGGGGCTGCCTCTTCAAGACGAGTATCCGTAGGAAAAGGCGCATAACTCTAAGCTTATCTTCTGGATGTAAAAATTCCGTGAAGGCTCTGCCGATAATCTCTTCGCGCAAATAGCCCAGCGCATCCGCCAACGCCTTGTTAACGTAAACGAAGCGCCCCTTGGTGTCTGTTATGGCTATTGGTAATGCGGCATTTTCCACCAAACACTGGAAAGCATCAGGACCCGCTAGAACCTCTTTTAGCTTTTTATCCACGCGTTTCTTCCCCAGCGTTCCCGTTGCAAGAATTTTCAGCGCGCCAGCGATTTAACTTGTATGAATGTGAAGTATGGATTAGTACTAATACTACATATTCAGAATCCGAATCTGACCAAGGCTGAAATCTAAAGCCTACTTTGCCGCTGGAGTTTTCGCTTTTCTATTATAAGCCTCTCGCCATCAATTCTTACAGTCACGTCTTCCCCGATTTTAAACGGAAAACTCGTGTCCGATGAAACCTCCTTAGGAATATAAATGAAGATTTTCCTATACTTCTTGCCCCTGTCAACAACCTTGCCTTTTCCTTCACCAGTCATAGGCGCCCAACGCGCCCCAACACTATCCAGGATAAAAATCAATTCCATAGCCTATAAAAGTTTTAAGATGCCTTCACCATGAATTCGCAGTACTGGTCACCTTTGGCTATGCATTTCGTCTCTTTAACTTTGACATCGCCCCCGAAAAGGCGAGTGAATATTCCGGCAATAGCGCCTCTGTAAAATTGGCTGTAGGGTTTTCCTTTTCCAGCGCCTAATTCGCATTCGAAGTTTTGGTAAACTCGAAGTTTAGCCGATTTTCTTTTCAAGTTAATGCTTACATCGTCTATTATTCCCCAGCCTAGTGTCATGTTTATGGCTTTAGCCACCTCAACCAAATCTTCCACATAATCGGATTTCGCAATCTCCCTATAAGTGTCGTAGATTTCGAAGCCTATGCTGAAGCCTTGATAGTAGAGCATTGCCTCCCCGGCTGAGCCAAATTTTTCTCTAACACCGTTGAAAAGGGCTTCATAAACAGACTTTCTGAAGATGACGGCTCTTTCGTTTGCTGCAATTAATGGAAAGAAGTGATTGTCGAAAATTATGCTCTTGCCGCAAGGCTTTATTATCTTAGCATTTTTCACGAAATCATAGCTGTTTAGGATTATTTCTAGGGCTTCTTCTGGTGTTGCCTTTGCCTTTGAAAAGTCTAGGAAAGCAATTGCGTTAACTGTGGGCTTCCTAGCTTCATTCATGGAAAACTGAATGTAATGAATTGATATGTTTAGGCTTTCCGCCACCTCAGCTAGTTTTCGCAAATTTCCCTTCTCCACCTTCGCTTCTATAGCGAGCCCAAATATTTTCTGTTTTTCGTCAAAAATCATTACCCTTCCAACGTCTAGGGGTTTAAAAGTGTTTTTAGGCATTTCGTAACACCCGTCCCAATGGTTTGGTAGGTGCACGAAATTACCACCATTAGTAGTCACTGTTTATGACCACAAAAACTGAATATATATTTTGCTCACCAAAAATTCGTAACAAAAAGTAAATCAAAAGGGAAAAAGCCCTAGCCAGCAGTTATAAGCAAGAAGTTTAATCAGATAAACTCTAAAAGCATGGGATGAAAAGCTTGAGCAAGCCAGAAATCGGAGTTTCAACCCTCCACCTGCTAAGCCAATCTTTCAACAAAATGACTGAGCAAATAAAAAGCCTAAACGCAAAATACATAGAAATCGTCGACGACGGCCTCCACGCATTAAACAAGCAGAGGGTTAAGAGGCTTAAGGATATAGGCGAATCCTACAACATAAAATTCTCAGTCCACGCGCCCTTTGCCGACATAAACATAGCTTCACCGTCACATTGCGTTTTAAAAGCCATGCTTAAACGCTTGGAAAACTCTATGAAGTTGGCAAGCCATGTAGAAGCCTATGTTTGGGTTTTCCATCCAGGATTAAAAACTGGCATAAGCATGTTTTACCCCGGCGAGGATTGGCTTCAGAACAGAAGAACCGCTGAGCTTCTTTATAAAATTGCCAAAGATTATGGGTTGAGCATAGCCGTGGAAAATGTTCCGGAGCCATATCCCTTCCTCATGAAAGGCGTTAGGGACTTCGAAAGGTTTTACAGTGAAGTTTCAGAGCCTATAGGCTTAGCCTTGGATGTGGGGCATTCAAATATTAATGGGCAGACGGAACAGTTCCTAAAAACTTTTGCAGATAAGATTGTGCATATCCACGCCCACGATAACGACGGGAGGGATGACTCGCATTTAGGCATAGGCTACGGAACTGTAAATTGGCATAGGTTTGTAAGCCTACTGCGAAACATATCCTACAACAAGGTTGTGATCGTGGAGTCTGTGGAGAAAGTCCCTGAAAGCGTTCAAAAATTAAAATCCATAACTGGATATGGTTAGCTTTCCCGAAAGGGAATTTCAATTTCCATGAAGTCTTCGGCAATCTGGGTGTTCTTAAAAATTTTCTTTGCCTGTTTAAGAAGCACTCTCGGATCTTCATATCTTGCACTAATATGGGTTAAAACCAGCTGCTTTACTCTAGCTTTTTTCGCGTTTTCAGCCGCTTGACTCGGAGTTGAATGTCCATCCTCATAGGCTCTTTCTGCTAAATCATCATCCAAAGTTGCGTCGTGAATGAGGAGGTCCGCTTCCGCCGCAAAATCCGCCAAACCCTCAAAAGGTCTCGTGTCACCTGTGTAGACTATTTTTCTTCCAGGCCTAGGCGGCCCCATAACATCTTTTGGTTTGACAACCTTCCCGTCTGGAAGCTCAACCTCTTTTCCTCGTTGAAGCTGTGACCATAGTGGGCCTTCCGAGACGCCTAGGGCTTTGGCTTTTTCTGGGTAAAATTTTCCGGGGCGGGGCTTTTCAGTTAATGCGTATGCCAGGCCTGGTATCACATGGTTTGCCCAAACTGCTTGAACAGCGTATTCTTCATCTTGGCATACTGTGCCGGCTTCGTGGATTTCGTGGATTTCTATGGAAAATGTTAAGCTGAACTGCACGGTTTCCCTTATGCCTTCCACGAATCTCTTGATTCCGGGCGGTCCATAAATTTCGAGTTTTTTGTTCCTGTCTAGAAGAGCCATTGTCTGTATAAGCCCGGGCAAGCCTAGAACGTGGTCTCCATGCATATGGGTTATAAAAACCTTCATTTCTTTATGGAAGCTTGCGCCAGCCATAATCATCTGTCTTTGGACGCCTTCGCCACAGTCAAAAATTATTTGTTCGCCTTTGCGCTTTATCAAAATGGCTGGCAAACTTCTTTTAGGAGTGGGGATACTGCCCGCTGTGCCTAGAAATATTACTTTTAGACTCATAGAGGTGCTGCACCCTTTTCAAGTTTTGGCTGTCTTTTCTTGTTAGGATTTTATGCCTTAAAAACCTTGAAACAGAGGTTCTAGCGAATCCACAAATCTTAAAACTTTAGCGGGATAAGTATTGATGGGAATAGGTTAATTATGGTAAAGATAGTCGTGGTTTATGAGTCACGTTATGGCAACACTAAACGCGTGGCAGAGTCCATAATCCAAGGAATAAATGAAGTCGGCGAGGTGGATGTTTCCCTTAAAGAACTGAAAGAATTAGACATAAGGAGTATGCCCGAATACGACGTAATCTTAATCGGTTCTCCAAACCATATTGGTGGACCTACTAGGGGAATTAAAGGCTTTATTGACAAGCTTGGCAAACTGCCGTTGGGTGGGAAGATGTTTGCTGTTTTTGACACTTACATGGGAAGGGATTTCGAAAAGGCTGCGAAGAAAATGGAAAAGCGAATAAGTGAAAAGGCTCCGGGTTTGAAGCGGATAATGGCTGGTTTATCCATAAAAGTTCAAGGAATAAAGGGTCCTGTCGTGGAAGGAGAACTACCCAAGTGCAAGGAATTCGGTAGAAAGATAGCAACCCAGCTTCTAAAGGGCTGAATTAAATGGTGCATGAAAAGGCATTTGGGATGGTTGTTTTTGTTGGTTTTCTGTGGGTTCTTCAATCTGTGGGTAGAATTGCCTTCGCAGCGATTGGCTCACCACTTGGGATGGGACAGTTTTTGGATGCTCCAATATCGGATGCAACCTCTATTGTGCTTTTTGTAATGTTTCTGTTCTTAGGAGTTTTCGGGCTCATTGCTGCTTTTGGTCTTTTGACGAGAAGAAAATGGGGCTTTTGGAGCACAATGCTGGTCAGTGTTGCAACTATAGCCTTTGACATATGGGGGTTAACGATACAATCCACAGCTGCTATCGGCTTCATCATACCAGTAATATCCATACTAACCCTTTTATCCAAAAAAATCGAAGTTGCTCGCCGATATGAGATAAAACCCGGTTGAAATTCCTAAACTTTTTCGAAAACTGTGATTTCGCGGGTTAGGCTTCTGTGCACATAAACAAAATGGGACTCTGTATGCCTATAGCCCAGCGCGGCGCCTATTTGGTTTATTCCAACGGTTTTTGGTGCAGCCATGCAGACGCGTCTACCTTTGTCTAGTCTGTCATAGATGGCTTCTAGGCATTCTTCAATTATCTGTTTTGTTGTTCGTTTTAAGGTGGTGGCACTTTTTCCATATGGGGGGTCTGCCACGACACAGTCAACTTTCCGGATTGGCGGGTTTTTTGCGTCAGCCACTATCACGCCTTCGGGTTCCATCCCAAAATGTTTAAAGTTTTTTAGGCTTCCCCGAACCATTCGCTTTTGAATGTCCATGCCTAGGATGCGGCATCCTATTAGTGCCGCTTCAATGAGGATGCTTCCTGTTCCGCAGAAAGGGTCGAATATCAAATCGCCGGCTTTTGGTTTGGCTAGGTTCACCATGCATCTTGCAAGTTTTGGCGGCATGGCTGACGGGTGGAAGAAGGGCTTCTTCTTTGGGCGTCTTTCCATGAAGGATTTCGGCGGGACATCAGCCATTTTCAAGCCGAATACAAGTTTGTCGTCTGTTAAAATGCCAACGAAGGTTTTTTGGGGCTTTTGAAGGTTCACCTTCACGTTTTCAGCCGTGCCTAGGATTATTTCACCGAGCTTGCGCTCCAAAGCCATTCCATCAACTTCTCTAGCATGGCTTTTCACGTGCTTCACGCGAACAGCAAAAGTTTCGCCGCTTCTTATGTATTCGCTGATGTTTATTGAACGTAAGGCTTTAACTGCCTCGCTTGGTTCAGCCTCGCAAGTGAAGAGTTCTAGTCCGCAGAGCCTTGTCATAGCTGCACGGTTCTTTACCGCTTCAGCGCATTTAGCGTCTGCTTCAACCCTCAAAACTTGGTCCAATGTTTCTAAAACTTTGTAGGCGTAGCCTTCAGCCTCAAGTATGGCTTTAAGTTCTGCCGTTGGTAGGGTTTCATGTTCACCGGATAGGAGGAAGAAAAGCCTAGCCACTTTGAAGCTCCCGTAATGCTTGAGCTATTAGCGGAGCCAGCGAAACTTTGCTCACCGGGCTTGGGACGCTGTCTGTTCCAACGATTTCAGCTACTCCGGCTTCGCGGATGCGCCTTTCAGCCTCGCCCACAAGAAGTGGGTGCACGCATGCAGCATAAACTTTGGCTGCCCCAAGCTCGTGTAGGAGGTTTGCGGCTGCAACTATTGTGCCGCCAGTGCTTATAATATCGTCGAAAATAATGACTGCTCTGCCCTTCACAGCAAACTCCCTCTTTTCAACGGTTACGCGTCCAGTGTAGCGGTCCCTATGCTTTTCCAAGTAGCCAAAATCTCCGCCTAGAACCTTTGCTGCTTCTTCAGCTATACTTATCGCGCCCTTATCCGGGGCGAGCGCGAAAGCCTCTTTGAATCCCCTCTGCCTAAAGTGTTCGGCTAGGAGCGGAATAGCCGAGATGCTTTTTGCTTGGAAAGGAAACTTGGCTAGGATGTTTTGCTGATGGACGTTTACAGTTATTAGGCTGTCGACGCCGGCAGCCTTGAGCATTCTTGCGACGGCTTCTATGCTTATTGGTTCGCCTTTTAGGAAGACCTTGTCTTGGCGGGCATAAGCCAAATAGGGGACAGCAGCCACAACCTTTACTGCATTGTTTCTCTTGGCAGCGTCGGCAATTAAAGCCAACTGTATTAGGCGTGTGTCTTGCGGTGGGCTTGTTGTCTGCACTATTACGGTTGTTTCGCCTTCAACTGTGCCTTCAAGCCTCACGTAGGATTCGCCGTCTGGAAAATTCTTAAAAAAGACTGGAACTGTTTGGACGCCTAAAAGTTGGGCTATTTTCTCGCCTAGCTCTTTTGAGGCTGGTCCTGGAAGGATTTTCATTTAACCGCCGTTCTTTTAATGCATAAGCGTTTCTTTTAGATTTTTCCCGTGGCCCTATACTGTTCAATGAGTTCTTTGGCTCTGTCCATGCGGATTTTGCGCTCTTCCACCATTTTCTCAGCAACCAAGTCTATGAGCTCGCCAGTCGCGCCCGCTGCAATGGCAATGTTTCTTGCATGAAGAGACATGTGGCCCCGCTGTATGCCCTCGTGGGCTAATGCTCGCAGTGCGCCTAGGTTTTGGGCTAGGCCAACAGCTGCCAAGACTTCGGCGAACTCGTTGGCTGTTTTCACGCCGAGAATTTTTAGGCAGATTTTGGCTATTGGGTGGGTGCGTACAGCTCCGCCTATTAGGCCTACAGCCATTGGCAGTTCTATTGAGCCTACTAGGTCGCCGTTTTCGTTTTTCTCCCATGTGGAAAGTGTTGTGTATTGTCCGCTTCTGGCGGCATAGGCGTGGGCTCCAGCCTCGACGGCGCGGTGGTCGTTGCATGTGGCGATTATTACGGCTATTATGCCATTCATAATCCCCTTGTTATGGGTTGCAGCCCTATATGGGTCAGCCGCTGCAAAAGCCCAAGCGTTTACAATGCCATCTACAACTTCTTCTCCGCCCACAGCCTCTTTTGGTATAGTGCACCATGCTCTTGCTAGGCGTTTAACAGCCAAGTTAGAGATAATCCGCAGGTAAACGCGGCCGCCTGTTATCCGCTCTATTAGTGGGGCTACAGCCTCACACATGGTATTTACGGCATTAGCGCCCATGGCATCTCGGCAGTCCACATGTAACTCGGTAATAACCATTGGTCCCTGCACTGTTTGGATAACTTTTGCATCTAGGTCTTTGGCTCCTCCGCCAACAGAAACCAGCACCGGGTCTTGGTCGTTAGCCTTCTTTAGGATTTCCTCTTTAGCCTGCAATATGCGAAGCCTAGCCGCGTATGGGTCTTTTACGCCTACGGCTTGCACTTGCCCAATCATTATTGGCGGTGTACTGCTTGTGTGGAAGCCTCCTCCATCCCTAGCCATTTTTGCGGCGTAACTTGCCGCAGCCACAACGGAAGGCTCCTCAATAGCCATAGGAACCAGATAGTCCCGACCATTAATGAGGAAGTTCACGGCAATGCCTAACGGTATTGGTATGGCGCCCACGACGTTTTCTATCATGCGATCAGCCAAGTCTAAGGGCAGACTGCCAGTATTCTGCAGCAAAGAGCATTCTTCATCGGTTAAGCCAGCAAACTCCTTAACAAAATCTAAACGCTCTTTAGGACTAAGTTTATAAAAACCCGAAAACAACGAAGACTTGCTCATACCGCCTAATCACTCCCCATATCTACTTATTGTAATGAAAGCATTATTTGGGCGCTTTGCATTTAAACTTTGGCGGAAAACAAGTTTCTAACTGTTTTACCCTATAATGTCGCTTAAAGTTGAAGCGTTTACTTTTGGTGTTATCTTTTTGAGAAGTTGTGAGTCTTCGGTTATTAATGTTAGGTTTTTCTCCATTGCATGGTAAGCGTAAGCTGCATCATAAAAGGTTATTTTTGCTTTGTCCGCAACTTCTAATATTTCCTCTTCGCTACAACCTATTTGCAAGACTTCCATGACGCTTAAAACCCGCTTAACAATTTTTGCAAGGCTCTTAATCTCCGCGTTTGTAGCTTTTCCTTCAAGGATAAAACTTTTCCACAGCACATTTCCAAGTTCATATCTTGTTAACTCTAATGTGCAATTTCCAACCAGCACCTCAACCTTATTCTCTTTTACAGCTTTGAATATCGCGGAAGAGTCGAAAAGGTATTTCATTTACGCGCTCTATCATCCTTTACACCCTTAACAACTTCTTCTACACTTACTTTCTCAAGGACGGGTTTTAAGCCGTTCAATTTCTTCTTTGAGTTTTCAGCTTCCCTTCTTCTAACTTCGTCTTCTATTGCCTTCCTTAATAGTTTAGAGGGTTTAATTCTCAACTCTTTCATTTTCTCCTTAAGTTCTTGAGGTATTTTCGTGGAAACCGTAGTGTACTTATTGAAAAATCCCACCAAAAAGTGATAGCGAAATAACAAGTAAAAAGTTTCCTTTTTAGGCGTACAAATTAGACAATTTTTCACAAATTAATTCAGTTCAAAGGTAATGATGTATAAGGTGTAAATCGTTCCATCAGGGATTTTCATTCTAAGGTAAACATAAAGATGGGACTCCCCATCTTGGGACTCTTTAAGATTTTCAACTTTCACGTACGTCGTTGAGAAGCTATTTAAAATGTAGAAATTGCCACTTTCTTGTGTTATGACACCGTTTTCAATGACTATCTGTGTAACGAAAGTATTATTGTTATGAAGTATTACTGTCAAGTTTGATAATCGGCTAATGCTTTGATGGTCAAAAACTTCTAGCCTAATTTCATAATTTTCAGAAACATTGTTAACAATGCTGAGTGTGTGATTATAGGTTTTATACTCCGTTGTTGCGTCTATGATTATTTTTGCGCTCGTGCAATTAGCATAAATTAAACTAACACCATCAAGACCCTCCTGAAGAATCACTGAGGGTGCAATGCACCCAATGTTTGATCCAATACTCATAAAATCATATATCTCTCCGAGGACACAGTTATGTAAATAGCAAGAAAAAACGAACATGGTTATAACTAGCGAAAGACAGCATATCTTTCTTATCTTACATTGTCCATTCATCGATTTAGAACCACCCACTATAAAAAATAGGAAAGTGTTGAGTTTAGTCCACTGGCACCTTTATCTTAAGGTTAACTGTTACGCTATGGGATGTAGTTGCGTCGGCTTTCCATGTAATTTCCCACTGGAACCGCCATACGTGGCCACTGCTTATTGACAGCCCAGTTACATCGCTTCCTTTTCCACCATTGCTCCAAATAGTAACATTTTGTACCCAAGCGGAAGAGTTAATATTGTAGATTCTGACCATTATGGAGTTTAAGTAATTAGTGTTTCCACTGACGGTATCTATTAGTAAATCGAAAGGTACTTGACTTGCTCCAGTATTTTTGAGCCTTACTGGATCTGCATATATTCGTGTACCATTTGGTGGGCCTTTTAGATTAGTTAATGTTGCTGTCACTCCGTTAATTTGAGTCCCCGCTGCAGTACCATCATCGCCGCTAATCCAGGCTAATGCCATCCCTTGAACCCCGACATTCGCATTTAGGTACATGTAATCGTAAATTTGTGCGCTTACTGTGGCTATTAGCAGTGATGATACCAGCAATGTTGCGAATTTCAGTATTTTCCTATAGTTCGTTTTCATTTTGTGTTTTCACCTCCTTTTCGTTTTTTTCTTTCTTTTAGGGTTTCTATCCATATTTTTACGAGGACGTAGGCGCTTACGGCTAGGACTATGGCGCAGGCTATTGCTAGGGCTGTGGCTGAGGCTATGAAGGCTGCCTCCCCCCACGAAGGCTTGTAGGCGGCGTAGGCTGCTGCTGCGGTTATGGCTGTGCCTGCGCCTAAGGCTATGTACCACCATCGGGGCTTGAAGAATATGTATGTGCCCAACCCCACTACGAGCGTGTCGAAGGCTACTATGCCCACGAAGGTGGCCTCCCAACCCATCTGAGGGACTATAATAATGGGGTGTGTGGCGATTTCGGCATAGTTGGATAGGAAGAAAACCGCCAGTGTTAAGGCTGGCACTGTCACGGCTGCCATGAAAACTTTGGCGTAGTGCATGAGCCTCTTAACTATGCCTAGGTAGACGTTTACGGCTATGATATTGGCTAATGATATTATCAGGTATAGGAGGCTGTACCAGAAGCGCATGTACTCGCCGAACATCATCATGAATTCTCGGCTTACGATTAGGTGGCCGAAGCCAGCCAGTGCCGCCAGCTGATAGACGTATGGAAGTTGCCATGGAAAATGTCTGTCTAGGAGGCATGTTAGGAGGCTCATGGCTAGGAATAGGTCTATGCCAACCAATGAGAAGAACTCTGGCTGTAGTGGGGAGGGCATGCCTTTTCGCCCGAAGGTCTTTGTTTTCCTCTATTTAGGATGTATGAATTCGGAATTCGAATCCGAAGTCAAGAGTATAATTTAGCAGCGGAAAAGATAAATATTGTGTAGTAATACTCACTACACACATGAAAAAAGCAGGAAACTAACGCCTAGGAAGAGCCACCGCCCTAATATTAAACTGCCTCTGAATGTGCCTAGCTAAAGTTTCGGCATAACCAATACGGAAGTTATCAGTAATCACAAACTTCGGCTTCGAACGCCTCACATACTCCATCAAACCGTCAAAATCTGAATGGTCGCTTAGGGCCACGACATACTCTTTATCGCCTATTTCGCGGCATGGGACATCAAACTCCCAACCGCTAACATAAACGCGGAAGCAGCCCCGCCCAACATGGGCTTTAGAACCCATGTGATAAAAAGCTAGGCAGGGTTGGTTCCTATCAAGCAATTCTTTAGCTTCCTTCTCCTCAAGCCTAAGCAATCGGCCTATACGCATGCCATGTCTCTCACAAATTTTGGAAATCTGAAAAACCCTCTGAGGCACAATAAAGGGGACCCTTACATCGGCGTCGTGGAGAATCTGCATAACCTCTTGGAGTTTGCCATGATAGCCGAAAACATAAACAACGCCGTGTTTAAGCCCCTCCTTCACAATTGAAATGAGCAGTTCTCTAACTTCGCTGTTGAAGGGACGCCTACATGAGGGACTGCCATAGGTGGCTTCCATGACTAGTACATCTGCCTCTAACACTGGAGTGCCCTCAAGCCTAAAATCTCCAGTGTAAACGATTCTTGTGCCTTCAGCATCCTCCACAAGCACTTGACAAGCGCCTAGAATGTGGTCTGCTTGGAAAAGCGTGATGCTCTCTTCGCCATAATTCAGTGTTTTTCCATAATCAAGAGTTTCCACATAGCCGCCCATAAGAAATAACGGGCTTTTCATGACGTCTATAAGGTCTTTTGTGGCCTTTGTCATGAGCACTTTTTCGCAGGTTCTTAGGCTTTGCTGCAAGCCAATCATGTGGTCCGCATGCGCATGCGTAACGATCCTCAACGGTCTGGAGCCATCATAAGCGTCGCATGCAACACCTTTGCCAAGAAGGACGGCCCCGCGCTCAGTTATGTTCGCCTTAGTAGACAATTAAGCGTCACCAGCGTTACGCATGTGCATGGGCGAAGTCGCTTATCAAAGTGGCGATAAACTTTGTTCCAATAATGAAGCTTTCAATTTTCAAGTTTTCGTTAGGCGCATGTGTATTAGACTCGGGATGACCGCAACCAGCAGAGACGATAGGATATCCTAAAAGGTTTCGGAACAAGTGCATGGGACCGGAGCCGGCACTAAGCGGATAAATAACAGCCCTTTTTCCGTAAACCTTCTCGGCGGTTTTCGCCACCAAGCTAACAAAGGGGTCGCTTAGGGGCGTTTTAGCAGGTTCTGTTGAGCCATGCCTTATCACTTCTAAATCCTCAAAACCATGCCTTTTGAGGTGGAGGACAAGCTTGTTGAAGATTTCGTCTGGTTTCTGGTTTGGCACAAGTCTAAAATCCAGTTTAGCCATGGCTTCGTGGGGTAAAACTGTCTTGGAGCCTTTCCCAGTGTATCCGGCGAGTAAGCCGTTTATTGTGCATGTAGGTTGGTAAAGCAAAACCTTCAAAGCCTCAAAGCCACTAACACCCTTCAAAAACTGTTTTAAGCCAAGCTCTTCTTTCAGCTCTTTCTCCTCAAATGGAATAAGCCTCAAACATTCAATTTCTTCTGCCGACGGCGGCACAACGTTCTCATAAAAGCCTTCAATGAGGATTTTCTCGTTTTCATCCTTTAAAGTGTTTAGTGCCCAGACCAAACGCCACGCTGGATTTGGTATTAGCGGTGCATTTGCAGAGTGGACATCTTTTTTGGCCGCTTTCGCCCTCAACTCTATGGATAGGACGCCCTTCAAACCCAAATAGAGGTGAGGTCTGCCCTTACGGTCTGTCCCGCCGAACTCCCATAGGGCTGCATCTGCCCAAAGAATATGCCTATATGCCCTAACAATCGGCTCAAGGTTTGGGCTTCCAATTTCTTCTTCACCTTCCACAAAGAATTTTATGTTAACTGGCACTTCGCCAAAAACATCCAAAAAGGCTTGAACAGCCTTAAGCCTCGAAACAAAATTCCCCTTATTGTCAGTGACGCCCCTCCCATAAATTTTTCCATTAACAATTTTGCCACTAAAAGGGTCGTAATCCCATTTCTCGAGAGGCTCGGGGGGCTGGACATCATAATGATCATAAAAGAGCAAAGTTTTCCTAGAGCCTTTAGACTTGACCTCGCCGTAAACAACAGGGTTTCCTTTCTCGCTGCTTAAGATTTTTGTTGAAAGCCCAGCCTCCCGCATCATCTCCTCAACAAGTTTTGCACAATCGCCTATTCCCTCACCCTTTGCAGAAACACTTGGCTGCCTAACAAGCAGCACAAGGTCTTGGACAAAGGCTTCGGCATGCTCATCAATATAATTGTAAACTTTCTCCAAACTCATGTTCTCTAGCGCCCTCCCTCAAGCCGTTTTGGGTGCAAGCCAGTCAATCAACTTTCTAGGGTCGTCGCATTTTATTTGAACCTTTATCGGTCCTAGGGGTGATTCTGCAACAGCCTTCGAAAAGGAAACATGTCCAGCAAAGGCCACTTGCTTGTTTAAATAGAAGGTTATGGTTTTTTCACTCAATCCTTCGAATAGGGCTCCTCTTGCAGCGTCGCGGATGCGTTCTCTCCGCAGTAAATTGTAAAGCTTTGTTAGGGATTCCAGCCCTTTTGCGTCTGCTGTGAGCAGGCTTCCTTTCTTAAGCTGCCTTATTTGGGTTGATATGCCACCAAAAATGTTTTCCACTGCTCTCCGCACTTTTTCTTCGGATTCTGTTGGGTTTATCTCCACTTCCACGTGAACTTCTACTTCATCCATCTCTTCTCAATCCTCTTCAAAATTGTTGCAGCTTGCTTTTTGGCTGTTTCTAGGCTTCCCTCATTAACTATCATGTGTTCAGCCATAGCTATGGCGTTTCCCAATCCGACGCTTAGCTCCCGCATGTCTCGCTCATGAAAAATTTCCCAATTTTTAGGGTCGTCACTCCTCTGCCTATGAAAAAGCCTTTTAAACCTTGTTTCAGGCGAGGCATGAACAGCAATCAAAGCGAACTTTGGAAAGTGTCGCTTAAACTCCTCAACTTCGGCTAGGCTTCTTATGCCATCAACAATAACTTTGCCTTCAGCTTTCGTCAAAATCTTTGGGACACACCTCTTCGCTATGGCAGTTTCTCCCTCCAGTCTTCTCAGTTCAAGCATTATGCGCCCAAGGTTTTCAGGTGTTGGCTCCAAGCCTCTCCGGCGTGCTTCCTCTCGAACTTCATCGCCCATGACGACAACTCCGTAGCCGTCAGCCCTTGCAACATTAACAACGACAGATTTGCCAGCCCCAGGCATTCCAGCTAAGCCGACAACCAGCTTTTCAACAGCCATTTCATAATCTTCCTTTCGCGCGCTTGCACATGTTCTATTAGCAATATTCTTTCAAAAGTTAAAAGTGTTTAGTGGCGAATCACCAATAAAGACTTCAGTGCAGGCCTTGGCTAAACGCCACACATGTTATGCTGTTGACGTTTTATGTATGCGAAGGGACTGATAGAAATGTAGTTCAAAGAAGTCGGGATGAATTAGGCGCAATCCTTAAAGGTGAGACGTAACCCTTATATGGCTGAAAGCCGCTTCAGAATATTTTTGGCTACATTACGTTAAGCCTTTGAAAAGATGCAACTCCCCATCGTTGTGATGGTGGAGTGAAGGGCGAGTGAGCCTCTAAAGCTCATAATGAAGCCATGCATAGGCCCATTATAAACGCCAAACACAGCCAACGTTAAACAGACACCGCAAAATGCCCGACATGCCACGCCGTCTGGGGGATGGCTCGGCTTGAGCGCCGAAGAAGGGCGCGGCCAGCCGCGATAGAGCCCCGGGTAAGCGTATGCAGCTTTAGAACCGGGGATCCCCGAATGGGACCTCCTACTGCAGGCTCCTTCGGGAGTCTGCGGTGCTCCCGGCAGGGAGCGGGAACCCCCCGAACGGAAGCATCTTAGTAGGGGGAGGAAAAGAAACCAAAACGGGATTCCCTGAGTAGCAGCGAGCGAAAGGGGAAGAGTCCAAACCAAACCCCATGGGGATAACTCATGGGGGATGTAGGGTTATGGGCCCGGCTCCTCCTCGCCGGTTAAGCCGAAGTGGCCTGGAATGGCCCGCCATAGAGGGTGAAAGCCCCGTAGGTGTAAGCCGGAAGGAGTTGTGCCGGTGTCCCAGAGTACCGTACCCTGGCTTGGGTGCGGGAAGTTGGGAGTCACCAACTTCCAAGACTAAATACGTCTCAAGACCGATAGCGCACTAGTACGGTGACGGAAAGCTGAAAAGTACCCCGGGAGGGGGGTGAAAAGCGCCTGAAACCAGACGGTTACAGACGTGTGCAGCCCGGAAGGGTAGATCCCTCTTAAAGGAAATCGCCGTGAGGCGGGAGTACGAGGGAGGGGGACCAGGGTTGCACGTTCCGTCTAGAAACACGGGCCGGGGAGTTCACGGCTGTGGCGAGCCTAAGGGTTTTAAGCCCGTAGGCGTAGGGAAACCGACATGCGCGCAGCTGGGTTTTTGCCGGTGAGGCGCGGAGTCTGAAAGGGCTCGGAGTCACGGCCGTGAAGCTAGAAACCGGGCGATCTAGCCCTGGGCAGGGCGAAGCCAGGCGAAAGCCTGGTGGAGGCCCGAAAGGGTGCTGACGTGCAATTC
>Ga0209225_1000635_pt1 | contig 38731 bp, 42 predicted proteins | sample WasSprMetagenome_FD_184732 | JGI IMG/M metagenome (GOLD analysis project Ga0209225, IMG submission 184732) | Sulfidic aquatic microbial communities from Washburn Spring, Yellowstone National Park, USA - WS (SPAdes) (version 3) | ecosystem: Environmental > Aquatic > Thermal springs > Hot (42-90C)... | reverse complement strand
CCTCGCAACTATCTCTGCCATCCTAATGGTCGCATAGACCGCGTCGTCAAAGCCCCAGATCTCGGGGAAGTAGAAGTGGTTGCTCTTCTCGCCGCCGATGACCGCGTTCAGCTCCCTGACAGCGTTTAAGAGGAAGGCCCTACCAACCCTCATCTCGACAGGCTCGCATCCTTTCTCAAGAATAATCTCCCTAAGGGCACTGCTGCTTGACACGTCATACACTACCTTACCCCGCTTATCCAAGTGCTTAACATAGATTGCGAGCGTGATGTCTCCCGGGATTATCCTGCCTAGATCATCCACGAAGACAACTCTATCCCCATCACCATCAAATCCAGCCCCAAAATCCGCTCCCGACTCGACCACAAGCCGCTGTAGATCCTTTAGTGTCTCTTCGGTGGGCTCGGGGAGGTGGCCCGGGAAGCGGCCATCAGGCACATCATTTATGCTAACGATCTCTATTCCAAGCCTCTCCGCTATCTTGGGGAAGGGTATCGCAGCCGCCCCATTAGAGTAGTCCACCGCGATCCTCATGCGGGCATCTATCTTAAACCTCGAGGACATGAACTCGATATAGGGCATGAGTATATCAGCCCTCTCGATCTTTCCCGGCCTCTTACACTCCCTGAACCTTCTATTGATTGCCATGTCCTTTAGTTGCTCCATCCCGGCTCCGGCCGAGAGCGTCGCGCCCCCCGGCTTCACGATCTTAAACCCATTCCACTCGGGCGGGTTATGGCTTGCTGTAACCTGAACACCCCCATCAACCTTGAAATAAACTGTCGAGAAGTATAGCATGGGCGTCGAGACCATCCCAACATCCAGCACGTCGCATCCAGCTCTGGTCAAGCCCCTTGCCAAACCCCTCACAAGCACTTCTCCACCTATCCTAACATCCCTGCCAACAACAACCCTACCACGATTACCGAGAAATGTCCCATAGGCTAGGCCAATAAGCTCTGCGACCTCCTCATCCAGATCCTGCCCATAGACTCCCCTAATGTCATAGGCCCTGAAGATATGCGGCTTCACGGAAACCATAATTATCCACCACCAAAAACTGCTCAGTCTCAACTTTAAGTATATTCCCTTATTGGTTCTTTGGGAAAGTGTTTAGGACCATAGACCTAAAGACCTAACATAATCCAGTATCTCGCTCATCGTCCGCCTAGCTCCACGCTTCTCTATCACCTCCAACCCCCAGCATGGAGGGGTCATGAATCCATGTATGGTAGGAAAAAGGGTTCCCTGCGGCTTTCACGGCTACGAGGACATGTTGGTCAGCCCATCTTCATATTCTTCTAAGGCCGAGTATGGCCAAAACGAGCCAGAGCATGGCTCAGCTATGATGCCGCACGGGCTTGTTCATCATGCTTAATATACCTTTCTCAGGCCCGGAAGCTAGGAAAAACCCGGAGTAAAGCTAAATTTATGGGCTTGAAAAACACGAATAATTGAGGAAACATGCCCCGTGAAAGGATTGTAGTGGAATCAAAGGTGCGGGAGCTTCTGCCAGAGGGAATACGCCTCGCATCCGATGCTCTCGACGGACTCGACCAAGCCGTCAGAGAACTGATAAACAAAGCCGTGCAAAGATGCAAGGCAAATGGAAGAAAGACGATAATTAAAGAGGACTTCTAACATTCCCAAAATTTTCTTTCATCAAGAATGGAAAAGATACAACCCGCCGCTAATTAAGGCAGTACTATCTTTTCTCTTTTCTAAGATATTAAGAGAGGTAAAACCTACTCAGTTAGAATTATATTTTTCGGAAATCGCTTTGAAGATTAGGGCTACAGCCACAGCTCCCGGATCTGGGTAGCCGAGGGTTTTCTCCCCCAAGTAACTTGCCTTACCCTTTTTAGCTATCATCTCCCTTGTAGCTTCTGCACCTTTTTGAGCGGCTTCAGCAGCTTTTTCAAATGCCTCTTTCAATGAGCCGCCAGCTCTCGCAACAGCCTCTAGGGCTTCTATGGCTGGCGCTAGTGCATCAACCATAGTCTTATCCCCGGGTTTAGCTCCGCCAAGTTTCATTATCGTATCAAGTGATGCTTTAAAAGCCTTCGCAAGCTCCACTAGATCGGCCTCCTTCTTACCTTTCAATCTCATTCCAGCTGAGCTAAATAATGCCCCAAATACCGCTCCTGACGCACCCCCAACAGTGGCAGTAATCGCGAAACCAGCCTTCATCAACAACTCCCCTAAATCATCACCTTCATAGCTCCCAACTTGCTGTTTAACATTAGTGAATCCCCTTAACATTCCAATCCCGAAGTCGCCGTCACCACATGCCCTATCCAAGTCGGTTAAGCAGCCCTCCTCCGATATCACAACATCTGAGATATGCAGCAGTATCTCCTTCATTTTCTTGCAAGAGATACGATCCTCAGTCAATCTTAGCACCTCTCGTCAGCAAAGGACATATTGCTTATTTAAGCTTTGATTGGAGCTCCGGACATATTCTAACGATTGGCGTGTAAGCTGGGGCATCACAAAGCTCCTTCAACTCGTCATCTAGCCTAAGGATACTAATCGTTGCACCCGCCATCTCCTGCGTGGTTAAAAAGTTGCCAACATCGACATGATGAATCTCCACTCCAATATCAGCCAGTATCTGCACAGCTTTCCTCGTAACTATATACAGCTCCATTAGAGTGGTGGAGCCACACCCATTGACGAGCATGTTAACTTCGTCTCCACTTCTTAATGGAAGATCCCTTAATATCTCCTTAACAATTATTTCCGTCACCTCATCCGCGGGTTTAATCTTTGTAAGGAGGATGCCCTTCTCTCCATGAGCGCCTATCCCGAAATATATCTCATCTTCGCCAAGCTCGAAGGTTGGTTTTCCTGTCGCCGGAATTGTGCCAGGCGCCAAGGCTACACCAAATGAACGGACATTTTCTCTAGCCTTCTCAGCCACCCTCTTGACCTCCTTAAGATCCGCACCCCATATCTCTGCCGCTGCGCCAGCACATTTATACACGTAAAAACCTCCAGCTATCCCCCGCCTCTCCATCTTCCTCTCAGGCGGCGCTGATGAGATATCATCCCAATACGGTATAATCTCCACCTCGATTCCGTCTGCCTCAGCCATTTGAGCGGCTAAGCCGAAGTTCATATTATCACCAGCATAGTTGCCGTAAATGTAGATCACGCCAGCGCCGCCATCTATTGCCCTTGTAGCTTCCAAGATGTTGGGAGGCGTCGGCGCAGCGAAAACCTCCCCATAAACTGCTCCATCGCACATGCCATAGCCGACATATCCTATGAATAGCGGTTCATGTCCACTTCCACCACCACTCAGAATAGCAACCTTCCCCTTCACCGGCGCGTCCTTTCTAACAACAGCATGTGTGCCAACTTTTCTCACGATATGAGAATACGCTTTCACAAAACCCTCAAGCTCTTCTACAGTAACATTTAGTGGATCATTTATCAGTTTTTTAGCCCTTGTCATATTAACCCACCTATAAGAATCATCCAAGTACCTTTAGTACAATAGTGGAAGATAAAGCTTTCTTGCTAAAGGATAAAAATAATGCCTAGAAATCTCGCCAAGGCTGCTTCAAAATACTAATTCTTCACCACTTAAAAATCACAATAAAGAAAGAGAAGGAAGTGGGCATAAGTCTGCTATTTCAGCTACCAGTATTTGATCCCTTTATTCTTGATGTAATCGTAGACTCTTTTTGCAGTCTTTTCCATCCCGAAGGCCTTCAGGTGTAGCAGGGTCTCCGCATATGTCTTGCTCCTTATCGCGTTCCTAGTCTCATCCGATATCTTGTCAAGCTCGTTAAAGAACTGTTTTAGCGCGAACTTAGAGTTCTCGACAAATATCTCAGCTTCGTGCACCCCCTCCTTTCTATAGTTCTCGATAATCCACTTGTAGATCTTCTGGTATAGCTCTGGCTCGTAGATCCTCAGGATGTCATAGACCATGAGCATGTATATTGTCGCGACATTGCCCTTCCCTATCATCCCTTTCGGGAACTTTTCCGCGATAAGGTAGAGCGGTGTCCCGCTCACGCCATGTTGTGCAACCCTAGTCGGGTACCCGTTATCCCATAATGCCTGGACGATCTCAACGGTGCGCTGGATGTTTATCCCGAGCTGTGGTATTATATTACCTTCCGCGTCCACCGAGACGCCGTGTTTCGAGCCATTATTTATCGCGAGCCAGTGGAGGTCAACCCCATTCTGCTTCATGCTCTTCACATAGTATAGGGCCTCCTCGACGGTTGTTAACTCTGTCTTACCTATCTCGCCGACCTCGCCCTCCCTGCCATAGTTCCTATGCCCTATCAGCTCGTCTAGATACCTGAACATCTCCGTGCCAACCTCGATTATCCGCTTAAGCTGCTCCGGCACAGTATCCTTGGTCAAGTCGAAGAGGTATGAAGCATCTATGGCGAAGCTCGTGAACCCAGCCTCAACCCTTGCAGCTAGCTCCCGCTTAACGTTCTCTATTTCCTCATCCGTGCCCTTCCTGATCACAACATGATCTGCGTGGAGGACATAGCCGTACCAGCCAACATTCTCAGCAGCCTTTCTCACACGCTCGGCGAATGCCTTGGGCGTCAGGCCGGTATAACCTCCCTTCAGGTTCATCTCGGACAGAGCTAACTCTAGAATCACCACGTTCTCCGTGTCCTTGGCCGCCTTCAGGACCCCTTCAATCACCTCGATTGTAACCCTTGGATTAACCGCGAGAACAATCTCCCTTGGCGGCGTCAAAGCCTCGAAAAGAACATTCCCCGGAATGGGAGGCTTAGGTTCTTCGAAGAAGGCTATATGCGGGGCTTTCATCCACACCGCCACCTCCAACTAGATAGTATTTTTCCGGATAATTTAAGATTACATATAGGGAAGAAATAAATATCACGGGTTTTTCGCCAAAATATTCCATCCAGAAATAAGCAATACTTGCTATTGGCACGCCGTTCTAAGAATTATCAGCCTGTTTCTCTCTATAGGCGGTAATACTCCTTGGGGGCATGGTTTAACCAGATCCTCTTAACTTTCTCCACCTCCTTTGCGATGCTCTCATCACGCATCTCCTCGGCGCGCTTCTCATTTGATTGGAGGATAAATTCTAGGAGATCCGAGCCCGTTATCTCATGGAGTATCCGGGTGTTAGGTATTAGGCAGTGTCCCCCTATGAAGTCCGGGTAGTAGACCGGCCTATCACGAAGCACCTCATGAACCTCGGAGACGAATTCGGCGACGACGCCGATATCCGCCTTAAACATCCTCGCAATTCTATGGACCTCTTGCCAGCATGCTATCATCGCGGCCCTATAGACTGTTTCCCAGAGCTTCGCCAGCTCAAGAGACTCAGGGTCCGGGGCAACCCTCACCCTAAATCCAGCATGCTCGAGATGATCTTTAGCGGATTCTAGCGCCTTTCCATCTACTGCCGAAACCCATTTGGTCCAGAATTTTAAATGTTCTTTTAGGTTGGGATGCCTCCCCCTCACCGGGGAGTAAGCTATCTGGGCAGAGGTTCTGGATTGAATAAGCCTAGTCGTGCCTGGTGCAACAGTCGAATGTATAATCACCATCTTAGCTTCAAGATCATCTGCATAATCAACCACCGATTTAACAAACTCATCTAATTTCCTGAATGGATAGGCGATATGTACGACCTCGACACTCCTAGGAATACTCTCTAACCGATCAATACAAATTTCTAGGTTGGAATCGTAACCGTAGACCTCTGGAAAGGCCTTTTTTAGGATCTCGTAAATTGGCCCGCCAACCTCACCTAACCCGATTACAACGATGCCTTGAGACATCTCCAGACCTCCAATGCTCCTGCGCCAATGATGGATATCAAGGAGCAAAGGCCGGATATTAACTTCATTTCTAAGCTTTGATGCAACGTGTTCATGCTTTCTTCATGTCTTTTATATTGGCTAGGCAGTGGGGTGCGAATGTCTCAACTTGTATCCCCTTTTCGACCATAGCTGCTGCAGGCGTGATCCCTCCAGCCATGGAGATCCCGAACCTATCTAGAGACACGGGGATCCCTAGAACAGGCTCATTTGGCCTCCCGATCTTTAAGATCCCGCTCCATCCCTTCCTCACCAGCTTGTTAATTATCTCGAGGGTCTTTTCCTCAGCCTCCGCAGGTATCTCCCTCATATTGGCTGGAACCATCCCCGAACCAGTCCTTAGAACGTTCAGTATAGATGTAGCCCGCTTATAGACAAATATCTCGAGGGGATGTATGGTTGTGTGCTCGTAGTCTAGGACGTCCACGAAGCGTATGGGCTTTCTCCTCAGGAATTGGACGAGGCCGCCGTATTTCAGGAATATGGGTATGCCATTTTTCATCAAGATGCCATCTACGGTTAGGTTGCAGACTGTGAGTAGTGCAATCTTACCCTCGGGCGCGCTGAAGCCCCTATACTCCTCATTCTCCTCGATTATCATGTAGTAGGGCGCGGGTAGGAGTCCATTTTCATAGAGCGAGCGGATCAGATCTATGGCTTCCTCAGCATGGCTCTTATCTATGACCGTTATATTCGCCACTACATCTCCGGAATTGTTATCGGGGGAGTAGGTCGTCTTATAGGCTAGCGACATGTACTTCGTCAGGATTGAGCCCATCCTCTCATAGGCTAGAGCTCTGGTTAGCTCCTCCAAGCCCTTCTCCGTGATCCTTCTACCAATCCTCTCATGGCCCTCGACAAATCCCCTCTCCTCAAGGATCTTGAGATGATATCTCACAGTTCTTTCGCTGAGCAGGAAGCCCCGCTTAGCAAGCTCCCTCTGTATTATTGATGAGCCGATTGGCTCGGCATGCTCGCTCAGGATCCTCAGAATCTCTATCTGCTTCCTATCAAGCTCTTCAGCCGACAAGGGATCGCTCCACCCTCTCCGAGAGATTGACATCCGGAAACAACGCGAGATAAGGGTTTCATGGCCTTATCCCCGTTTGCAGAGCATATAATAATCGTGTTAAGGTGGGTTATACGGTAATGTATTGCCGAAATTCTTATAAGTGATTAGTTTCGAAAGATGAGCCAGATTTAGAGGTGGAGTTTATGAGCGGGTTAGATCCATTCGAGATGGCTGTTAAGCAGCTTGAAAGAGCTGCCCGTTATATGGAGATAAGCGCGGAGGCGCTTGAGTTCCTTAAGAGGCCGATGAGGGTCTTGGAGGTCTCAATTCCCGTCGAGATGGATGATGGATCTGTGAAGGTCTTTACCGGCTTTAGGGTTCAGCATAACTGGGCTCTAGGGCCTACCAAGGGCGGTATAAGGTGGCATCCCGAGGAGACTCTCAGCACAGTCAAGGCCCTCGCGATGTGGATGACGTGGAAATGCGCAACGCTCGGGCTGCCATATGGCGGGGGCAAGGGAGGGGTGGTGGTCGATCCGAGGAGGCTCAGCGACCGGGAGAAGGAGAGGTTGGCGAGAGGCTACATAAGGGCAATCTACGACGTGATAAGCCCCTACGCTGACATCCCGGCGCCCGATGTCTACACTAACCCGCAGATCATGGCGTGGATGATGGATGAGTATGAGGCGATCTCTAGGAGAAGGTATCCATCATTCGGGATAATCACTGGGAAGCCTGTTATCGTCGGCGGGTCCCTGGGAAGGGAGACCGCGACAGCTCAGGGCGCCATATTCACGGTGAGGGAGGCCGCGAAGGTCCTCAAGATGGGCCTTGAAGGCAAGAGGATCGCCGTTCAAGGTTATGGAAATGCTGGATACTATATGGCAAAGCTCGCCAAGGAGCAGCTAAAGATGAAGGTTGTAGCGGTCTCTGACTCTAAAGGCGGAATCTATAACCCGGATGGCCTCGACCCTGACAAAGTTCTTAAGTGGAAGCAGGAGCACGGCTCGGTTGTGGACTTCCCAGGCGCCACGAACATAACAAATGACGAGCTTCTAACGCTCGATGTCGAGCTCCTAGCACCATCAGCGATAGAGGGCGTGATTCATAGGGGCAACGCGGACAAGATCAGGGCCAAGATACTGGCCGAGGTCGCGAACGGCCCGGTGACACCGGAGGCCGATGAGATACTCTTCGAGAAGGGCGTTCTCCAGATACCAGACTTCCTCTGCAACGCCGGTGGAGTGACCGTGAGCTACTTTGAGTGGGTCCAGAACATAACAGGCTACTACTGGAGCGAAGAGGAGGTAAGGGAGAGGCTGGACAGGAAGATGACCGAGGCATTCTGGGGAGTATACAACATCCACAAGGAGAAGAGGATACACATTAGAGACGCGGCATACGTGAGAGCCGTCACAAGAGTATACGAGGCGATGAAGGCGCGCGGATGGGTGAAAAAATAGAATCCCTAAACCCCTATTCTTAAACCAGCCTCCGTCAATTTCCAAGGTTATCTAACCTCTTAACTAATTCATCATCACTAAGAGAAGAATTACTTCAGACGAGCATCATTCGCATGGGTCTAAGCTCCCGCTTGAATGGGTCTAGAACCAGCCCGAGGATCTCTAGGGTTACTATCCCTAAGACTGGCTGATCGCCCTCCTCCCCTAATATTACTGGCGTATGCCCCTCACCTTGTGGTAGAATGATATAGCATTCCGATACTTTTCGCCTTATTCTCGTCCCATCCGCGAGGATGAACTCATGTTCTCGAATGGGCTTGAGCCCTATCCTCCTCCAGACATCACGGGGGAGAACAGTGTACGTGGCCCCGCTGTCGACGAGGAAGGAGAGTTTCTCCTCCCCCGTTGACCCCCTCACAATACCTTCAATATACACTAGGCCCAAAGCCTCTCAAAGATCTTTCATAAGATCACGGTATTAAAGCGTTACTTGAGCGGGACGTACATGCTGGATCTCGTTGCTCCTACTCCGGCTTTTCCATGCTTCACCTGCTTGCATGTTAGCGCGAATTCCCCCAACCTGTGCCCTATCATCTCGGGCTTTATCTCAACTGGGACAAACTCTTTCCCATTGTAAACGTGTATTGTTAGGCCAACCATCTCGGGTAGGATCACCATGTCCCTTGCATGGGTCTTGATGGGCTTCTTCGGCTTCTCACCCCTCTTCAGCATCTCGTTCGCCTCCCTCACCTTCTCGAGAAGCCTTAGCTGGACGTGGTTTAGGCCACGCATAAGGCTCCTCCTCATCCTGCTTGGCAGTAGCTTTATGAACTGATCCATGCTCATCTGCCTAAGCTCATCCAGCGTGTAGCCCCTGTAAGTGAATTCTCTTGGCACGGATCATCCTCAGCGAGCCCAAGATTTAAGGATATACCGCGCCCCGGTGCTTTCCTACGGCCTAGCTTGGGGTTCCCTCACCCTAGTTCTTCTCGAGATTTGTGGGAGCATCTTCTCAACCGCCTTCATCACCAGCAGCGCTAATATGGTCGAGAAGAGTGTCTGGCCGAAGACATCCCTTGCATAGGATATTATGGCGACTGGGAGTCCCTTTATGAAGACGTTTACGATGAAGTATATTGTCGCCATGTAGATGCCGCTCGCGAGGAGTATCGCCGCTTGCAGGGGCGTGCTTCTACCCTTCCCGAGGCCTGCTATCACCCCCTCTCCTCCATGAGCTATTACCGTGATGAACCATCTCGGGTATCCTATTATTAGGTCCGCTATCAGTGGGCCTATCGCGCCGACGAGCCCTCCAACCCTAGACCCATAAAGAAGGGCTGCTACGAATATCGCCGTATCACCTATGTTGGTGTATCCGCCCGTAGGCGATGGGAAAAATGATCCGGTGAATGCCGTCAGCACGGCTGCCATCGCGGATAATGATGCTGCGGCCGCGAGCTCAATGCTGGTAAACCTCAGGATCGGCTCTGCGCGGCCGAACCTTAGGATGATAACCGCCTCGACTGCCAGCATAATGATTGCAGGGGCTAGGAGCATGTCGCTGAGCACGGAGGGTGGATACTCAAAGGCGCGTGGGAGGATCAGCAATATAATTGTCGAGATGAGTGCTAGGATGACTATGTATCCGCACCATTTAACACGTCTTCTGAGGAAGATGACGCTGGAAGAGATCGAGGCTAGGATTGAGGTCGCTGAGAAAGCTAAGTAGAGCGGCACCCTGATCTTCTCCACATCAGGCAAGGAGATCGCGGACAATATGTCGGAGACGCCGAGATGCTTCAGGATTATGAAGAGCTGAACCCCTATGCTCGCAGCGATGAGAGACGTGGATAAAGCCATTATGATTATTATCGTCCATAAGATCCTTATACCCGGCTCTAGAGCCGATCTCATATCCGGCTACCTCGAGGATGCTCTGCCGATATTTATCTAAAGAGCATATAAGGCTCATAACTAGGATATTCGAGCACGCCTCTGGTGTAGGGGGTATTCACGTGCTTAGGATTCTCACAAGCCTGCTTGCAAGAACTGCGGCCATGACCGGGTAAATACATAAGCTTGCGAATGCCATGGAGAGTGGTATCGCGTTAAGTAACAGGGCTATGATGATGGGGCCGAAGAGGTTTCCGATATCCCATGATGTCAGGTATATCGAGTTACCCAGTATCCTGAGGTTTGGCCTTACGACATGGGCCGTTATCGCCGCGGTTAATGGAAATGTGAGACCATGCGCCATCGCGACGAGGTAGAGCCCGATTATGAAGAGCGGCGTGTTGGGTGCTAAGCCGGCGATCAGCGCGCCTATGGCGCAGGAGGCCATAGAGATCTCGAGAAACCTGACAACATTGATCCTGCCCACGTATCTCGATAATATTGTCCGGGTTATGTATGTGATCAGGTAATAGCCCGTGAATATTGCTAGTATAAGGTGGTCCGGGATCCCAAGCTCTATGCTCGCCTTCAATGGCCCATATGCGAAAACCCCTCCAATAGTTATCGAGTAAAGGAGGTATAGGAGTGTTGGAAGGAGGAGCGGCTCCCTGAGAACATCCCTGATCAGGGACGGTGTTATCTTCGAGTAATATGATTCCTCCCAGAGTGGTGGCCTAGTCTTTGCAAATGCCGCCCCGAGGAAGACCGCGATCAAGCTAATCAACGCAGCGGAGGCCATAAGCATCCTCAGATCCATGAGGTAGCTAAGGGCCACGCCGATTGCCGGCCCGGTCCAGAGGCCGAGAGCAACATAGGCCGTGTAATTCGCAACCGACTTCCGAGCCTCCTCCGGCGCCATTATCAGGCTTGCGAGCGAGAGAGTTAAGGTGTAGTTCAGGGCGAATGTCACTCCCTGGAGCACCCTGAAGACCCCCAGCATCCATGATGTTGTGCTGATCGCATAGCCGAGCAGGGCCACGGTGTTCAGCGTTATCCCGAGGATAAGTATCCTCAGCGCATTCCTCCTCACCGCGAGCATTGACGCAGGTATCCTGCTGAGCGCGGAGGACACTGCCGCCAATGATACTAGTATCCCGACCTCGCTCTCCGACGCCCCCAGAGCCGAGTATATGTAGACGGGCAAGATTGGGCCGATAATCTCGTATGAGAGGGTAAGCGTGAACGTTGTGTAATTGAGGAGCCTTTGATGCCGTCTCATAGTAGGTCGGGACTGATGTCCTCAATATCCCCGATAATAAACCTTGAAATGGAGAATTAGCACTACTTCTTCTTCAGAAGGCCGAAAAGCATCATCACGAGTTTGTCCTCCCACCCCGGCCCATCTACCATCCCCGCGCCTAAGACGGGCCTGTAGTAGGTGATGACGTAGAGGCAAGAGAATATGGCTGATGCGGAAAGGGAGACCGTGGAGGTGGGTGGCCGGAGATGCCCGAGATGTGGGGCCATAATACATTATCTGGATTATTGGAGGAGGGTGATAAACTGTAGGGAATATCGACTGGATGGATCTTATTGTATGATGAAAATAAATTATGATAGATATTGAAGAATCCTACTTTCTATGCCCGGAATGCAATAAGATGCTATTCGACCATGAAGAGGACGCTGATAAGTTCCTTAGAGGCCAGCTCATGGAAGAGGACGATATATGCCCTGACTATTAGCCCCCGCATAACACCCCACTCTTTATTTTCACCTTCAGGGGGTCAAGAGGTCATCTCTTCTTCCTGCCGGTTCTCCTTGCTGCGATGTAGCCAACCTTCCTCCCAGGCGGCGCGTTTCTCGACACCGTCTCAGGTCTTCCAAGTTTCTTCCGAGTTCCGCCGAATGGATGGTATGCGGCGGCCATCGCGACACCACGGACCCTCGGATAAGATGCAACTCTATGTTTCGCCACCATCCAGTGATGCTTCTTACCAGCCTTTAGGAAGGGCTTATCCCGTATTCCTCCGCCTGCGACAACACCTATCATCGCGAGACACTTAGAGCTTAGCTCTATAACCTTCTTCGATGGCAACGAGACTATCGCCCTATCACCAAGCTGTGATGTAACGGTCGCGTATGTCCCGGGCGCTCGGACGAGCTTGCCGCCATCCCCCGGCTTATGCTCTATCATCGAGACCTCTGTTCCCTCAGGGATCCTAGCTAGCGGGAGGATATTGCCCGGAGCTATTGTCGCCTGCTCGCCCATCTCAATAACCTGGCCCACGTACATCCCCTCAACAGCCACAACCGGGAAAGTCTCGCCATTCTCCAAGGCGATTAAGGCTACTGGAGCGCCTCTGCCCGGGTCATGATCCAGCTCAACCACCCTGCCGAGCAGGAGCCTAGACTGCGAGATTATCTGAGATGGATAGCCGACAGCATACTTACGCCTAAGTGATGCCCTGAAAGTCGGCGAGCCCCTGCCAAGCCGCTGAGCCCTAATCCGCTTACCCATCCCGCATCCACCGAGATCTTATCCAGCCCACCAGCCAAGCCTCAATCTATTAAGTATTTTTCGCATCATGTAAGGTTAGTTACAACTGAAAGCCCTGCCTTTCAAGGCGGGGATGGGGTGAAAAGCTTATAAACTCTCACTCTCTCTATTCAATTACTCTCGGTGATAGGTATTAAGTATCTTGAGCCGCTAGCGGTGATAAATGGTCTACGCATAACCCCCGAGTTCCACTTGGGATAGGGGTAATGGCCGAAGACCCGGCCAGAGGCTGAACCCCCAATGAGGGAGGATGTAGCCCAAACCTCCCCACACCAAATGGGGAGGAGGTCGTAATTTTTGCCCGCTGGGTCAGAGAATTCCGAGCTCGACTGCGAGGTCTGCTGCCTTGTATTCCGGCTTTAGCTTGACGTATGCCTTTTTCTCGCCTCTCGGCGTTATCATAGTATTCACCCTCTCCACCTTTACACCATAGAGCTCCTCAACTGCCCTCTTTACATCGGCCTTAGTTGCTCTCAAGTCAACTATGAAGGTGAGCTTATTTTCCTTCTCGATCAGTGAGACCGCGTCCTGCGTTATCACGATTCTCTTGATTACTTCGGAGGCCCTCATGCTAGACCACCTAGGATCTTTTCATCCAGCTTTTCTAGGGCGGATCTTGTCCAGATCGTGAGCCTGCCTGGCTTGGCGCCAGGCGCGAGATGGAGGACGCTTAGATCCTTCAGCTTCACGACCTCGACGCCGGGGATGTTCTCCGCGGCCTCCTCAATCCCACGATCCTCGAGTATCACTATCAGCGGCCCAACCCTCCGTTTGTATCTCCGGCCCCTCCGCTTACCCTTCCCAGCCCTAACCTTCTTCTCGCTACATCTCTCAAGCTCCTTGCCAAGCCCTATCCTCTCCAAGAACTCTCGAACCTCCCTAGTCTTGGCGACGGATTGGAGCGCGTCATCAACAACTACTGGAAGTGGAAGGTCTTCTGGAATCCTATGCCCCTTGGCCTTAACCGCCTCCCTATCCGCCGTGAATGCTATCGCCACAGCAAGTGCTGCCCTCTTCTCCTTCTCATTAAGATCCTTGTGAATCTTCTTCTCCGGCACCGGTGGATGTCCCGGTCTACCACCTACAGCTAAGTTAACCATCCCACCCGCCATCGCCTTGCCGGTGCCATGGGCCCTTATCCGGGATATCCTAGCTACGCCATAGCCCGCTCCAAGCGACTCGACCGAGTACTTATGCCCCGAGCCCTTGAATGTGCCCTTGGGCTGTAGGACATGGGTCTGGAGATGTATGAAGGCTCTCCAGACTAGATCTTCCCTGAGCGGGGCCAGGAAAGTCTTGGGAAGCGTGATCTCGCCAATCCTATTCCCGGCTAGATCTAGGACGGGCACTTTCTTCTCGCCCGCCCTAGAAGCATTCATCAGCAGCTCAACTAGCAGGCTCATTCCAGGCTTCTAGCCCATAAAGCCCATATTTAAGGCTCTTCGGAGAAAAATGATCCCCGGAAAATATTCATCCTCTCCCTCTCATAAAAAGTGTTATATCTGCACCTTGATAATTTCTATGAGAGCCAGGCCCCTTGCTTAATGAGTTTGAGTATTCTCGGTGGATTAGGGCTGCCTGCCAAGCCCTCGAGTCGGCAAAGGCTGACCTTTCGCGCGGGGATTATAACTGGGCTTGTTTTAAGGCGGAGCAGGCTGCTGAGTGCGCTTTAAAGGGTCTTCTCAGGAGACTTGGAATGCTTTATGACGCGAATAGCCTAGTTAGCATGCTTGCTAGGTTGCCGAAGGATCTAGATCCCTCAAGTATAATGCAAGCGGCGAGCGAGCTGGATAAGCTCTTCCTGCCAACACGTTATCCAGATGCTTGGGTTGAGGGTGTGCCCTCCAACTATTATACTAGGCAGAATGCGAGGGTCGCGATAAGTTATGCTCTGGCGGTCATCAAGTGGGTTGAGGATTCTTGGAGCTCGCTTAAGGGGAAAGAGGGGCGTATAGCCAGAATCTAGGTGGGTATCCCCGCATATAATAACTGTGGCGGCTCTATTGATGGCGGAGGCCTTGCTGGTATCCGGAGAATTATTGGCCTCTTCGGCGTCCCCGGGACTGTTCCCTCGAGAAGTATGCATGTTGTTCTTACTATTCCGAAGTGCGGGAACCCGCCCTTCGGCGTAAGTTTTAAGCCATCCTCTTCAATCGCGAGTATTCTCTTGTTGTATTCTGTTCTCCTGTGGTAGCCGAGCTGGCCCGGCCTTGGTACTGTGTATGGGACGTATTCGGGTGTTCTGCCACCAATTGCTCCGACAACGCGCCTACCCTTCCTCTTCTTCCTCGGCAATATCTTAACCCCCCATCGCTTCACCACACCCTCGAATCCCTTGCCCCTCGTCACGGCGATGACGTCGATAAAGTCTCCGGGCTCGAAAACTTCGCTTATTTTGATCTCCTGCCCGAGCTTCGAGACCGCGTAGTCAATTGCCTTCCCTATTTCACCGCCAACCTTTATCTCAACTATATCCGGCTTCTTCTTTGAGAGGCCAGCTTGCTTCGGGAAAGCCATACCGATTATCCTGACCTCCGTAATGTTGCCCCGCAGAGACTCCAACTTCTTCAGGCCCTCATCCTCATTCGGTCTCCAGCTTGGGATCTTCCTTTGGATCAGGTCCGCGGGAACCTTGTTGCTCCATATCCTCAGGAGCTCCTTGAGGGACTTGTTCTCCTCAGTGTATGCTACTATGCCTGCCGCGAGCATTGGCGGAGTAACTATCACCGTTGCAACCTTTGCGACCTCTTGACCCTGCGTCGGGGAATTTGGCGTAGTATCTATGTAGTATGCTGTGAGGTGGCCCGCCTTGTATCCTAAGAACCCTAGGGGCTTCGGCTCGCCCTCATATGGAGGCCAATACTTCACTCTAGGGACGAGGCGGCTTGCCCTGCCTCTAGGCAGGTATGCGAGCGAGCCTGATCTCGGCTTCGAATCCTTGACCACCCGTTATCTCCCGCATAGCCCCAGAACTCGACGATATTTAAGGGATCCTCCGCTTAGAGTGTGGTCCCTGTTAATGAGATGGGAGTAGAGGTAGCTCCAAGGATTAGGCTTACGACCCCCTCCCTACCTAGGGTGGGGAGGTTTGGGCTACATCCCCTCTTTTTTGAGGTTTAGCCCTAGGCCGGGTCTCCGGCCATTATCCCACCCCTTTCTTTTTATTTTCTCCACCTTCGGGAGAGGCTCCAAGAAGAAATAAAGGCGGATCTGGTAAGGGTTTATCGTGGGGTGGCGTGTTTAAGTGGTTATGTTGAGCAGAAGAAGTTTGTCGAAGGCTTTCACGGGAATCCCCTTAAATACAAGGCTGGCGAATCTTAGTCTGCTATGGCTGCTCGGGAGCTTCCCGTGACCCGTGAAATAGTTGAGCTGATTAAGAGGCCAGATGTAGTTGGCTTGGCGACCCACCGGCATCTGCCGCATGAAAGGGCGATATACGTGAGGCATGGTAGATGCGGTTTTGCGATCGACGTGTTGGTTGAGGAGAATGGTGTCAGGAAGCTCTACTCCGTCCTCGTGGAAGCGGAGGCGAATACCGGCGATAAGAAGGAGTTTAAGTCATTCATGGAGCTTAGCGGCATAATACGCTACCAGCTCTCCGAGAAGGCTGGCGACAGGTTCAAGATAACGAGAAAGGAGCTCAGCTATAGGGATGGGGAGGAGCTCTTCCACCAAGTTGATCTCGTTAGAGCAGCGTTCTACGAGAAGTATCGGGAGCTCAAGGCCAAGGCTGGTGTTGGGCCAGCGAAGATCGAAGAGGAGATTTTCCATCAAGTTGGAATCAAGCCTGAAGAGATGCTTCTAGGAGTCTGACCTCCTGCTTGGGGTGGGGAGGTTTGGCCCGGGGCCGGGTCTCCGGCCATTACTCCTACCCCTCTCCGGGGCTCGGGGTTATCGACATCATCAAAATGTTGTGTGCGGCAATGAGAACAGCGTTGAATACTTCATCAATCATCGTACATTGAAATAACCCCCTTTTATTTTCCTCCACTTTCGGGGGATAGCCCAAGAAATAAGGGCAGGCTCTTCATCGCATCTGGCTGTGGGAGTATGAGGATTGTGGTAGACTGGTTCAGGGGTAACTATGACAACTACTTCGAGATCTATGAGGTTGAGGATGAGGAGTTTTTAGAGGATTTATTCTCAGGAGTATAGGTGATGATAGGGCTCGCGGTTGCTGGAAAGGCCGAGGACTCTAAAAGGATTGTTGAAAGGCTGGTGAGATCCCAAAAGTATAGGCTCACTAGGCCATTTAAGTTTATCGAGGTCGAGACGGGGGTCGGTTACGTCTCCATAGCCGCTAGAGAGGATGAAATTATTAAAAGGGGCGACGTGTTGGCGGCATGTATATATCATCCCCGAGCTGGTGTGAAAGCTCTCGAGCATATCTTGGAATCTGAGGATCTCGTGACCACTTTGATGAGGCTCGATCTCTTCTTCTCCGGAGCCATAATTGAACATGAGAGAATTGTCTTGTTCAGGGACCATGTTGGCCACATGCCCCTAGCATATGCTTGGGATGGCGGGTCATTCATGGTGGCCCTAAGCAAGTCAGCACTTGGATCGGCCGCGAGATCCTTAGAGCCAGGCCACATGCTAGTCCTAGATCACTCGGGCTCAAGGCTCGTCAGGTGGTATCATCCCACAAGATTTTTGATGAACAATCCGGAGGAAGAACTTGCCGAGAGGCTAATACATGTAGCCGAGAAGTATCTCTCGGATACCGTCTTCCTCGGGTTCTCCGGCGGGCTTGATAGCTCAATCCTCGCGCATATAGCGGCTCTAGCTGGCAGGAATGTTAGGGGGATCACCGTAGCCATGAAAGGTAGTCTTGATTATACTTGGGCTCAAGAGACAGCCGGGATTCTGGGAATCGAGTTAGAGATACTAGAACCATGCGATGAGGAGCTCATGAACGCTGTAAGGCTCCTGTCGAGCCAGCTCACGGGAAGGAGGCTAATGGATCTCTCGATAGCATCCATCATGCTTCTCGCCGCGAGGAGGGCTGGAGGCGTTCTTGTGGTCGGGCAGGGTGCTGACGAGCTCTTCGGCGGCTACTGGAGATATGAGAGGATACTACTTGAGCATGGCATCAAGAAGGCCGCCGAGGTGATGAGCAGGGATGTTGAAAGAATCGGCGAGAGGAATTTGGAGAGGGATGAGCTCGCAGCAGCCCTCGCAGGCTCGCAGCTTCTCGTGCCATATGTTGCTAGGCCCATCTATGAGGCTGCGCTCTCAATAGACCCGGAGCTTAAGCTGAGGATTCTGGACGGCAGGGTTGTCAGGAAATGGATACTGAGAAGGGCCGCCGAGATTTTAGGGGTCCCGGGAAGGGTTCTAGAGAGACCTAAGAAGGCTGCGCAATATAGCTCGGGGATTCAGAGGAGGTTGGGAAAGCTTCTAATGGAGAAAAAATTGTAGTTGAGGGGGTTTATGGTGGAGACTCCTTCTCCTTCTTCTTTTTCGAAGACTTTCCACCACAGCAGGGAGTCATGGTGATTATCTTGCGGCGCCTGGTGTTAAGCATTTTCCAGGCTGAGGTACATGGATAATACATGGATCATCTTCTAGGTGTCTCGATGAGCATGGATGATGACTTGGCAAGGATTTATGACGCCATCCTGAGGCTTAAGATGCTTAGGAGGACTGGCTGGCTTAAGAGGGGAGTGGTGGACGCAGAGAGCGTCGCCGCCCACAGCTATGCAGTCGCCCTACTCTCGATGATTCTAGCGGATACTAGGGGGCTTGACGTGGAGGAAGCCGTGAGGATGGCGTTGATCCATGACCTGCCGGAGGCCTTTATCGGGGATCTCACGCCAAGTGAGAAGGAGAAGATAAAGAATCTCCGGGAGAGGGAGATGGAAGCTATCATGGAGATAGCCAAAATTCTTCCGAGCAGGGCCTCAGAGAAGCTCATCGAGGCATGGAGAAGATATTCCGAGGGATCAAGCGAGGTTGCGAGGCTCGTTAGGGACGTGGATAAGCTCGAGATGGGACTTCAAGCCCTAGATTACATCAAGTCCGGATACCTTGGAGCATGGGAAATCTATGAGTCCGCGTTGAAGGAGATCAGGGACCCAGAGCTCCGGGAACTTTTAAGGAGGCTCGGCAGGGCTTAGCTTAATGACCTCCCCTACCCTGAGTAGGGAGGTTTTTTGGGGTGAGCCGCCACACCCATGACTCGCCGATCTATCATGTGAAGAGCCTCCCAAACGGATGGTATGGATGGTGCATAGACATCAGGTATCTTGTTGATGGCTGGATGGTGATGCCGAGGGCTTGGGGGAGAGGTTAAAGTATGGCATTACAAGGATAGCTTAATACGTCGAGCGCCACATGCTAGTGTTGGATGGCAGCTATCCGGGAGCTCTCTATGATGGCTAAGTACCCATTCCTCCCAGAAGCCCGGGAGGAGCTCGCGAAATACGGGATAACTCTCGAGAGCTTCAGCGACCCGGCTTACCGGAGGGTTGTTGAGAGGGCGAAGAGGAGGATACTCGACGCGATAGAATATGGGGATGATGTCAATCCATCAAGCATCTCTGATGATGATTTCGTGGAGCTCGCATCATTCCCACTCTCAGTCGCAATGATAGCCGCGATCGGTGATAAAAGGCTCGCGAGAAGGTTCGCGCTCGCCACATCCTCCCTTGTGATAAAACTTCTCGAATCCGAGAATCCCGAGTGGAGAGATGAGATGGTTCTCAGGATCGCGCGAGATTTCTTCGGCATGGATGTTAGGAGGGATAGCAGGATTGTCAGCGGCATAGCATATGACTATTCTTTGGGACTTAAGGATTACCTAGGGGGAGCACTTGCATTTAATAAGCCTGAATGGAAGCTCGTGAACCGCGTCGTCGAGCGCGGCAGAGTCTTGGTGACGGCCCATGAGCTTATCAGGCTTCTAAAGGATCGGGTTATGGAACATATCCTATCCCTCGTGGAGAAAGCTGGCAAAGTCGGCGCCCTCCCCAGCCCGGTCGAGGAGGCTATTAGGGAGATCAAGGAGAGGATGCCGGCCGCGATACAGCTCGAACTCACTACTGTTAAGAGCGGGCCTGAGACGTGGCCGCCATGTATGAGGACGATAGCGGATAGGCTCATGGCCGGCGAGAATATCAGCCACTTCGCGAACTTCGCCTTTGCCGCATTCCTCTCAAACATAGGCTTCGAGCCACATGAGATAATCAGGTTCTATGCAAATAGGCCGGACTTCAAGGAGAGGATCGCGAAGTATCAAGTCGAACATATCGCGGGCCTCAGGGGCAGCAGGACAAAGTACATGACACCGAGCTGCAGCACGATGAAGACCAACGGTTTATGCATAAAGGATGGCGCATTATGCGGCGGGATCAGGAACCCGCTAGCCTATTATAGGAGAGCAACCAAGAAAATAAGAAAGATTGATAAAAATAAGGCTGAGGTGGGAGGAGAACGCGGAGAGGCTGGCGGCGAAGTTATCGGAGATTCTGGCCCCAATGGGGATACTCCCAGTGATCAACAGATCTCAGGTAATCCTAGATGATGATCTCGCGAATAGATCGCCTAGCATCGATGAGATAATTGAGATCACGACAAGAGCATTATCAGAGCTCGGGATAGGATTCCGCGGAATCACGGCATCCGATAGAGAGGTTATAGTCAAGGATGAGGAGCCGGAGAGAAGAGGGGGCCGCGGGCCGGGCTTCTTTATCTGCCCCCACTGCGGCTTCATAACACCATACGAGGAGGAGTACTGGAATCACTTGAAGATTCACTATATCGGATTCTAGGGCCGCTTATAGCCCGCGACTAGCCTCCTCCAGTAATCCAAGTCCACAAGCCCGTAAACCTCCTTGATCACTTTCTCGTCTATCGCGTCGGCAGCCACCTCGCCAAGCTTATCAATGGCGATATTTGCGATGATCCTGAATGGTAGACCGGCCGTCTTTGCTGCATGAATGGCCACCGATGTGCATGATTTGACAAGATCCCAGCTCACTGCGCCGGTCTCCCCTCTAATTACCTCCACTAGGCTCCCGAGATCGGCGAAATAGTCCCTCAAGTCCCTCTCCATATCAGGGACGCTTACAAGAGTGTTTCTAGCCATGCTTAGGATCCTGTGAGCTGAGGCCTCTACACGCGCTATCCTCCAGCTTATCGAGACGATCCTCGAAGGGGAGATTGCGTCTTCAAGCTTCTTAACCCGCTCCTCAAGCTCTTGGATCTTCCCTGAGATCTCCTCTCTAAGCCTCCTAACCTCGTCGAGAAGCCTTTCCTCGGATGCCAAGCTCCTAGAATCCTTTAATTGCGAGGTCTATAATCTTTTTGATGGATTCCTCGAGAAAGCTTGGGAGGTTAAGGGGGGACACGTCTAGGAAGCCCCTGACTATTAGGGACTCAGCCTCCTCCCTTGAGAGGCCTCTTGACATTAGGTATATCAGCTGGTCCTCAGAGATCCTACCTATCGCTGCCTCATGCGTTAGCGACGCGTTCATCCTCCTCGAGATCAGCTCCGGTATCGTGTATATCTCCGCCTCATCGGAGAGCATTAGGCCCCTGCAACTTATGTGGCCGCGGCCATCATCCGCCTCGCACAATATCCTTCCGCGCATTGTGAGCTTGGCCCTGTCCAAGGCAACTGCGCTCGTGGTCAGCTCAGCCCTTCCATTTTTCCCTGCTATCGAGCAGTCGCCGCCCATATCCATCTTCGAGGAGCCGTCTAAGTAGATTATGTTGCTCATGGATATTGTCGCGCCCCTTCCCTCGAGCCTTGTAAACGGTTTTGATTGAAAGCTTCCAACATGGCCTAGAAGGACGTAGTTATAGGATGTCGCCGCGCTCTCTTCGAGAATTATACCGGTCCGTGGCCTTACGTGGAAGTTCGGCCCCCACCTATGGATCATCGTGTAATTCAGCTTCGCGCCCGGCTTAACAAATATCTCGGTTACCCCGATATGAAGCCCCTTCTGATCACCCCTCATCATCGTGCAGCCCGTGATTATGTACGCCTCTGAGCCCGGCTCAGCAACTATGAGATTGTGAACGCTCTGGATTATCCCGGGTGAGTAGGAGAAGAAACATGCCTGAATCGGCATGTGAAGCCTCCTACCCTCAAGTATCCTGAGAAAGAACCCGCTTGGCGGCCTCAGGGCATTATACGCGGTATATTTGTCAGCATAGGGGCTTACAAGATTCCAGAAAAGCTCACGAACCCATGGATACCTCTCAAGGGCCTCCTGTATCGGCATGAGCTCTATATCTCCTTGGAACTGCTTCTGGACAGCCCTATACGCGATCTCATGATCTATCTGGAGAAATGTTGTAAGAGATGATGCCCTTCTTAGATCCACGCCGACCTCGAGGCTCCTCCTTCTAACATCTTCATCCACCTCGACTCTCTCCCTAGACTCCTGCTCGAACTCCCCGAGATCCAAGTCCTCGCCGTATTCAGCTGGCTTGCTAAGAGCCTCTCTCAAACGCCTCTCATCAACCTGCATCTCTCACACCACCTGTATCCGTCTTTCATTATCCTGTTGAGTATTTGATCCGGGTCTCCTTCGCACGCTATCACGCCATCTATGAGGACGTGGGCCTTCACGGGCTTCAGGTGCCTGAGAATATAGCCATGGTGTGTTATTATTAGGGCGGATCTACCCCTTAAGCTCTCCGAGAGAAATCTCCCGATAAGCTCGAGATTCTCCACATCAACACCTGAGTCCGGCTCATCAAGTATTATCAGTTTTGGATTCGACGCAAGCGCCTGTGCAAGCTCGCATCTCTTAATCTCCCCACCCGAGAAGCCAACATTAACATATCGGTTCAAGTGTTCCTGCGATATATTGAGCCTATCAACTATCTCGAGGAACCTCTCGCCGACACCATTCTCAGACGCTATCCTCGCTAGGAGATCCTTCAGCTTTACCCCATGAAGTTTTGGCGGATTCTGGAATGCTATGCTTATGCCCATCCTAGCCCTCTCATCTATCGGTTTCTCAGTTATATCTTGGCCATCGAAGAATATCCTCCCGCTGACTATCCTGTAATCCGGGTGACCGATTATGGCCATGGCGAGCGTCGATTTTCCGGAACCATTCGGTCCGAAGATCACGTGAACCTCGCCATTTTCAACCTCGAGGCTCACGCCCTTGAGTATCAGCCTATCCCTCACAGCAACGTGAAGATTCTCTACCCTGAGCAAGCATACCACCTCTATGAGGTCTTGAAGAGGAGCCAGCCCCTCCCGATGTTTATCATCACGTATCTTCCTCTTAACTTTGAGCCCATGCAGTCAAAGACTATCTTCCTGTCCTCTTCATATTCCACAAGCTTGAACTCACCCCTATCCCATATCTTCACCACGCCAGCACCATACCCTTCCTCGATTACTCCTTCAAAGTCCGCATACCATAATTCATGGTCGGGTTGGGGTATCCCAAGCCTCTTGACACCGCGCGTTGTCGGGAGCTCCTTCCTAAATGCCCATGATTTTAGGACCCCACCAATCTCCAGCCTAAGGTCAAAGTGTAGCCCAGCCCTGCGGGCGTGATGTTCATGCACAACAAATCTGGGGCACAAGGACTGAGAAATAATGAAATGTGGATGATAAAGCTGTTAGGGATGTAAGAGATAGCTTAATACTTAGCGATCGAGCCTCAAACCCTTAGATGAGCTTAAGGGATTTTCTTGAAGTCTTGGATAATGAGGGGCTTCTCACCCATGTTAGGAGACCCGTCTCGGTGAGGTATGAGGTTGCTGCAATAATGAAGAAGCTTGATCCGAGGCCCGTATTATTTCATGATATACGTGAGGCCCCGGGCTTCAAACTCATCGGAAACCTATGCGCTGACAGGAAGATCCTTGCAAGGGCTTTAGGGGTCTCGGAGCGGGATCTACTCAAGAGGATTGTCGAGGCTATGGAGAATCCTAGGAGGGGCGAGATCGTGAGAGACCCACCATGCCAAGAGATCGTAATAGATGACCCAGATCTTAGGAAACTTCCATTCCTTGTTTTCGGGGAAAAAGACGGCGGCCCATACATGACTGCCGGGATAGTGATAGCCCGGGATCCGGAGCTGGGGCATAACGCGAGTTATCACAGGCTCATGCTCCTAAATGAGAGAAGGGTTGTGGCGAGGATCCTGCCAAGACACCTCGACGAGTTCATTAAGAGGGGTGTTAGGAGAATCGCGATAACCGTGGGCAATCATCCGGCATTCATGCTAGCAGCAGCTGTTACGTGGAAGCTAGGCGTCAGCGAGCTCGATATAGCCGCTGCACTCACCCCGATAAGGTATGCTAAAGCCGTGACGAGTGATATTCTCGTCCCAGCCGACTGCGAGCTCATCTTGGAAGGGAGGATAACGGATGAGAGGGCTGATGAAGGACCATTTATTGACATAACGGGGACATATGATATCGTAAGGAAGGAACGAGTTATCGAGATCGAGTGCATCACAATGCGGAGGAACCCAATATTCCAGCAGATACTCCCAGCCGGCAGTGAGCATAGAAACTTGATGGGAATGCCAAGGGAAGCGGCGATATATGCTGAAGCATCAAGGGTTTGTGAGGTCGTTGATGTGAGACTTACGCCGGGTGGCTGCAACTGGCTCCACTGCGCGATAAGCATCAAGAAGAGGAGCGATGATGATCCGAGGAGGGTTATCGAGGCTGCGCTGAGGGCCCATCAAAGTCTCAAGCATGTCATAGTTGTTGATGACGATATAGATCTCTCGAGCCCATATGACTTGGAGTGGGTAATAGCGACGAGAGCTCAGTTGGATAAGGATCTTGTGCTTAGGCCGAATGAACTTGGATCATCGCTTGACCCGTCAGCTGATCAGGTTACTAGAAGGACTTGTAAGGCCGGCTTGGATGCGACGATTCCTCTTAAGGCTGATAAGAGCAAGTTCATTAAGGCAAGAATACCGGGTGAGGATGAGATTAGAATAGAAGATTACGTGAAGTGAGCGGGATGTATTTGACGAGGCTTGAGGAGAGGATGCTTGCGGGCGAGTATGGCTATGCGGCCCAGAAGGCCATGGAGATACTAGTGGCGCTGGGGAAGATCTATGGCGCGGAGAGGATGATAGAGATAAGGAGCGCGCAGATCTCCGGCGTCTCTTATAGCAATCTCGGAGAGGAGGGGCTCGAGTTCCTCCTCAAGCTCGCGGAGGATGGATGTGTCAGGGTCCCCACAACGCTGAATCCCTGTGGGATGGACTTAGAGGAGTGGCGTGAGATGGGCATTCCTGAGGATTTCGCAGAGAAGCAACTGAGGGTTATCGAGGCCTATCGGAGACTCGGTGTCGAGCCAACGCTTACCTGCACGCCCTATCTAGCCGGCAACATGCCGGAGTTCGGGGATCATGTCGCGTGGAGCGAGAGCTCAGCCGTGATTTACATTAACTCAGTCATCGGCGCGAGAACTAATCGTGAAGGCGGGCCAAGCGCCCTAGCTGCCGCGATCACCGGCAGGACACCACTATATGGCCTCCATCTTGATGATGCTAGAAGACCCACAATAATCGTGAGAGCCCCAAGTATAGGCGGGGAACTCGATGCCTCAGCCCTCGGTTACCATGTCGGCAGGATCCTCGTGGGCGGCGTGCCCCTCTTCACCGGGCTCGGAGCTATCTCGCGTGATCAGCTCAAGGCCCTCGGAGCTGGCCTCGCATCATCCGGAGGAATAGCTCTATTCCACGTCGAGGGCGTAACGCCTGAGGCACAGAGGTATTCCAGAGAACACGTAGAGGATGTGATCGAGGTAACAGAGAATGATCTCCGGAATGAAATTGAAATGCTTGGCGAGGAATTTGATGAACCAGACCTGATATTCGTTGGCTGCCCGCATGCATCCATTGAAGAACTGACGGAGATATATTTGCTTCTCAGCGGCAGGAGTGTCTCGCGAAGATTTTGGATATTCGCCTCTAGGGCTGTAAGAGCTCAAGCAGAGAGAATAGGGCTGCTAGCGAAGCTCGAGGAGCTCGGTGTAAGAGTTTACTGCGATACATGTCCAGTGGTGGCGCCACTTAAGAGACTTGGATTTAAGAACGTGCTCACAAACTCCATGAAGGCGGCATACTACCTGAGGAACCTTCACGAGGTCAGGGTTCAACTTAAGCCTCTTCGAAGACTTGTGGAGGACGCTGTGAGATGAAGATAGTCTTAGAGGGCAGGGTGATATGGAAAGGGCATGTTGAGGGCGAGGCGCTCACGACACGGCAGCCGATAAGCTTCTATGGTGGGGTTGATCCAGGGACCGGGAAGATAATTGAGAAAGGGCATGAGCTCGAGGGAGTATCAATCAGCGACAAAATACTTGTCTTCCCATATGGTAAGGGCTCAACCGTCGGCTCATACATACTTCTCAGGCTAAAGAAGCATGGCCTAGCGCCGAGAGCAATAATAAACCAGAGATGTGAGCCCATAATAGCTGTTGGGGCGATAATAGCTGAGATACCATGTGTTGACCTGATAGATGTCAGTAGGATCTCAACCGGGGATATCGTGAGGATTCATGGATCAAGAGTTGAAGTCTGGAGAAGAATACCTGGTCTCTAAAGCTCGATAAATTCCCTCCAAGAACCTTCTAGCCGACCATCTTATATCCGACTTCGTAGAGCTCAATTTTGTACCACCTTGGATGAAGGTCCGTTATCTTGATTATGATGTTGCATCCGCAGACGCACCTGCACATTTCGCTAGCATTTCTCTCAATTATCTCGAGAAGTAAAGAATCTCCATAATGTTCCATGAACCCGAAGCCAACCACCAATATCGGCGCAGCAGGTATATCTTAAATGATGGATAAATACTTGTTGGGGGACTTGTTGCGAATTTAATCCTACTCATCGAACCATATCCCGTTGTGAGACCATCATAGCTTACGCTGAAGCAACAGCTCACATTACATGTCAAGGCGGGCTTCCCGGTTGGGGCCTTCAGGCAGGGTAAAAATGTCATGAAAACTCCCGCGGCCAAGGTGATCACGAGGACGAAGATGGCGATATAGGCAAGCCTCTCCGTTTCAGCGCCCCGCCAACTTTCTTGGATCATGTTAACCAAGATTTCATTCTAGTGGACGTTATGGCTAAATTTAGCCTCGCGCCGCGACATTTAGAGATCTTTTATCATATTCTTGGGGGTGCGTTCATGAGCCTGCCAATCCCGGTAGTTAAGAGAAAGCTTAGAGATGGTAGGATTATCGAGAGGGAGGGCAGAGGCTTCAGCTTGAATGAGCTCAAGGAAGCGGGCATAACAGTTGATCAGGCGAAGAGGCTTGGGATCTATATCGACAAGAGGCGGAGGAGTTGTAGGAGGGAGAATGTTGAGGCATTAAGGATGCTATTGAGGGCTGTGAGCGAGGCCATGGCGAGTTCCGGGGAGAGTCATGAACAGGTTTAGAGCTCCTCAGCCCTCGACTCCAGCACTTTGAAGAGGTCGGCTTTTGTCACGATGCCTGTTATTCTTCCATCCTTCTGGAGGAGGATAGCTGGATACTCTTGGAGGAGCTGCCTGACGATGTTCAATGACGCCTCCTCGGGTATCATCGGGAAAGCCTCATCCATGATCTCGCTCACAGGCATGTCCGTGGACCTCACCTTCTCGAGCTTCCTCATGATTGTTGATTCCGAGATGCTTCCAACGGGGCTACCGCTTCTTAGAACCGGTAGCTGAGATATCCCATGTATTCTCATCAGGCTTATCGCCTTGCTCAGTGGATCGGATGCCTCAACACAAATGACGTCCCTAGTGCAGATGTCTCTGGCCAAGAGCTTAGCACCCCTCTCAGCCCTAGCCATCTCGAGGGCCTGAAGAATGCGCCTAACAGCCTCGTAGGAGGGATTAATCCGGCCACGCTCAATCTTCGAGATCAGGGACTGGCTTAGCCCTGACATCCTAGCAAGCTCCCTCTGCGTGAGACCCAGCCTCTTCCTAAGCTTCGCGAGGGACTCGAGATCCCAGAGGCTCTCCAAGAGTGTTATGGCACCCATGATTCCTATAGGAATATCTGATTATAAACGTTTATGAGTAGCAGATTACGGGCAGAGGTGATGCGGAAGCCGTCCACCGAGGCGATTCACGGACATGGCTATCGGGATCGGGAGAGGGGGGTATTTAAGGTCCCCATCTACCAGACAGCCATCTACGAGTATCCCGACTCGGCCACAGGGGCGCCTAGGCTTAGTGATCGGGGCCTAGACCTCAAGTATAGCAGGGAGGAGAATCATACGGTTAGGGCTCTTGAGAGAATTTTGGCTAGGCTTGAGAAGGGTGTTGACTGTCTCGCCTTCGGAAGCGGAATGGCCGCGATAGCCACTGCATATCTCTCAAGGCTCAATGCGGGGTCGAAGCTCCTAGTCCCCCTAGAATGCTATGGGACCACCCAAGAGCTTGCTCAAAACCTCTCAAAGTTCGGTGTCACGTGCGTTCTCGCTAGGTCTGATACGAGCGAGTTCCTTGAGAAGCTTGAGGACGGCGTCTCGCTCGCCCTCGTCGAGACGATTACGAACCCGATGATTAGAGTTGTTGACGTTAGGGAGATTGCGAGGAGGTGTAGGGAGCTGGGAATATCCCTCATCGTCGACAACACATTCTCCACACCAATACTCTATAATCCGCTCGAGGATGGTGCTTGGATAACGATCCATAGCTTGACGAAGTATATCGCCGGACATAATGATGTAGTAGGTGGTGCGATAATAGTCGGGAACGAGGATGATGCGAAGAACCTCTGGAACTGGAGGAGGAAGCTCGGGTCTATAATGAGCCCATTCGACGCCTTTCTCACGATCCGGGGTGTAGCAACCCTTGAGGCGAGGTTTGAAAAGCAGTCGAGAAGCGCCATGGAGATAGCTGAGTTCCTAGAGGATCACCCGAAGGTTTTGGAGGTCTATTATCCTGGGCTCTCAAGCAGCCCATATAGGAGTGTTGCTGACAGGCTCTTCAAGCGTCGGCTTTATGGCGGCGTCCTGAGCTTCAAGGTTAGGGGAGGCCAGAGGGAGGCCATAGAGGTTCTCAGGGGCACGGAGATAATCAAATCAACGCCGAGCCTAGGCGGTGTCGAAAGTCTCCTAACATATCCAATATGGACTGCCGCCAAGAACATGAGTAAGGAGCAGTTGGATGCGCTCGGGATAGGCGAGAACCTCCTCAGGCTATCAGTCGGCCTCGAGGATGTAGAGGACCTAAAGGAGGATCTAGACAAAGCGCTCTCAAGAATCTGAGCTTTCGCGGAGCCATACCCTCATGAAGCCCCAAGTATAATCCCCGCCTCTCGCCGGGCTTGAGGTTAAAACTTGATTTAAGGCATATTTGGGCGGGGCGGGATGGAAGTCATCTTAAAGCATTATCTGAGGGAAGATGTTGCAAGGGAAATCTCGAAATTTTGCTCTGGTAGATGGGTTGCCTTGGAGTGTAAGTCGGGCAACGGTCGAGCCTTCTACAGGTATTGGCCTGATGATGGGCCGCTTACGATTAGGGAGCCGGCTGACATAAAGAGGCTGATTAACAGGTTTGGTAATAGGATGCTGAGGACGATCTATGGCTCCGCAAGTATCTATAGGAGGCTTGAGCGGAGGGAGGACGTCTCCGATGCGAGTAATATCATCATGAGTACGCCAAGCTGGGATGTTGATGGATCATTAGAGGAGGTTGAGCTGATCAAGGAAGCTGCGAGGATACTCGTCGAGGCTCTTAGAAGCGAGGGCGTCGAGAAGTCGATATATCTCATCTGGTCTGGCCGCGGGATACATGTCCACCTAAATGAGAGGGCGATAAGTGGTGAGATATGGGGGAGGGGGCCTCTGAGAATCTCATTCGCGATAGCCGAATATATTCTCGGGCGCGTGAAAGATGAGCTCGAGACCGTATGTGAGAGGTCGAGGTCACCTGATAGGAGACTCAAGGTCGAGAATCTCATGGATATTCAGAGGGTCTTCACGGCGCCTCTAAGCATTCACCGGGAGCTTGATCTCGTCGCCGTCGCGGTTAAGCCGGATGACCTTGATAAATTCGAGATAGAGTGGGTTAGGATTGATGGCTATAGGCACTGGAGTGGCTGGGATGAGTATGAGCCGGGTGAAGCTGATAATCTCGCGTTAAGGGCTCTCGCGGAGATCAGAGGAGACCTTAGGACGACAATAGGTGGGGAGGAGAAGGTGAGAGAGGAGGGGATCGAGGATATTCAGCAGACTGCTCGGGCTGGCCAGGTGGGTAGGTTTCAGGTTATGGGCCTCCTCCAAGCTGCGAGATACTACGTGTTGAAGGGCGATCTAGAGCTTGCTAAGTCATTTGGCCTCAATAGGGCGATATTCTACGCTTGGGCTAAGAAGCGCGGCGTGACTGTAAGGAGGGCTGGGAGGGGATTGAGGTCTGCCCAGCCAGCCGAGAGGGGGGAGATTGAGGAGAGGGTTGGTGATGAGGTCGCCTACCGATCTCCACATGGCTACTTCATGATAGGTGGACAGATTCAGAGGCCCGTGGACTTTGACCGAATGATAGCCTCGAGATTTGGACGGAGTTTCGAGAAATTCTGGAGCGCGGCCATAGAATATGTTAAGAGCTTCCCGGAGAGCGTCCTTAAAAGCCAGCGAGAATTCTATGAGAAGGTCTATCTGCCGGTAAGAGACCAGCCTGAGAAAATCTTGGACCGGAGGGGACGTGGCCAAGACGCGTCATAGCCTTGGACCATAAACGTGAAGCTCGCCTTTAATAGAGGGGCTAGGGTTGGCCCAACCTAGGAGGCTGGCGTGGATGCAACATGATAATCTTGCCGACAAGCTCATCGAGACCTTCAGGGTCAAGGTGGATCTCACGGAGGATATCGACGTTAAGGGACTTTCTCCGAGGAGTAGAGTTTATAGGGTTAAGGGATTCCCAAAGGACTGCGAGGTCTACATACTTGATTGTGAAGCTGGGAGGGAGATAGCGTGCCACCCGCATATCGTTGGTGAGGGGCTCGCCGAGCTAGCCCTCTCCTGCGCGAAGGATGCCGCTAAGGCGATAATCGAGCTGACGAGCATCAGCGAATATGACAAGGATGCTATCGTCTTTGAGCATGTCCTAAGGGCGGCGCCCGGCTACAGGCTTCATGAAGCGCTTAGAGAGGCTGGAATTGGATTCAGGGAGGTCTGGATAAGGCCGCGCTACGTGATTCCATCCTATCGGGCTCATCACGCCGCGGACGAGAAAAGGATAGAGATCGTTTACGAGGACTTCTCGGAGCTTCCTAGGAGGGAGCTATTGATTGTACTGAAGCCTGATACAGAAGCGAGCGGCAGGACTGGGAGGGCGTCGCTGGAGAGACTGGCAGAAGTCGCCGAGGAGAAGAACTCTGCGCTCGAGGAGCTCATAGTATATGGATTCATCTCAATTGACGGACTCAAGACCATATATGAGACCGCATCGAGCATTGGGTTCAGGAGAACATACTTCTTCGCGATCTGTAACCTAACAGCTCTCTGCCACAACCTCTATGACATGCCGCTATATGGCCCGGATGAGAGTTACTATTCGGAGAAGAGAGAATTGAGGCTGCTCGGCGGGATAACGGATTATAAGACATTCACACGGTTTCTCCCCGAGTATATCCCTGGGGCTGATCAGCCTGGAGACTGGTCGGCGAGGCAGACAACACTCTATACCGGATATAACTATGAGCCAGGCGACATAGAGAAGCATCTAACTAATAGCATTAACTTGATTGAGAGGCTCTGGAGCATCTCGAAGAACCAAGAATGGTTTGCCAGGATTCATGAAGAAGCTATAAGGAGAGAGCTTGAGAGCCTAAGAAGTGTGCTCGCCAGCTACTGGGGACAGAAAAAATAGATGTGAAGGCATGGCCTATCCCATTATCGGGGCTGCTGAGGCCTCCTTAAGCTCGGCGCCCGCACCACCTATCTTGAAGATCTTCCCCGAGGGGAGCTTTACTAGAACAGCTCCGCACTCGAGGCACTTGAAGTAATGATTGTAACCATCATAAGCCTTCTGAGCGCCGAGATAGATGAGGCGAGAGTGATTGCACATCCCAATACATAGTATGCTATTCCAAGCTATATGCCTTGTGAGCGCATATTCGTAAAAGTGACGAGCGTGAAAAAGGCTCTAAGGAGGAGAGTAGATCTTATATCTCCCGCGGGCGAGTTGCTTCACGATTTTGAGAGTTCTAGTGACTGGCGTTGCCGGATTCATAGGCTCTCGTCTTTCTCGAAGGCTACTTGATCTCGGAATGGAGGTTCATGGGCTGGATGACTTGAGCAGGGGGTTTGCTGAGAGGGTTAAAGTTCTCGAGGGTGCTGGCATGATTTTCCATAGGGCTGATGTCAGGAATTGGGCCATGGTGTACGGGATCCTGCATCGCGTCAAGCCCGACGCCATTATACATCTAGCCGCGCTAGTCAGTGTCGAGGAGAGTATCAGGATGCCGGGGCTATACATGGAGGTCAACGCCGAGGGCACTAGAAATCTCGTAAGGGCCGCGAATAAGGCCGGCGTGAAGAGGTTCATCTACGCGAGCAGCGCAGCGGTCTACGGCAACCCCATCAAGCTCCCTATATCCGAGGATCATCCGATGAACCCCCTTTCACCCTATGGCCTCTCGAAGTTGATGGGAGAATATTATGTCGCATCCGAGTTCTTGGGAGAGGAGGGGTCTGTGATACTCAGGATCTTTAACGTCTATGGGCCTGGCCAAAATCCCGAGTACGCTGGGGTCATAGCGAGGTTCATGGAGAGGCTGAGCAGGGGTGAGCCTCCGATAATATTCGGCGATGGAGGCCAGACTAGAGACTTCATTCACGTTGATGATGTAGTCGAGGCATTCGTAAAATCACTTGACGCTTCTCCTGATGAGAGGCTTGTGGCCAATATCGGATCTGGCAGGCCAGTCAAGATACTCGAGCTAGCCCGCATGATGATCAGGCTATATGGCCTAGATCTTGAGCCCGTCCATGCGCCGCCAAGACCGGGTGATATAAAGGATAGCTATGCTGACATAACTAGGGCTATGAAGGCTCTCGGCTGGAGCCCGAGGATAAGCCTCGAAGATGGATTGCGGAAACTCATTCAGGGATGCGACCTATAATTAGTGGCCTTGCTTACCATGCCCTAGGACATGAGGGTTGGAGTCGGCTCGATGAATGAAGTTAAGGTTGAGGCTGTGAGAATATGTTTTGAGAGGTTCTTCGGCGGCGCAGATATAGTTCCAGTCTCGGTTGAGGTTCCACCCCAGCCCATAGGCTTCGAGGAGACTCTAAGAGGCGCAGTTATTAGGGCGCTGGAGGCCTTAGAAAGTGCAGACGCGGATCTCGGGATCGGAATAGAGGCCGGACTCATTAAGATACCATATACAATCACGGGATATGTTGACCAGCATATATGTGCAATAGTCGATGCTGATGAGAAGGTTACGCTGGGCTTTAGCATGACGCTAGAATTTCCCGAGATCGTCGTGAGGAAGATATTGAGCGGACAGGCGAGGGAGGCTGAGGAAGTGATGGAGGAAATATCGAGGATAAGGGAGATTGGACGCAAGGGTGGGGCGGTTGGATACTTGACAAGAGACCACGTGAGAAGAATAGATCTATGCATGCAGGCCGTCACATCGGCGCTAATCCCGAGGCTGAGCCCCCAACTCTATGGCATCAACTGGCCTAAGGCCAGCGACCTCCTAGGCAGGAGGGCTTAACCACATTTCCCCCAAGATGTGTTAAAGGAGCTTGAAATAAAGTCATGAATATAAGCATTTGATCATTAGGTATAATTTCTGGTTATTGGCAGCGGCTGCTAAGGGTTGGAATGAATAGGATCATTGTCATGTCGATTAAGCCTAAGTTCGGCTATAGGATTCTTAGCGGTAGGAAGAAATTTGAGCTCAGGAAGTATTGTAATCAGGATAGGATTCGAACCAGTGACATGGTCTTTCTCTATTTCTCTTATCCCGTGAGGGCTATTCTCTGCATGTTTAGGGCTGGCAGAGTCTATGAGGGGACTAGGGATGAGCTTAGGAGCATCGCTGAAAAGTTCAGGGATAATGGCCTCGGTGATGAGGATTGGACATATCTTGATGCCAAGAGGCCGGGGATGATGATAGAGGTCAGGAGCCCTGTTCGCATCCGGAGGATAACTCTTGAGAGACTCAGGGAGGCTTTCGGCTTTGAGCCTCCGGTGAGCTATAAGATCCTCGATCCCGACGATCCTCTATACAAGTATCTCGCAAGGCACATACATTAATTCTTATCTATCGGTTTCTTCTAGCGCTTATTTAAATGAGCCTTAAGACTCATGTAAATGAGGTCTTCATCGACGAGTATGCGTATAGATGGCGGGGGTATCTTGTTATCGGGGATTTCACACTCCTTCCGGGCTTTATTGCTCAGTGGTTTAAGCCCGGCGACTCTGTCGAGCTTGAGCTGGTTAGCGAGCCCCATAGGCTTGATGGTGTGAATTTGCTGACCCCGCATGACTTCAGGCTCAGGAGGATTTGGGAGGATGAGGTTATCAATGTCTGGTCCCTCCATAGCAGGGTTTATGAGCATAGGGGTAGGAGGGTCCTCGCGAGAGAGGCTTATCTCGAGGAGGATTATGTGGCGATAGCTGAACTTGAGCAGTATCATTACGCTTCCAAGAAGAAGTTTGTAGCTATGTGGAAGTGCCCGACATGCGGCGAGCTTGCTAAGGCGAATACCCAGTCGAAGTGCCATAGATGCGGCGCTACCATGAAAAACCCAGGAGAATTAAGGGTAACATATTGCCATCTAGGTCCCTCGTCCCCCAGCTCTTGGACGCGAAGTCTTATGAGCTGATCCCTAACCTTCCCCTCCTTTCGGCCTCCTTCGCGAGCCCCCTCATACCCCCTTATTCATAGGCTTTAGGAACACCTCTTCGGCAATGACCTGACATCTCCAACCCTTTCAGAAAGCTCTACATATATTCTCATCATCTCGCATTGTTAACGATTACGGTGTAGCCCGGCTCAACCCCACATACAAGCCTATCTCTCTTCCCCCCATGTAGTATGCTGTATCCCGGTCGGGGTCGTCATCCACTTCCTCCAGCACTTTCAAAACTCCTCATCATTAACCTCATAGACCTTGAAGTATGCGCCGCTGTGGCCCTGGGCAACCCCCTCAAAAAGAGGAAATGTAGCCCAAATCTCCTCACTTAAACAGAGGATAGAGTTGTGGTAAGGTCTATGTAAAGAAGGGGATCAGCTCCTCCCATTATCCCTCTTCATAGCATACACGCTCGGAGAAGGACGTGTTCATCATCTCCATAAAGCTGGAGGAATCTCGACAGATAAGAGTTATGCCTGCTTGGGCTTATATTGCGAGCTTCTCCGCAAGCTTAAGTAACTCTAAGTTGAGCGGCTTTTGATTACTACACGCCTCTTCTAGGCTTATTGATGTTATTCTCCCGCCTTGTATACCTATGACCCTGTTCTTCTCCCCGTCGAGCAGGAGCTCCACTGCCTTCTCAGCGAACACTGATGCAAGGTACCTGCTTCTTGCGGTCGGGCTCCCACCTCTCTGAACATATCCGAGAATGCTTATCCTAACCTCCACTCCAACCTTCTTCTCTATCGCTTCAGCGAGTTCACGCGTCTTACCGACACCCTCAGCGATCACTATTATGCTTGACCTTTTGCCCTTAGCTGCATCCCTTCGAAGCCTCTCGAGAACGGCTTCCTCGTTATACGGGATCTCTGGGACGAGGATCACCTCCGCCCCAGCGGTTAACCCTACCTCAGCCGCGAGGAATCCCCTATTTCTCCCCATAACCTCGACGATAAACGTCCTTTCAAGGGATACCGCCGTGTCCCTTATCTTATTTATCTCGGTTAGCGCTGTGTTCACGGCCGTGTCAAAGCCTATGGTCTCATCGGTCCCATAGACATCGTTGTCAATCGATGCTGGGAGCGCTATTATCGCTACATCTGTTAGCCTGCTTAGCTCAAGCGCCCCTCTTATTGATCCGTCGCCACCTATCACGATCAGGCCATCGAGGTTGTCCTCAGCTAGGCTCCTCGCAGCCCTCTCGAGGCCTTCCCTGGTCTTGAACTCGGGACATCTGCTGGTCTTTAATATCGTGCCGCCTAGGTGGAGAATCCCACTAACCGCCCTGGGATCGAGCACGATATACTCATTCCGTATCACGCCAGCCCACCCTCTCTCGAACCCTATGACCTCCATATTGTTCCAGGCTGCGAGCCTCGCAACAGCCCTGATAGCAGCATTCATGCCCGGCGCATCGCCGCCGCTCGTAACGATGCCGATTCTCCTCAACTCAACCACACCCCGGCTATCGCCTTCTGCTTATACTGAGGCCGGAGGAGGATCAACGGTGGAAGGAAGAGCCAGAAAAAGAATCCCAATATCAATCCCATCCACAGCATAACCAAGGCGGTGTCACCGTTAATATCTCTTTCGCCGCCTCATGTAACCCTAGATATTAAAAGCCTTTCAAGACCCGCTCGTGTAAATTTACAGAAATTCTACAGGATCATCAAGGATCATTTAACAGCAGTCTTATAGATTCAATAATAGGTGCGGGTTCTTTGACAGGACATATCTCTCACCATCTATATACGCATAGTATGCTGTTGAGTTCTCGTCATCCCACCCCAGCCTTGATCCTAGCAATAATTCTGACCCTCCTCTCCTTCTCCTCTCAGCCCCGCGATCATCAGCCCCCGTTATCCTTGCGACAACATCCTCCACACTTCCCACCTTAACCCTCTCGTAATAATCGCCTCGGACTCTCTCAGCAAGGCCCTCACCACCTCCCAGCCCTATCTAACAGCCAGCCCCAAGTCCTTAAACCTCCTATAAACCCTCCTCAACGTGTACAGCTGATATCTCAATATGTCTGGGTATTCACGCTCCTGGTTGAGTAGCCTCGCTACCTCCCTCCCATACCTCTTCAACATTGAGACCGCCTCTTCAAAGACCCTATACCCCCTCATGGCCCTCACATGTCTAGGGGAGAGGGGTCTGCGTTTATTTCTTTGGGAGACCTCCGAAAATGGGAGATAAAAATGGGAGATAAAATGTGGGGTGTTATGACGTTTATGACACGTTCGTTTCGGCGGCCTCAACTCGAATAACATCGCGTCCCACACTTCACCTCATACATTCCCGAGGTACTCGATCAACTGATCCCAGCTCATTATTCTGATTATGTCGCATCTTGTTACGCGCCTATCGCCCTCGCATACGCCCCTGACCATGAAATTCTTGACATCCTCTCCCGTCCCTGAACGGTATATGAGTATTGCTCCGAAGTTCCTCTATCGCCATAATGTGTGAGTCGAATTCTATGTTGAGCCGGCTTCCCGGCATCTCGGCGTCATCATGATAGTCTTCCATTTTCAGGCAGGTCCCCAAGAAATAAGGGCAGGCATGTACTGGGATGATATTGTGGAGGCATGGCTGATTGCGTGGATGTCTTTAAGGAGGCCGGCCCCCTTCAGGAGTTTATCAGGGTCTTAGATTACGTCTGCGAGGAGCTTCATGGCCTACTCTACGAAGTCATTGGAGGTGAATGAATGTGAAGAGGACATGTATTGTGGAGTTGATCGTTGATGAGGAGACGGAGAAGAGGCTGAGACAGCTCTGTGATCTTTCGTCGAAGCTATGGAACGAGGTTAACTATGCTAGGCTGAAGACGTGGCTGGAGAAGAAACACATTGACTTTGATGGGACATACAAGGAGTTCTATGAAAAGTATAAGCCATTGATAGGCTCGGCCACGGCCCAGACGATCATAAGAAAGAACAATGATGCATGGATGGCATTCTTCAGGCTGTTGGAGCTGAAAAAAGAAGGGAGGTTGCCGCCGTTTATAACAAGGGTCAGTCCGCCGGGATATAAGAAGAAGAGGAAGTCTAGGGCGCTATGGACCATTATTAGAAAAGGCCAGTACGAGATGGATGGCGACAGGATCATCATAAAGTGGCTTGGCGCGGTTGGCTGGATAGAGATGAGGTTCAAGGGACCAGTATACTTGAAGGGCGAGCGAGGGGAACTCATGATACGCTACGACGATGATAGAAAGAGGTGGTATGCCCATATAGCCTTCGAGGTCTCCGAAAGAATAGTGAAGGGTGAGTGGATGAGGGTGCCGTTGCGACCGAGGGGCGATCTGACGGCGGGAATAGACGTTGGGATCAACAATTTAATGGCAATATATGTCGAGAATGGTTTGACGAAGCTCGTCAGCGGCAGGCCATTGAAAGCTATCTCACATTATTGGAGGGGGAGGATCGCCGAATATCAATCGATGCTGAACAAGTATGGCTTGGAGGCGTCTAAGAGGCTTCGACAAATGTATGCAAAGTGGCGGAGACAAGTAAGGCATTATATTGATGCCAAGGTGAGGGGGGCCGTGGAGTGGCTCCATAACGTCGGCGTCTCAAGGATCAAGGTCGGATATCCAAAGGGCATTGCGCAGGAGAACGGCAACTTCAACAACGTCCATATATGGACCTACGGATATCTGCTGAGGAGGATTAGAGAGGTCGCTGAAGAGTATGGCATAAGGGTGATCTACGTTGATGAGGCGGGCACCTCGACGAGATGCCCACTACATGGAGATGGATGCGGCATAAGAGTATATCGAGGATTGCTCAAGTGTAAGCAGCTGAACGAAATATTCAATGCCGACATCGCCGCAGCATACAACATACTGAAGACGCAGATAACTGAGGGTGTAAATAACCCCTGAGCCCGAAAAGGGGAGGGGGTAATGGCCGGAGACCCGGCCAGAGGCTGAACCCCCAGAGGGGGGATGTAGCCCAAACCTCCCCACCCTAAGTAGGGGAGGAGGTCGGATACAGCTTAAGGATGAATTATGTGAAGCCTCTCCCTTCATCAAACCCTCAACCCATTTCTCCTTTTCCAACTTCCAAAACTTTTAAGCCCTCGTGCTCACCTCTAGTTGAAATATATCGAAATAAAGATGGAGCCCCGGCCGGGATTTG
>Ga0209225_1000634_pt1 | contig 38734 bp, 34 predicted proteins | sample WasSprMetagenome_FD_184732 | JGI IMG/M metagenome (GOLD analysis project Ga0209225, IMG submission 184732) | Sulfidic aquatic microbial communities from Washburn Spring, Yellowstone National Park, USA - WS (SPAdes) (version 3) | ecosystem: Environmental > Aquatic > Thermal springs > Hot (42-90C)... | reverse complement strand
ACTTCCTCTTTCGGTATATGGCAACGCCGTCCCTTTCGCTATATCTAACAAATTCGAAGCCAACCTCTATTAGCTTTTTCTCCTCTTCAAGGTTTTTCGCAACTGCCACGTGCCACTCCTCGTTTTCAAAGCTTACAAGGTGAGTGTATATGTCCGTGTTTTCGATTTTCTTGTGTCCAAGCAGGTATTGAACATACTTTATGTCCTTCGTCCTGTAATACTCCATAGTTGCCTTCCAGTGGCGTATCGTATGAAGGTGTATTTGCCTCAACCTTGGATTCTGAAGTTTTGCCGCAATCTTGTTCCTCTGCTTTGTGAAGTTCTTGCGTATCGATGAAACGTTTGTGTTGAATATGTATTCGCCGTTTCTTGGCAAACTCTTGAGCATTGCTATAGTTTTTGGTGAAACTTTAACAACCCTTGCTAGGCTTCCCTTTGTTGGGTTGTTTATCCTTATAGTATTTGTCTTCTCGTCTATGTCCTCCCATTTCATTCTACAGGCCTCTGAACCTCTTGCCCCTGTATCTTTCAAAACCTGTAGGAAGGCAGCTGTTTTCCTTCCACATCCCGCAATAAGTGTGTCAATCTCAGCCTCAGTTGGTATGAACGGAACTTTTCTTTCAACCCTAACCTTGGGTGGTTCCCAAGCAAGTTTGAAGGCTCTGCAAAAGCTTTTGTACGCAATTATGAAAGACTTTTTGTACGATGGCGATAAATTGCTTGATGCAAGCACAGCTGAAACGCTTTCCGGATTAAGCAGGTTTGCGCCTCTCTTTATCAGTTCTTTAAGCTTGTAAATTCGCTGCACTAATGTCGTTTCTGCCAGACCACGCTTTTTCTCGTGCCATGCATACTCTATGAGCTTTCCCTTGATGTTGGCTTCTAAACCCTCTGTGGCCCCCGCAGCCCACTTTTCTTTTTGTGGTTCTGCGGCCAAGTTTTTCGTCTCCGCCAAGGAGACGCATGCTCTTTTCTCATCGCCCACTTGGCATTCTAAACTTTCAATAAGCAGGTTAAAAAACTCTTCCTTTGGTTGATTTTTCCTCTTTTTATTTGAAACACTAAACCTGTAACCACAATTTCTGCAAAAATAACGTTGAGTATATCCATTATGCGTATAGCGCAAACCATCTTTCCATAACCTTTTGCTTTTGCATAATGGACAAGATAGCATTGAAAATCCTTCCTACTTAGCCTCAAAATTTCCAAAAGGAAGGAGGCAAACTTTTCTAACAGCTATTTTGTTAGCTCTTCAGAGATTTTAAAACGTCCAGAAATTCCTTTACCTCAACAATTTTTATTCCTTCAAAATTTTTGGCCATATCTTCAACTTTCTTCTTCAAATTGCATGTCAAGCATACAACAATCTTATTATAATTGAGCCCTGAAAGCTTGCTCAAGTTGTTTTCTATGTTACTTTCGCCTGTTTCAACTTCTATAACAGCTTTTCCCTCAACAAGCAAATCAACTGTTCTGCCGTTCCCAACAGGAAATTCTTTCTGATATTTTAAGCCTTCTTTTGTCAGCAAGCCTTCTATTTGCTTGATTATGTGCTGGTGAAGAATTCCACCTTTTCTTTTAGTTTCTTTAAAGTTGTGTCCCAAGCTTTCAAGCAAAGCTTTTCCTTTTTCAGTTAATTTGAAAGCTTTGCCCCAATACTTTCCTTCAAGATCTTTTAGGGTTAATGATTCGATTAGGCCTTTCTCCATAAGTTTTCTCTGGGCTTTGTTTCCCTGATATTCGTTTATTCCAATTCTCTTGTAGCGCTCAACAATTTTTGAATTAGGATTCTGCAGTATGTCAAGAAGAAGTTTCATTTCATTATCCTCTAACTCCATTTCCGTTTTCTCAGCTTGACTTTCAACTTCTCGATTTTCAAAATGCATGTTTAAATCTTTTATCAATTCATAATCAACTTTAACTACAACAGGCCTTGAAGGATCAGAGTTAATCTGGATAAGACATTCGCCTATGCCAAGCGTTTTTATTATCTCCTCTTCTCTTTTTGTCAGGCCAAGAGTTTTTACGATTTCATAGACATAATTGCTCTTGTCGATTTGATGAATTATTCTTGTTCCAGCATTGCTCAAGATTTCATCATCAACGTCGAAAGGCGATTGTGTTCCAACTATTATTGCAAATCCTGCAGACCTTCCTTCCTTGATAAGCTTAACCGGTAAGCTATGCTTATCTTTGCATATTCTATGGCATTCATCCAAAACTATCATTACTCTAAGCTTGTTTATGCCTTTTAGTTGAGCATAAATGTATTGAAGAATTGTCCATGCTATAAACTCCTTTGCTTTTATGTCGTTAACTCCTGAAAGGTCTATGTTCACAAGGCTTGAAAGAAGGTCGCTAACCTTCACGTTAGAAGATGAGCTCCAAAAGTCATAGGAACCTCCTTCAGAAGTTCTTTCAAGATATTCAAGAAGGGAGTCAATTCTATTTTTTGCATCCTGCGATTTGGAATTTTCCCTCATTTCCTTAAGCTGTTCAACAACATCCTTAAGCTTTGGGGCTTTTTCATCAGGAGGATAAGGTCCGTTTCCAACAAACCCTTTTTCAGCGTAAGCCCTTTTAACACAGTAAGTAAAAACGTTTGTTTGTCTTGGTCCCCAATTATTTAGGGCTTTGAACATCTCAACAACTTGGTTTATTCTATCATTAACGTGACATCCTGCAAGCTCAAACGGGTTTATTTTTCCACCTTTTCCAAAATAAACAACCTTTCCACCCAAGTTTTCAATTAATGAGGAATACTCTCCCTTAAAATCTATAACAAGGATTCCCTCCAAACCAAGAAGGCACCAAGACATTGCTATCAAGGTTTTGATCGTGCACGATTTTCCGCTTCCTGTCACTCCTAGAACAACAATATGCGGGTTTTTCATTCCAGTTGAAGGGTTGGGATCCCAGAAAAATGGTATGTTTCTTACACGCATTCTTCCAAGGTAAACCCCGCTAGAAATTTTTTCTAAGGAAGGAATTTTCGGCTTTGAAATAGGAATCAAGCCAGCCAAGTCAAAAGAGAGTATTTTAGCCATTTTCTTCAACCCCGAAAATGCTTTGAAGGCAGGACCAAGCATCTTTTCCCCTTAAAATCTTGGTCTTTAAGTTAAGGCTTGATTCGAGCATAGCCTGAAGAGTTTTGGTATTTTTCCCCAATTCAACCAAAAGGCTTTGCTCTGAAGAACCAGATGCTAAAATTTCAACAGTTATTTCATCCTCAAAAGCCTGCTCGCCCATTATCAGCCTTTCAATAAGTCTATCGTAAATTCCAAGTTTTGTTTCTAACTCAGCATTCTTCCCTTGCACATCTATTTTAACCTGAATTTCCTCTCTCTTTCTCCTTAATTCCTTCAGGTAATTTTCTCTTTCAAATGGTTTGATGCTGTGAACAAGCTTGCACTCAAAGTTTATAGCAGACAATAATCTGGCAACGTTTTCCATAAGCCAGAGTTTTCTGTCCCTTTCCATATCCTCAATGCAATAGGGAATATCAACAACCTTCAAAAAACGAATCAACTTTACTGAGCCATTGTTTCTTTTCACAACAATATAATCATCTCTCGGGATTATTGAGTCGATTTTTAGCTCCGGAAATATTTTTTCTGGTTTTACTGGCCTATCTCTTAAGCTTCTCTCAAAAATTATTTCCTTCCACTTTAGCGCAACATAAAAAGTGAAACCTAGGAGAATGAAGATTATTGTTATGGGAACTGTTGTTTTCCACTGAACGTTTAGATTAAAGCCGAGTCTGAACAGAAGCGCTATGCTTGTCAGAAATCCAAGAAGCAGCATCAACAACTTCTTTTCCATTTTTCTTCACCAATTTTCCTGACAATGAAGCATGCGAGAAAGAGGATCAGGTAGAAAAGGCATAAAGCAAAAAGAAAAGTCAAAGCCTTTTCGTGCTCCGCGGCTGTAAAAAGAGAGTAGAAGGTTGTTAATAGCGTTATTAAAGAGATTACTGCAAGCTTGTAGAATTTCAAGATTCAATCCACCTAGAAATGTCTATTTCCCGGGAATAACCTCCGATTAATTCGCTAACCCTTCTGATTATCCTTGAAAGAATCCAGATGTAAACAATTGGAAAAATTATAAGCGCAATAACTAAGCCTCCAAGTATTTGCGCAATTGCTTTTGAAATTTCAAGATGCCAGTAAGCCGGGAGGAATGTTAGGATGTCTGGATTTTGAATTTTGGATAAAAAGTTTTCAAGAACAGGTTGAAAGCCTATAGTCCACTCGAGAAGCAAAGCAAAGTCTGGGAGAAGAGGAAGGCCTATTACTAAAACGCATGAGGAAGACATTAGGGTTGAGCCAACTTTTCTCGTTAGCCTAAAAGGCACGGAATAAAACACTATTCCTATGACATAAATTAGCACCCAGAATTTCAGGATTAGGTTGATTGCCAAGAATATTGCGCTCCAGAACATCATGCTCCCGGTTATAATATTGCCTGTGAACTCCAACAACCTGCCGACAGATTCTAAACTTGCCGAAGCACATATCATCATAATGGTAATAATCCCTCCCAAAAGACTGCCAAGCTGAACCATTATAACGGTGAAAGAAAAAGTTGGTACTTGCATAGGGCCAGTTAGGTTTACTGAAAGAATTTTTGCCAGTGAGCTGACAAGAATTTGTACAAGATTCACAGAGAAAACAAGGATGTTTATTGTAACGGCATCAGAATACAAATGGTATGCATGAACTTTCCAATGCCTTGGTAATGGGGAAACCCAAAGCACATAGCTCAAAGCTGCGTTCATTCCTGCAAGAGCCAGAGCTAAGGCTAAAAGCTCTGTTATCAAGAATTAGCCCCCTAAGCTCACGAACCACAGTATTATTGAAACTATTGTGTTGAACAATGCAAACCAGAATGTTGATTCTATTATCGAGACTCTGTGCTGGTAAGCCCATTCCTTGTATCTTCTCGGAGTGTATGGAACAATAATTATTAGCCAGCAGATGGTCCATGCAAACGCTGCTAAAACAAAGCCGAGTAAAGCCAGCTCAGCTGTTATCCTTGAGATTTCTCTTGTCAGGTTTGTGATGAAATCTCCTTCTTGTGCTGAAAGACTGCCTAAAACCATTTACTCACCTCCATCCCTTTATAAAGATTATAATTAGGACTATCACCGCAACTGCCAAAACTATGTTCAGAATTTCTGACAGGCCTAAGCCTGTGCCTTTCTCTTCTTTTTTGCCCTCCTGCTTGCTTTCTTCGGGTATGTTTTGATTTTTAGGAATTGTTTCTTCAACGCTTACCTTTAGCTCACTGCTTTCAGCTCCTTCATAGTCTTCATTGCCGATGAACCTTGCTTTGAACTTCCAAGTTCCTGAAGAGTTTGTAGGAATTGTTAGTGTAAAGAACCCTTCTAAATTTGTGGTTGTGTATGCAATTCTTTTTTCGTTTGTTGGAAGAGTTATTTCTATAAGAATTTCTGCTTCACCTATCGCTGGCTCTATTTTACCTTTTAACTCAATTTCTTCGTTTGCCCGAATTTTCTCGCTGCTCGCTGAAAGAACCAACCTAACTTTAGCTTTTTTAACAAAGAAGGTATCATAGGCTGTTTGCTGAATGCTGCTTTTTGTTGCTATAACAGAAAGCGAATGCATTCCTGCTTTAACGCTTTTAATAACTATGCAGTATTTTCCAAAGTCTTTTTTCTCTATTCCTATGGGCTGGGAATCGAAGTATGCGCTTATGGTATCTGGATCTAAAGCGTTGTTTTTCTCGTCCAATATTGTAATGTTGTAGCTTAAGGAATCGCCTGCTTTAAGTTCTGTTGAATTTTTTGTTAGGATGATCCTGAAAGATTTTTGGACATAAACGACAGTAAAGAAGGCTTTTTCACTTGTTGCAGGTTTATGGTCTGCATCTCCTTCCCAAGAAGCCTGAACGCTCCAAAGCCCAGCATAATCTGGTTGAAGCTTATCATTATAGCAGCCCAGCTCGTTTGTTAGGACTTTTCTTGTTATTACTGAGTTGTCCGGTTTTGTGTAGGTGATTTTTACCTCAACGAATGAATGAGCAGGGCTTATTGAGCCGCTTACTTCTACTGATTCACCAAGGGTTATGTATGACGAAGAGATTTTGCATGAGATTGAGCTTGGAGCTGGTTCGGGATTTTGTGGAGGAGACTGCTTTTCAGAATACTTTGCGATAATTACGTGAGCTGAATCCATAGTAATTGTTATTGGATTTCCCTTCAGCTCTGAGCCGTCTATTATCCAATTTTCAAAGTTGTAGTTTGGAACTGTTTGTGCTGTTATCTTTACGCTTGTTCCATAATCGTACCATTCCTGCAAAGGTGAAACTGAAGGTGATGGAAGACCTTCTGGATCTGTTTTCACAGTTAGCCTGAACTGCTGAACCCATTTCCATGTTAGAGAGGAAGGCTGAGTTATTGTAAAAGTTACTGAGCAAGAGGAGCCGCTTTGAGGTGCTGATCCGCTTCCTGCAAAACCGATGCACTTGAACCTTGAATTTTCTGTTTCCTCGGCAATGCTTTGGACTGATGCATAAACCTTCGAGTTTTCCTCAAACCAATGAATTCCAACAGGAGGGTCAGGTGAGCCATGCTCTGAGTTTATGGTTAATGTTACCTCTTTCTTCCAAAGCCAAGTGATTTCTGAATCTTGTTCTATTATGAAATCAAGAAAGTTTGAGTCCCCGCTGGATGGAACTGAGCCTTTGCCCTGCCATCCCACGCACTTATAGCGAATTCCATTCTTTTCGTCAGCATACTCATCAACAAAGGCTGAAATTTCCTCGCCAACATTATACCAGTGCTCTCCGTAAGATGGAGTTGGTGAACCATGAGCTGAAGGATATGCTTTTACCGTTAGCTTGCACTGCGTTACTGTAAGCGCTTGATATGACGTTTTGAAGTCCCATTCCCTAACAAAACCATTTCCCGGAATTAAGTCCGCATAAATTCCAAACATTACGTCGTAAGTTCCTTTTGAGGCACTTGAGGGAACTACAAAAGGCCTTGTTAGCCATGAGTAGCCCGGTGGCAAAGAAACAACTTTGTCGTTGGCCGGATCGCTCAGAGTATTTCCATAAGAATCTCTGATGCTTGCTCCAAGGCCTACGTTAACGGTATAGGGACTTGGGTTATGTATATAGTACTTGAAAGTTATTGTTTGGCCTGGGCTAGCAATTTTTGGCGTTACATCGTAATCTGCAAGAACTACATCATACCAAGTAAGAGTTATGTCGTCGATGTAAACACCTTCTGCGTAACCAGAAGAATCAGAAGAAAATACAAAGTCAAGCCTGAGCTTGCTTTTAAGACAATCCTCGGGAATTCTCGCATCATATTGAGACCAGTATTTGTAGGAGCCGGACTTTAAGAATATCACTTTTACAGAGGAGCCGTCAGTTCCAGTTGCTCCTAATTGTATCCAGTCATTGCCGCTTGTCTCAATCCATGCATAGAATCTTACCCATGCCATGTCCCATTTGCTTGCATCCCATGTTCCTCTACTCATGAATGCAATCATGTTGTTATCGTAGCAGTGCACATCCTTGTTTGGTGCCCCTCTTACTGAATGGTCTCCTACTTGCGCACACCATGCAGACTTGCTTCCGCTGTTAGCGCGATAGCTTGTAACACCCCAATAATCTGAACCTGACTCCGTATTTCCATCGAAAACACTCCAGCTTCCGGGAAAAGCACCTTCAAAATTTTCGCTGAATACTATGTTAGATGAACCTGCAGCCTTTGCATTTTTGCTTAGGCAAAGCGTTAGGACTGCAATATTTGCCAACAGCCAGAATATCATTATTTTGCTTGCAAGCTTTTTCCTTTTTACTTTTTTCTTAAATTCGAATTTCATTTTCTCACCTCCTTAAATTTGTGACTGTGAGAAACGGAATTAGGAAGAATTAGGTTCAAATCACAGGTTTTTTAAGAATTTATGCGATTTTTTTCGATTTTTGGCGCGCCTATAAACTCTATAATTTTTCTCATCAAACTCCTTTTTCCCATACATAAACAACTTTTACCTGTGGGCTTATTCTTTTTAAAATGTAAACTCTAAAAAGCTTCCATGGTCTTGGCAAAAGAAGAATCAGGTTTCCCAAAACAAGTATTATCCTATGCTTGGCAACTCTACAAATTTCATTCACAAACTTTTTCCATAATTCCCAATTCTTAGGACCAAACCATGGCGGATCACAAATAATCGTGTCAAAACTTTCATTCTTAAAAGGTAAATAATGCATGTCAGCTTTTACTTCAGATTTTAGAATTAAGTCTGCTCTTATATCTCCTAACTTGCTTTTCCCACAGCATAAATGAAGAGTAAAGCCTTCGCACAGTTGTTTGTAAAGCCATTCTTCCTTTTCACACCAAACCCATGCCTCTTTGAACAGAGTAACAGCTTGTTTTCTATTTTTCATTCCTAAAATCACCAAAAAAATAAAAAAATCAGTCAAAAATCCTAAGAAGGCTTGAGTAATCTATGCTTTCTTCGAAATTCCTTCTTTCTTCACTCTTTTCCTCTGTTTGAATTTCGCATGTAAAAGCCAGTTTTCCTTCTGAATTGTAAAAGTAGAACCTGTTTCCCTCAATAACAAGCTTCTCTATCTTTTTGCTGATTAAATCCTTTACGTCGCTAAGGTAAATGACAAACTTTCCTTTTTCTTTTGGCTCATAGATTTCAAACAATTCTTTGCTGATAAAGAAGTAATTCATTATTGAACTTTCTCTGTTTTTGATAACCAGCCCTTTATCTTTTATCGTTATGCTCGCTAGCCTGCTGTTGTTGAATACTGTGTTGGTTGCTGCTATTGCCTTCAAAACTTTCTTGAACTTCATTAACCCATAGCTATCCAAAACCAATGCCATAGTATCCCTCCTATTTATACTATACTATTTCTCCTATATTTAGTATAGAACGCAAGATATTTAAAGCTATAGGAAAAATAGTATAATTAGGATTTATATGGAAGCAGCAGGTTCAACAAGAGTAACAAGACAGTTTCAGGTAACTATTCCGAAAAAGGCCAGAGAGGCTTTGAAGATTGGAAAAGGCGATGTTTTGTTCGTTTATGTAGATGCTAATAAAAAAGAAGTTATTTTAAGAAAAACTTGAAACTATTAGTAACAAATAACCAGTCCTACAATCGGAAGAGCATCAATAACTGATGTGATCGTTTATCATCCACAGTTACTTAAAATTGAGAATAATAACTTTCAACAAACCTTAAGAAAAGACGCGAACTTGTGATTCGCAATTGTGAATATTCTTCTTTCATTTCTTTAATTCTTGGAATTAATTTTTCAATAACATAAGATGGAGAAAACATCAATATTTTGATCATACGTCCCTTTGCGAAAAACCTAAGTAAAATTTGTTCACGTTTTTTAAATATTCCTTTTTCTTCAAATTCCCCTATTTTGATTTTAATGCATTTATTGTCGTAACTTCCATATATACAGCCCACTCCTACTGGTGTGCTTCCACAATAAATTTGGAAGTTTTTATTCCCATCAGTTATATGGGCGTCGTAAACCTTTTTCAGCATAAATTCCACAAACTTGAACGTCGAAAAGAAAAAGTTTGATCCTCTGAGGTAAACTATTAATCCTTTTTCAAGCTTTTCAAAATCTACAACATAAAAACCGTTCTTAGGTGCAAAAGGACTTATAATTGGATTATCCGGTTTATCGAGGCCAATTGCCCTGCTTATTATTTCCTCAATTCTATTTTTACTCATATCTCCTGAAAGCATTAATTTTAATGCTTCGTTTTTTGCTACGACCTTAGCTTCAGAAGCTGTAGATTTTCCTCTTCCGACTCTAGATTTATAGATTTTCCTCTTCGCCCACTCTAACCTTTTTGAAAGAGAGCTTTCTCTTTCGAGTATATTTATATTCGGCAAAAGCATCACCTCTTATCTAATTCAACAGGCTGATGGCCTGCAGCAAGTTGCAAGCAGCTTTACATTATAGAATTATTATCTAGTCTTATTTTTAAATTGCCGAAAATAAACCATGAGTTTGAAATAAGCTTGATTTATGGCTTTTTGGAAAATTTAAACTCAAATTTTGCTTCTTTGACCTAACATCAATTTAAACCATCGAAGGTTTTAATTTAAAATATTTATCTTTCGATCGTCAAAAATATTTGAGGGTTATTTTGAGAAACCTTTACCATGTTGTTAAAGATAAAGCATTGCAAATAGCGCACCAAAAAGGATTTGTTAGAGTGAAGGATTTAACTTCAGATTTTTGCAAAGCAACCGTCGAAAAACACCTAGCTACAATGGTTGCAGAAAATTTGTTGAAGAAGGATGAAGATAAGAGAACGGGTAAACCAGTTTATTATATTCAACCTTCAGGTGTAATTTATATTCTAGTTAAAGAGACAAACGAAAGGTTAACAAAGTATTTAAATAGTCTTGAGGAAATAGGAAAAATAGATTTTTCTGAACTTTCTACTGAAAGTTTAATCAGTTTTATCGAAGGTTTCATTTATTCTTCCATTCTTTCGTTCCTACACAACTTAACCTTAATAAATAAAATGATGAAGGAGGATAGGGAAGTTGCTAAAGAGAGCTTTATTTCTGCTATTTCAGAAACTATGCCTAATTTAGAAAAAGAAAAAATTATAGAGATTTTTGAGAATCTAAGCGCGATTTCTGAGAATTGGAGAAAGATTCCTGCAAAAATTAAAGGGAAATTGTATAGGGAGTACCCCCTTCTTTATCAGTTTGCTTTGCAGCTTAAAAACTTAAGAGATAAAAACCTGAGTGATCTTGAAAATATATTCTTAAACACACATTTATCATACATTAACAAAGTGTTTGCGAATGAGAGATTCCGCAAAATATTGGATGAAGCTATTAGAAGACCTGATTTTACTGAGAAAATAAGCCCTGTGATTGTACCATTTATAAGAAGAATTGAAGGATGCTTGGCTCAGACTCAGAAAATAAGATACGTGCCCTTTGAAACCTTGAAAGAAGTTCTTGAAGAGATTGAGAAAATAAGGAAAAGTTTAGCTAAACTACAAAGGGCGGAACCCTCGTGAAAAACGATTTTTCCATAACACTCAAGTGCCGCAGGATTTCGCTCAATTCTTTTATTTTTATCGGGTCATTTCCATTATTGTTAGTTATATGATTTGAGTTTATTAAGAACTTCACGTTGCAACCCTTATATGCAATCATATCGTTCCATGTATCACCTAACCCAACTGAAAAATCATAAAATTTTAAGAAAAAGTTTACTAAACTTCTTTTTTGTTGAGTAGTCATTATCCTCTTACATTTATCAGTGTAGATTCCGTTCTTTGAATAAACCTCAAGCCCGATGAAGTTTTCAACGCATAATGTTTTTGATAGGGCTTTAACTATTGGAAGGGGCGAAGCTGACAAAATCCAAATTTTGTAGTCCCAACTCTTGAGCTTATTAATGGTTTCTAAGCAACCATCTCTTAACTTTATTTTTGGCGCCAGCTCTTCGGCAATTTCTTCAACGGTCTCCACCTTTGCCCCATAAATACCTTTTGCAAAAAGTACAGAAAGATGTTTGATGTAAAAGTTATATCCTAAGATGCTATTTCTATAAGGCCTTGATTCCTCATCAAATTTGACCATTTGGCACCAAACTTTCTCCTTAAGAACACCTCTTTCTTTAAGCAAAAAAGAAAATTCCATTCCGCTGCTTGTTTCTGTCAACGAACCATCTAAATCTGAAATGAAGAGCTTCCAATAATTTCTTGGGTTCAACAGGCATTCCTGAAAAGATTTGGAAGCAAGTTACCATTTAAGGGTTAGGAAAAGAAATTAACCTGCAATCCGTTTATTTTGCAATTCTCTTAACATTTTATAAATTTCAATTTCCAAACGCTTAGCATCGTTTTCAAGATTTTTCGCTTCAACAATTTCCTTACATAGCTTATAAAGCAATCTTCCTATAACCTCAACATCCCTCTGCTTAAGCTTCTTTTTCTTGAGCAAGTTTGCAAGTCTTTTAGCTTCATCCTTTGATAAATCTTCCACAACTATTAATTGAATTTCAAAATTAAATATGTGAAAATCTTAAGAAACAAAGTAAAACGAAACTAAAGTGATAAAAATAGCAAACTTTAATAATATTTTTAAAATCTTTTCTTTATTTCCTTTTCACATCTTTCTTCGCTTCACTCAAAGGTTTGGGTTTCCAGTACAAATCCCTTTCAACTTTTAGCCCTAATGGGCCTCTTATCTTCTCAAGCTCTGATAGGCTAAAATAACCGAGCTCACAGTAATCACCTTCAACATATCCAAAGAAAGTGTCTTTTCCGTCAAATTCTAAAACGTACCAAGTCCAATAAGAGTCTGGCATAAAGTATTTTGCATAAACTATAGGATCCTTGACGTTCTCTTGAGAGTATAAAGGAGGGATTTTCTTTCTTAGCTCTTTTGTCATTAGTTTCATGAGAGAAAATAGCAGTGCAAGGAAGTTAAAGCTGACCAGCATACAACTTGCCGTTACTGCTTATTTGTTCAGACCGATAGCTTTAAATACTTATTCGTTTTATTTTAGTTTGAATAGTTTGAATAATTTGAAAGGTTAAAAGGGTTTGAAAGATATGGCGGAAATCCTAACGAGATTCGAGAAGGCCTTTGAAAAAGGGCTTAAAGGTGAAGTCGAGAGCTTCAAAGTATGGCTTGAAAAGCAGGGGGTGGCCCTAGCAAAACTTAGGTACGAAACAATAAGCGATGAGCTAATCGCCAGACATTTTTTCATAAACAGAATGGAAGAACTGGAAACCGTGGCAGAGTTCTTGGGCTTTTATGTTAGAGAGAGGAATGAAGTTTTCCATATTCCTGTAATAGGTGCCACAGGAATCGGAAAGACCGCGCTTCTTCATGCAATAGAGTTTGCGCTGTCAAAGCTTGACACTCCTCTAAAATTCAAGTACTACGACGCCTCGAGTTTCAGCGAACAAGACGAAGAAGAAGAGGCCCAGCTTTTCTTCAGGTACCTTGAAGAGGTCAGGTCCGAAAATTATGATGTACTGTTAGTAGACGCCTGCGAAAAAGACAGAAGCATAGACTACTCGATAAGGGAATTCTTCAGGGCGGCTAAGCGATTTGTGCTAATTACGTCTTGGGAACCACAATTCTGGTATGTTCTGAGGGACAGGATAGAGGAGGTTATTCCAGCGGCAAAGCAGCTCTTCCTTAAACCATTTAGCAGAGAGGAGACCAAACAACTCCTTGAAAAAGTTCTTTGGGTTGTAAGCGAAGGCAAGACAGAGCTGCCCGAAGAGGTTCTCATGAAAATTTCTGAGCTCAGCGAGGGCATCCCGAGGGTAGCTATACTTTTATTCCTGAGATCCTTTTACGAGGCATTTATTTCCGAAAAAAATGGTGTTGACACAGAAAGTGTATTGAAGGCTGCCGGTTCATTAGGGATTCTTGGCCTTAACGAAAGGTTAGAAAAGTTAACCGATGTACACGAGACCATCTTAAGACTGATACTGCAAAGTACAGATCCCAGAGGAATTAGACCAACAGAGCTTGTAGAAAAATTGAACAAAGATAAGGCCACAGTATCCTATCATCTCAACTATTTGCTTTCAGAGAATCTTCTTAGCGTGAGAAGACTCGGACGGTATGCATTCTATCAGGTCAGGGAGGAGCTGAAACCTTTCATCCAGCTTAAAATCATACAGGAGGCTGATTTTCTTGCCTAGTTATCTGATAGTTCCTCTGCCTAAGTCAGCAATAGATAAGGAAAGAATAAAGGAAGTTGTGCGCAAATTCTCCGCAATAGAATGCCATGCGCAGCTGAAGTTTGGAACTATTCCGGAAAGTTTAACAGAAATCGAAGGTGTCCTGTTATTTTATTACGTAATAGAGTACGAGGCAGAGTACGAGACCATAAAAGGCATGAAGAAAATCGAACCACCGCCTGTTGAGAAAATACCAGTGGCGATCTTGGATAACAATGTTTTAATAATCGGGCACTCAAAAAAGGAATTTGAGGACAAGGTTCTAAGCTTCGTCTCAGAACATATTGCTCCCGGTTATGTACTCCAAAACGTGGAATTTGAGGAGGAAGTCCTAAGAGCAGTTGTGGAGAAATATCCCGATGTCCTGCAGCTCGACTTAACACCGATGGACGGAAGGATAGACAAGATCTCATGCATTGGAAGGGGCTTAACCGACTCTGACTTTTGGAGGGATTACGGCGACCAGCCTTTAATTTACGTTAAAGCTAGACTTGTGGATTTGCCGGAAGAAGCGAACGTGGGCTTCCGTAAGAAGGGCATAATCACAATATACAATCGGAACTTTTCAATTCAGCAGCAAATCAGGGTGCTCAAGGAAGTTGTCCGCATGATTTTGCCATACATGAAAACGACATTTCAGACTAGATTGAGGTGATGGTATGTACAGGCAGGCAAGCATTCAAGCTAAAAGCCCGTTAAACTATTACGAAAATGAATTTTACCTTAACTTATGGTCTGCCGATGCAAAGATCCCGGAGAAAGTAAAGGGCTTCGTGTTTTCCCTCCAGAGCATGCCTCAGACCGAAGCCGAAAGATGGAAATTGATTAACAAAGTTCTGGGACGCCTCGCAGCTAGAGGATTTGATGTGGCTGTTGCGCCACCTGAACTCAGGAAAAAATATGGTGGCGAGATTCTGATTCTTTCAGCAAATTCGGTAAACGTGAACAAAGCAATTTCTTTTATCAGCAAATTGTCTAAGGCTGAGTTTTGCGGAGAAATTGATATTACCTATGCCGATCATCCTGCAGTGTTCGAACACGCGTGGCAAAATACTTTCAGGGAATACATGAAAAAAACCGGATTCCTGTGCACCGCAAGTACTTATGTGCCGATGAGCGAGTTCAGGTCAAAAAATGCAAGCAAGCCTTCCTTTCGCATATCCGCTTCTGTTATAGACGGAAAGCCATCATTATGGATTGATCCCGGACAAAGAATTATGATACCGCTTACCTATGAAGAGGCCAGAGCAGCCACGGATGACGACTCCATTCCCGTGAGAGCGCTTATGGACTGGAAAAAGGCATTCGTTGTTGGAGCTTATGAGGAGAGAGTAAGCGAGTATACAAACTATCAGCTAATTGAACACTGGACGGAAAGGGGTGTTCCGGTTGAAGGCCAGCACAGGATATTCAAAGTAAAGTTCGGTGGAGATAGCAAATCTTACCCATACCCGGAAATCTGCGTATACAGAGAATATGAAAGAGGCCGTAGGGAATATTCAGGGAGGAAGTATAAACCGGGCGAGAGGATTCGGCTTGTTCAGGAGTTATTAGAAAAAAGAATTAATAGGGTGAAATTCCTTGGCAAAAGTGTTTCTTTTAACCTAACACCGGTTACCTCAAGCTCGCTCCTCTTTAAAAATGAAAAGTTTCCATCACCAAAAGATTTTGTTGTGACGTTGAGGAAAAACGGCAAAGCATATTCAACAAACCTGTTAAAGGTAAAGGAAGAGCTGGAGGGCGGAGCAGAGCCATACACGGGCAAAATTACAGGAAAATACGCTGTAATTGCTCCGTTGGGCATTAAAGGTATTGTGGAACAGGCGTTTGATATCATAGAAAGAACTTATTACAGGCTGAACTTCGGCAAACTGGAACAAGTATTGCCTATAAGGTACGTCAAAAGCGATAAAACATCCGAATACAAAGAGGCCTTCAATTTAACAATTTCAGAAATAAAAGATGTTGTGCATAATGAAACAGAAAACGTAATAGTGTTTGTAATTCTTCCCGATGTGCAGTATTCCGGCACCATATATTATGAAGCAAAAGACACTTTCTTCAATCCTCCATCATTTTTTGACAAGGTCAAGCCAATCCAAACGCAGTGTATGGACGTCCAGACAATAAAAGACATTGTTGGTGGCAAGTTAAACATTTGCGAAACCCTAGTTCCTCAGGTATACCTCAAGCTTTATGGGAGATATGCTGCAGTCTGGCTCTGTACAAAACCGGCGGATTCGCATGTTTACACCGGTGATTCTGGGATTACCGCATATGCCTGCTTTGATGTTTCTAGGCGTAAGAAGTACAAATCACAAGTTAGCGTTTTTACAGCGGTAACCGATCCCTATGGCAGATTTATATCTTTTGAGGTTATTCAATCCGGCGGAGAGGGATTAACAAAAGCATCGTTCCATAAACTCATTGAAAGAATAGCCCGTGTTTGCAAGGCATACTCTAACGAATTTCCAAGGAGAGAACCATCTCTGAAATTCAACTTGAAGCGTATTGTGCTTTACCGCGATGGCCATGCCAATCATGCCCTGAAGAAACTTATGGCCGATGTGTTTGAGAATGGAGTGCCTGAGGAGGGGCTGGAGCCCATTCCGAAATTTTTTGAGGGAAGACAGGACCTGCCCAGCAACGTGGCAATCGATATAGTTGGCGTGAACAAGAGTCCAAACAGAAGAATTTTCATAAAAGATAAAAATGAATGGTGCAATGCTAAGCGTGGGATTTGCATTGTTGAAAACAACAACAGGTGTCTTCTGGTCGGTTCCTCACCGCATAAGTATGCCGAAGGGGCAGAGACCACAACAGTCCAGCCTCTTGAAATAGAGAAAGTGCATCATTTTAGGATCAACTCGCAGCTTGAAGAACCGCCAGTAGAAGCCCTAGCAAGAGAATACTTCCACCTTTCCTATCTCAACTGGCTCTCCTTTAGCCAGAGGTCAAAGTATGCCCTGCCGCAGAAAATTACGCAGAAAATAGGTGAATACATCTCTGCGCAGGTCAGGGTCCCTTCCGACGTGATAGTGTGGTGATGAAAATGAGTGTTGAAGTTGCGAAAAAGGTTATAGAAAACTTGGATGAAAAAATCGAGGAGGAAAACTTGGGCATTCCGTTTTTTGGCGATCCTAGGTATATAGTATATCCCCTTACCAAGGAAGGGTTCACTCCCATATCAGACAAGGAAAATAACAGAAGGATAGCGTTTATCGACGGTGGAAATCAAGAAATACTGGGAGCACCGAACTTCTCAATTCAGATAAACCGCGTGTACTATAACATCTTTAAAGGTCGGGATAGAATTTTAGACTGTTCTTTACCCAGTAAAATAGAATTTTTCTCGGTCACCCATTCCAGCTTCCGCAACAACGATATATTTTACGACACTCTGCTGTTTCCCATAAAAGAAGAATTTGGTAAATTGCTGCCGGATGAACGGGACCTTTCCTTTTCCTCAGCGGACAGAACAGTAACCGTTGGTACGATGCGTGCGGATATCTCAAGGGTGGCATCCATCGCAAGAAGGTTTGCGGAATGGGCTTATGCCTATCATGTAGTCAAAAACGAGTTAAACAGAGGAGACTTTATAGTTCTCGACGGCTCCCTACAGACAGCGTTCAAAAATGAATCTAACTATTCAAGCATTCTCTACGAAGCTGCAGGCCAGAAAGGAGTTATAGTTACAGGCCTCTCAAAAACCAGCCATCTTTTCACAACAACAGGCCTTTCGCTCTTGGGCGCCGTAAGAAAACTCGCCGATGTTCATGGCATCCAAGGAAAATGGTACTACAAGGTCGCGGAGGCAACAAGTTCAGATCATAATGCCGTCATATTTGTAACAAAACTGAACGAGAGAGCTGAGTATGTGTTCAGGTACGAGATATATCGAAAGCAATTCTTGGAGATGAATGAGAACGATGTCAATGAAGTATTTGCTCAGCTGGCAAAGAACTCGCAGGACATGTGCTTTCCGGGCTACCCTTACGGTCTAATCGATGCTGACCGATTCGCAAGAGTTCGTGAGGGCGAGGTTCAGAATTTCCAAGTTTTACTCCTGTCTGAAATCTCAAAACGGGGAAAATGGAAGAAATTTGCTCAACATATTCGCGCATCCGATGCGCATGAAATCTTGAACATTCTGGGGGGATAAAAATGGAAGAAATGGAAATTGTTGGACAGATAGTTGGAGGTAAGACCGCAAAAATCCTGATAAGGGAAAAAAGCGGGAAAAAAATCGAGCTGGGCGATTTGCTGGTTGTTGAGGAAAACGGTGCATTAATCATTCTGCAGGTCTATGACCTTGCCTATGGAAGTCAAATTCCTCAGTCAATGCGTGAGCTTATAGCGGGCCTCAAGCTCGAGGGTTATGGAACAGAGCTCACCTTTCTCGAACCTCAATTGAGGAACTATGTAATAGCCGAGGTCAAGGCAATTGCAAGAGTCGAAGGAAATGATGTGAGAATACCGAAAAGCCTGCCGAGCTTTTTCTCTCCACTGAGACATGTTACAGAGAAGGATTTGTCCTTCCTTACCAAACCTCCAAACCCGGTTTACATCGGAAAGGTGAGAAGCGGTTCGAAAGTACTGAACGTGGATGTGTTCCTGAATGGTGTTGATGTTTTTACACATCATATAGTGATTCCGGCCACTACGGGGAGAGGGAAAAGTAACCTTGTCAAAGTAATGCTGTGGAGCATACTTGACCAGCCCGATTTTGGAGTGCTTGTGCTTGATCCCCATGACGAATACTACGGAAGACATGGCAAGGGATTAAAAGATCACCCAAAGGCAAAAGAGAACCTGCTATATTACTCCTCCACTCCCCTTGCCGGAACAAACACGCTTATAGTCAATTTAAGATCAATAATGCCATGGCATTTCCAAGGCATAGTTTCCTTTACTGATGCGCAGTGGGATGCCATCAGAAGGTATCATAACACTTTCCATGAGCAATGGATTGAAAACATAGTTAGAGGAACCGAGATAAACGGTGTTGCGCCAAGAACCCTTGAGGTATTACAGAGGAAATTGGATAATGTGCTAGGAGTTTATCTTGACGATGCTGGTAACATACAGTGCAGAAACAGAGTCTTCAGCGAGACAGCGGGCACGACAACAACCAGAGACATTGCCAATGCCTTGGAAGCAGGGAAGAAAGTAATCGTTGACACCTCTAAGCTATCTGACGAGGCTGAGCTTCTGATCGGAAGCATAGTGGCGAGTGAAATTTTCTACAGATATCAGTCCTACAAGTCGGAAGGCAAACTTGACGAAAAGCCTGTTGTCAGCATCGTTATAGAAGAGGCTCCCAGAGTTCTTGGAGGCGATGTACTGGCGAGCTTGGGTGAAAACATTTATAGCACAATTGCTAGGGAAGGAAGAAAATTCAAAGTGGGGCTTATCGCCATTACCCAGCTTATCAGTCTCATACCCAAGACCATACTCGCAAACATGAACACAAAGATTATACTGGGAAATGAAATAGCTGTTGAAAGACGGGCGGTCATAGACAGCGCAGCACAGGACCTTTCAGAGGACGACAGGACAATAGCGAGTCTCGATAAGGGTGAGGCGATAATAAGCAGTAGTTTTACGAAATTTGCCGTCCCCGTACAGATTCCACTTTTTGAAAAATACATTGAGGGTTCTGAGAAAAAGAGTAGAGAAGAAGTTGTTTTTGTGGGGTGAAACCGTGTATAAGTTTGCTCACATCTCAGACTGTCACATAGGCGCTAACCGTGAACCAGCCCTAGAAAGTCTGGAGTTGGCAGCGTTCGCCAAGGCCTTGGATATATGCATCCAAGAGAAAGTTGACTTCATTCTGATAACCGGTGACCTTTTCCACGCAAACATACCAGACATGCGCGCGGCAAACGAGGCAGTAAAGAAAATGAAAGAGGTTAGGGATAAGGGAATACCAATCTATGTAATTTACGGGAGTCACGATTACAGTCCAAATCAAACGTCAATGATCGATATTTTAGACAGCGCTGGCCTAATCAAAAAGATTGTTAAAGGTAAAGTTGTCGAGGGAAAACTTAAGCTGGAGTTCTTCGAGGACCCCAAGACAAAAGCTAAACTAACCGGAATTTCCGCCCGAAAAGTAGGTCTTGAAAAAAATTATTTTGAGATACTGGACCGCGAAACGCTGGAAAAAGAGAGGGGTTTCAGGATCTTCGCCTTCCACAGCGCAGTTTCAGAACTCAAGCCGGAATTTCTAGCTGAGATGGAGGCAATACCAGTTTCCTTTCTGCCGAAGGGATTTGAATATTATGCCGGCGGGCATATTCATCAATACTGTGAAGCAGGTTTTCCAAACTACGAAAGAATCGCATATCCCGGCACCCTATTCGCAGGGTACCCAAGAGATTTTGAGCAAAGCGCAAAGGGAGTAAAGAGAGGGTTTCTCATTGTTTACTTTGAGGACAAAGTTAAAGATGTCAGATTCCACGAAGTCAAGGTTTGCGATTACGTTTACTTTGAGTATGATGTAACGAACAAAAATTCAGTTCAGGCTAGGACCGACTTGCTGGAAAAATTGGGCAAACTCGATGTTCAAGGCAAACTTGTTATCGTAAAGGTCAAGGGCGAACTCTCAGGCGGGAAAACATCCGACATAAGCGCTTCGGAAATCAGGAGCAGGCTAATCGAGAAAGGTGCGATCAACGTTATCGTGAACCGCTACGGGCTGACATCCAAGGAATATGCAGCCATCAAGGTGATGGGTGAAGATATACAAACGATCGAAAACAAGTTGCTGAGGGAAAATATAGGAAAGGTAAAGGTCTCCAACGAGGAATTAAAGGGAGAAAAGGGAGCAAAACTTGCCTCAGATCTCCTACGAATACTGAGGCAGGAGCAAAAACTCAGCGAGTCGAAGAAAGACTACACGGAGCGCATTCAAAAGATGGCTGTAGAAATTCTCGGACTTGAGGAGGTTTTTAAATGATTCTGAAATCAATCAAGCTTGAAAATATCAGAAGCTATACCGACCAGACTATCGAGTTTCCGTTGGGTACAACATTGTTCGAGGGTGATATCGGTTCTGGAAAGTCAACAATACTCATGGCCATAGAATTTGCGCTTTTCGGTTTGGGCTCGGAAAAAGGAGCTGCTTTACTGAGGGTTGGTGCAAAGAAGGGCTCAGTAACTTTAACCTTCGAAGTTGAAGGGGAAGAATATGAAGTATATCGCTGCTTGGAAAGGAAGGGAAAAGGCGTCCAGCAGTCAGATGGCTACATAAAAACTAAGGAGGGAATTCTTCATCTATCCGCTTCTGAGCTAAAGGAAAAAATCCTTGAAATACTGAAGTTTAACGAACCGCCTGATCCGAAAGCTCAGAGTGTTATATATCGATACGCGGTTTTTACGCCTCAGGAAGAAATGAAAGCCATACTCTGGATGAAGCCAGATTTAAGGTTACAAACGCTCAGAAAAGCTTTCAGGGTAGAGGACTACAGAATTGCTGTTGACAACGCCCTTGCTGTTAGAACGCTGATAAGGGACAAAGCCATCACCCTTTCTTCCCGCGCCTCTGACCTTGAAAAGAAGAGGGAGGCTCATAAGAATAAGAAAGCTGAGATGCAGGAATATCGCAAACAGCTGGAAACTCTGCAAAAGAACGAGAATGAATTAAAAGGGAGGAGAGAAACCCTAAACGCGGAACTTGAAAAATTACAAAAACAGAGGGATGAACTCGGAAAAGCTGTGGGAGAGGTCCCTCTTCTTAATAGCCAAATTGAGGAAAAGAATGCTGAAATATTAAATCTGAAAAAAGAGGAAGAAAGTTTAATCAAGGATCTTAGCGAAAAAATACAGCCGGCAATAGAGGAGTTAACCAAAATCGAAAAGCCAACCTCAAAGTCTGAGGAAGAGCTCAGCAGTGAGCTGAGTGGACTCAGGCTGTTGAGAGAGAATCTGATAAAAATGGAAGCCGGCATTCAATCCAAGATTAACGATTATGAGTCGATAGAGAGAAATGGAATCTGTCCAACCTGTGATAGGCCGGCCGATCCAAAGGAATTTATGGAGAAGGTTGAGCAAAAGAAAAAAGAGAAGGAAAAGCTGGCCGAGACGATAAACGATTATGACAGAAAGATTTCAGAGCTGGATGAACTGCAACGAATGCTGAGACGCTACAATCAGGCGCAGGAACAATTAAAAATTCTAAAGGGGCAGGCGGAGAGAATCACCGAGCAGCTAACTAAAGTAAGAACCAAAATAGGTTCCCTGAATGAACAGGTCGCGGAGGCAGGGAGAAAACTTGAAAAGGCAAAAGAAGAGCTTGAGGAATACACCAAGCTTTCGTCTAAAATCGAAACGATCCGTCAGGAGCTGAAGAAAGCTGATGAAGAGTTTACAAAAATAAGGGGTGAAATAACGTCCGTACAAACGATGCTGAAGGAGAGGGAAAGAGAGGTGGCCGAACTGGAAACTGAAATAGAGACAAAAGAAAAGGAAAGGAAAATGGCTGAAAAGTTAAACGAATATGTGATGTGGATTGAGGAGTTTTTCGTACCAACTCTGGATATCATTGAAAAACATGTGATGTTAAGTATTAACCAAGAATTTAACCAACACTTCCAGAGATGGTGGGGCCTGCTTGTGGATGATACAACAAAGGAGGCAAGAATTGATGAAGAATTCACACCCATTATAGAGCAAGACGGATACGAACTAGACATTAATTATCTGAGTGGTGGTGAGAAAACAAGCTTGGCGCTCGCCTACAGGCTGGCGCTCAACAGCATCGTGCAAAAAGTTTCGGTTGGCATGAAGTCGAACTTACTCATTCTAGACGAGCCGACCGATGGGTTCAGTAAGGAGCAGCTGTTCAAGATTAGGGAAATATTGAACGAAATAAAGTGTCCACAGGTAATAATAGTCTCTCATGAAAAGGAGCTAGAGAGTTTTGCTGATCAGGTGTTTAGAGTCGAGAAGAATGAAGGAATTTCTGAAATTAAAATAGCTAGGCAAATCTAAAATTTCAAGAGCTTAAAATAATGTGAGCGCATAAATTGACTAAAAAATTATTTAATATAAGGCACGTATGTTATTTTGAGAGACAAATGCTGAAAATGGCAATAAAGATCACTTTTGTCAGGACCTGCCTTATAGAAGTAGGAGTGAGATAAATGAATCGATTTATCGTTGATAACATAGCTAAAATATTGCCTCACGAAAAAAGTGTACTTGATGTTTTTAAAGAAAGAATTGCTAGAGCATTAAGCAGTAACCAACAGATTTCCTTCCGTATAGCCGTAGGTTTTTTCTTTTTTGAAGGTTTCCAGAAACTATATCCATTCTTAAATGAACTCTATGAAAAAAATCTTATTAAAGAATTCAAAGTTGTAATGGGTCCTGAAACTAGAAGAACTACAAAGGAAGTTTTGCTAGCTTTGAAAAATGATGCAATCATATTAAGTGATGAAACTTTTAATTTTATAAAGAAACTTTACGATGAGAAAAAGTTTGATTTCCGCATATTTCTCGAAAGGAATTTTCACATTAAGTTATACATCTTCGAAATAGGAAATGAAGTGGAGATATGGGCAGGCTCTGCAAATTTAACTGAAGCGGGTTTAGAAGAGAATGTTGAGTTAATAGTACCTGCTGCAGCGCTGACTTTTGAGGATAGAGACCTATACAGAAAATTTTTTGAAGAAATATGGAAAAGATCCACCGATGAAGTCGAAAATTTAAAGGTAATTGATGTAATTAGGGAAGCTTCCGTTTCTGAGGTTATTTACCTTCATCCACGCGACTTTATAATTAATCTCATAAAAATTCTTGGAAAAGAGTACTTAATAAAAAACATAAGTGCAGACCTTTCTTATTTGGCCGAGTTTCAAAATATGAGCTATTATCTATGTATAGATAAGCTCAACAAATACGGAGGTTGCATTCTTGCTAACTCGTTTGGCCTAGGAAAAACCGATGTCGGTTGCCTGATTGCTAGGTATTATAAAGAGTTGGGTAAGAATGTATTGATAATATATCCGCCAGTAATAGAAGGTCACTGGAAAGCAACTATTAGAAAGATTGGCTTAAAGGAATTGGATGTTGCCTGGCTCTCACGAGGCATGTTGCAAAAAAGTGATTTTGATTATGAAAAATATCAAGGGGTTGATTTAATAATAGTAGACGAAGCCCATCACTTTAGAATTTCAAAACCCAAATCTAATAGAAGAGAAAATTTAGAAAATATTATTAAATTTAACCCTGATTGTCATGTGCTTTTGATTACGGCAACCCCAATAAACACATCTCTACTCGATTTTACCGAACTTCTAAAACTCTTTATCAAAGGGAAGTTTAAGGAGAGATTTGAAGCTGAAGGGATTCTTCTTAAAATAAAGGAAATAGAACGTGACATAAAGAGTAAAGGTGTTCCACTTGAAGATACCGTTAAAAAATTAAATGATTTGATCAAAACGTTTTCCGTGAGAATTGAGTGGCCAGATCTTCCGTTATACTTTAAAGAAGATTTAAGAAAAATTGCGAATGTGGAGAATATAGAATCTCCCGATGTCTTCCCGATAAATTATAGATATGATGAGGAGATTGCTAGAAGCATTTTTGACAAAGTCGTCCCGTTCCTTGGTAAATTAAATTTTGAATACACAAAACTGTGGGAGAGGGAATATAAAGAAGATAAAAATTTAATATGGTGGTACAAGTGGAGACTGTACAAAAGGCTAGAAAGTAGTATAACTGCCTTCAGAATTAGTTTAGAGAATATATTAGAAAAAAACGAATTCTTGAAAGATTTCTTGGAAAAAGTGAGCACCAATCCAAAGTACAGAAAAAAGACCGATCTTTTTTCGAAGGAAAGGTTAGAAAATATAATCCAAACATTTCTCTCACTTTCAAGTGTAAAAAGAAATAAAGTCTTAGACCGAATAGATAAAGATATTATAGCTATCAAGGAGATGTTACAAAACATTAAAGGGCTTCAAAATTTGGAAGAACGAGACGAAAAGATTAAAAACTTGATTGAAATTTTGGAAAAAGAAAAGAAACCAACACTCGTTTTTTCTGAATCCAAAGACACGGTAATCTACATTGGGAAAATGCTTTCTAAACACGGTAAATTTAAGTTTGAGATGGCCTATGGCGGAGAGGCGCCAGTAGATGAAGAAACTGGCGAAAAAATTAAAACAATAATTAGCAAGGAGGAAGTAGAAAAACAGTTTAATGAAGGTAAGTTTGACATTCTTATAGCGACTGATATCATGGGTGAAGGTGTTAATCTACCCAGGGCAGATGTTGTAATAAACTTTGACCTTCATTACAATCCTGTGCGTCTTATTCAAAGAGATGGTAGAGCTATAAGAATAAACAATCCTAAGAAAATAAAAATTTACAACTTTGAACCGGATGAAAGAATAGATAAAGAATTAGAACTTTGTGATAGACTTGCGGAGAGAGTTGAAAACATTATTTCGACCATAGGTTTGGATTTTCTCATTTGGTCAATAGAGCAAAAGAAAGTAGAAGAATTTTCAGAAAGAAATCGAAAAAGAATAGTCAAGCTGATTCGAGAGTATAAGAATCTTCTAGCAACCAAAAGTCCAGAAGAACTTAAAAAAGGAATACCTCCGACGCTTTCGAAGGAGGATAAAATGTTAAGGGAATTCATTAAATTCTGGGGCATATCTGAAGAGGCTGTCGAAACACGTTGCAAAAGTTACCCAAAGCCGATATTTACTGGCTTAGAAAAGCAGTCTAGCACAGATTATTTTATTGTTTTTAAGTATAGGGGTGGTGTTTATACCATGGGCGATTTATCTTTTTCGGAAAACAGAGTAGATGTAAAGCTTACTAAAGACGAATTAAAGAAGATAGAAAGTTTAGTGTCTGAAAAATGCTTAGAATTGGATAGAGAATTTTTGAAAGTAAGCTTTAGAGGAAAAGATAAGGTCACAGCACAAATAGAGGAAATTATAGAGCGAATAGACGAGTTGAAAAAACTTTTCAGGAACATCGATATCAGTATATTGCCGAAAAATGAAAAGAAGAAAATTTTGGAAATTTTAAAACAAATCGAAAAATCACCTCCTTGGAAAAGAGAGCAAGGCATAAAAGAACTAGAAGAAAGTTTAGAAAAAGTCAAGTTGCGTGGTTACCAGAAAAGCCTTGAACAGCCGAAAATTCTAGCGGTGATAAAGTATGGTAGAGTATAACTTAAACTGGTTAAAAGGAAGGGGCTTTTTTAAAAGAGCCATACCATTGAAGATTAAAGGTAAAGAAGTACAAGTGGACGATGAGAACTTACTTGCTTATGTTGAAGTTTCAAGTCCTGACGAAGTAGAAGAACTTAAAAAGGAGATGTCTGCGCAGAAGGTTAGGTATATATGGTTTTTCTTCCCTGACGTCGGAAAATTGAGAGTTTTTAGAAAGATTGGCGGAGTAAAATGGTTTTATTATTCATCAAAGATGAGAAGTGACTATTTAAAAAGTAGAGTTGATAAATTGAATAAGTTTTCTCCTGAAAACATGAACATACTTTTTGACATTCGAGATATCGTGGAGAAATTCTATTGGCAATTATGGGAAATGCGGATAGTAATGGCTCGAAGCGTTGTTGATTTAAAGGAAGATAGAAATAAACTTTTAGTTGTTCAATACCTTATTGACAGGCTGATCTTCTTTTACTTTTTATCACAACTAAAACTGGTTAGAATAAAAAATGAGGAAAGAGAATGGATCCTTGACAAAAGAAACACAAGAGAATTTTTCAAATGGATTTGTTCTATGTTAAATGATGAGGAAGACTTACAAGAATTCCTTAATAAAATATTTTTTGAAGTTTTAGGCCAAGCTGATGAAAGCGGTTGGGGTTCTCTTGAATTTAACATAAAAGGCGAGAGGTTTTTTGTAAACGCACCTTCTTTAAATGGAGGGCTTTTCGTAGAACACGAAATCGAAGGGATTAAGGAAAGAAAAATAAAGATTAAAGGAATAAAGAAGTTGATTTTGGAAGTCCTTAACAAATATAATTGGATCATTGGCGAAGAATTACCCGAAGAGGAGGACGTTGTTGGCGATTTAACCCCTGAAGTTATAGGGCATATTTATGAGAAGTTTGTGGTTTCTTTAGAGCAAATAGGTCTAGAGAAAATAAAATTAAAAGATATTCAGGCGGTCAAAGAGGAATTAATATATAGAAGAAGAAAAATTGGCGCATATTATACTCCAGAAGAAATTACGAATTACGTTGCCATGAATACTATTTATCCATGCATAAGAGACAAACTAAGGGAAAAGTTTGGAAAACAGGGAGTTAAATTATTGCGTGATTTATTTGAAAGAGACACTTTTTCAGATGAACTTGGTATGATCAAGATCTTGTATTTTGAAATTCTTTCGCAAATTAAAATTTGCGATAATGCTTGTGGTTCTGGTAGCTTTTTAATAGCTGCCGGTGAAGTTCTTCTTAGGCTATATAGCAGAGTGTTAAACATTTTGCAAGATAAGCTCCCAACAGATAAAGATGTACAAAAAGTCTTATCTGAGCTAAATAGTAGCCCCAGTAGAAATTACTATATCGTCAGGCAGATTATCGTGAATAACCTCTATGGCGTTGATCTCATGGAAGGTGCCGTGGAAATCGCCAAACTGAGATTTTGGCTGTGGCTAATTTCTCAAGTGGACGTGAAAAAAGCTGAAAGTAGGAAAATCGAGATCTTGCCAAATTTGGATTTTAACTTAATGGTTGGAAATTCTTTAATAGGTTATACCGATATTGAAGATGTAGAATTTGATTTTGCTCCTGTGAAACCGAAACTTAGATGGAAAACGTTACAAGATAAACAATGTCTACTTACGACCTGGACAGATAGTGATAAAGTTAAATGGTTACAAACCTTGATGAATGAGAAACGAAGATTTAAGACATTGCCCGCGCATGAAGCCATAAAATTAAAGGAAAAATTAAGTGCAGAACTTTCAAGGGCAAGGGAATTCTTGAACAAAAAGTTTTACAACTTACTTAAGAGTAAAGGTATAAATGTTTCTTGGGAGGAGTTTTTAAAATTAAAGCCCTTTCACTGGGGATTCGAATTTTATGAAGTATTTGATTTAGAAAAACCAATAGAAGAAAGAGGATTTGACATAATAATTGGAAACCCCCCTTATGGTAACATTTTTGTTGGCGAAGAATTAAAAATAGTGCAAATGATGTTTCCTTTTGCTTCATCCTCTAAAGACAGTTCCGCTGTATTTATCGAGAGAAGCTCAGAAATGCTAAATAAAAAAGGTAAATTTGGTATGATAGTTCCGCTTAACATAGCACGAATAGAGAGGTTTCATGATATAAGAAAATTCCTAGTGGAAAATGTTCATACTTATATGATACTTGACTGTGGAAATCCTTTTGCAGGTCAAGTAGAATTAGAGATGATAGTAATTTTTTATGATTTTAAGCAAAGAAATAGTCTAGTTGTCAGGTCTCTTAAACCTGTGCCTATAAATGCTAAAGGAATTCCTTACTCATTCATAAGAAAATACCAGTATAGGTTTATTTTATATTTGGACGAAATTTATGAAACCATAATTAAAGGCTCTAAATTTGGATGGTTAGAGGTCTCTCAGGGAGTTCCTAGAAGAGCAGACTACAAGAAAAATGGACAATATTTGTGTTTAAGCGCAATATGCTTGGATAGGTACACGATAAAATTAGATAAAATTCAATGGGAAAGAAAAGTAACTGAAAAATTTGTAAGGGAAAATAAACTTGAGAATCAATTGGAGGAAGCTATAATTACACCATTTTCACTAGGAAAAACAGGTAAAGTTACAGATCTTGCTTTCGAGTGTGTAATCAAGCCTAAAAATTACCTTCCTGATGGAACAACCATTTTTATAAGGCTAAAAGATAATAAAATTGACAAGAAATATGCGCTGGTCATTTTGAACTCCTCTCTCATTAACTATATAACTTGTAGGTATATACTCTCATATGGGGTAAGAATTTTTAGAAACTATCTTTTTTATATGTTACCTTTACGAGTAGCATCTTCTCAGAGGCCTTTTATAATTTTAGCTGATTACATGCTTTTTCTCAATGCAACGAAGGAAAGGAGAACTAAAGAACAAGAACTTATTGAATTTATAGATAAACAAATTATTGATTCCCTAGTTTATGAACTCTACTTCAAAGAAAAATTTGAACAAGATGGAATAAAAACAAATCTTTTGGAACTCGTAGAATTTTATTTAAAAGATATTTCTAAATTAAACTTGGACAGACAAAAGCTGGAAACTATAAAAAATGTATTTGAAAAAATTAAAAATGACAAAAAAATTATGGAACAAATAGAGAAAATTAAATCTCACCCTTGGGTTAAAACGATTGAAACTGCTCTCTAAAGTTTAACAATAAAATCATACTGTAATCATTAAATAAACCAAAAGCTAAAATATAATGGATTATATGCTTCAAAAAGACTGTTGGCCATGTCCATTTTGTGAAAAAGGAATTATTGAAGTGTTGATAAGGCCTTTAACTTTTTCTTTAAAAAGAGTAAAAAGTGGCAAGGGAAAATCTACCATTCCTAGAAGAATTAAAGAGGAAATCATTATTTTAACTACTCAATGTCCTAACTGCGGAAAATCTAAAGAAGAAATTAGAAGAATGTGGAGAGAGCAACAGATCATTTGATTTAAGTACTGTTTTCTTTTTTACTTTTAGGTTTTATTCTCGGGCCTAAGCCACCGTTATGTGCGCTAAGTATGAACTTGACCTGTCCTTCTTTGACGTATTCCCTGAATTGATTATTGCATGGGCACTTATACATTTTCACAGTAAATATTCCATATTTCCATTCCTTAACATAGTTTGTTATTTCTGCTTGACATTTTGGACATTTGGGCAACGAACACACCCAAGTAAGGTAGTGTTTCAGTTGTTTTTATGATTTTTCATTCAAATGGAACTTAGATTTATCTTAACTTAATCGTGAGCTCATCGTGTGACCTTTTTTATGTTTACAGCCCCAAGTAAAATTTTTTTTCTTCATTTGTTAATTTATCAAACTCCTTAACTTAATAACCCAAAGATTTTGCATTCCTAAAGTTTTCTTAGCAAATGTTTGTAATTTTCCGTACTTAGAATTCATGTATCGCTTTCTCGGAATTTTCAACAACTTTATGTTTATCTGGCATAAAATCAACCATAGTTTAATATCTTTCTATCAATTTCTCTTTTCAACCATTTAATCAAATCTTTTTCTTTCACGTAAATTTTGCTCCATTCATCATATTGTTGGCCATACAAGCAATTTCTCTTTCTTTTCTTGATTTTCTCCTTGTAAGGAATTCCAAGGTCTTCTAGAAGGTCTTTTGCTACTTCTGTTGGGATGTCATAGCGCCAAAACTCATATATTAAAACCATACAACCACTTTTCATCTAGTTTTAGAATCTTGGTCTCGTTTTACGTTGTAATTTATAAAAATGTCAAATATTCCTTCGCTTCCAGTAGGGTAAAGGTCTAACGAAACTTTGTCATTCTTGTAAATTTCCTCTCTGAAACTTACTGGAACAACTTCTAGTTTTCCGTAAACTTTTTCGTAAGCTTCTATGACTCCCATGGCAAATGAGGTAAAATCTATGCGTTTTGATTGAATGCTAACAAGTTTAAGCTCGTTTATGTAAATGCTAATAACTGAAAGCTCCTTTTCCAAGTCAAGTTCCAGTGAAATTTTATTTGGCCTAGCTCTTGCAAACATGTAAACAAGATTTTTCACAATTTCTTTATCTTCTTCCATTTTCCACCTCCTTGTTCAACCTTTTCTTTAACTCGTTTAGCACATCATCGCCAAGCTCTTCGATTAATTTAAAAGCATCATAATCAGTTTCTATTCTTCTTTCAGGGAAAAGTTGTGTTAGCAAGTTTAGAATATCTTCGCTAAAAATTATGTTACGATACCATTTTGGGTTGTTATAATCAACTTCAACTTTAACTTTCTCAACTAAGATTGCAGATAGAAGAGCATCTTCTCCTTTAACGTAAAGATCATAGTTTTGGCAGAAAACATTTGATGTCCTTGTAAAAACTCTTGCATACTTTATGCCAAACTCGTCAAAAACTTCCCTTATCCTTTTGTCAAACTGCTTAAGCATCTTCTCGCTTTCATGATAAGCCAAAATTTCAGCTGAGTTTATCAAAACATAGTTTTCGCTTTCAAGTTCATAATAACCACGCCAAGGGTCTATGCTATGCCATTTAAGCCTAAAGTCCCCTCCAGTTTCGTTTCTTGTTTCACTTATTTCATAAGGATGTTCATCCTTGCTGTAAAAAACAATAGCGCATGGTTCACTCTCAAGATAACAAATTTCACAAAGAGTTTTACCCTCATAAAAAGTTCCATCATCACCAACATAAGCGCTTTCATTCTTCTTAATTCTTCTACCGCATGCAGAACACCTCATCAAAACACCTCCAAATCAACAAAATATTTCGCAAGCAAAACAGAATCCTGCTTGAGTTCATTTCTTAATTGCTTGATGTCTTGTTCCAGAACCAAATCCTTATCAGAAAGAACGCTGATTATAACCGAATCCTCGCTTACTCCGTTATAAAAATCCTTGCTTCTCAACAGAGTATAGCCATTAGGAAAGACTTTATTAGCCCATTTTCTAATTCTTTCTAGATAGTTCTTGCCTATTTTCCTGGTATTATTATCACTTCCAATGAAAATTTCAATTTTGTAAGGCATCGAAAATTACTTAACAGAAAAATCTAAAGATGGTTACTGAAAGAAAAAATTCCGTTTCCGTCTTTTGCTAGTTAAAGATAAAATTATTTTGCTACATTATTTTAAGTTCGCAATTCAACTTTTCTATGTTTCACGAAAAATGGTTCGGGATACCAATAAGGGCTGAAAATATAGCTCATTGCTTTCGGCAGTCTTGTTATCAGTTTGCTGGAAGGATGCAATGTTATTTCTTTAAACCTTTGGATTTCTGTTTCGCTCATTGCAGACATTATGAAATAAGTTCCTACATTTCTGATTTCGGCGGGAATGCTTGTTGAGTATTGAGTTATTAGAAGAAAGCCAACTCCACGTTTTCCTAATTCGTTTATGCAGTAAACAAGATTTTTCGCTTTCAAAAGTCTTGTTTCATCTAATACAACTAAAAGTTTAAGCCTGTTTGTTTCTTTCCAACTTGAAGCTTTTTCATAAATTTCTTCTAGATCTTTAGTTATGTCAATTCTGCCTTTTGTAAAATTTACCTTTAATAAAGGATTTGGCTTAAGTCTTTTGGCTAGAGTTCCGTGAGGATCAAAAACTATTACGCTAACGTTGTTTGCTAAGGCCTCTTCTATTAAAATTAAAGATAGAAAGCTCTTCCCTACTCTTGTTTTCCCATATATTATTGCATGGGAAGTCAAAATGTCGAGAGGGAAGTAAACTCTTCTTTTCTTAACTTTACGTTTAATTACAGACTCAACAACATAACCTATAAAAGCTGACCTTTCCCTTGGAATGCTAATCTTTTCGCTTGGAATGTGAATTTGTTCTTCTATGGGCTCTTCTTTAGGCAATTCTAAAACTGATGTAAACATGTGCTTCAAAGCTATTGCAACATCCTTATCAGAAGAAAAGCCAGCGCAATCATTAGATAAAGCTAAGCAATAATACTTCTTTACTTCTTCAAAATAAGGAAAAAATTCTGGGTTGAAAACAATTAAAGGTTCTTTTACATCGCTGCACTTAACAAAGTATGTTTTTAGGATCTCCATTTTTGCGCTGTATTTTCTGTTTTCAATTTCTCTTATTGCATCATCAAAACTTTCTTTTGCATCGGTATAAACGTAGAAAAAGAGAGCTGCTGCAAACAAGTTTTCCTTAATCGTAAAGTATTGCTTTAAGTGCTCTTGCATTTGGCTTTCTAAACTTTTTAATTGTTCAAGAAAATATCTAGCATGGTCTTGCTCTTCCTTCATCTGCTTTGGCAAATAAACCGGAAAAATTCCACCAAAAGATCCTTCTTGCTGTTTTATTTGCCTCTTTAAATTTTCCGCTTTTTCTTTGTGGTATTCATAGTTCCTTTTTGCCCAGTTAATTCTTCCTTTCAATTCTTCGGGAATATCGGGTTCAAGTTTGAAGGGAATATTCCTAGAAGTTATGAAAACAGCTTTAAACATAGGGCTTCTTGATAAATGGTCCAGTAGGCCTGAAATCGCATGCCATTGAACATCCTTCTCAAAACTCAAACCAAACCTTCTGACAAAACCTTCCTTATCTGTAACTTCCTTTGCAGCTAGGCATGCAACGCCAATAAATTTTCCATTCCTTCCAATAACTCCAATAGCCTTTTCTTCATTCCAATATTTTTTGATTTCAGGCTCATACAAAACAAATCCTGAAGGAATTCCTTCTTTATCTTTGATTGCTTCCTTCTTCTTGTTCCTGTCCCAGCTTCCTTTTCCATATCTTTGTTCGTATGCCCACTTGTACCACTTATGATAATTGTTATAATAATTCTCGGCCATGCAAACACCAAATTCTTGAGGTTGTATCCTCGCAAAATTCTCAGCTTTCGAGTGAGTGAAAACAATACTCGCAAAGCTCATTACCCGTCTTTTTATTCGCTTTCATTTCTTTTTTCATTTAACCATAAATCAACAATTGAGCCACACTTTTCGCATATTGGAAGATTATTCTGCCATATAATCCTCCAAGCGTCTAATCCCTCATCGCTTCTATACTCCTTACACTTAGGACAAAAGCCTCTCATTAAACCACCAAGAAATTAAAATAAAGAGAAATGAGAAAATGTTCACCGATAGTCAAATTACCGTTAATTCAAAATACTTGTGATCATAAATAATTCTGCATGGAAGTTCAAGATTTTGTTGAGAAACTAGTAAATGAAATAAAGGCTCGAAACGCTTTTGGCAAGGTCTTAGAGAAAGTTAGAGAGAACAGATTAAGATGGGATATTGCTGCCAGAGAAATTATAGGTTCTCTGGTGGAAGAACTATTTCGAACATGCTTTCCGGAAATTAAGCTGGAAGATTCTGTAAAAGTTGAAGGAAAAGGAGTTATCAGGAAACCAAAACCAATTTTCGGATCTTACGGTCAATATCCGGATATTAGAATAGAAAAACCATGGAAGTTGGCCATTGAACTGGACAATTCGGGAAGAAGGAATGCGGGATCAAGGTATAAGATGGCATTAGTCAAGGCAGCTTTAAACGTCTTAAGTAAAGACTGGGACTATTGTGTTGTCCTTTTTCATAATTACGGTGGGAAAAAACTTGAGCCGTATTTAAGCGGCAAGACAGAACAAGATATTTTAAAATTCTATGAGGAAAAACTTAAAACTAAAATTTACTTGTTTGAAGATTAGCGGAATAACGGCAAACTGTACACTCGTAAACCATTTTATATTTTCAGTAAAATCCTTATGCATGAGCGAAATTCTCGTTAATTTAGAAGTACTTTCTTTAAACTATTTGCCCGAAAAACTGTTGTTTAGAGATAAGGAAATGGCTCAACTAAAGACAAACATCCAAAATTTCGTTAGTACCATAATAATTGGACCTTGCGGTTCTGGAAAAACAAGTATTGTTAAGAAAGTATTGCTAACAAACGATTCAAAGAAAACCTTTTCCTGTTATATTGACTGCGCAATCTATCAAACTACTTACAGCATTCTTAAAGAAATCGTGCCCAGAAGCGAGTTCATCTTTTACAGAAGCAATTACGAACTCATTAAAGAATTAATAAAACAGACTAAGGAGAGAAAATTCATCGTTTGTCTTGATAATTTTGAATGCATGGAAGATTATTCACTTATTTCAAAATTTTTGAGCATGGGAATCTGTATAATCCTCGTTTCAGATTCTGAAGAGAGTTTAGCCTTACTTACCGAAAACATAAGGTCAAACTTGAGCATTATTAGAGTTCAACCCTATTCCTTGGAGCAAACCCTTGAAATTTTGAAAGAAAGGGCTGAAAAATCTCTGGCAAAATGGAGTTATAGTGAGGTAATTCTTAAGAAAATAGCTGAAAAAGTTAAGGGAAATATTGCATTGGGAATAAACGCTTTAAAAATTTCGGCCTTAAACGCTCAAAGTAAAGGAAAGAAAAGCGTAGAAGATTCAGAACTTCCGGAAATAGAGGATTGCCCAGTAAAGCTAAGCTATGATGAAAAAATACTTTTAAGAATATTGCAGGAATGGAAAAGCTTGCCCGCAAGCAGGCTTTACGATTTCTATGTTCAAAATACAAAGCATCCAAAAAGTGAAAGAAGTTTTAGAAACTACATGGAAAGCCTATGCTCAAAAGGTCTTGTTAGGGCTATTGGTGAGAAGAGAGGAAGAGTTTATGAAATAGTTGAAGTTGATGAAAATGCTATTTGCAAAAATTGAGTGCGAAAAAGTTAGCGTGGAAAAGCTGGTTGAGGTAATCTTTGTTTACGTTAAAAAGATGAACGTTTGGCTTTACAAAAAGAAAGTCTATGCAAGCTTTTTTCTTGATTCTCTCTCACTTCTTAAGGCTTTAATAAAAAATCTTGAGAACAATAGAATAAAGTTCAGGTTTTACAGAATTGAAGAGGTTAATTATGGGCAGGGAAATTAAAAGAATTTTGGTTGAGGATATAGACGAGGAAATTCTGGATAAGATGCCAGAATGGTTCAGAATATTAAGGGATAAATATAAGTCTACTAAACGCTTGGAAAAGTTTTCTTGAAGGTTGTTGGAGAAGTGTAAATTATAAGTAAATGATCAGCGAGAAACCTAAGCTTTTCTTCGGGATTCTCAACATCTTCTTTTCTAGCTAAGTCTAATACAAGCGTTTCTGGAATGCTGTCTCCATAATCTTTGGAAAGATCATCTATTATCCTCAGCAGAATTTCCATTTTTCCTCTTTTGTATTCCCTCATTCCCCTTAGCGTTACCATTGCTTAATATTTGCTCGTTAAAGGATAAATTGCTTTGAGACTTTATCCTCTCTATTCCTTTAAGTAAAGCTTCAAGCACTTCTGGATTTTTTACAAGCTCTGTCATTAATTGGTCAACTTTGCTTCTCAATTCCTCAACTTCAACGCTTGCTTTTACATCCAAGCACATTCCACAAAAAGAGCAAAACTTTGCGTCAAAAGAATTGCTTTTCCTACATCTTGGGCAAATTTTTGCTTTGAATTTTTCGTCTTCTTTCTTTTCTTGCGTTTCCATTCCATTCAGTTTAAGTAAAGCATTGTCAACGTCTCTTCCACTTAAATGAACGTAAATACTTGCCATATCGCTTCCTTGAACCCATCCAAAGTACTGCTTCATTTGTGCTTCTGTTAGATAATTTGCCAAATGGGTTGCCCTAGAATGCCTGAATAAATGAGGGTATACTCTTTTCTTTATTCCAGCCTTTTTAACAATCTTTTTAATAACTTCCTTTGCTGTTGAATAGGTCCAAACTTTGTATCTACTGTTTGTTCCTATGGTTATCCATAATGGAGCTTCTGGATTTTCTTTTAGGGGATGATTTTCGTACCACTGATAAAGTTTAGGGGCTGAAGCTATTATTCTTACCCTTCTTTGACCTGTTTTTCCGTTTACAAGCAAAACCGCGCCAAAGTCGTCAAAGCATACGTGCTTTATCTGGAGGCATAAAATTTCGCCTATCCTGCAGCCTGACTCGTAAAGAGTTGAAATAAAGGCTTTATCCCTTATGTGATCTGCTGCCTCAACAAGTCTGTTAACCTCTTCAACAGTAAGCAATTCCTCAGGAAGCTTATGCCTGCTCGTATCTTTTACCTTAATCCAGCTTACTTCTTCAGGATGCTCATTTCTTCTAAGCCATTTATAGAAAACCCTTAGTATCACTTTGTAGTCGTGCTTTGTCCATTCAGAATAATTCCTCTGCTCGATTTTAGCAACTAGGTTAACTATATCTTCTTTCTTTGCTTCTGTTAATGGTTTATCTAGCTCTCTGGCAATTCTTTCAATGGTTACAAGGTATTTGATTATCCTTTCCTTGCTATAGCCTCTAACTATGCATTCCTGATAAAATTCAAGAATTTTATTTTTACTTACCTCATCTATGCTAGAACTCCTAACCTTCCTTAGGCAATATTCAATTCTTTTCCTTATACGGTAAACCTCATCCTTCACACAACCACTTTATCCCTTATCCTTTTATTGGTAAGGGACATGCGGTTGTGCCGTAAGGCCCGACCCGGAAAAATGAGCACAACCACATGCCCAACAAAGGCATGAAGTTTTCCGAAACTTCAAAATGTTATTCATCTTCAAACTTTAAATAGTTAACATCTTTTTAAGGTTTGATTTGTGAAATGAAACTTGCATGAACATTTTAATCGTTTGTTAGACTGGGTTCGTAATGAAAGAAAAAGATTTGAAGAATTGGTTAAAGAGGCATGCATAATAGTTGTTTTGCTAGGAGCAGGAGGAAAGGAGATAAGAAAAAGAAGGATTATAGCAAAAAAGCTGAGAAATAATGGAATAATTGCGCTTATACCGGAAGATGATTTCGCTCCTGATGTTGCCCCGAGCTTGATTGAAGAATTTATTTTCAAACATTCTGATGTGGACCTAGTTTTCATAAATGTTGAATCATGGGGCTCAGCAACAGAATTCGCACAATTTCATGATGATACAAGAATAGCTCCAAAGCTTAGGGTATTAACTTTTCATAAATACCATCCTCTTTACGGAAGTTCCATGAGCTATCTTTCAGACCTCTATTTAACGCATATTGCAAAATACGGACATGTTTATGCTTACGACGATAAAGAAGAAAGTAATTTTCCCACATCTGAAAAAATAATTTTAACGATTTCCATTCGGTATAAGTTTCTTAGAGCTTTAGGTAAAGTTTAACTTATCAGGTAAAAATTTATTTATCTGATTAACTATTTTTTAACTGGTGAAAACCATGGAAGAAGCGAGAAAAATGCTTACTATCTACAGGGCTTTGGATAACGACAGTAGACTTAAGATACTTTACACCATATTGAACGAGCCTGATATAGCTTTTAACGACATAGCAAGAAAAACAGAAATCGATAAACCTGCATTGGCTTATCATCTAGGAGTTTTGAAAAATGTTGGGCTTGTGGAAATGGAATACCAGAAAAGAAGTAAAAAACTAACGAAGTATAGAGTAACTGAAGAAGGGAAGGAAATTCTCAAAAAATTGAAGCTTATAGAAAAACCTCTTGAAGTTTCCTAATCACCACATATTGATATCGGAATTTCTAGCGGAACGCAAATCATTTGAATTTATTCCATTAAAAAATAAACATGAGTTATAACGATGAATCAATCATTTTCAACGAGTTACCCTTAACCGAAGCCTTTATTCCGACCAGACTTTTGCACAGAGAAGGCCAGCTTAAAGAGTTAGAAAGGTGTTTGAAGCCTGCTTTGTATGGAAAGCCTATAGAAAACGTTTTTCTGGTCGGGCCTAGCGGAACTGGTAAAACTACTTTAGCTAGATGGGTTCTTGAAAGCTATTTTAAGGAGATTTCTGCGTACATTAATTGCTGGAAGTATAGAAGCACTCATGAGGTTCTGAAAGAAATCCTTCTCAATTTTCAGATACCTGTTCATGGAAGAGAGCCAACAGGCGATCTGGTTAAGCAGCTTGAAAATCTGATTAAGAAAAAGAAAATTATTGTTTGTTTGGACGAGGTAGACCATTTAGAAAATTTTGATATTCTATACATCTTATCAAGAAATAACGTTGGGTTAATTCTTGCTTCCACACGTTACCACGCGTTAATAGATCTGCCATCGAGGATCAAAAGCAGCCTAGCTTTGACCGAAATAGAATTCCCAGCTTACAAACCGGAAGAACTCTTTGATATTTTAAAGGACAGGGTTGAGTATTCATTCCGGCCGGGATCAATAAAAAAGGAATTAATCAGGATAGCGAGCGTTGCGGCTGAAGGCGATGCGAGGGTTGGCCTAGAGATTTTGAGAAGGGCTGGCAA
>Ga0209225_1000627_pt1 | contig 39144 bp, 32 predicted proteins | sample WasSprMetagenome_FD_184732 | JGI IMG/M metagenome (GOLD analysis project Ga0209225, IMG submission 184732) | Sulfidic aquatic microbial communities from Washburn Spring, Yellowstone National Park, USA - WS (SPAdes) (version 3) | ecosystem: Environmental > Aquatic > Thermal springs > Hot (42-90C)... | reverse complement strand
GATGTTCCTGTTATGGGCCTTAGCTATCAGAGGATCTTCGAGATCATCGCCAAGGGGGCTACGGATATAGACAGGCTTCGGCAGAACATCATGGACTCGTTGAGCGCCGAAGAGGCCGAGAAGTTCATCGTCGTTATGGGGATTATGGGATGGCAATATTTTGGGAAAGGGCGCCTTCTTGACCCCAATCTATTTTTATGGCATCCAGAGCTCAACTCAGCGTCAAGTATTATGATTATGATTTGTCGACCGGTGAGGTTAAGGTTAGCGTCTACGAACCTGTTGACTGGTCAGGAGGTGACTTAGGCATACACGGCTCAGACTTTAATAACCTTCCGGTAACCTGGAGCGGTAACTCCTTCTCGGCCTCTGCTCTGACCTATATGGGGACATGGACCTTCAGCGGAAACGTCGATGAGACCGGGCAGGTGCTGCTCTCGATCACGACGGAAGGTCAATACCTCAAGACCTGGTATGAGGAGGGGTTTAACTGCGAAGCGACCGAAAGCAAGAATTGGACGGTTAAAGCAATAAACGTCCCGCGCGATCCTGTTGGGTATAGCGGCTCATTTCCGGATAAAGTCCACTTCAGATATCATCGAGAGGATGTAAGTAATGTCACAATGACTTACACCCGGTCCAAGATATGTAGGTATAGGGGCCAAAAGAAAAAAGAAGAATCTGCGGAATTGATTAAACTTACATGGTTCCTCACAGATATCACTTTTAGCGTGGAACCTCTGCCTTGGTAGATGAGATCGCCCTAAAGCACAGCGGCTTTATAGCTCGGATGTTTCCTCCGGCTTGACGTTTATCCCCATTTCAGCCAAGCTTTCCAGCATCTGCTTACGGGCGAAGGGAGGCGTCTTCGTCTTGGCTGCTTTAACCAAGTCTTCCTCCTCTACCACTTCCGAACCCCTCTCCCGAGCGAACGCCTCGCTGGCCTCAACGATGATAACAAGCGCTCGCTGGCGCACAAAGGGGGGCATGGGCGAGATAGCATCCTTCAGCTTCCGCCAAAGCTCTTCATCCCAACGCATCTTCCTCATCTCTTCAACTCCTCCTCGCTGAACCAGCATGCATCGTCCTCGGCGGTGAGGGAGCCGGTCTTGGCGTAGACCCTGCAGCGCGCCCCGCCGCAGATATATCGGTAGTCGCAGCGCCCGCATTTCCCTTCCAGCCTATCTCTATCCCGAAGGATCTGGAAAACCTCCGAGCTTTGCCAGATATCCACAAAACCCTGCTCGCGCACATCCCCCGCCTTTACCTGAAGAACCATGCACGGATAAACCGTGCCGTCGTATAGGACACAACAATAGCGAGTTCCGGCGGCACAGCAACTGCGGACGAACTTCGCCAATACCTCCTCCTCCGGAACGTTTTTCTCCACCTCCACCCAGATCTGAGGAAGGGCGATACAGCGGTAGATCATCCCGTCATCGGCCCGCTGGCGGGCGATATATTCTCTTATAAAGGCACGCCTTTCCTCGATCTCCATCTCAAACTCCGGGCTCTCCTCCCCTCGTCCTGCGGGAACATAATCGAAGACCTCCACGGCCTTGGCTCCCCATTCCTTGGCCTTGTCGGCAACGGCCCCCCAGTATTCCCAATACCCATGGCGCAAGGTGGGAGCGATCTGGAAGGGGATCCCAGCCCGACGAATGTTCTCGATCCCTTGTAGCGTCCGATCCCACGCCCCCTCTACGCCGCGGAAGGAATCATGTGCCTCCGCATCGGCTCCATCCAGGCTAATGGCTATAGCCTCGAGGCCGGCATCGGCCAGCTTCATCGCTACCTCGCTCGTAATGAGGGTTCCATTTGAGCCCATAACGGGGGTAAGGCCTACAACCCGAGCATAGCGCACAAGCTCGAAGATGTCGGGTCGCATCAACGGCTCGCCCCCGTCGAATACGAGGAGACGCGCTCCTGCCTCGGCAATTTGACCGATCAGCCTCTTGGCTTCGGCGGTGCTGAGCTCATTGGGATGGGGTGAATCTATGGACCGACTATAGCAGTGCTTGCACTTCAGGTTGCATTCCCTGGTCACGGCAAAATTGACTATCGTTGGCGCTCCGGCTTTCATCGCGCTTCCTCCTCCTTTCCCGGCGATTTACGGCTTCTGCATCATCCATTTTTGAGTTTTTGATATGGGAGCTACCTTCCCCCATGACAGACTCCCATTCCCAGGGGTAATACCTTACATCGGGTAGGAGCCCAACCATGTTGGGCACCACCATACGGCCAATGCGATTGGCCTGCTACCCCCTTGTGTAATGAACGTTGGAACGTTCAACGTGCTGGCCCCTCCGCGCACTTCTGCTGTTTTTGTAACATTGTAACATGAAAATAAAAGCTTGTCAAGAAGAAGCCATCCCGATTTTCGTGACTGCGTCGCCCAAGAGGGAATTCGGAATTGTAGGGGCAACCCCCCTGTGTAATAAACGTTGGAACGTTTGAACGTTTAAACGTTGGAACGTTCAACATGCCTGCCCTGTTTTTGGGCAAACACCAAGAGAAATTGCGAAAGGCGAATGGCGAAAAGCAAAATACGGAGCTACCCAGTCTTTTCAATTTCGCAATTCGCAATCCGCATTTCGCAATCTTTCTGGGTTGCCCCTACAATTTTTTAATTCCGAATTCCCTTTAGGGGGTGGTTACCTTGTGGGTAGCGCAGTCACGGCGTAAATCGAAGATACTTGCATCTGACCGAAAAGTTTTGTATAATTTTTTATGAAATGGACGTTCTGTGCCATATGGGGTCTTAGCGGCTATGCACTCCCTACGCTATATATCGAAACTCTTTAGAAGGAGGGACGAGAAATGGCTAAAAAGATCCTTATGGTGATAGCTCCTTATAAGTTCAGCGAGAAGGAATATGAGCTTTGCCGAAGGATCTGGGAGATGCGAGGCCACAAGGTTTCCGTGGCATCCCTTGAAAGGGGGATGGCCATTGGGGAGGAGGAGAAATCGATCCCCGTGGATCTGGCACTTAAGGATGTCAAATATTACGATTACGATGCCATAGTCTTCCTTGGAGGGGAGGGGGCTGAGATCCTATTCGACGACGAAAATGCGAGGAAGCTGGCAAAGGATGCGAAATATAAGGTGCTCTGTGCAAGCGATAAGGCCGTCATGATCCTCGCCCTTGCGGAGGTCATAGAGGGGAAGAGAGTTACGGGCCCTGTGGAGTTTGCGAGCTGGATAACGAAGGGAAAGGGGATATACACGGGGAAACCGGTTCAGGTAGATGGAAAGCTCGTAACCTCCGCCGATAGGAGCATGACGGAACAGTTCGCGAACGCCGTCGTCGAAGCCGTTGAGAAGGACTGAGGGGAGCAGGAGGGTGAAGATAGTAGTTGTTGGATCGATAGCGATTGATTCCATAAAGAGCCCTTATGGCTCCGCGGATTCCATCCCCGGTGGATCGGCAACCTATTTCTCCATAGCAGCGAGCCACCTCTGCAACGAGATAGGGGTAGTCGCAGCGGTGGGCACCGATTTCCCCTATACGGACCTCTTCCATGCCAGGGGTATAGATACGAGTGGAATGGAGATCATAGAGGGGAAGACGTTCAGATGGGGAGGGAGATATGAGGAGGATAACCCGAATTTGGCCATAACCGAGTATACATCCCTTAATGTGTTTCAAGGGTTCAGGCCGAACCTCCCCAATCCTTACAGAGATGCGGAATACCTCTTCCTCGCTAACATAGACCCTTCCCTTCAGAAGGATGTCCTCGCCCAGATGAAAATGCCGAAGATAGTTGGACTCGACACGATGGATTTCTGGATAGAGAGGAAAAGGGATGAGCTGTTCGAGCTTTTCGATATGGTTGACATGATCTTCCTGAACGAAGAAGAGGCCAAACGGATAACCGGGGAGAAGAGCACGATAAAGGCCCTTAGGGCTATAGAGGGAAATAGGGCTATCGTGGTGAAAAGAGGCGAATACGGATCCATAACATCGTTTAAGGGCACGATCTTCTGTCTACCGGCTTATCCCGTGGAGATGGCCGTGGACCCAACAGGAGCGGGGGATAGCTTCGCGGGAGGAGTTATAGGATATATCGCATCGATAGGGGGAGGGATGGAGGGGATTCGGGAATCCGAGATGAAAAGAGCAGTAGCATATGGGACGATCATGGCATCCTTCTGCATAGAATCCTTTGGACCTAAGAGGCTTATGGAGATATCAAGGGAGGATATAAAGAGGAGATTGGAGGAATTTGAGGATATGATCTCGCTTGGGAGGAACCCTTAAACCCGCGATGGTGGCTCTACGATCTGTATAAGCCTTTCTATTATCTCCGAAGACCCTATCCCTTCGGCCTCGGCGTTGAAACTCGGTATTATCCTGTGTCTGAGGACGGGCATGGCTATCGCCCTCACATCCTCGCATGAGACGTGATATCTGCCCATCATCAGGGCCCTCGCCTTCCCCCCAAGGATGAGGTATTGGGATGCCCTCGGGCCAGCACCCCAGCTCACGAGCTCTCTTACGAACTGTGGGGCGTTTTCGGAGGACGGCCTTGTCGCCCTCACAAGGCTCACGGCATATCTTATGACCCTGTCGGAGGCCGGGACAAGCCTTACTATCCTTTGAAGTTGCAGTATCTCATCGGCATCCATTATCTTCTCTACATCGACCTCCACAGCCGATGTAGTGGACCTGACTATCTCCACCTCTTCCTCTGGGGATGGATAATCCACATGTATGTTCATCATAAACCTGTCGAGCTGGGCTTCGGGAAGGGGATAGGTCCCCTCCTGCTCTATCGGGTTCTGGGTTGCGAGGACGAAAAAGGGGGATGGGAGCTCATGTGTTACCCCCCCAGCCGTGACCCTCCTCTCCTGCATGGCTTCGAGGAGAGCCGCCTGCGTCTTAGGCGGTGTCCTGTTTATCTCGTCGGCAAGTATTATGTTGGCAAAGATCGGACCCTTGACGAACTTGAAATGCCTTTTCCCAGTATAAAGATCCTCTTCTATTATCTCCGTCCCGGTTATATCCGAAGGCATGAGGTCCGGCGTGAACTGTATCCTCTTAAAAGACAGGTCGAAGACCTTGGAGATGGTATTGACGAGGAGCGTTTTTGCAAGCCCAGGAACCCCTATAAGGAGGCAGTGCCCTTGCGAGAAGAGGGCTATTAAGATCTCCTCTATAACCCTGTCCTGGCCGACTATGACCTTATGTATCTCCTTGAGGATCCTATCCTTCGCCTCCTGTAGCCTCTCCACAAGGGCTATCTCGTCCCTCATCGAACCCATCCCCCGATTTTGGATAAAAAAATGGTGCCCGGTGTAGGACTTGAACCTACGACCTCCTGCATGTCAAGCAGACACTCTAACCACCTGAGCTAACCGGGCACCTCGCAGGCCTCTTTTCTTATTATAACTCAAACGAGGATCGTTTGTCAAGAGGAGCGACCATCCCCGGGCTGCGTTACCCACAAGGTAACCACCCCTTCATTTGAGCATGGGAGAACCTCGCCCTCGTTTCGCTGTGAGCGAGCCTTGACAAACCCAAGTTCCCGTGATATGATTGGAAACGAAGATACAACTAATCGGAGGCGAGAAAGAGACGGGGAGATCTATCTTGATTTTACGCCTTTTCGTTTCGCTAATTCCCTTCACGATCCTCCTCTGCGGGCCGGTTAAGCCACGGGCTCAAACCGCCATCGGAAACGATCTCATCTCCGTGAAGGCTATTGGGACCAAGGGGATCTGGATAGGCTTCTCGCTGAACGCCAGGAAGTCGGGCGGATATGTCCCTATAACGGAGGTGAGGTTCGGATCCCTAAGGAATATCGTGGCAAGACGCCTTTCGGTCCGGAAAGGCGAAGGATGGAGGTCCCTTATCTTCTCCGGGCTTGTCTCGAACCCAACCCCAAGCCTCTGGCCAGATTCGTATATCCAAGTCAGGGTGGATCGGGGTTCTCCATATCCGGAAGTATATTTCAGGCTTAGGTTAAGGGCATTCGATCCCGCCCTATGGGAAAGCCGTATAGGACGTGTCCCATTTCACTTCCTTGCATGTAGCAAGCCCGGGGCAAAGGTATTCCACCAGCGTGGGTGGATGATAGGGACTCCGGTTATAGATCGCTATATACTCCTCGATTCGGGCCCTACGAACTTCGTCCAGGGGAAATGGGGGAAGGGATGGAGCTATGCACCCCCCTTCGGAGCATATCCCCTTCCAATCGTTGGGCTTTGGGATCCGGAATCGGGGAAATACATCGGCTACGAATTCATAAGCTCTCGTCTCACGGATAGGAGCGAGCTCTATATAGCCAGCTCATATTGCTGGGAGCTTAAAGGGAAAGGGACTGGTAAGGAAGCGAGGGAGTTCTTCTGCCTTGTCTTCCCATACGCATCCGGGGGATACAGGGATCTGAGATACCCATCCGGAGGCGAGACCATAGCGAGCCATTTCCACATCCTCTGGAGCACCGATATGACCGAGATGAAGGATCCCAACAGGTTCGTCCAGGAATGGATGTGGAGGGAGTATTGGGATAAGCTCCCATCCTCTCCAAGGATGAACGAGTTCGGCTGGCTTCCGAGGAACTTGCGCCTTGCCTCCTTCCCAAAGCCATGGTTAGGAGACCTTTACGGGACGATAGGGGAAGGGGATCCATTTCAGAAGCCCGGGAACATAGAGGCATGGGGCGTTCATTACGACATGCCTTATATCCGCTATCAGGTCGTGGCGGGGAGAACGGACCTCGTAAATAAGCTGAAGGACCAGCTCTCATGGCTTATCAAGAACGCCACGAGGGAGAAAATCGGCGATGAGGAATGTATCTTCTGGATGAAGCCGATAAAGGGGGATTGGCATGAGCATTACGGGAAGGGCGTTCCAACCTTAAGGAATGTCAACGGATTCATGGTAGCCCAGGCGTTCCTCGACGCGGTGAGAAGCGGGATCGCCAAGGAAGAAGCCAAGGACTATATCGAAATCCTGGACGGGGTTGTGAGGTGGGCGAAACATATCATCTACACCAGGAATTGCTATAACGACGTTCCGGACGCCCAGTTCGCATGGAGCGCAGCGCCTATAACCCATTTCCTCCTCGGATATCATTACGCATTCCTTCGAGATCCGGATCCCAAGAGGAGGAAGCTTGCGGAAGATGCATACGAACTGGCACATTCCATGATCTACCGCTATCTACCCATATTCCCATGCGATAACGATCCCAGCGATAACATAGACTCCTCCTTCTTCCTCGAGCCGAATTCCGGGTCCTTTTGGCTCGGGGCCGCCTGTGCAAACGAGATATGGGCGGTCGCACACGCCCTCCTCGAAACCTACGTGGCTACCGGAGATCCGATACTCGGGCATTACCTCAGGGGCATGAACGAGAGATGGCATATCCTCATGCGCGATGAGGTCCATAAGGGGATAGAGGATTACGTAGGGGCTTTCTCGGAGCAATTCGGCCTTTTCGATGGAACCCCGGTTGGGAGGGGGAAGAGGTCGAAGTTCGGAGGGCTTTGGGGAGGGTTCGAACAGCTCTCATATCCGGTTGGGGATAGCGTTATGAGGGTCGTGTGTGGGGAAAGGGCGGCCATGGCATTCAACAAGGAAGGGATCTCTTACGATATCTCCGATTATCGCTTCGCCATGGATATGGACGGAAGGCCCGCCCTCTCCTTCCGCACGATATCGATATCGGGAAGGGTTGAAGACGGGATATCGATCGCCGTAACCGTTCCGCATTTCGAGATCGATAAACCGGAGGAAAGGCTCGTTGTGATGAGGTCTGGGGAGAAGATCCAACCAAGGTTTGAGCTCTTCCCGGAACGCCCGGACACGATCCTTGTCCGTGGGATAAAGGTCGGGGACGAGATCGTTTTGGGGGAGCTTCCGGCAGGGACCGAGCCACTGCCCTGTGCTACGGTAAAGCCGAGGGATTTGCGCCCCTCTTTATCCTATCCTGGGTTCTTCATCCAGAACATGGCGAGCTTTTGCAACGAGGAGTTCTCAGGGAATTGGAAAGATAAGGGTTCGTTCGCAGGGCTTGTCCCGGGTGAGATCTGGATTTTCGGGGTTCCGTTCTTCATAGTGGATCCCTCCCTCTCCGGAGGGGTGGTTTCTTCAAGAGGGGTTTGGATCCCGGTCGGAAGGAAGGCGAGGTATATATTCGCCCTTATCTCAAACGTTGGGAAGGGGGCGAGGATGGACGTCGCCTTCGAGGACGGAGGTAACGAATCGATCCCGCTCCGTGGATTGGTCCCCGCCATAGTGGCCCATCCCCCTATTTACAAATGGATTCTCTGGATGGCAGCCATACCGGTTGGGGAAAAGGGGGCGAGGTCTATAAGGATGATAAAGGTCGAGGATGCGAGCCTTTTCGCCTTGACCCTCGGCACGGGATCGGCCGCGAGGACGCTTTCCTATATGGAGAGGAGGAAGAAGGAATGGGAGGATGAGATGGAGGAGATCCGGAGGCTCGAGGCGATCGCAGATGCCCTGGCCCCGATGGCTGGAAGGATGGTGGTCCTCCCCTTCGTTCCCCCTCTTGGCCCATCGGAGAACGAGTTCCTCACAAGGCTTAGGCGCGTCGGGGCAACTGAATTCTTCCACGTCCTTTCCCCACAGGAGCTTGTCGACGAGGATGTCTTCAACGCAGAGGACTTCCCAATGGCCTTCTACCTCGGGGATGAAAGGTTCTTCTACAACGTCTCCGGGAATGGGGACGGCATAGAGGCCGTAAGGAGATACCTTAAGGATGGAGGGCTCCTCGTCCTCCTTCCAAGCCAGCCATTTCCGTTTTACTACGACGAGAAAGGGAGAACGATCGGGAACGCGATGGCGGTTGGACTTCCTATCGAGGGAGGATGGGAGAAACCTCCAGCAGGCTTGTCCCTTCACTTCCGCCCGAACCCGGATCTCCAAATCCTTAAAGGGATCCCGACGGCTATCCCGTTTCCAAAGGAGGGAGACCCGAGATGGCGCCCTGTAAAGAAACCGGAGGGGAAGGAGATCTCATACATCCCTATCCTCACCCTTTACGACGATTCCGGAAGATCTTACGGCGATGGGGCTGCTTTCCTCGAATACAGGGGAGGGGATCTTGCGGGCGGGAGGATCCTCTACGCCTGGCATACGTTATGGATGTGGGGGGCGAGGAGCGCCGTCCTCGAACGCATCATCCGCTTCGCCGTTGAGGAGGTAAGGAGAAAGCCCCCTATCTCGAGAACGGTCTGCATAAGGGCGGATGGCCCGGTAGAGATAGACGGGTCCCTTGGGGAAAGGGGATGGAGCCATGCTCCGGAGCTCAAGCTCAACGATATATTTGGAAGGGATTCGCCGAAAACCGTGGCGAAGGTCCTCTGGGACGATAGATACCTATACATAGCCTTCCTTTGCGAAGATACGGACATATGGGCAACGAAAAGGGGAAGGGATGATTTCCTATGGGAGGAGGAGGTCGTGGAGGTCTTCGTAGATCCCGATGGGGATGGAATGAACTACGCCGAGTTCGAGGTCAACCCGCTTGGAGCCGAGCTCGATCTCCTCATACCGGATCCTAAAGCTGTGGATCCTGCCAGGGACTCCACATGGAATTGCAAAGGGTGGATCTCAGCCGTCGGGGTCCACGGGACCGTGGAGAACAGGGGAGATCTGGATTCCCAATGGGTTGTGGAGATGGCCATCCCCCTCGAGGAAATCCTCAAGCTCTCCAGGAACCCATCGGATAATCCGCTCGGCTCCTCGTGGAAGGTCAACCTTTGCAGGATAGAGAGGCCGAAGGAAGGAGGTCCGCTTATGCTGTCCTGGTCGGGATGCATAAGCCGGTTCCACGAGCCGGAAAGGTTCGGGGTTATCAAATTCATCGGGAATCCATACCACGAGACATTCGATATCTATCCGGAGGGGAGCGATGGGAGGCCGACCTGGAATCCTATGGCTGGAAGATGGAGGATCTCCGGCGGATCATACTTGGGCGAGGACGGTGGGACCGATGGCTACATAGCGGTTGGATCCAAAATCGGATTCGCCACGTGGACGGATTACGAGATATCCATGGAGTTTCAGGTCCTCGAGTTCGGGGAAGATTGGAGGGATGGGGTTTGGATCGGGTTCAGGTTCACAGATCCTGGGAACTCATACTCCTTGAACCTTTACCGTGGCCAGGGGGGCGTCGTTCATCTCCATAAGGCCTTCGGGGGAAGGAGCACGGACGACTCCAATCCCCTTGCAACGGCGAGATGGGTTCCCGACGTTTCCTTACACTTCGAGCTCAGGATCTTAGCGAAAGGCGATGAGATACAGGCATGGATAAACGGATCGAAGCTTTTTGGGATCGTGGACAGCGGGATGGCCGGGATGCCACCAATCCGAAAAGGGGCTGTGGTCATCTCCCCTCGTAAGTGGTCCGGATCCAGAGGCCATACGAGGATCAGGATATTGAGGTTTGAGGTCCGGCCGCAGCCCACGCCGGCGGAAACAAGGGGGTGAAGGGAATGAAGGACAGGAGAGGATCGATCCTTTCCGGGATAACGAGGAACGTCCTTATCCTGGGGATAGTAAGCTTTCTGACGGACACAAGCACTGAGATGATCTATCCCCTCCTCCCCATCTTCCTGACGGAAGTCCTTGGGGCGAGCACGGTCTTCGTAGGGCTTGTGGAAGGGATAGCGGAGAGCACGGCGAGCCTTTTTAAGATCTTCTCGGGATGGCTTTCGGACCTAATACGCAAAAGGAAGCTCCTGGCCGTCATAGGGTATGGGATCTCCGGATGCACAAGGCCCGTCGTGGCATGCGCCACGGCCGGATGGCATGTCCTGTTCGCCAGGTTCGTGGACAGAGTAGGGAAGGGGATGAGGACCGCACCGAGGGATGCGCTTCTTTCGGACTCCACCGACAGCTCGAAATGGGGAAAGGCATTCGGGTTCCACAGGAGCATGGACCATCTGGGGGCGGTTACAGGGCCGATCCTCGCATTCCTCCTATTAATCCCATTTCCAGGGAATTACAGAGCCATCTTCTGGTTCGCAACCATACCCGCCATCCTCTCGGTCCTCGTCCTTGCGCTCCTCGCCCAGGAGAAAAGGGCACGGGTATGGAGCGAGGTGGACAGGCCATCCCTATCCCTCAGGCCATTCGACCTGAGGTTCAAGCTCTACCTCCTCATCCTCTTCATCTTCACCCTCGGGAACTCGAGCGATGCCTTCCTGATCCTCAGGGCGAAAACGGTTGGGATCTCCGATGCCCTTATCCCGATCCTATGGGCAGTCCATCATATAGTGAAGGCATCGCTCTCGACCCCCGGGGGTAGCCTCTCAGACAAGTTCGGGAGGAGGATCATGATAATAGCGGGATGGGGCGTATACGGCCTTGTATATCTCGGATTCGCCACCGCAACGAAGGGCATACATATATGGATCTTGTTCCTGACCTATGGCGTATACCATGCCCTCGTAGAAGGGACGGAAAAAGCCCTCGTAGCGGATCTCGTCCCATCGGCGCTTAGGGGGACCGCCTATGGCCTCTATAGCTTCGCCGTTGGCGTAGGCGCCCTCCCCGCAAGCCTGATCCTTGGATCCCTCTGGAAGGCATTCGGTCCGGGGGTAGCGTTCTCCTTCGGCGCGGGGATGGCCCTCCTGGCCATGATCCTATTCTGGCTCTTGATAAAGGACGCTACTCCTCGTCATACCCCTTAAGAGGACGATACCATATGTTGCGGAACCGGACCGGATCCCCATGGTCCTGGAGGACGAGAGGTCCGACAGGGGGATGTGGGAAATAAGAGGGGAGGATCCTGTGCCCCGTAGGGCCTAAGAGCTCCGTGGCATGATGAACCACTATGCCGTTATGGAACACGGTAACGCGTGCAGGGCTTACGAGCTTCTCGCCCTCGAAGCGCGGGGCTATCCAGACTATATCGTATGTCTGCCATTCCCCAGGTTTCCTACATGCGTTAACCAGAGGAGGGTATTGGCCATATATCGCGGCTGTCGTGCCATCGGGGTATGTTATGTTGTTGTAGCAATCGAGGACCTGGATCTCGTAAAGCCCCATGAGGAAGACCCCGCTGTTACCCCTGCCTTGCCCTTCGCCCCTAACCTCGGCCGGGGCCGCCCACTCTATATGGAGCTGACAGTCCCCGAAATGCTCCTTCGTCATTATGTCCCCTGTCCCAGGAACGACCTCCATGTAGCCGTTCTCCACCTTCCACCTCGCCGGGCCTCCATCCCTCCCAACCCATTTGGAGAGATCTGTGCCGTCGAAGAGGACGATGGCATCGGACGGCGGGATCCCCGGAGCCTCCTGGGTGCTGAACGTGCCCGGAACTACTACCCGGGGCTGGGGCCTGTTACCATCGTGGACCCTCCATTTCATCCCCGGTAGGAAAGGAGTATCGTCATATCCTATCTTCCCGCTTCCCATTTGAACAACCCCCTCCTCTTTCCTTTTCCTTCTACCCCTACGGGCCTTTTTTCATATTATACATAGCATCGCCCTGATTGTCAACCTATAGGGAATTCGGGTAGAGAAATTGCGAAAGGCGGAAGGCGAATTGCGAAAATGAGAAATGATGACCTGTCTTTCCGCAATCCGCATTTCGCAATTCGATATCCTTTGTAGGGGCAGGCCCCTGTGCCTGCCCATGATTTCGGGCAAACACCAAGAGAAATTGCGGAAGGCGAAAGGCGAAAATGAGAAATGGTGTCCTGTCTTTCCGCAATCCGCATTTCGCAATTCGATATCCTTTGTAGGGGCAGGCCCCCGTGCCTGCCCATGATTTTGGGCAACCACAGGGGGTTGCCCCTACGATCGAATTCCTGAGGCTTGACAGCGAAGCTTTTTTGCGCTATATTAACGAAGCAGGGGTTCACGGTCAACTGCGTAACTCCTAACAAATCCAAGGGGGGTGTTTGTAAATGAGGTATATCGTGTTAGCCCTTGTTATATCCCTTGCCATCGGGTGCGCAAAGAAGGAGGAGGAAGTCGGCCCCCCAACCCCAACAGGACCTATTGTCGTTGGGGTTGTTAAAAGCGAGGGGAAGCCCGTGGCCGAGGCGTATGTCGCCGTAGAAGCCCTTGGGGTCTCAACCACAACGGGGGCAGACGGATCCTTCAAGCTCACCGGCTTGGTCGAGGGAAGCTACGACCTGGTGGTAAGGAAAGAGGGATATGTCGGCAAGGCGATATCCATAACGGTCGGCGCCGAAGGGACCGTGAACATAGGCGAGGTAGAGATCCTGCCTTCGGGAACGATCACCGGGAAGGTTATGTTAGGCGATGCCCCGGCAACGAACATCCCGATATCTGTTGAAGACGAGCCTTACTCGACCACAACAGGAGGCGACGGGATCTTCTCGATAGAGCTTCCCGTAGGCGATCACGTGCTCGTAGTGAGGATAGGGGATCAGGAGAAGAAGATCCTGGTGACCGTTGAGAAAGGGAAAGCCGTGGCCGTGGAGGATATCGTCTTCGAGATCCTGGGACCATCGGACGAGTTCAACGGGACGAAGCTCGATCCGAAATGGAAGTGGGCGAAGGAGCCGAAGGTCTGGGACGTTGGGAAGACGAAGAAAGGGTTCCTGTATTCCGAAGGGGATGTGGACAGCAACCTTTGGACCTCCGACGCCGCCAATAGGCTCTATCAGCTGACCAATTCAGAGAACTTCGAGATAGAAGCCCACATCATCACCGAATGGAGCATGCCTTCTAACATAGCGGGGATAATAATAAAGAGCCCAGCGATAGATAACTGGGTGTGTCTGAAGTTCTGGATGAGGAGCACCGATTCCGTCTTCGAGTTCCAGAACAAAGGGGTGAATATAAGGCAAGAGTTCAACACAGGAATAGCCCCGCCAAGTGGGGAGGTATGGTTCAAGCTGGTAAAGAAGGGGGACCTCTACGAATCCTATTACAAGAGGAGCGAGAAAGAGCCATGGACTATGCTCGGTCAGACGAACTACTCCATGCCAGGCCCTTATGAGGTAGGGCTTTTCTGGGGGATAGATGGCTCCTCAGGAGCCGGAACCTTCAAGGTATGGTTTGACTACTTCAGAGGGAACTTCGCGATACTCAAGTAGGGGCAGGCCCCTGTGCCTGCCCAAACGCAGGCCCCCGTGCCTGCCCAAACGCAGGCCCCCGTGCCTGCCCATGATTTCGGGCAACCACAGAGGGTTGCCCCTACAGGAGATCCTCCTATGCTCAAATGGCAGGTATTGCGAAAGAACGCCCGGTGTGGTATAATGATGGTATGGAGATGCAAAGCCACGGGAGTTCGGGGATCCCGGGAGAAAAGGAGGTGGATGATGAGGAACGAGGATAAGCCGATGATAAGGATGAAGGTGAAGGGGGTTTATGGAACGGACAGCAGGGACTTCATAGTAGTCCTTCAGGACTATGGAAACACCAGATACCTCCCAATAGTCATAGGGATGATGGAGGCCCAGTCCATATACATGGCCCTTGAAAACATAACGCCTCCAAGACCTCTAACCCACGACCTGCTCAGGAACGTGATAGAGAACATGAACGGAAAGGTCATGAAGATATCGATAGACGAGCTGAAGGAGGATATATACTATGCCAAGATATCCCTGGAAACCCCCTTCGGAGGAATAGAGGTGGACTCGAGGCCAAGCGATGCCATAGCCCTCGCCCTTCGCACAGATGCATCCATATGGGTTGCGGAAGAGCTGACGAGGGAGATACCTGAGATTCCGGAGGGAGAGGGAGGGGATTAGCCGCTCCTGAGCCTTTCCCTTATAGCCGATGCTATTGCGTGCCCCAGGATCAGATGGCTATCCTCTATCCTTTCCATGCAATCATCGGGGATCACAACGGATTTCCTTACGACCCTGGCAAGTTCCCCACCATCATAGCCCGAGAACCCTATGGTTATCGCCCCGACCTCGTTCGCATACGATATGGCTTTCAGGACGTTTCTTGATCTCCCGCTCCCGCTTATCCCTATGACCACATCCCCTTCTGAAAGAAGGGGCTTGAGCTGTTCGACGAAGATATCGTCGTAGCTGCTGTCGTTAGCCCACGCCGTGATCAATGGGACGTTGTCCGTTAACGCTATGGCCGCTACACCCCTATGTCCAGATGCCGAAACCCCCTTTGAGAGATCGTTGGCGAAATGCGAAGATGTTGCCGCGCTCCCGCCATTCCCCATTATGAAAACCCTTTTGCCCTTCTCCCTCGCTTCCATTATGATATCCACCACTTCCTCCACCTCGTCCGAGGGGATCTTCCCCAAGACGGATATCAGATCCGATATATACCTCGATATCATTCCCATCTTACCTTCCCCCTTCTTTGGCTATTGCCATGGCCCCAAGCAACGGGGCATCGTCTCCCAATGCAGCGGGGACTATCCCGGGCATCCTTTCGAGGAATCCGGAGAGCAGGTATTTCCCGACCTTCTCCCTTAAAGGCGCGAAAACGATCTCCCCGGCCTTCGCAACCCCTCCCCCTATCACGACGATATCGGGATCGAAGAGGTGCATGGCGTTCGCAATACCGATTGCCAAGTATTCCATAGCCCTGTCGATAACGGAGAGGGCTATCTCATCCCCATCATCGGCGGCCTTGGCCACCATCTCCCCCGTTATCGCCCGCGGATCCCCTCCGCATATCTCAAGCATCCGGCTCACCTTATCCCCCTTCTCCAGCTCCTCCCTCGCCATCCTGGCTATGGAAGGGCCGGATGCGAACGCCTCCACACATCCCCTCTTCCCACATGTGCATATAGGCCCATTCGGATCCACCTTCGTATGCCCTATCTCCCCGGCAAGCCCCCTCCCTCCCCTGTGAAGCCTCCCCCCTATCGTTATCCCCCCGCCTATCCCGGTCCCTATGTTGAGGAAGAGGACGGTCTCATAGCCTTTTCCGGCCCCGAACAGGCTTTCCCCCAAAGCCGCGGCGTTTGCATCGTTGTCCATAAAAGCAGGAAGCCCAAAGGCCCTTTCCAACATCGCCGTGAGTTCGAACCCCTCCCAGCCCGTGGCATGATGCGATCTTAAAACCCTCCCTCGCTTATAATCAACCGGGCCTCCGAAGCTTATCCCTATAGCCTCCACACCTTCCCCAATGGATCTCGCAAGATCTATAAGGGATCTCCCCATATCCTCGAGGATTGGGATGGTTCCGGAAGCCCCTTGTTCATAAGGGGTTGGCTTCCTCCCCTTCCCCAGTATCTCCCCATTATCCGATACAAGGGCACATGAGAGCTTCGTCCCTCCTATATCCATGCATAGGAAGATCCTCCTCCCCATCTCCTATCCACCCCTCCAAACTATATCGATTCCGACGGAATTCCGCTTCCTATCATACCATGAACAGGGGATTCCGTCAAGGGCACATGCTGGCCGACCCCAGAGGTTGACAAGGGGATGGGATCTGCGGTAGAATGCTCTACAAGCGGACTTCCCCTGCCTTGAAATAGGGGAGATGATAGGAGGTGTGGAGGGATGATAGGTCGTTTTAAAGATCGGGTAGGTTGTTCACCATTCGCTTTGGCGGTTATGGGGATCTTCTTCCCACTCGCCCCATCCGCCAACGCCGTCGATCCCCTCATCGCGGACTTCATCAATCCCCCTCAAACGGCTAAGCCCCAGACCTGGTGGCACTGGTGTAACGGAAACGTATCATATGAGGGGATCACCAAAGACCTCGAGGAGCTCAAGGAGAAAGGCGTAGCCGGTGTCCAGATCTTTAACGTGGCGCCCGGGAATCCACCTGGCCCTATCCTATTTATGAGCCAGGAATGGCATGAGCTCTTCAAACACGCCGTTAAGGAAGCATCAAGGCTTGGGCTTGAGGTCTGCGTCCACAACTGCGCCGGCTGGTCAAGCAGCGGCGGCCCATGGATAAAGCCGGAACATGCCATGCAGAAGGTAACCTGGAGCGAGGTGCAGGTGAAAGGCCCGAAGAAGTTCGATGCCGTCCTTTCTCAGCCTCCCACCGTCGGTGGCTTCTACAGGGATATAGCCGTCCTTGCATATCCCACACCGGCGAGGGACTGGCGGATCGAGGGATGGGAGGGCAAGGCTTGCTTCCGTAGGATGGATACCCCTTCCCGCGATACCCGTCCCACCCCTTCCGACGCGATAATCCCCAAGGATCGCATAATAGACCTAACCCCTAAGCTATCGAGCGATGGGCGCCTCGCTTGGGATGTTCCAGAAGGGAACTGGACGATAGTCCGCTTCGGGTATACCCTAACAGGTGCTAAGAACGCTCCGGCCCCGGATTCGGGAAGGGGATGGGAGGTCGATAAGCTGAGCAGGGAGGCCCTGGACGAGCATTGGAAACACGCCATCGCCCCCCTGCTTGAGGACGCCGGCCCCCTTGCCGGAAAGACGTTTAAAAACGTCCTCATAGACAGCTACGAGATGGGTTCCCAGAACTGGACCCCGAAGATGAGGGAGGAGTTCCAAAAGCGCTGCGGTTATGATATCCTTCCATTCCTCCCAGTCATCACCGGGAGGGTCGTCGATAGCCTCGATATATCCGAGAGGTTCCTATGGGACTTCCGCAGGACCATAGCCGATCTCTTCGCCGAGAACTACTACGGCTATTTCGGCGAGCTCTGCAGGAAGCATGGGCTCCTCCTATGGGTAGAGCCTTACGGAAACGGCCCATTCGACGATATAACCGTTGGAAGCAAGGCAGATGTGCCGATGAGCGAGTTCTGGCTTGGACATGGGATCGGGCTGGAGAAGGATTGGAACGCTAAGCTCGCTTCCTCCATCGCCCATATCTACGGGAAACAGGTGGTGGGAGCGGAATCATTCACCGCTGGCCCTCCATATAGCGGCTGGCGCGATTATCCCTATTATATAAAGCCGCTTGGCGACTTGATATTCTGCAGCGGGGTGAACAGATACGTCTTCCATACATACGCTCATCAACCCTGGATCGATTACAAGCCCGGGATGACCATGGGCCCTTGGGGCATGCAGTTTAACAGGAACACCACATGGTGGGATTACGCATCGGCCTGGCTTACTTATGTCGCCCGTTGTCAATACCTCCTCCAGCAAGGGCTCTTCGTAGGGGATGTCTTGTTCTACGTGGGAGAGAACTCCCCCGTACCCATAAGGGCGAGCCAACCTCTTCCCCCAGGCTACGATTTCGACGCCTGCGACACCGAAACCCTTCTAAATCGCCTTTCCGTTAAGGGGAACAAGCTCGTCCTGCCCAACGGCATGTCCTACGAGGTCCTCGTCCTCCCGAACGATCGGGAGATGACGCCAAAAGTGCTAAGGAAGATAGGGGAGCTTGTGAAAGCCGGTGCGTTCGTCATAGGCCCGAAGCCTTTGCGCTCCCCAAGCTTGGTCGATTACCCGAAGGGGGACGAGGAGGTCAGGAAGCTTGCGGACGATATCTGGGGGGATTGCGATGGCCAGAGGGTGACAGAACATAAGTATGGTGAGGGAATGGTCTTCTGGGGAAAGAGCGTAGAGGAAGTCCTCAAAATAAAAGGGATTAAGCCCGATTTCGAGTTCGAGGGAACCCTCCCCGGAACAGCTATAAATTACATCCATCGGAGGGCGGACAACCTGGATATCTACTTCCTTGCGAATATGAAGGAGCGATTTGAAACCGTCGATTGCACCTTCAGGGTTAAGGGTAAACTCCCCGAGCTCTTCTTCCCCGATACCGGCAAGGTGGAAAAGGCAACGATGTTCAAATTCGTCGAAGACCGAACTCGGCTTACCCTCTCATTCGAGCCCTATGGCTCGCTATTCGTCGTCTTCCGCTCAACCGGCGATGGGGAATCGATCGCAAGGATCTTGCATAACGGCAAGGATGCCCTGATCCCCGCTCCACAGGTAGCAGGGAAGCTGGAGATAGTGAAGGCTATTTACGGTGTTTTGGAAGACCCGGGGAAACAGGTCGACGTGACGGAGCACTTGAGGAAGATGGTGAGGAACAACACGCTCTCGGTAGTTGCATCCAACGCCATCGCAGGAGATCCAGCTCCATTGATCGTCAAGAAGATGAGGGTTGACTACAAATGGGATGATAAGCAGAACACGGTCATCGTCAACGAGAACGAGCTCCTGGAAATCCCAAAGGGGCTTGTTGGAAAGGAACCCGGGGCAAGGCTGAGATGGGATCCAAAGGGCAAGCTGGAGCTCCTGGCGTTCGAGCCTGGCGATTACGAGGTCCAAACGACCGCTGGGAAGACGGTGAAGGTCGAGGTCCCTTCCGTCCCGAAGCCTATTGAGATAGGAGGTCCTTGGGAGGTTCACTTCCCCCCTAAATGGGGAGCGCCGGAGAAAGCCGTATTCGAGAAGCTCATATCCTGGAGCGAGCACCACGAGGAGGGCATAAGATACTTCTCCGGAACGGCAAGATACGTTAAGGAGGTAGAGATCCCGAAGGATCTGATCGGGAACGACAAGGAGGTCTACCTGGACTTGGGAGAGGTAGAGGTCATAGCGAGGGTTAAGCTCAACGGGAAGGACCTCGGAATCCTTTGGAAGAAGCCGTATCGGGTCGATATAACGGATGCGATTAAGGCGGGGAAGAACACCCTTGAGATCGAGGTGGCTAACCTCTGGGCGAACAGGCTCATAGGGGATGAAAAGTTGCCGCCGGATAGGGAATGGAACCCCAACGGCAGCTTAAGGGAGATCCCGCAGTGGGTACGGGAGGGCAAACCGAGCCCCACAGGACGTTATACCTTCGCCACATGGCGCCACCATACCAAGGATTCCCCTCTCCTACCCTCGGGGCTCCTCGGTCCGGTGAAGATACTTGGAGGTGTGAAGAAGACGATAATCCAGCGGATCGATGACCCTTGACACGGCCCGTCGACACTGTGTATAATCTCCCCGATAGCCCTGTGGAAAGGAGGGACAGATATGGCAGGGGAGAGAATACTCATAGTGGACGATCAGATATCCTACTGTGAGATATTGGCCGATGTCCTGAAGGGGGAGAATTACACAGTCGAATATGCTTTAGATGGGAGATCCGCCATATCGAAGGCTATGGAATCGGAATACGATGTGATCATCATAGACTTGAAGCTTCCGGACATGGATGGGATAGAGCTGATGAGGAAGCTCAGGGAGAACGATCTCCCCTCCTCCTTCATCGTCATAACCGGCTTCGCATCGATAGAGAGCGCCGTCCAGGCCATGAGGGAAGGGGCTTACGACTACATAATAAAGCCTTTTAACGTCGACGAGGTCAAGATACACGTCAAGAGGGTGATAGAGAGGGCGAACCTCCTCTTCCAGAACAGGATACTGAGGGAAGAGCTGAGCACCATATACGACGACACGATAGTAGGCATGAGCCCTCCGATACAAAGGCTCAAGGAGCTTATAACCCATATAGCCCCTACCGACGCTACGGTCCTTATATACGGGGAGTCCGGAACGGGGAAGGAGCTTGTGGCGAGGGCTATCCATAAGGCGAGCAGGAGGGCGGACAAGCCCATGATAAAGGTGAGCTGCGCCGCCCTCCCCGAATCCCTCCTGGAAAGCGAGCTCTTCGGATACGAGAAGGGGGCTTTCACAGGGGCATACACGAGGAAGCCCGGGAAGTTCGAGCTCGCCAATGGAGGAACCTTCTTCCTCGACGAGATAGGGGATATGTCCCCATCGATGCAGGTCAAGCTCCTAAGGGTCCTACAGGAGAAGGAGTTCGAGAGGCTCGGGGGGACCAAGACCATAAAGGTCGACGTGAGGATAATAGCCGCTACCAATAGAAACCTGAGGGAGGCCATAAGGGAGAAGGTTTTCAGGGAAGATCTGTTTTACAGGCTTAGCGTCATACCGATAGCACTTCCCCCCCTGAGGAACAGGAAGGAGGACATACCCCTCCTCTGCGAGCATTTCATACAGAAGCTCAACAAAAGGATGCCGAAGAAGATAAAGGGGATATCGGATGAGGCGATGAAAAAGCTCATGGAATACGACTGGCCTGGAAACGTAAGGGAGCTCGAGAACACCATAGAACGGGCGTTCATCCTCGCCAAAAAGGATATAATCCTCCCCGAAAACCTCGTGCTCGAGGGGATCCCTATAAACGTCCCCGTGAGCGAACAGAGCCTCCAGGCCTTCGGAGCTATGAAGCTCCCGGATAAATCCCTGAGGTCCGTGGAAAAATTCCACATAAGGGCGGTGCTTGAAGAATGTGGTTGGAACAAGAGCAAGGCCGCGTCGATACTCGGAATAGATAGGAAAACGCTTCAGAACAAGATAAAACTTTATGGGATAAATCCTTAGATATGGGGAAGATCTACGAGGAAGCCATGAACTACCTATATAGCCTTCCCGATTACGAAAGGCTTGGGAAGGCATCTATGGACATAAAAAGGGTCCAGCACCTTATGGAAGCGATAGGAAGCCCCCACCTGAAGCTACAGGCAATACATATAGCCGGAACCAAGGGGAAAGGCTCGACATCGGCAATGCTGGAGTCCATATTGAGGAGGGCGGGGTTCAGGACGGGGCTTTATACATCCCCTCACCTCATCCATGTAGAGGAGAGGATAAGGGTAAATGGGAGGGAGATAGGAAGGTCGGAACTGGCAAGGTCGATCCTCGAGATAGGAGGGATAGCGGAGAAGAACAGGATCCCATGTACCACCTTCGAGCTCCTCACGGCCACGGCGTTCTCCTGGTTCGAGGCTATGAAGGTCGATATAGCGGTTCTGGAGACGGGCATGGGCGGGAGGCTGGATGCGACCAACGTAATCCCTTCCCCTCTCATCTGCGTTCTTACCTCCATAGGATTAGATCATATCGAGATACTCGGCAGCACGATCGGTGAGATAGCGAGGGAGAAGGCGGGGATAATAAAGCCAGGATCTACTGTCATCTGTTCCCCTCAGAGGCCGGAGGCCATGGCGGAGATAGAAAAGGCGGCTGACGAGATGAGGGCAAGGGTGGTAGCGGTCGGAAGGGATATCATGTATGATCTCATAAGCTCCGATAGGAGAGGACCTGTTATAAACTTCCATGGGATCCGAAGTAGATATGAAGGGGTCAGGATAGGGCTGCTCGGATCCCATCAGGCTGAAAACGCTGCCGTCGCAATTGCTTCTGTGGAGGAGTTAGTCGGAAGGGGATATGATATCAAGGAGGAGGCTATAAGGGAAGGCCTAAGGAAGGTCAAATGGCCTGGAAGGCTCCAAATAGTTGGGAAAAGGCCTTATATCGTCCTCGACGGAGCACACAATCCGGATTCCATGGAAAAGCTGGTGAGAGCCCTTGACGAGGTATTCCCGGGGGTTAGAAGGATTGCGATCTTCGGAGCGATGAAGGACAAGGATATAAGGGGAATGATATCGCTTTTACGGCCGGCTATATCGTATCTCATAGCGACGAGGATTAAATCCCAGAGGTCTGCAGGGCAATCGGACATATCCAGCGTGGCGAAGGAGCTCGGGATAACGGACATCTGCGAGACATCGGAGCTCTCGGAAGCCATGGAAAGGGCATATAAGATATCGAATCCCGATGATCTAATACTCATCACCGGATCCCTTTATCTGGTTGGGGAAGCTTTGGAGATGATGAGGAAGGCGAGCTGAAAAATCATCTCCTGATCAAAGGCTGCCTTCCGTCCATCGGGAAATCCTTCCTCAAAGGATGGCCTTCAAATCCATCATACATCAGGATCCTCTTTAAACTCGGATGGCCCTTGAACCTTATCCCGAACATATCCCAGACCTCCCTCTCATACCAATCCGCCCCAGGCCATATGTCCACCACGGACTCGACCTCCGCCTCCTTTTCTTCAACCCTTACCTTCACCCTTATGAGCTCCCCGGACGATACGGAGCAAAGGTGGTAGACGATCTCGAACCTCGGCTTCCCCTCCGAATCCGGATGGTTCAGGAGATCGACAGCCGTTATATCAACAAGCATATCGAACCCCTGAGCCTTGAGCTTTGAGAGGAGATCCTTGAGGCTTTCACGATCCGCTTCTATCCAGCTTTCCCCTATCCTCTCCTCCATATCCCCCTCCTCCTTTCCACATAGTTATCCACAGCCACTGTTGATAATGTTGATAACTTCCTCTAAGGAAGATCTATCGGCTCCCCACCCCTCATGGCCGAACCCCTTATCGCCATGAGAAGCTCTACATCTCTTTCCCCGTTCTCCCCGCCGTAATCGAGGGGCTTGCCATCGACAACGGCGAAGAAGAAACCCCTTTCCATAATTCCGTCCTCATCTGGAAGGATGCCCTTAGCAGTTTCGGCTTCACATCCGAGTATCCTCCTTATAGCGCTCATGCCATGATATGAACCGGATGTATAAGATCGGAACTCCCCAAAAGAGACCTCCACCCATGATCTTACAGCCTTCCCCTGTCCCTTGTCAAGTAGGGACAGGCCCTGTGTAATAAACGTTGGAACGTTCAACGTGCTGCCCTGTTTTTGGGCTCAGAGATCGATCCTTGACTTCGATCCTAAATCCGTTGTATAATGTCCTCAAAAACAAAGGGGGGATAGAAGATGAAGGGAAAAGGGGTAAGTAGAAGGGATTTCCTCGCCGGCATGGCCGGTGCGGGCGTGGCATCCTTCTTCTACGTCCCATCGAGGGCCTTCGGATCGAACGACTCCATAGGGGTTGCCGTAGTCGGCTTTCATGGCCAGGGCAAAACGCATATAAATAGCTTTCTCAGCATAGAAGGCGTTCGGGTGGTTGCGCTCTGCGATGTGGACGAATCGCTATGGGAGTCGGCTTCCAAACTCGTGGAGCAGAAACAGGGAACGAAGCCCAAGCTCTACGCCGATTTCAGGAAGCTATTGGAAGATCCGTCGGTAGATGTCGTCTCCACAGCAACCCCTAACCACTGGCATGCGCTTATCACGATATGGGCATGTCAAGCTGAGAAAGACGTATACGTGGAGAAGCCGGCCTGCTGGTGCTTCTGGGAAGGGGAGAAGATGATAGAGGCGGCCAGGAAATACAACAGGATCGTCCAGGTGGGGCATCAGAAGAGGTCATCGGCGACCATAAGGAATGCCGTGGCCAGGGCATGGGCAGGGGAGATAGGGGAGATATACATGGCGAGAGGGCTATGTTATAAGCCGAGGGAGTCCATAGGGATAAAGGCCGACTGCGATCCGCCGAGCTACCTCCACTGGGATCTCTGGCAAGGTCCGGCCCCTCGACGCCCATTTAACCCGAACTACGTCCATTACAACTGGCATTGGTTCTGGGAATATGGAAACGGCGATATAGGGAACCAAGGGGTCCACGAGATGGATATTGCGAGATGGTTCTTAAGAAAGAGGCTCCCTGTCTTCGTCTTCTCAACGGGTGGGCGTTATGGATATAAGGATCAAGGGGAAACCCCGAACACGCAGGTCGCTACCTTCCAGTTCGACGATGGGAAGATGCTGGTGTTCGAGGTCAGGGGCCTCCCTACGAACGACGAATCAAATACGAAGATAGGGAACTTGGTCTACGGGTCAAAGGGATATATGTTCTCAGGGGACGATTTCAAACCCCATATCGGATATAAGGGCGAGATACAGCCTGCAACCGATCTGATCCTCCCGGCCGTTGGAGGTTCCGGGGAAGGGAACCATTACAGGAACTTCATAAATGCCGTTCGATCCCGCCGCAGGGAGGAGTTGAACTGCGACGTGGAGGAAGGGGTGTTATCGGCTCAGTTATGCCATCTCGCCAATATCTCCTATCGCTTAAAGAGGGCGCTCCGATTCGATCCGGAGAAGAAGGAGTTTATTGGGGATCCCGAAGCCAATGCGATGTTGAGGAGGAAGAGATACGAGAAGGGGTTTGAGATACCGGAAAAGGTCTGAATTGGAGGGATGGATATGAAAGCCATTTTGCTTCTCCTCCTACCGTTGCCCTTCCTTTTCCAGGCGATGCCTTCCTCTTCCAAGGAGATATCATCGTATAAGGTGAGATTAGGAGAGGAAATGAACCCGAAAGGGATTCCCGTGATCCTCACCCTATCCTGCCCCCCAGCCCCGTCCGAGTTTAAGGGGATAAGGGTGGTATCGGATGATGGGGAAGTCCCATGTCAATGGGAGTTTAGGGAAGGAAAGGTCCTTATAGCCTGGGTTCCTTCCGGAAACCTCAAGGATTACAGGATAGTTTTCGAGGACAGACCGATACAGTATAAGCCCAGGATATCCGTTAAGGAAGGGAACGAGGCGATAGAGGTTGGATCGGAAGAGGGGCTTATAACGAGATATGTCTTCTCCTATCCCAACAAGCCCTATTTCTACCCCCTGATAGGCCCGAAGGGGCAGAGGATGACCAGGGCATATCCTTCCGAGGAAATACCCGGGGAGAGCAGGGACCACAGACATCACCGCTCCTTCTGGTTCTCCCACGGGGATGTGAACGGGGTGGATTTCTGGTCCGAGTCTCCGAAGGGGGGAAGGATAGTCCATAAGAAGTTCAAGGGGCTCTCAAGCGGACCGGTCTACGGCCTTATATCGGATGAGTGCGATTGGATCTCCCCCGATGGCCGAACCGTTTGCAGGGAGTTCAAGGAGGTCAGGATCTATAGGACGGATCTCGGGATCTTCATGGACTTCGAGATAAAGCTCCGTGCCGCCGAAGTCCCTATAAGGATCGGGGATACGAAGGAGGGAACGTTCGCCATAAGGGTTGCCGATTCCATGACGGTTACGGGCGGCAAGGGGCATATAGAGAACTCGAGGGGGCAGAAAGACAGGGATGCATGGGGGAAGAGGGCGGAATGGTGCGACTATTGGGGACCTGTTGGGGATACAATAGTAGGGATTTCCATCATGGACCATCCATCCAACTACAACCATCCTACGTTCTGGCATGCAAGGGATTACGGGCTTTTCGCCGCCAATCCTTTCGGGGCGAGGGATTTCACGGGGGATAAGAACGCCGATGGAAGCGTTCGGATAGAGGAGGGGAAGGAGCTGACGTTTAGATATAGGGTCTTCATACACGAGGGGGATACCGGATCGGCGAGGATAAGGGATGTATGGAATGCCTACACGAGCTCACCCATCCTTAAGGAGGGATGATGCGAAATCCACGGCCATAGCCCTGAATAACCCCCATTCATGCCATGGTCCTTCAAGGGCCCTGAGCTTTTCCGCTACCTTGGGAAGATCCTCTAAGGGGATCTCGATGAAATCCGATATCCTCTCGTTCCTGTCGGCTGGCCTTGGATGGCCTGGCAGGGGCAAGAGGAGGAAGAAATAGGATATCGACCTGCTCGGAGGGATCGAGAAGCCGAGCGTGAGGATTCCCAAGAACTTCGAGATATGGGGATAGAACCCGGTTTCCTCAAGCCCTTCCCTTATAACGGTCTCCTCTATCCCCTCGCCCGGCTCTATCTTTCCCGTTGGAAGCCTGTATGTCCCTGGAGGGTAGTAATCCTTTGAGAGGAGAAATATGCCCTTTTCCCCGGGGATCACCAACACAACCTCTTCCCTCTCCTTTCCGAAAGGATTCCTCTCCACCTGGAGCTCGACCTTCCTCGCCTTCCCATACCTATCCTCAAGCATCCTTATCTCCCCTTCCCTAATCCCCTTCATCCCCTAATAACCTCCTCATTATCCTCGATATCCCCCTGATCTCCGATTGGTCGAGCCCTTTCGCCAGGATTATCCTTACCTCATCGACCCCAGAGGATGGATGGCGGAGGGAGATCCTGGACCTCTGGGACCTCCACAATGGGATTGGCTCGCCCATGAAGGCCCAGAGCTCCTCCTCGGAGAGGAGGCCCGATGGGAAAAGGATCCTCAAAGAAAGACAATGCTTAGACGATAGGGATCCCATCTGGTATGGCTCTATGGTGCATCTCGTCCTCCCTGCTATCAACAAAGCCACACCCCCTTCCCTACCCCACATTACATCCAGAGGGCCATAAGAACCTAAGAGCTCCATCAGCCTATGGAACTGCTCCTCCAGGCCGAGCCTCCTGAAGTTCCTCGTATGCCACCTCATCCCGTTCTCCTCCCATGGCTTCCTCCTCCCCCATCCTGAAGGCCTCCAGGACGGGTCTATCGATAGCTGGAGATCCATGATGCTGGAAAGCCTCTTTATTATCCTCATGGCCTGGAGGGTAATCCTGGGGCTTCTTTTCCCTTCGCCCCACCTCCCATTCCCCTTCCTGTATAGGAAGAGGCAGTGGATGCCCCACCTCAACGTCCTCTCCTCAACCCCTGGGAACCCGAGCTTCGATCCTATATCGAGCCATGTGAGCAGCCCTCCTTTTATATCGAGGCATGATCCACATCTCCCCCTTGCCGGTATGGCGGTGGACATTATGCAATCGTGGAACCCATCCGCCTGCCACGACCTTCGACCCTTCGTGCTCGAGCTTGGATGCGGATGCCTCCCGAAGAGGAACTTCATGGCCTTCCTGGCGCTCTCCGTCTCCTTATAGCCCTCGAGCTCGGACAAGGCCTCCAACGCCCACCTCGTAGCGAAAGGACAGCTCACCTTCCCGACATCGGCCCAAAGATCGATGCCGAATATCCCTCCAAGTTCCTCGGCCCCAAGCCATCCCCCATCGTAACACTGATGGTTCAGGAGCCACATCATTGCCCTCTGAACCCTCGGATCCCCTTTCATCCCAACCCTGATCAAGGCAACGGCGCATTGGGCGGTTATGCCGGCCGACGAGGCCTTCCCGGATACGAAATATCCCTGATCGGTTTGAAACGAGAGGAGGTATTCCGCGGCCTTCTCTATCCTCTTATCCGATATATCCCATCCGAGCTCCGCCAGTTTTAGAAGCGGCCAGGGTTTAAGGGGGCCTCCACCTTCTTCCTTGGAAAGGGGGATCTCTTTGAAGGAAGGGAGGGATTTATTCCAAGACCCATCCGGATTGAGCATGGAGAGGATCTCCTTAGACTCCTTGGAATCCTTGAGCCTATCCCTCGCCCAAACCACCTCGGGATCGTCCTCGGGGCGGTCGAGGATATCCCTGAGGACGTGGTATCTCGTGTAAAGCTCGGCGACGAGGAGCCATGATATGATCCCTTCATCCCTTGCCATTAAACCCTTCTTAAACATCTACCTCCCTCCTCAGAAAGCCTTTATAAAGCTTAAGTATCTCTCTCCGGTGTCCGGGAAGATGGTCACAACCCTTTTCCCGGGGCCAAGCTCCTCCGCTATGAGGAGGGATGCGAAGGAAGCGGCGCCTGAGGAGAGGCCGGCGAGGATCCCCTCTTCCCTGGCAAGCCTTAAAACCATCTCCTTCGCCTCTTCATCTCCAACCCTCACCACCCGATCTATTATACTGGTGTTTAGGACCTTCGGTATGAATCCCGCCCCTATCCCCTGGATGCAATGAGGGCCGGGCCTCCCACCGGACAGGACCGGGGAACCCTCCGGCTCAACCGCTACTATCATCACATCCGGATTCCTCTCCTTGAGGACCTCGCCAACCCCTGTGAGCGTCCCCCCCGTTCCAACCCCGGCCACGAATGCATCTATCCTATCCCCTAAGGCCTCTAATATCTCAACAGCCGTAGTCCTCTTATGTATCTCTGGGTTCGCAGGGTTGTCGAACTGCATAGGCATAAAGCTATTCGGTATCTCCCTTGCTATCTCCTGAGCCTTCCATATAGCCCCAGCCATCCCATCCTCAGCAGGGGTAAGGACGACATCCGCCCCAAGAGCCCTCAAAAGATCCACCCTTTCCGGACTCATGGACTCGGGCATCGTTATGATGACCTTGTATCCCTTAACCGCACCGACTATGGCAAGCCCTATCCCTGTATTCCCAGAGGTCGGCTCCACTATGGTTCCGCCTTCCTTTAGCTTCCCTTCCTTCTCGGCTTCCTCTATCATGCTTATACATATCCTGTCCTTTACGCTTCCCCCGGGGTTGTATGACTCGAGCTTTGCATAGATATCGGCCATCCCATCCCTTACAACCTTGTTGAGCTTGACGATGGGAGTCCCTCCTACAAGTTCGAGGACGTTATCGGCAACGGCCGGTTTCATCGCCCTTTTCATATGTAATACATCCCGCCCTCCTTCTCCCTGACCATCCTACATATCTCCTCATACGAGACCTTTTCGAGGACCTTCATGGTCTCATCCATCACCCTCTGCCAGGCGGTCTTAAAGCCGAGGAACACATCCCTTGTCCTCTCATCGAAAAGGGAGCTCTCCGATGTCTTCATCTTAAGCGGAGGACCTTCCACTATCCTTATAACGTCCGCAAGGGTGACCTTGGCTGGGGGCTTGATAAGCATATAACCTCCACTAACCCCGCGTTTGCTGGTCACTATACCGGCATCCTTGAGCTGGGTCAGGACCTGAACGAGGTATTTTACGGGAATCCCATATCTACTCGAGATAACCCTCATCTGAAGGGGTTTTTTCTTCTGATACCAAAGCGCGAGTTCGAGAACGGCAAGACATGCATATTCTGCCTTCGCCGAAAGCCTCATCCCTTCATCACCTCCTTCATAAATTATCCCTTTTCAACCTCAAATTTTATCATAAAAAATACGAAAAGTCAAGACATTTTTCCCTGCCCCTGATCTCGGACAAACACCAATAGGAAAATTGCGAATGGCGGAAGGCGAATTGCGAAAATGGGGAATGAGGACTCGTCTTTTCGTAATTCACAATCTCCCAGTTCATGGGATCGTTATCCTCGTAGGGGCAGGCCCCCGTGCCTGCCCTAATTTTTTGGGCAACCACAGGGGGTTGCCCCTACGATTTTTTAATTCCGAAATCCCTTAATCTGCCCTTGTGGGCGACACAATCAGCAACGGAAGGGAATTGGACATATCCTCCTCTTGACTGGCCTTCGTTTTGGTGTTATCATGGTAGCGTAGAAAGGGGTTCGCACTCGACTGCGTAACTCCTACAAAAGTTGGGAGCGAAGGACAGGGCTTTGGCTTCAAAGCCCGATTTTCTAAATGGGGGTGGAAGGGATGTCCGGGAAGATCGTATTGAATTTGGACGAATACAGGGACAAAGTCCTCGGATGCTGGCTTGGGAAGAACATAGGGGGGACGTTGGGCGCCCCGTTTGAGGGGAGGAGGGAGACCCACGACCTGAAATACTACGTGAACGTCACGGGGGAACCCACCCCGAACGACGACCTGGACCTCCAACTCCTCTGGCTCAAGGCACTTGAGGAAAGGGGACCGAGGATGGAATCGAGGATCCTCGGGGAATACTGGCTCAGCTACGTCCCGGTGGACTGGAACGAATATGGGATAGGAAAGGCGAACATGAGGAAGGGGATAAGCCCTCCCCTATCCGGGGAATATAGAAACGTCTGGAAGCATAGCAATGGGGCGTGGATAAGGTCCGAGATATGGGCGTGTATAGCGCCCGGATGCCCCGAGATCGCTATAAGATACGCATATGAGGACGCATGCGTGGACCACGGCTCAGGAGAAGGGACCTTGGCGGAACTATTCACCGCATCCATCGAAAGCGCCGCCTTCGTCCTTAAGGATAGGGACGAGCTAATAGATGTAGGGCTTTCTATGATCCCGGAGGATTGCGGCGTGGCGAGGGCGGTAAGAACCGCCATCGATTCATACCGTCGTGGCCTATCGTGGTTAGAGGCGAGGGAGGCGGTGATAAAGGAAACGGAGGATACAGGCTGGTTCATGGCGCCGAGGAACATAGGATTTGTTATAATAGGTTGGCTTTACGGGGATGGGGATTTCGGGAAATCGATATGCACTGCTGTAAATTGCGGCGACGACACCGATTGCACCGGGGCAACCCTCGGCTCTATACTCGGGATAATAAACGGGGCATCGGGAATACCGAAGGAATGGAAGGATCCGATAGGGGATACGATAAAGACCGTGGCGATAGCCAACTTCGAACCTCCTAAGAACATCATGGAGCTAACCGAAAGGACCATATCTATGGCGAGGAAGGTGCTCCTCGAACATGGAGAGCCGGTTATCATCTCGCGGGAGCCCACAGACCTGTCCACCCTATCCACGGATATGCTTAAGAGAAAAGATGTGGCCAGGGAGCTTTGGGAGAGATCGCCCTTCGTCCTCCAGTATGAGTTCGTCAATATATCCGTATCCCTTGATTACATGGGATATCCGGAGATCTCGGCGGGGAGTCCGAGGAAGATAGAGCTAAAGCTTAGGAACAAAACCCCAGAGGCATTAGAGGTGGAGCTCACCCCTATCCTCCCGCCCGACTGGGGCTCCATCCCTCCTGAGATAACCGTTGGGCTCGAGCCCGCTGGTAAGGAAAGGGATTCTGCGGTGGAGCATATGGAGTTCCTTCCAGGAGAGCTTAAGAAGGACGTCGCATATAGGGGGATGATAGGGGTTATGGTTAAGGGAAGGCCGACAACGGGATCCATCCCGATCGCCTTCATAGGGGTTTAATCCGGAGGTGTTCCCCATCTTGTGAAGGATGTGGAGAACTGCATATGGCTTGGGAATAGGATCCTCGAGATGGGGCTTTTCTCCGATCCGAAAAGGCCCACCTTCGGTGGATTCCCATGGAGGATATCGCCCGAGCCATTTCACCTCGATCGCGAGGTCATAGAGAAGATAGAGGAGCTCGGACATCACCTCCTCAAATTCTACAAGGCGCTGAACTCGATCTATTTCTCAAGCGTCCGCGGAACCGCCCCTCATTGGATCTCCTGGTATCTTGACCTCGGGAAGCCAGAGGTCGTAGTAGAGTATGGAAGGATGAGGAGGTTTAGGAGCCAAATGCCGCCGGTTATAAGGCCGGATTTATTCATAACCGAGGAAGGGATGGCTATAACGGAATTGGATTCGGTCCCCGGGGGCATAGGGCTCCTCGCCGGGATCTCCATGCTTTATTCCTATCTCGGATACGAGATCGTTGGGGGAGGGGATGGAATGACGAGGGGGTTCATGGAGGCGATGAAAGCCCTTGTCCCGGACGTCGAGGATCCCCTCGTCGCCATAGTGGTATCCGAGGAATCCGCATCCTTCAGGCCTGAGATGAGAAGGCTCTCGGAGATGATGGTGGATCTTGGGATGAGGGCTTTTGTCATAGAGCCGAAAGACCTGATGTTCTCGGAAGAAGGCCTCTTCCTACGAACCGACGGAGAAGCGAGCAGGATAGATGTCCTATACAGGTTCTTCGAGCTATTCGACTTGAAGAACATACCGAAATGGGAGCTCATGTTCTATGCGGCTAAGAAGGAGAAGGTGGTGATGACCCCTCCTCCGAAGGCATTCCTCGAGGAGAAGTTGGCGATGGCTTTATTTCACCATCCGAGCCTTGTGGAGCTATGGGTGGAGAGGATGGGAAGGGAATCCGTGGAGCTTTTGCGAAGGCTATTCCCGATGACGTGGATAATGGATCCGAGGGACATACCACCTCATGCCGTCATCCCCGGCCTTTCGGCCGGAGGGAAGGCGATCCAGAACTTCATGGATCTTTCCGGCGCATCGCAGAGGGAGAGAAGGCTGGTGATAAAGCCTTCGGGCTTCTCGGAGCTCGCCTGGGGTAGCAGAGGCGTTCGTATCGGACATGACATGTCGGCGGAGAGATGGCGCGAATCCATAGAGATGGCCCTGAGAAGTTTTCCAAATCCCATCTACATCCTTCAGGAGTTCAAGCCATCGAAGCTCTTCGACTCAAGATATTACGACCCCATCTCAGGGGATATAAAGGAGATGAAGGGAAGGGTCAGGTTGTCCCCTTATTACTTCGTCATAGGGGAAGAGGCAAGGCTCGGTGGGATCCTGGCCACGATATGCCCTCCCGATAAGAAGCTCGTCCATGGGATGGTGGACGCCATCATGGTCCCTGTGCTTGCGAGAGGAAGTCCATGACCTCGTCGTATTTCGGTATCCCCGTCCTCCCTCCGAGCTTCCTCGCCTTCATCGCGGCCACGGCCGATGCAAACCTTCGTGCCTTCTCAAGCTCCCAGCCCCTGGCGAGACAGAAGGCGAACGCACCGTGGAATACGTCCCCACAGCCCGTCGTATCCACGACCTCGACCTTGAAGGACGGCTGATGATAAAATTCCTTGCCATCATACCAAAGGGATCCATCCTCCCCGAGCGTAACGGCCGAAACCCTCGCCCCGAGGGAATGGAGGACCTTCAGGGCATCCCTATATCTTCCAGGACCTGCGATCTCCTCAGCACAACCTCTCGGTATTATCGGAAAATCTATTAATCTGAGGAGATCTTCGTTCCCCCCTATGTGGTTTATGTCCCCAACGATCGGTATCCCCAAATCCTTAGCCTTCCTCGCCGCAGCCATCGCAGCCTTAGGCCATGTTCCATCGACAAGAACGCATTTCGATCCATCTATCATCTCTAAAAGGGACATCTCTATCTCCGGATCCTCTGGGAAGAAACCGGGTGAAAAGTATATCTCCCTTTCGCCCGTCCTCCCATCCACCATTACGACGGAGAAAGGCGTTTTCCCACCAGCCACAACGTTTATCCCCCTTGTATCCACCCCCTCTTCCTCGAACCCCTCCACCACCATGGTGCTATGGGGCCGATCGTCCCCGATCCTCGTCCATATGGCCGTCCTCGCCCCAAGCCTCGCGGCAGCGACCGCCGCCGTCCCCATAAGGCCTCCCCCCTGGATGAGGAAGTCCAGTATCCTCCCTCCATCCCCCCTATCGACCCTGACGAGGTAATCTATACACGCAAGCCCAACGGCTACAAGCTCCGGACCCCTCATAAGCACCCTATAGCTTTGAGAATAGATCCGGCCGCCCGCTTATTATCCCATCCACGCCGAGGGATAAGAGCTCCCTCATCAGGGCGATCTCGTCCACGGTCCATGCGAATATCTTTATCCCACGCCCTTTAACCCTTTTCACGTTTTCCATCGTCAGCATCCCGTAATGCCAAGTAACCATAGGGGTGTCTATGCCGCGTATGAGGTCATCCGTGACGTCCTCGGGCCTTAGTTCCATCGTGGTCGAGAGGGATATATCGGGCATGAGCTCCCTCAACCTCCTCCTCTCCTCAGCGCTCGCACCCGACACCACGAGGTCATACTTCGGGATATCCACATCCCTGAGGATCGATACCATGTCGTCGGCCAACCCATCCTCCTTGACATCTATCATGACCTTGCATTGGCCTCTCGCGAACTCGAGGAACTCGAGAAGGGTGACGAGAGGAGCGCCTAACTCCCTCATCGTGGCCCTGAGATCCGGTAAGGACGTATCGGAAACCTTAAGCTCCCTTCCCCCATGCCTTACAACCGGATCGTGTATGAGGACGAGGTGTCCGTCCCCACACCTCCTCAGATCTACCTCTATCATGTCCACCCCGTGCATGAGCGCCAATACGAAAGACCTCCACGTGTTTGGAGGAGCGAGCGATGAAGCACCTCCATGCCCTACCTTAACGAATTCCCTCAATCGAGATCACCTCACCATCCAAGATCGGAGGGATCCATCCCGAGGAAAGCCCTGGCGAACTCCATGGACTTAGCCTCGGCATCCTCAAGATGGCCGAAGTATTCCCTGGCAAACGCTTTGAACCCCTCCTTGCCCCTGTATCCTCCCTTTAAAAGCCTCAAGCAAATTCCAGCCCTTGCCACGTTCAATTCCCATTTGGATATGAACTGGGTTATCGTAGCTTTCGTATATCTCTCCTTCATATAATCCTCGGGCCTTATGCCGTCGGGCTTTAGGTATTTGTCCGCATCCGGGAACATCCTCCTTATGACCGATAGCCTCCTCCACCATATGTTCCCCTCGTCTTCCACAGGAAGGCATGTCTCCCAATCGAATCCCTCGAACCTCTCCTCCTTCGGGCTGTATCGATAATCGAGGCACTGGGCCTGGATATCCCCGAAGTCCGTCGAATACCTATGCTCGTTCTCGAGGTCTATGTTCTGCTGGAAAAACCTCTTCGCTGCCGAAAGAACCCTATTCCCCCTCTTCTCACCATACTTCTTTATCGCGGCCATGGTCGCCGCCTTCGTCAGGATCACGGCGAAAGCCCTCACAGCATCCTCCTCCGACTTCGGATCGAAATCCACCCCCTTCTCCCTCAGCTTTTCTATGAACTCCTTGGAGGAAAGGGGGGGATCCTCGAGGGATCTGATGGAGGAAAGCCTCGACCCTATCTCCTTCCGCAGGGGATCGTCCTCATCGAGATGGGAAAGGAGCCATTCGATCCTGTCGAGCCTCTTGCCATCTACGAACCTCCCGAGCATCGATGTCACAACGGATCCCCCTTCCCCTTCTATCGCTTCCTTCCCCGTCTTCTCCTCCCATTCCCTTATCCCCTCCATGGTGCTCTCTATCGAGGCGAATATCTGGGGGAGGTCATGGGTAACCGTGGCGTTGGTGAAAAGCCTAAGCCCATATCTATTGTTTCCCGCGTTGAACTCCTTGAGAACCCTTAATCCGACCGGACCGGTTATGGAAACCTTGAAATGGTTGTTCGAGAGCCCGATCCTCTCCCCAGCAACCTTCACGTATAGCTCGTTCGCCCTGTCCAGCAGTATATCGTCGACGGCCTTCATCCTCCTGCAGAGCCTCATGTAGATCTCAGGCCCTTCCCGGAGCAGATACTCTATGTCGTCGTGTTTATCCGGCCTCAATTGGAAGGAGACCCTCCCAAGGCCTTCGAGCAGGAATATGGAACGAAGCCCTATCATCGCGTTCGTGACGACGAGTTCGGTGAAGGTTGTGGCTGCGACATCATCCGGAAATCCGTCGGAAACCTGGGCTTCCGCTATCATCCTCCTTGCCAGCGCCCATTTCCCGGGGAGATCGTCCTCCCCAAATGTGGCTATAACGGGGTTCGTCGTCCCCCCAAGGCTCCCTATCTTCCTGCAATCGTCCGCCTGTTCCCCGTAATCGTTGAAGAACTGGGTTATCGTCTTGCCGCTCCTCCACGAGAAATAGAGGTCCGTGTAATAACAACTCCTGAAAAGCTCCTTCCTATGCTCGATGAAATCCCCGTAGGATCCAAAGGGATCCCTCCCCTCCCGCGCCTTCCACCTCTCCGCCCACTCCCTGAATAAGTTATTCTGCCTTGCGCTGTTAACGGAATATGTATAGTTCCTGAGGTATGAGAGGATCTCCCCCTCCGTCTTCCCGTAATCGACGGACGAAAGCCTCGAAAGCGCAGAAACTATCTCTTCGGATCGGATCTCATCTTCAAGAAGGATGGAATCCCCATGTAGCTCGCGCCTCCTCAGGTTATGGTCGAGCTCCACAGGGGAGTTAAGGGAATCGGCCCACCAGAGCAAGAAAAGGGAGATGTTTTCGCGAACCCTTTTCTCCGGAGAATTCGCGTATTCCTCCATCAGCGCGCTCAACAGATCCCATTTCATCGACCTGTATTCCTCGGGGGTTGTGAAGAATATGAGCTTTTGATGGGCCAACCTTACGTAATCGAAGGGGAGCGCGAAATCCTTTATCCTCCCATCTTCCTCCTTAAGAATCGCCATAAATTTTGGAATCCTACCATCCATCCTTCTTCATTCCTCCTTCCCCAGATCTATCGACCGTCCTTATTTGAGATGATTATACTGCTAAGGCGGAGGGATGTCAATTACGAGAGAACCGATCTTCAGATGTAAGGTCGGACACATCCCCAAATCGGCTTTCTGAAACTTTTCGGGGCTAAAGCCCCTTACTATATCACCTATGAAATGGTTCAACAAATACATAACCCATAGCGATTACAAACGACATAGTATCAAAATTGGACTGCACCCCTCCAGTTGGACAAATTAGGGTGATAGACAGGGTCAATAGCAAAGGGTTTCATAAACGCGATGTGGGGATTTATTGGTCAGGAGATGCCTTTAATCCAAGTTTTTTAAGAACAAAATCTTTTACTTTTAAGGCAAGTTCAAAACTCTCTTTCGCTTCCTCAGCAGAGGGTATATAGAATTCGTCGGGGTATCTCACTTCTGTAGCAAAAGAACTCAAGCTGGATATCTTATCTTTCTCAAGACTTTCAAACGCTCTGTCTTTCTCAACGCACATGTTTAATAGGACTTCTAAGTCGTGGATTTTCATAACCCTAATATCCCTGAATGTGAGATATGCTTTGAGATACTTCTCAATCGCTTGCTGGCAGTGGAAACATATTACATCCGTGGGAGCATCTTCGACTTTTAATAAATACTTTGCAGCTTTTACATCGCTCTCTGCTTTTTGCAGCCATCTTTGGATAACCTCCATTTTCTTCTTTTCATTCATAATTTTACACCCTCCCGCAACACTTCATTTGAGATTGTATTCACTATTTCTTTTTCCTCCTCAAAATCCTTCAAGCACTTAATTATCATATCAAAAGGTATAAATTCTATCTCTTTATGAAGCTCACTCAAAATTCTACCAGCAAGCTTTCTTCTTTCTCTTATAGGTATCCCATCTTTCAAAACGATCAAAATATCATAATCGCTTCCTTCTCTAAAATCACCTCGTGCCTGTGAGCCAAAAAGAAACATACTATCTAATGTAAATTCGGTCTTAGAGATGACATTTTCAACAATATTTTTAACCTTATTTTCCAATCTCATCTCTCATCCTCCATTAAATCCTCACTTCTCTACCTCTTTTACAATAATATTCATCGAGACTCCGCGGCTTAGAAGGATAGCAGACATCCTTGCTACTCACAATAAGAGCGAGCAGGGCCGTAGTCAACGCTTCTTGCGGCGTTAATCTTGGTAACTTAGCCAACTTCCACCTCCAAGGAAGTGGTGAGAATCTCTTTGCTCAAAAACGTTCTTATTTCATCTTCTGACAATGTTTCTAAATAAAGTTCGATAGCTTCCTTTATATTAGCTAATACCTCTTCCAAGGTATCACCTTGAGTTTGACATCCTTCGAGTTCTGGGCAGTAAGCGTAATATTCAGCCGAGCTGCACAAAGCCAAAGCGCGACCAAACCATTTCCTTTTTTAAAATCATCCCATGCCTGTAGAAGTTATGCAGTTGACTGCAACCCTCCTTCGGTTGGTATAATAATAGCACAAAGAGGAAAGCTTGTCAAGGGGTGACTCTCTGACTTTTCCCGAGATCAGCATAAAGGGTTGACAGGCAGAAGGCAGCTGACCTTTAGACGTAAGATCGGACATATCCCAAGACCAGCCTTCTGAAGAACTCTATCACCTCGGAGATCATCTGACGAATCACCTCCTTCCCCAATCTTTGCCTGAGAAGGACAAATAGACCCGAATAAAGCTTCCACTTCTTCCCCTGAGATCCAGAATATCGGTAAGAAGAGCCATGATTATCCCCTACATCACCAGCCCAAGGAGGATGATCACCAAAACACCTCTTAGATCGATTAACCCCTCTTTCATAAGCCATGGCCCTCAGATCACTTTGCCCTCCTTTATCCATAGGCCTATCCGAATCCCCTTTGGAACGATCTCCCCTATCCAGATCACCTCCATACATCCTATCCCTTAGAGCCTCCCCAACAACCCAATGGCATAGGCCATGAGAACCAATGCTATGACCTTCTCCATGTTCTCCCTCTTCTTGCTCATGATCTTCTCAAGGTTCAAAAGCCTCTTGAGATCCCTGAAGCTCTCCTCTATCTTTACCCCTCTCTTCGTATATCAATAAACCTTCCTCCGGATCCAAGCTGGTTATGATCCAAATCGCCTCCTTAAACCCCTTATCCCATTTCCCTGCTACATTGACCTTTATCTTCCCCTTGTAGTAAAGCCCACGATAGAACACCTTCTCTCCAGGGGATATCGTAAGGGTCACCTCATTCCCATCCTTTGAACTTCGGATTGTCGGATACGTTCAACCTGCAGACAAAATTTATCCCCTCCTCCACAAGGTCTGATATAAGCCCCTCGTAGCTGAACTCCCTGTCCATAACCAAAGGCTTATCCCCTTTAGCTCCCTCAAAGCCCTTCTATGCTCTATGTTCCTTGAAACCCCCTCATCCATCATCGTCTTGGAGGAGTATGTGATGAAGTGGAATGGGATAGCACGACCACGATATGGAACTGCTAAGACAAGGACTTGGAAGCCCCTCGTCTTCCCATCCTTCAACCTCCCAACGTATTCCGTCTTCTTCGCCTGAGGCCTTGGGATATCGGTTGGATCCGCCAGGATGGAAGAGGAGCATGGAGCATAGAGCATGGAGCATGGTGTTCCTTGTCCAAAGAGGAGCATGGAGCATGGTGCATGGTGTTCCTTGCCCTTTGCTCCTTGCTACCACAGGCATAAATGGGATCCGAGGATGAGAGGAAGCGCTAATTTGCT
>Ga0209225_1000626_pt1 | contig 39156 bp, 39 predicted proteins | sample WasSprMetagenome_FD_184732 | JGI IMG/M metagenome (GOLD analysis project Ga0209225, IMG submission 184732) | Sulfidic aquatic microbial communities from Washburn Spring, Yellowstone National Park, USA - WS (SPAdes) (version 3) | ecosystem: Environmental > Aquatic > Thermal springs > Hot (42-90C)... | reverse complement strand
AACCTTGAGAGCATATGCCTCAGCCTTCTAGGCATTCCCCCTATGAATGCGAACATGGGTTATAGGTAGCCCATCAGGAAAATAAGCCTTAGATACGAAACGAGCGAAAAATGCAAATAGTCAGTTATCTTATTAGCAATCTAGGAGCCAAAAAAATTGGGGAAATCCCTCCTGGAAGTTTCTACGGCTACACGATGCGCCGCCCGACCGTTAGCATAGAGGGCGGACTTATAAAGGCGTATGAATTTCCTAGGAACTCAATATATGCCTGGAATGATAAGGCTCGAAGCCTCGTCCTTTTGCTGGGATTCGAGCCCGATTTAGATTGGCCAGGCTATGCTGAGGCTATCATGGAGCTGGCTGAAGCCGTAAAGGCTAGACGCCTTTACACGCTGGGAGGCTATGTATCCATCATTCCCCACACCATCGAGCCGCCCGTAACGGGCTCTACGAACAACCCAAGGCTTCTGGAGGAACTAAAAACGGCAGGAATCGAGTTGACGAACTATCGGGGCATAACAGGGGTCTACAGTCAGATCCTATGGGATGGCGCCGAGAGAAATCTCGATGTCATAAGCCTTTGGACAGCAGTTCCTCAGTACGTATCCGTTCCAAACCCGAAGGCAGCCCTGGCGCTCCTTAAGAAGCTCATATTATTGGAAGGCATCCAGGTAACCCTTTCAGATTTGGAGAACGAAGCCCTTAATTTGGACAGAAGGATTGCGGAAGAGGCAAAGATGAATCCTGAACTCCGTAGAATGATAGAGGAGCTGGAAAGAGGTTACAAGATTTTCAGGACGAGCCCCACATATAGGGTATAGTATAGCATAGTATAGGGATCCTATTCCCGATGGAATAGGAGAAGCCTTTCCATGGCTATAATCCTTTTTAGTCGAGCGCCCAATTCATTTTGATAGCCTTGGGTAAGGCTTTGCTATTGACGGGGGATCCAGGCGTAGGGAAGACTGTAGCGCTTCTAAAGGCAATAGAGAAGATAAGGGCTGAAGGCTTTAGGGTAGGAGGCTTCGTAAGCCGGGAGGTTAGGGTTAGGGGCATCAGGATAGGCTTCAGAATTCAAGACCTATCCAAGGGCAGCGAAGGCTGGCTTGCCCATGTAGATCATCCCCAGGGTCCAAGAATCGGAAAATACAGGGTTAACCTCAAAGACTTAGACCAGATCGGGACGGCAGCCTTAGAGGATGCCCTTTCCAACCCTGAAATCCATTTGGTAGCCGTGGATGAAGTGGGTCCCATGGAACTTTTTTCCGAATCCTTCAAGGATGCCGTTAAAAGAATTATCGAAAGCCCTAAGCCCCTTATAGGAACGGTCCATAAGAGGGCTCAAGGTCCCTTTGTCGAAGACCTGAGAAGATCTCCTAAGGTAGAGGTTTTGGAGGTTACCTATGGAAACAGGGACCTGATTCCTGATCAGGTTACGATTAGAGTTTTAAGCTGGCTAAGAAGGGAATCAAGGAAAGATACATCTAGGCTATAGGATGGAGCATTCGTTCTATATGGCGGCGTGAGGCTTATGTCCAAAATAGCCATCGTCGATTACGGAATAGGAAACCTAAGAAGTATAAAGAGGGGGCTGGAAAGGGCGGGGGCTGAAGTCATCATAACGAATGAGGCTTCAAGGATAGCAGAGTCGGATGGGATCGTCCTTCCAGGGGTTGGTGCCTTCAGTGAAGCCATGAAAAATATAGAGCCTCTGACTCCCACGATTGTAAAGGAGGTTGAAGCTGGGAAGCCCCTCTTAGGAATTTGTCTAGGGATGCAGATTCTTTTCAACGAAAGCATGGAGGAGGGGCATCATAGAGGATTGGGCATCTTTAATGGCCGAGTCCTTTGTTTGCCGAAAGGTCTGAAAGTGCCCCACATAGGATGGAATGCGCTGAGAATTCTGAAGCCCCAAAGTCCTTTTGTGAAAGGCATACAAGATGGAGCCTACGTTTACTTTGCCCATTCGTACTTTGCCGAGGCTAAGGCGAAGGAAGATGTAGTAGCAACGACCACATATGGGCTCGAGTTTCCCGCCATCGTTAGTCGAGGTCGAATCTTCGCCACTCAGTTTCATCCTGAGAAATCTGGGGAAACGGGGCTTCGTATCCTTAGGAACTTTGTAGAAATTCTAGCCTTTTAGAAGTTCTTTCGAAGGAATAATATGATAGATCGTTTCGAGCTAGAAGGGCTTATAGGAAACCGGAGTCGAGAAGGGCTTAAAGCCAAGCCCTTATGAAAGGAAGGCGAAAAGAGAAAGAAAAGCAAAAAGCAAAAAGCGAATAGAAAGGTGAGAGAATGCTGACAAAGCGCATCATCCCCTGCCTCGACATGGTGGCGGGAAGGGTTGTTAAGGGAGTAAGGTTCAGGGATCTAAGGGATGCAGGAGACCCAGTAGAGCTGGCAAGGGCTTATGATATGCAAGGAGCCGATGAGCTGGTTCTCCTAGACATCACGGCTTCCTACGAAGGACGTGAAATCCTCATAAACGTCGTCGAGCGTACTGCCGATGCGATCATGATCCCCTTTACAGTGGGAGGGGGGATAAGGTCTTCCATGGATGTTCGGAGGGTTCTCAATGCAGGGGCCGATAAGGTCTCCATCAACACGGCGGCAGTCCGGAATCCCTCCCTAATCCGGGAGTGCAGTCGAATGTTTGGAAGCCAATGCATTGTTTTGGCAGTCGATGTCCAGCGCGTCTATGTTAAGGATGCTTCAAAGGCGGAGGGAAAGACCCTTCTAGAAACGCCAGAAGGGCTTTGCTGGTGGGATGTCTACATCTATGGAGGAAGACAGGCTGTTGGTCTCGATGCCTTCCATTGGATTGAGGAGGCTGTCTCCCTTGGGGCGGGGGAGGTTATGCCCTCATCCCTAGACTTCGACGGGACGGGAAAGGGCTATGACCTCATCTTCTTGGCAGAATTGTCAAAACGAGTTTCCGTTCCCGTGATTGCGAGTAGTGGGGCGGGGATGCCCAGGCATATTTTAGAGGCCCTTACCATAGGGAAGGCGGATGCAGCCTTGGCTGCGGGGATCTTTCATCGCGGAGAATATACCGTACGGGAAGTGAAGGAATACTTGGCTTCGAAGGGGGTACCCGTTAGGCTTTAGAAGGCTAGCCTTCGCTCTACGCAGGCTAGCCAAGGAGTCCCACATATTTGAGGGCTTCCCGTAACTCCGCCCGCTCCTTCTCCTTCAAGGGAGGCAAAGGTGCCCTTACGGATCCACAAGGTATGCCAATCATGGCAAGGGCTTCTTTACAAGGTGCAACGTAGCCCGGCTCATACTCAAAGAACCTGTTGAGGACCTGAATCCTCATATGAAGCCTAAAGGCCTTCTCAAATTCTCCCTTCCTGAAGGCTTCATAAACCTCCACCATATGCCTTGGCATGACGCAGGCTGCTGTTGAAAAGACTCCCCTTCCCCCAATGGAAAGAACAGGAAATAACTGGCTGTCGATGCCCGTGAGGACGGATATCCTATCCCCCACCAACCTTAAGATTTCAAGGGTTTGGCTTAGGTCCGGATTGCTCTGCTTTAAACCAACGATTCCTGGGATCTTAGCTATACGCTCCATGAGGCCTGGGCTTATGTTATGACCTGTATAAGATGGATTATTATAAACGACGATGGGAAGGTCCACGGCCTCGGCTATATGCTTATAGAAATCGAAGAGGCTCTCCTCGGGGAGCTTGTAGTAATAAGGAGGGACGAGGATAAGGGCATCAGCTCCCGTATCCTTGGCATGTTTTCCCAAAAGAACGGCCTCCTTTACGCTACAGGCGGAAGTGCAGGCAATGACAGGAACCCGCCCATTGACTTCATCAACGGAAACTTCCAAAACCTTCATTCTTTCTTCCCTGAGAAGGTGGGGGAATTCTCCATTACCGCCAGTGGTCATGATGCCATGGACCCCATTTTCAAGGACGTACTGGATGAGGCGCCTCAGGGCAACCTGATCAACCTCATCGTTAGAAGTGAAGGGTGTGACAAGGGCTGGGATGATACCTTCCAAGGTTTGGCTCGAAACCCGCAAATCAATCCCTCATTAAGAAAATAAAATTGGAAAAGAATATAAAAAGAAAAAGAAAAGAGGGCTTAATTCCCTTCAAGCATCGAAAGCCTTACCCTTCTACACGTAACGAATCATCGATTTACATAAAGCTCAGATAAAAGGCTCCTCCGTACTGGAACCATTATCCATGCAAGGAATTGTAGAATCAAAGGGTGGAGCGAAAAAAGGGATTGAATCGAAGGACATGGAAATACTACGAAGCCATCGATCGGTTCTTTCCCTCCAATTCCATCAGGGCCTTTAGCTTTGTTAGATGGACTTCAAGGACTACTTTCAGGCGTGGGTTGTAAATCGCTGCCGCAGGATGAATCGTCGGGAAAAAGAATCTTCCATTCTTTTCAAGGGATTTGCCCCTCATTCCAGCCTTTGGCTCTCCTAAAAGGGCTTTTATAGCCGTATTTCCGAGGAGGCATATCATCTTAGGATCGATCAGATCGATCTGGCGGCTAAGATAAGGCAGGCATGCCTTTACTTCTTCTGATGTTGGCTCCCTATTGCCCGGTGGTCTGCATTTGACAACGTTTGTAATGAAAACATCCTCCCTTCTAAGGCCTACCTTAGCCATAGTCTCATTCAACAATTTTCCCGCGGCTCCGACGAAGGGTCTTCCCTGCCTGTCTTCCTCGGCTCCAGGGGCTTCCCCGATAAACATAAGCCTTGCATTGGGGGCTCCCTCTCCTGGGACTGGATTTATTCTTTCCCTGTGAAGGGGGCATAGCTGGCATCTTCGGATTTCTTCAGCTATGGATTTTAAAACCTCTTTCGCCATTTTGAACTCCTGGGCCTTTGCCTTTACAGTTTAATTTCGTTCTGTCCCTGGTAGTGCCCGCTTCGCTTCTCGTAGGTAAGAATGGCATCGGAAGTAAGGGCTTCGAAGACTATCTGGGCAAAGGGATCCCCTATCGTAAGCTCAAGGACCTTCTGAGAGGCATTGAAGGCGGAAAGGGTTAAGATTCCCTCGAAGCCTGCATCAACCTTCCCGAAGGAGCCTAGGATCCCCTTCCTAGCCCATCCGCTCTTAATCCATAGCTGAGCCGAAACTTTGGCTCCCAAACGGATCCTTTCCAAGGTTCCGACAAGAAACCATGTTAATGGAGGAATCTGGGCTTTGCCACTTTTTAGGCGAAGATCCATGGCCGGAATGAGGATTTCAGCCATGGAGAGGTCGTAGCCGTTGGGTGTTAGTCTTTCTTCTTTGAAGGGCTCTATGGATATATGTCCCCTTTCCATGAAAGCCTTAACATCTCTGTCCGAGAGGATGCTCAAGACGGACCCATTTTAGAAGGATGGATAGGCTTGCACTTAAGGTTGAGGATGAATTTTAGAATGGAAGGGGATAGAATAGAAGGGAATCGAGCCTAAAGGGGAAGCTTGACCTAAAACTTACCTAAAAGAATAAGATAAAATCCGGGGCATGACCAAAATTCTTATCGTCCATGGAATGAAGGGATTAGGCTATGAGTCCCGAAAGGAGAATAGGGCTTAGAACCATCACAGCATAGAGAAATCATGGCTCCCTTAGGTTAGGATAATGCTAATTTTTTTGACACGCCCATAAAATCCGTAAAGCTTAAGAGCCCACCCCAGATTTCCATTAAGGTCTGGAGGGGAATTGCCATATTAAATGCTTGGCTCTGTTGGATCCTTCCGATGATAGGGGCTTTGCTTACGCCCCTCCTTGCCAGGATTAGCCCGAGGGTGAGGGATTATTCTGCCGTCGCCTTTTCCTTCCTTGCAGCCATTCTGGCAACCAGCCTTATACCTATCGCCATTAACTATGGATCCTTGGACCAACAGGTTGAGTGGATTGGGCTTCCAGCTCCCTTTAAAGCCCTTAAGGCAGGGATCCTCGTGGACCCCCTCAGCGTCCTCCTGGCAAACATCGTGGCATGGATTAGCTTCCTGATTATGGTCTATTCCCTGGGCTATATGAAGGGGGAGCCATCCCTTACGAGATACTGGTTCTTCATGAACTTCTTTATAGGGAATATGCTTCTCCTCGTCCTTTCTGACAACTTCCTTCAGATGTTCTTCGGTTGGGAAGGCGTAGGACTTTGTAGCTATGGGCTCATAGGCTTCTGGCATAGCGATGAGAAGAAGTACTGGGTTGGAACGCCTCCAGAAGAATACCCGCCCTCCCATGCAGGGATGAAAGCCTTCGTAACGACGAGAATCGGGGATGTCTGCCTTCTTATTGCCATCTTTATCATATACAGCTATGCAGGAAGCTTTGGCTTCCTCGACCTTCAGCAAAGCTCGGAGTGGGTTTATGAGCTTGGGAAGGAAGGGCTCTTGGCTCCCGTGGCCATTCTTCTTTTCTTCGGACCCGTAGGAAAGTCGGCCCAGTTTCCCCTCCATGAGTGGCTTCCCGAAGCCATGGCTGGTCCAACCTCCGTCAGCGCCCTCATCCATGCAGCGACGATGGTGAAGGCCGGCGTATACCTCGTAGCAAGGGTCCTTCCGATCTTCATAAGCCATTTGGGCATTCCTGGAGCCCAACAGTTCTTCTTTACCGTCGCATGGATAGGGGGCATTACTGCCTTCCTGGCGGCCTTGCAGGCGATTGTGGCAAGGGAGATTAAGAAGGTCCTAGCCTATTCGACGATAAGCCAGATAGGATATATGATGCTTGCCCTGGGCATTGCGGGCTTCATGGAAGACTTCGCATCAGCCTATGTAGCCGGCGTTTTCCATCTTCTAAGCCATGCCATCTTCAAGGCAACGATGTTCCTTGCTGCAGGCTCGATCATCCATGTCTGCGAGACGAAGTACATGGACGAGATGGGAGGTTTGAGGAAGACCATGCCTATAACCTTTCTATGCATGTTGCTAGGAGCCCTTTCCCTCTCTGGCTTTCCTCCTTTAAGCGGCTTCTGGAGCAAGGATGCCATCCTTGTAGCCATCCTCGAGGCAGGACAGTATCCACTGTTCATCCTTGCCGCCATTACGGCATCCATAACCTTCTTCTACAGCCTAAGAATGATCGGCTTAACTTTTCTAGGGCATGAAAGCGAGCATTTGAAGGAGCTTGAGCATGAGGGGGCGCATATACACGAGGCTCCAAAGGTCATGTACATTCCCTATCTTATCCTAGCCATGGCGACCGTCTTCATAGGTATTCTAGGACCCTTCTTCGAAGAATACCTCCATGTCTTTTTTGAACCCATCCTTCACAAGCTTGAAAATGGAGCTTCCCTCCATGCTTCTATGCCCTTGGAAGCTCCATTAACCCATGGAGCCCTCTCGCCGAGCATTATAGCCTTAGCAACATCGGCCATAGCCTTGCTGGCTGGAGGAATCCCCGCTTATTGGCTTTACATAGCCAGAAGGGCTAGTCCCAAGCTCATCGTAGAGAGGCATGGGTGGCTTAGAGGACTCCAGACCCTTCTCTGGAAACGCTTTTATTTGAATGCCCTTTACTATCGGATCTTCGTGTATGGGCTCATAGACTTTAGCCGAGGGCTCTTCAGCGTCCTAGAGCTTGGTATCATAGACAGGATAAGCTATGCTGTTCGAGGGTTTGTGATGCACCTGAGCCTTTGGTCCCATAAGGCGATTGAATTGGGAATTATCGATAGGATCAATTATGGGGTAAGTGCCCTCTTCACGACGATTAGTGGATGGCTTAGGAGGGCCCAGACAGGTATCCTGTCTTTCAATATGCTGGAGGTGCAGTTTGGCCTTCTCGCCCTCATCATCCTGATAGCCTTAAGGATCTTATTGGGAGGTTGATGGATATGCCGGGAATCCTTCTCCAAATCGTTCTTGTCCCCATAGCGGCCTCCATCGTAGCCTATCTAGCAGCCAAGAAGATGGTCGAAAAAACGGGTTGGATTGCCTTTGCTACGCTCCTATATACTTTAGCCCTAGCCCTTATGGCTAGTTCCTTGTCGGGAGATGGCGCCTATGTCGAAGCGTATAGCTGGATTCCGGCCTTCAACCTGAGCTTTGGCCTTCGCCTCGACGGCCTCAGCCTACCCTTTGTGATGACTATCGGAACCCTTTCCACCCTCATCGCCCTTTACTCCATGCCCTATATGAAGCATAGGATTGGGGATGTCCCTCAAGAATACGGGTCCTATTTCGCCCTATACCTCCTCTATGCTGCCGGTATGCTGGGAACGGTCCTTTCGACGAACCTAGTCGAGTTCTATTTGTTCTATGAGCTTATGCTCATTCCTTCCTACTTCCTCATAGCACAGTGGGGCTATGGAAACAGGGAGCAGATCGCCTTCATGTATTTCCTCTGGACCCATGTAGGAGCCCTGGCCCTCCTAGCAGGCATCCTCAGCACCTATGTCCTTACGCTCCCAACAGGATCCTTCGACATATACGAGATCCAAGGGATCCTAGAAAGGCAGCAGGTACCCTTCGAAACCATGAGATGGATATCGATCGCCATGTTCCTCGGTTTCTTTGTGAAGATGGCAGCCTTTGGGCTTCATATATGGCTTCCCCATGCCCATGCTGAAGCCCCCACGCCCATAAGCGCCCTCCTTTCGCCAGCCATGATTGGGATAGGCGGCTATGCAACGGTAAGGATAACCATGACCCTCTTTCCCTCCATCTTCGATGCCCTTAACCTCTTCCTTTCCCTCTGGGCCCTTGTGACGATGTGCTATGGAGGAATCATGGCCTTAGCCCAAGATGACATTAAGCGTCTCCTCGCCTATTCGAGTATAAGCCAAATGGGTTACATTCTCTTCGGAATATCTTCCCACAGCCTTCTAGGCGTTTCGGGTTCCATGTTCCATTATGTTTCCCATGGAACCGGGAAGGGAATCCTCTTCATGGTAGCTGGGGCCATCATCCTCCAGACAGAAGGCCTCCGGAGCATAAAGAAGATGGGGGGGCTGGCATCCAAAATGCCTATCACAGCCACGACAGCTTTGATTGGCTTCCTTGCCATCATGGGCACACCTCCCCTTAACGGCTTCCAATCCGAATGGATGCTCTTCGAGGGAGTTTTTCAGGGAGCCCTTGAGAGCGGATCCTATACGAGGATTATCATAGCCGCGGCTGGCATCGTTTCTACTGCCCTCACAGCAGGCTATGGACTCTGGACCATAAGAAGGGTCTTCTTCGGACCGAGACCAGAGTACCTAGAGCATGTGAAGGAGGCTCCTCCTCTTATTACGGTTCCTCTCATAGTCCTAGCGATCATAACGGTTGTCCTAGGGGTTTATCCAAGGATCCTAACAGATGCCCTCCTCCCAGCCTTAAGGACGATTGTAGGATAGGCTTAGTCCCAAGCCTAAAGCCTTGAAATCGCCTTTAGAAGGCATGAAGGCTAACAAAATAGCGTGTAAAAGGGATCTAGAGAAACAAAGCCTCTAGCATGAGGCGAAAAAGCCCGTGGATAAGGCTGGCTTTCGCTCCTTTAAATTAAGATCCAAAGCCAAATTAGGCAACCATTCTTATGCTCTTTATGAGGCAATCCCTTCCTTTCACGACTTCCACGAATGAACCGCATCGGGGGCATCTTAGGGTTGGGAAGACTATATGGTCGTAGAGTCCCTCTTCAAAATGGATGGGCCCCCGATATCCACAGTTTCCGCATGATACTTCAGCCTTTTCCACGCTTATCCTAAGCTTGGAACCCTCGATAATCGTTCCTTTTCCTAGGGTTTTATACCAGAATCTTAATTGCTCATGACCAAGAAGGCTGAGTCTTCCAACCAACAAGTGAACCTCGAGGACTTTCTTGGAGTTTCTCTTTTTCGCCTCCCTTAAGACTGTATCGACCAACCTCACTGCCATCGAATATTCGTGCATCCTTCATGCATCCCTAAAGGCTCGGTCGATCCTTCGGGGCTTGGCTTTAGGCTTGCTTTCCCGATTGTGGCTATAATCCAAGGGCCTCCACCACCCTATCAATCCCTTCCCCAGTTCTACAGCTTGTCCTCACAACCTTTATCCTCGGGTTTATCGTGAGGGCATCCCTCTCCAACTTGGAAGGGTCTATACCCATAGCCTCGGCCAGATCGATCTTATTTATGACGGCGACATCGGCCTCCATGAAGATGAAGGGATGCTTAACAACCATATAGGGGCCCTCCGTAACACTTACGACCACGATACGCTTTTCAGAACCAAGCTTGAATTCTGCAGGGCAGATCAGGTTTCCCACGTTTTCTATAAAGATGAGGTCTAGGGATTCGAGGTTGAGATGCTTTAAGGCTTTCATGATGAGGTTGGCATCCAAGTGGCATTCTTTACCCGTGTTTATCTGCACAACCTCCACACCCTGTCCCGAGATTCGATCCGAGTCTATGGTTGTTGTTAGATCCCCTGCTATGAAGGCTATTCTGTACGCATCCTTCAGCCTCTTCACCATCTCGGCGATGAGGGAAGTCTTTCCTGAGCCGATGGAGCCCATGACCTCTATGGTCCTTATTCCATGAATTCTTAAAATCTCCCTATTCTTAGCCGCCAATTCCTCATTAGCCCTGAGGAGATCCTCCGAAAGTTCCACATCGAAGATTTCTCCTTCCTCAGCTTTAACTACATTCCTCATCCTTTCATCAACCCCCTAAGCTTTGAACTGAAAGGTTATCTAAAATAAATAGGCTCAGAAAAAACTTTTCAAAGGAATCCGATACGCATACGATCCATACAGCATAAGGGTTTTTAAGAAGGGGCTTCCCAAGAAGCCTTGATGTGCCTAGCAATACCGGCAAGGGTTCTTGAGATCGATGGCCATACGGCTTATGTGGACTTTGGCCATGGAACCATAAGGAAGGTCGATATATCCCTCGTGAACGTGAAGAAGGGGCAATACGTTCTAGTGCATGTGGGATATGCCATCCAGGTTCTGGATGAGGAAGAAGCCAAGGAGACCCTTAAGATCTTTGAGGAGGCTTTCAGGTCTCACAATCCATCCTAGGGGTTTTTATGGAAACCCTTTCAAGGTTTCGGGATCGAAGCCTTGCTAGGCGCATACTAGATGAAATTCGGAGCCTTGTGCCAGATAAGACCATAAGATTTTGCCATGTCTGTGGAACCCATGAGTGGACGATAACCCACTCGGGGCTCAGGAGTCTTCTTCCTGAGAACCTTCTCCTAACAGCCGGACCTGGCTGCCCGGTCTGCATCGTTCCGGCTAGAGAAATCGATGAAGCAGTTTGGCTGGCACTGAATGGTGTAACGATCATAACCTTCGGCGACATGTACAGGGTTCCCGGAACAAGGCTTTCCTTAGAGGATGCGAAATCCATGGGAGGCGATGTGAGGGTCGTCTACAGCGTAAGGGATGCCGTTGAGATAGCAAAGAAGGAGAGGAGCCGAGATTTCGTTTTCTTCGCCATAGGCTTCGAAACGACAGCTCCCATGACAGCCCTCGAGCTGAAGCGAAGACCAGAAAACCTTAGCTTCCTTGTAAGCCATAGGCTTATTCCTCCTGCCATGGAATTTCTCGTCGGTCTGGAGGACCTTTCCATCGATGGCTTTATTGCCCCAGGCCATGTTTCCACCATCATCGGCATGGAGCCCTACAAAAAGTTTCCAGAGGTTTATCGTATGCCGACTGTCATCGCTGGCTTCGAGCCCCTCGATGTTCTCATAGCTGTCTACATGCTTCTTAGGCAACTGAAGGAGGGGAGGCCGAGGCTGGAGAACGAATATTCCAGAGCCGTCACCTTCGAAGGAAATCTAAGGGCAAAAAGGCTTTTACAAGAGGTCTTCGAGGTCTCCGAGGGTTCTTGGAGGGGTATAGGAACAATCCCATCCTCCAGACTGGAACTTAAGGAAGCCTTCTCAGAGCACGATGCCAGGAAGAGATATAGAATCAAGGTGGGGGAAGGAAGGGATGTCCCTCCGGGTTGTAGCTGCCATCTCGTCATCCTTGGAAAGATTTCTCCAAGGGACTGCCCCCTCTTTATGAAGGCATGTACGCCGGAAAGACCTAAGGGAGCCTGTATGGTCAGTAGCGAAGGTTCATGCAGGATCTGGGCATCCCAATTGGAGCCATGAAATGAAGTAAAAAAAAAGAAAGAAAGAAATGAAATGAAGGGCGACGAAAGGGAAAAGGAGGGGGCGGGATGCCTTCTTGGAAGGCTAGGCCTTCCAAACTTAAGCCTTGAAGGAGGCTATGGTTGCCTGACCGAGGGATAGGCCTCCATCCCCACAAGGAACCTGCCCATGGCAAAGGAACCTATAGCCCTGTCCCTCGACCATTCTTCTTATGATTTTGTTCATCGCCTCATTGTTGGCTACGCCTCCCGTGAAGCCGATGAGGCTTAGCCCATTATCCCTGGCGACCTTGATTGCCATCTCGGCCAGACCTTTGGCAAGGGCCTTTTGGAAGGCACAGGCTAGGTCCTCCCTTCGATAGAAGCCCTTAAGCTCCATAACCCTTCTTACCATCCTTGAAGTATTCAGGACCAACATGCCTCCTCGATCCTCGATTTCCACTGGCAACTCCACAGAATCCGGGTTGCCCCTGGCTGCAAAGGCCTCGAGCTTTATGGCTCCCTCTCCCTCGTAGCTCCTTTCGTAGGCTATGCCTAGAAGGCATGAGACGGCATCGAGGAGCCTCCCGGCGCTCGTGGTCATTGGAGTATAGATTCCCTTCTCCAGCTGATCGAAGACTGTTTCAACCTCAAAAACCCCCCTTCGAAAGCCCCTTAAGCATTCCTTAGTAAGGAAATCCCTGAGCTCATCCCGGGGCATATCGTTATAGAGAATGCCTTGGAGCATCCTGCCATAGCTCCGGGCACAGAGGTCGCCTCCCGGCATGGGTTGGGGCTGAAGGTGGCCGAGGCGCCTAAAGCCTTCATAATCGGCTATGATGACCTCTCCTCCCCAGGGAGCCCCATCCATACCATAACCAAAACCATCGCATACGATTCCAACAACCTCCTTTCCGGGCTCAATGCCATTCTCCGCCATAAGGGATGCCAGGTGGGCATGATGGTGCTGAACCTCAATAATTGGGGCATCCATCTCCTCGGAAAGCTCCGATGCCAAGTCCCTTGAGAGGAAGGCAGGATGCATATCGCAGGCTATGGCATCCACCCGATCCGTTCCAAGGAGTGCCATTAAGTGGATTAGGGCTTCCTTTAGGAAGGTAAGGGATTCTGGACCATCAAGGTCCCCTATGTGCTGGGTTAGGTATACCCTATCCTTTTTCAGAATGGCTGCAGTCGTTGAGAGTTCGGCTCCCATGGCTGCGACCTTTATGCTTGAGGAGAAAGGAAGCGCGATGGGCATGGGGACGTAGCCCCTCGACCTCCTCATAAAAACCCTTCGGCCATCGATCACCCTGAGGACGGAATCGTCGCAGCGCTGCCAGATTTCCCTGTCATGAAGGAGAAAGTAGTCGACAATGCCCCTAAGTTTTTCTAAGGCTTCATCGTTCGATATCGTCATAGGCTCCCCAGGAAGGTTGGCAGAGGTCATAACAAGGGCTGGCTGCCTCCTGTAATGGAAGAGCAGATAATGGATCCCGGAGTAGGGAAGCATCACTCCAACGGTATCAAGACCAGGGGAGATGAGTTCAGAAAGGGGAAAGGGATCCTTCTTCCTTAAGACAACGATGGGTCTCGCATAGGAGCTTAGAAGTTCTTCCTCGAGCTTCGAAACTATGGCATATTTTCTCACTTCCCCAAGATCCGGGCTCATGATGGCGAAGGGCTTTTGGGGCTTCCTTCGCCGCTTCCTTAGCCTCATGAGGGGCTCATCCTCCAAAGCCTTAGCGGCTATATGGATGCCCCCTATGCCCTTTATCGCCAATATGAAGCCCTCTTCGAGGAGCCTTGCAGCAAATTCAATGGGATCCTTACCCCCTTCGACAATCTTTCCTTCATGGTCAAGAAGCTTCATCCTAGGACCGCATCTTGGACAGCAGATCGTTTGGGCATTGAAGCGACGGTCCAAAGGGTTGCTGTATTCATGGCTACATTCCTTACACAAAGGAAAGTCTATCATGGTCGTCCTTTCACGGTCGTAGGGGAGGCTCTTGATGACCGTGAAGCGGGGTCCACAAAGCGTGCAGCATGTGAAGGGGTAGAGGAAATGTCGATCCTGGGGATTGAAAATGTCTCGAAGGCAGTCATCGCATATCGAAATGTCCGGTGGGATTATGGATAGCCTAACATTCTTCCTTCCTGCATCGCTTTCGTCTATGAGGAAGGCATTGTAGTCACCCACATAATCCAGCCACTCAACATCGACGCTCGTATAGAGGGCTATGGGCGGCTTTTTATCCTTCAGATCCCTGAGGAAGGCATGGATTCTAGCTTCCTCACCTTCGACGAGGACCTCAACCCCAGCATCCCCAAGGTTCTTTACATAGCCTCCCAAGCCCTTTGATACGGCAATCCTGTAGACGAAGGGTCTAAAACCTATCCCTTGAACGAGCCCCGAAATCCTTATGATAGCCCTTGCCATCGATGTATTCCTCGGCTCCCTCAAAGGAATCCCTTAGGATTTTCTAGGCTTCTACAACTTCCTTTAAACCTCAACAGATGCGGGGAAGGGGGGAGCCTACGGGCTCCCTTACGATTCTCCTCCCTCCTATGAGGGTTTCTAGGATAACCCTCCCCCTCCCCTCAAGAACCTCCCCTACGATGGCTGCCTCCTTCCCGTAACGATCGCCCTTGATGGCTTCAAGGACCTTCTGAGCATCCTTCGCTTCTACTCCAAGGATGGCTACGCCTTCGTTGGCTAGCTCAAGAGGATCCAGACCTAAAACCTCCACAGCACTCCTAACCTCTTCCTTTATTGGAATCGATGCTTCCCGGATGAGGATGTCGACTTTCGACTTCCTTGCCATCTCATTGAGGGCTCCGGCAACACCGCCCCTTGTGGGATCCTTCATGGCTGTTAGGCAGCCCGCATCAAGGGCCCTCTCGATCATTTTCCATAAAGGAGCCACATCGGACTTAATGGGAGTTTCGATTCGAAGGCCTTCCCGAGCCAATAGCAACGCTAGCTCATGGTTTCCTATAGGGCCTGTTATAAGGATCTTATCTCCAGGCTTGAGGCCGCTATCTCTAACGATCCTGGGGGCTATACCTATGCCGCTGGCTCCTATGACCAATCCATCCAAGGATTTACGCTCCACAACCTTTGTATCGCCCGCTATGAGGGGGACTCCTACCTCCTCCAAGGCTTCGTTTATGGAGGCTACGACCTTCTTAAGAACCTCTAGGGGAAGTCCCTCCTCGAGGATGAAGCAGGTTGCGAGGGCAATGGGCTTCGCACCCATCATGGCAAGGTCGTTCACGGTCCCGCAGACGGCAAGTCTTCCTATGTCACCTCCTGGGAAGAAGGGCGGCTTTACTGTATAGGCATCCGTAGTAAAGACGATTCCCCTACCATCCAAGGGGATGGAGGCTCCATCATCCATCTCAGGGAGGCCGATTCCTCCTTCGACCCTGTTAAGCCTATAATTTGGAATGATAAAATCCTCAATCAGTTGGCGCATCAGCCTCCCGCCCCCTCCATGCTCCAGCTTTATCACATCCTTCATTCCTATATCCATCCAAACCATCTCCGAAAATCGTTGCCTGAAAACCGCCAGGACCGATAATCCCTTCCTTCCTTTCCGAAGGATAGATAAATAAATGTAAATAGAATCGTAAGAGAAAAAGGAAGCCTCTATTAGGCTTCAATTCCTACGTTTCTAAGCTTTTCCTAAGCCTTAGAGGGTTTTTCCTCTGAGGATGGGGCTGAGGGATTTTTCAAGGTAATTCAAAACAAAACCAAGGGCTTTTTTGGCTTCCTTTGAAACTGGAGCCATGAGGCTGAGATCCTTTGGCTGAATTCCTAGAAGGATGAGTTTAGGGCAAACATTAAGGCTCCTGAGGTAGTCTAAAAGATGGAGAAGGGTCATTTTATGGGTAGAAATGGATGAGTATGGAAGGGAACTTTCGTCGAAAACCCCTATGGAACCAGGCGGCTTAGACATATCGACGGCATCTACGACGATCAGGTGGGTTGGTTTGAAGGATATTATTTTGGAACTAAAGTTTTCGGGAACTGATCCGCAGTTCAGAACTAGGATCTTTCCCCCCTCAAAACGCCTGAACCTTTTGGCGAATAGGGGTCCTATGGCATCGTCGCCCCTAAGCTCGTTCCCAATCCCTAACAAGGCAATCCTTTCAGCCCCCTCAAGCCATTCTTTCAATTTTACCAAGGAGGACATGGACTTCCCATCCATTCTTTAGCCTTCCCTTCTCTTCTCTTCTATTCTCGACTCTTCTATTCTATGTCCCAGGACCCTCGATTCTCGACCCTAGAGGTTTGGAAGATCCTTACGGTAAGAAGGATTTGGCATAGAGTATCCAATCTAGGAGGGCTGAAGCCGCCGCTTTGGATTCCTCAAGGACCGGCTCGGGATAAACGCCTAAAACGATACAAAGGATCGATAATATAACCATGGGAGCCATCATGGAGGGAGGGGCCTCCCTGACCTTTTGTAGGGATTCCGCAGGCTTCCTAAGAAGAATGATTTGGATGATCCGAAGGTAATAGGCGACCGATATGATGATATTCACAATCATGAGGGAAATGCCAAGAATCTGGCCAGCCTGTATTCCGGCATTGATGATGTAGAGCTCGCTCATGAAGCCGTTAAGGGAAGGAAGGCCCGCTATGGCTAGAGCGCCGAGGGCAAAAGTGATCCCGGTAATGGGCATCCTCCTTCCAATGCCGGCGAGGAGGTTGAGATCCCTAGATCCTGTGGAATGGAAGAAGGCTCCAGCACAAAGGAAGAGGAGCCCCTTCATCAGGGCATGGTTTACGATGTGGAATACGCTACCGGTTATTCCTTCGAAGGTTCCAAGGGATAGACTGAATAAAATGTAGCCTATCTGGGCTATGCTACTGAAGGCGAGAAGCCTTTTGATGTCCGTTTGAAGGAGAGCTGTAAGGTTCCCCGTGAACATCGTGAGGATTGAAAGAACCATGAGCCATCCTTGCCATGCTGGAAGAATAGGTAGGAAGACGAGGATGGAAAGTCTCATGAGCCCGTATACGCCCATTTTTATCATAACTCCTGAAAGGAGGGCGCTTATGGGGCTGGGAGCCGCGGGATGGGCATCGGGGAGCCAAGTATGGAAGGGCACCATGGCAGCCTTTATACCAAAGCCCACCATGAGAAGGGCGAAGGTTAATAAAAGCCAAGGCTTTTCGGCTAGGGAGGCTTCTCGCATAGCGATGGCTAGGGCACCAAGGTTGAGGGTCCCACCGATGGCATAGAGGAGGCTGAAGCCCATAAGAAGAATGGCGCTTCCTGCGCTACTCATGATAAGGTACTTGAAACCTGCCTCCACGGCCTCCCAGGTTTCCTTCCTGAAGGCTACGAGGGCATAGCTCGTGAGGCACATGAGCTCCCAAAAGACGAAGAATGTGAGAAGATCTGCGGAGAAGGCAACTCCCATCATACCAGCTACCATGAGGACAAGAACCGTATAATACTCTGTAAGATTGGCATCCTTCTCCATGTACCTCAGGGAAAAGATCGAAGCCATCAGCCCTATAAAGACGGAGATTCCTGCCATAAGGATTCCAAGCCTATCGATTCCAAGGCTAAAGGATAGGGCATTTGGGCTGCTAGGAACCGTAACGATTCCATCCATCGTTTCATTGCGGAGCTGGATCGTGAAGGCGAGGGAAGCCAAAAGGAGGAGCGTAGTGAAGAGGGCCCTTAGCCCAGATGCCCTTGTCTTGATCTCAATATAGCCTATTGGAGGGATGAGGAAGGCTCCGAAGAGAAGGATGTCAATGGCGGGCGTGAACATGGCTCCTACCTCCTCAGGCGTCTGAGTTTCCTTACATCGAGGGTTCCATAGTGTTTATAGGCATTAAGAAGGATGACAAGGGCTAGGGCAGTTACGGAGCCTGCTATGGCCATCGATATAACAACGATGGACTGGGATAGGAGGTCCACATAGCCCGGTTGCCGATAGGCGGAGAAGGTGATGAAAGATAGATTAGCTGCATTTATGAGGATCTCTATCCCTATTACGAGCCTAACCATGTTCCTTTTGGCTACGAGACAGTATAACCCTATTATGAAAAGGATGAGGGCGCAGGATAAGTATGTTGTAAAGGCCTCCATCAGTTCCTCCTCCCTTCCTTTCTACGACGCATGAGGGCAAGGCAGCAAAGGGCCGATGCAAAGAGTATGGTTCCTTGAAGGATAATGTCGAAGCCCCTTTGGTTCCATAGGAAGGCAGTCATCGCCTGACCGATCTTTCCCGAACCCTCCTCCACTAAGACTGGCTCCACTACCGTAACGGAAGGAGGCATCCCTATATTTTCGAAAAGGAGGAGGATGGTTGCTCCTAGGGCTATGGATGCCATAATTCCGAGGATGTCTCTTGCCTCAATTTTTTCACGCCCATCCCTACCCGTGAGCATAATCGTCGCAAGAAAGAGGATGACTATGGCCCCGGCATAGATGAGGAGCTGGAAGACGGCCACGTAGGGTGCCCCTAGGGTCCAGAATATTCCTGCTATGGAAATGCACATGAAAAAGAGGGACCAGATGGCCTTCATAAGATCCTCAAACTCTACGGCGAGAAGGGCGAAGACAGCGGTAGAGACCGTAAGGAAGACTGGAAGCCATTCCAAGGCTCATCCTTCCCATCCTTAGGACGTAGGCTTCATTTCAGCCAGAATTTTAAAGTTTTTCCCATCTGAAGAAAGCCTCGTTGGACTGAGGATTGACATTATATATTTTTATTTTTCTTGAGGCGGGGACTGCGAGGATGGGGAGGGCGGAGAGGATGATGCCCTTGTTCGCCTGTACTCCTGCATCATCTGTCCATGTTCGAAGGCTGCCAGCTCATACTCCTGGGTCATGGTTATGGCACCCACAGGGCAGCTTTCAGCACACTGGGCGCAGAAGGCACAACGGTCGTAGTAGACCTTGAACTCAGCCTGCCTTCCGCGTCCCGTCATCTCTATAGCCCTTGTGGGGCAATCCCTTTGGCATAACCCGCAACCGATACACTTCTCCATATCCCAAACGGGCTTACCCCTAAGGCCTTCCACGGGCTGAGCCCTTTCGAAGGGATACCTTAGCGTGGCTGGCCTCTTCGTCATGGATCTTAAAAGCTCAACTTCCATAGCCATCTTTACCACCTATGGTATGAGAAGGATGATCGCTACCTGAAGAAGGGCCAATGGCAGGAGAAGCTTCCAGCTTCCTCGGATCATCTGATCGATTCTGAACCTTGCGAAAAGGGCCTTGAGGTTTGATACGATGAATACGATGGCGATTACCTTAACCAAAAACCAGAATATAGGAGGTATTGGCGATGGACCCGCCGGTCCTGCCAAGAAAAGGGCTACTATGAGGCTGGAAACGAAGACAAGTTCCACATCCCTCGATAGCCTAATCAGGGCGAGCTTCCTTCCGCTGAATTCGGTCTGCCAACCGGCTACAAGCTCTGTTTTGGCTTCGGGTATGTCGAAGGGAACGATCTCAAGCTCGGCCATAAACCCCACGAGGGCCACCACGAAGCCAAGGGGCTGGAGGAGGATGAAGGGAAGATTGCGGCCTTCCCATGCAACGATGCCCCCTATAGAGAGGGTCCCAGCCTTTATCGCAGGAGCTAGAAGAGCTATGGCAAGGGGAATTTCGTAGCCAAGAAGCTGCATAGCCGTTCGGACACCTCCAAGGATGCTGTAGGGGTTTCCGGAGCTCCAAGCCGCCAGGAAGACGAGGACTGCATAGAGGGTGAGGAGGAAGATGACGAAGACGAGGTCTCCCTCGAAGCTTACGATTCCTTTAAAAGGTTCGGCCATCGGTACATACATCGTCGCCATAAGAGGAATCGTAAGGAGGAAGATGGGAAGGAGCCTGAAGGGCACCTTATAGACAGTCCTCGCCTCTATGTCCTCCTTTGACAGGAGCTTTATGAGGTCTGCTAAGGGCTGCAGGAAGCCCGCTAAGCCCGTATGGAGGGGACCGTACCTGTTCTGGAGCCTAGCATAGAACTTCCTGCTCAACCATTGAAGGAAGAGGGAAAGGACTATAACGAAGGCTATTCCAGGAAAAATCGTTATCTGAAGGATTGTCTGAAAGGAAGCGAATTCCATGGCTATCTCCTCCTATACCAATCCTCAGCGTATTTCCTAAGCCTATCCAAGGTCCAAACTTCCCTGCTTCCTAGGCCTTCGTTTATAACAGTAACGCGATCCGTGCAGCAGAAGCAGGGATCTATGCTGGCTATGGCTATGGGTACATCAGCCAAGTAGCCTCCAACAAGCATCGTTCTTATAGAGGCTAGGTTTGCCAAGGTAGGAGTTCGAACCTTGTACCTCTCCGGCTTTTCGGTACCGTTCGATTTTAGATAGTGAAAGAGTTCGCCCCTAGGGGCTTCTACGCGGCTTATGGTCTCGTTTGGTGGGACCGACCTAGGAACCTTAACCCTTATGGGACCGGAAGGCAGATGGTCGAGGGCATATTCGACGATGTTGGCGGATTCTAAGATTTCATCGATCCTGACAAGGGTGCGGCTTGCCACATCGCAACCATCGTAGGTTATGACGTTAAAGGGAATCTCATCATAGGCTCCATGGGGATCATCCTTTCTAACGTCCCGCTTAACGTTGCTACCCCTTGCCGTAGGACCTACGGCACAGTACCTAAGGGCATCCTCTGTCCTAAGAATCCCGACCCCTACAGTACGCTTCAGGAAGGTCCTTTCGTTGAGGGCTACCCATTTATAATAACGCATCCTATCCCTGATAACCTTTAGAACCTTCTTTATGCGCTCTATCGTCGGGCCTGAAATATCCCTTCTGACACCCCCGATGGTGTAGAAGGCAAAGTTCACTCGGTTCCCCGTTATGAGCTCCTGCAGATCCATAATGGCTTCTCGATCCCTCCAAGTGTACATAAAAAGGGTATCGAAGCCTACCTCATGTCCCGCTAAACCAAGCCACAGGAGGTGGCTATGGATCCTACCAAGCTCCATGAGGATCGTCCTTAGGAAGCGAGCTCTAGGAGGCGTTTCGATTCCCAGAGCCTCATCGATATTCTGGCTGTAGCAGAACGTATGGGCATGGGAGCAGATGCCGCATATACGTTCTATGAGGTAAAGGTTCTGTATGTAAGTCCCTGCCTCCAGGGCCTTCTCAATGCCCCTGTGAACATAGCCGATGCGGAGGCTTGCATCCACAACCCTTTCTCCGTCTACGGTTAGAGTGAAGCTTTCGGATTCAGCCAAGGCTGGATGCTGGGGTCCTAAAGGTATCTGAAAGGTTGAGGTTGCCTCTGCGTCGCCCTCATTCAAAGCCTTCAACCGCCTCCAAGGGCCTTCCTAATATCCTCCACGGAGTACTTCTTCCTCAAGGGATAAAGCCCTTCCGGCCAATCCTCAGGGAGGACAAGGCGAGAGAGGTTTGGATGCCCCTCAAAGACTATGCCCAAAAGGTCATGAACTTCACGCTCGTACAGGGTAGCACCTGGGATGAGGTCTGTGATGGTCGGAATCGTGGGCTTTTCTTCCGGAACCTTTACGGAAAGGGAGAGGAGCCTACCATTTCTATCCAGATGGTAGAGGAGCTCCAGCTCATTGCCTAGATCGATGCCCGTTATCGTTGTTAGATGGATAAAGCCCCGATTCATGAGAACGGCCACAGCCTTCCTAAGGGCTTCCCTTTCTATCTTTACGAAAATCCTACCTTCCCTAGGCTGGCGGACCTCCAGAATAGCCTTTCCGAGTTCTGCCTTTAAAGCTTCGATGGCTTCAAGGCTCTCGTTCCCGTTCCCGTTTCCGTTTCCGTTCCCGTTTCGGTTTGCGTTTTTGCTTTCGTTTTTGTTTTCTCCCTCACCTCTCTCCGACATCCTTCACCCTCCCTTAAGCTTCCCAAGGAGCTTGACAACACCATCCAAGATTGCCTCAGGCTTCGGAGGGCATCCTGGGATGTAGGCGCTCACAGGTACGACCTTATCAACACCTCCGAGGACGTTGTAACAGTTGTGAAAAGCGCCTGCCGTATTGGCACAGTTGCCTACCGAAACGACAAACTTAGGCTCAGGCATCTGATCGTATATTCTACGGAGGCGGCCCCTTATCTGGCGTGTCACGGAGCCCGTTACGATGAGAACGTCAGCATGCCTGGGGCTCCCCTCAAGAAGGACCCCGAAGCGCTCCACGTCGAAGCGAGGGGTTAGGGCTGCGAGAACTTCTATGTCGCATGCGTTGCATGCGCCCGTATTCAGGTGTACGATCCAAGGGCTCTTCGTCCTTGCCCATGTTATGATTCCCATTTCGGCTACTCCTCCCTTAATATGGATAGTAGGGTTGCGAACATGAGGAGAAGATAGAGGATGGGAAGCCAAGAAGAGGCTCCCATAGAAGTAGCAAGGAGGAGAGCGAGGATATCGAAGACCATGAAGTATAGGGCATAGATGAAGAACTCCTCGACGTTGATCCTAAGCCTTGTGGGAAGCCACCTCTCGCCGCATGCATAAGGTTCCAGCTTATCCCCATTCTTAGAGAGCTTTGGGGCTAACTTTCCACCCACTAAGTAGATAAGGATCGCCGCAAGGAATGGAAAGAGGAATGTCGCAGCAATCTCCCACACTTCCCTTTTCCCCCGCCTCACAGGTTTTAGTGAAAGCCCAGCAGATTTAACCCCTTCTTTTGGGATTTTTGGCTTCTTTCGAAGGATGATCAAGTAAATATATAGCTTTTGCTCAGGAACCGGAGATCCTGTAACCTGAAGCCTTATAGGATTTTATCCATCGAGGGAGGCCATGAGGAAGGCTTAAGGTTATGCATCGAAGCATCCCTCCATGACTGTAGTTTCCCATAAATGATTTTGGGAAACGAGAGCATCCTTCCATGACCGATAAATTTAATAATATGTTTCTTTCTACACAGGGTTGTCAGAATATAAACTTGGTGTCATCCTTGATCAAGATGGCTACGAAACAGATCGCGATGATATCGGTCTTCGCAGCCCTTTGTGCTGTCATTTCTAGGCTTCCTGGCATTCCGATATATGGAGGCGCCGGAAAAATCGAGTTCACAACGGTCCTTTTCCCGATTGCGGGACTTATCATGGGACCTGGGACAGGCGCCCTTGCAGTGCTCATAGGAAACTTTGTCACCTGGATCATACCGACTTCAACGATCATGGGCTTACTCCTCATACCGGCCGGCGCCTTCTCAGCCCTCATTGCGGGCTCCCTAGGAAGGAAGGATTCTTTGACGAACTGGAGAATGGCGGCAATCGTTCTGGCTTTGATCATTTTCTCATGGTACTTAACGCCCGTGGGATTGGAAGCCCCCCTTTACCCTCTTCCCCATGTAGCAGCCCTAGTCCTCATCCTTGCTTTCAGGAATAAGATCTTCGATTTCGTTCAAAGCCCATCAAAGAAAAAGGCAATCCTCGGAACGGCTCTATGCTCCTATGCGGGTACCATGGCTGAACAATTGGTTGGGAGCCTCATCTTCATTGGTGCTGTGGGTCTAGTGGTTCCCTTGAAGGCTGTACGTGATGCCATCAATTCCATAGGTCTCTTGTCCGTGAAATTGGGATTACCGACCTCCATCCAAACCTACATAAGAGGCGTCTCCGAACTCCTAGGGATTCCAAAGGAATCTGCCCCCAGCACGCTAGGTATTCTCTTCATGCTCATGATCCCGATCGTCTTAACGGAGAGGCTCATCATCACAGCAGTGGCAACATCCATTGGAGCCGCAACCCTCAGGATTATCCAGAAAGGTCGGTTGGGGCTTCCGATTATGAAGAGGAAGGAAAATACCAAGAATTAGCCTGAGAAGGCTGAGAAATTCTCACGAAAGAAGCTTAGGCTGAAAATATATTGTCGAAATGGGAATTAAAAAGATAGGAAGAAGGGGGAACTTTGACGAGGAAAGGGGAGTTGGGTTGAGCCTTTGGCCTTACATTTTGCCACTGCCCAGGGACAGGGAGGATCAAAGGAAGCTTTTCCTCACAGTCTTTGGCTCCAATACGGCTATGGATATCCTTCAGAACCTTTCCATAGAAAGAAAAGTCTACCAAAGGGATCTGATCAAGAAACTGGGGCATTCGAACAAGACGATTATTGAGAAGTTGAAAACCTTCGTTGCTTTAGGAATCCTTGAAGAAACCATGGAGAAATCCATGGAAGGGGGAAAAGTCGTTTGGCTGAAATGCTATCGGCCAACAAACTTGGGAAGGTGGATCATTCTTCTCCTCATGCCTCCTGAAGGGATCGATGCAAAAGTCGTGGAAAAAACCCTAAGGGAGCTCTTCGAGCTTTATGTGAAGAATGCCGTGAAGCTCTGTAGGAGCTTCGGATTGGACATCGCTATTCTGAGGAAAATATTCGAGGCAGAGATGAATCGCGATCCTTTTTCCTCCCCTGGGTAGGGAAAAAGACTTGGAGTCATAGAGCCCTTACGTTTAGTGAGATAAGGCTCAATTCCTGACTTTAGTTTCGGGCTCCGCATTCAACTCCATTTTATAAAAAATAAAAAAATATTTAAAGAGGGAAGCTTTCTATTTCATTGGCGGCGGGTTGGCGGGGGTTGAGCCCTCTAGGGCTCCTCCTGAGCCAAGCATGGTCCAAGGCGCAGCGCTGAGGCCGCTGTGGCGTAGGCCTTCGTGGGTTCAAATCCCACCCCCCGCATAAATCTCCTATCGACTAAACTTTTGCGAAAACAACTGTTGTTTTTGGGATATTTTCATCCTCTATAAATCTTCATATTTGCCGAAATTAAACGTAAAAGCAAAAGAAGAGTCTAAATGATAAGGAAAAAGGAAAATGGAAGCTTGCAAGAAAGATCGCTAGCAATCCTTCAGGTTCAAATCCAAGATCATCAAAATTCAAAATAATCGGTCCTTTCCGGAAATAGGGTTTAAAGGGCTCTTTTTCTGACCATGAGAATGACCGCTTCTCTTAAGTTAGATGGAATAGCACTAAAGTGGTCTTTTGAATGCCAAATCTTGTTATTGAAAGTTAGTCGTTAGGTTGAGGTTTATGAGCAGGCAATAGATAAAAAGAGATATTTTTAGCAACTAAGACCTACGAAAAGGCTCGTAATGTTGATGATTCAAGCGGTTCTCATTTATTGTTGTAACATTAAGATTGTAGATTCTTGATCATAATCCTTTTTTGGCGACTGATGATAAGCATATGATATATTCACGAGCACCTATAAAGAGAGGACTTGGTAGGAAAATATGTATAGGTAGAAGGGCATTGGTCCTTCCTTTTTTGAGGCTTAACTTTGATAATCATCTAGGATCCAAGGAAAGGCATTAAGCTTATCTGATGTAATGGAGATCAAAAAAGGCGAAAGGCTATGGGGGGCAATCGTAGGGGTATGAAGATTATAGATTCCCATGTCCATGTCTGGTCTAAGGACTTTGAACGCTATCCCTTCCAGGGATACGATCATCTGAAGCAAGTGGAGGCATCAGCAGAGCTTCTGCTTCATTGTATGGAAGAGGCGGGCGTAGCAGGAGCCCTTATCATCCAGCCCATTGTCTACCGCTGGGATCATCGTTATGTAACGTCCTGTCTCCGAGCCTGGCCTGGGCGCTTCAAGGGCATGGCCCTCATCGATCCTTCTGATTCAAGGGCTCCGGAAACCATGGAAAGGCTCGTCCGTGACGAAGGCTATTCGGCCGTGCGTCTAAACCCCAACCTATATCCCCAAGGCAAAAGCCTAGACAGTGAAATCAGCGATGGAATCTTGGAGAAAGCCGAAAAGCTTGGTATTGCAGTAGGCTTCTTGATAAATCCTAGGCACTTCGATGCCTTGGATGCCCTTTTAGACCGTCATCCAAACTTGGATGCCATCGTGGACCATTTCGGCTTATGTAGTATGAAGGATGGCGGACCTCAAACCAACCTGGGCTTCAGGAAGCTCTTGGAAATGGCAAGGCATCAAAGGCTTTACATAAAGCTCTCGGAGTTTCCTAATGCATCCTTAGAGCCCTATCCATACCGAGACTTGCACCCATGGATTCATGCCCTCCTTAGAACCTTCGGAGCCAAAAGGCTGATGTGGGGGACGGATTTTCCTTACATCATGAGGCAATGCGGCTATAAACGTGGTCTCGAAGTCTTGATGCATGAAACACCAGGCATTTCTTCGGAGGAAATGGAGTGGCTTCTTGGAAGGACTGCTGAGAAAGTTTTTGGAAGCTGGTCTTGAGGCCGACGGAAATAGAAAAATCGAAGGAGAGACCTTTTCTTGCTAAATGCCCGGGGTGATAAGCCTTGCCCGTCTTTTCGCATGAGGATCTGAGACACCTGGGTCGTAAAATCTTTATGGCCCTTGGAGCCCCTGAGGAGGAGGCAAGATTGGTGGCGGATCTCCTCGTGAAGGCTAATCTCGCCGGAGTAGATTCCCATGGAATTATCCGGATTCCTTCCTACGTTAGGGAAATCGAGGAGCAACGAATCGTTCCCGGCTCAAAGCCTAAGATTGTGAAGGATACAAAGACTATTACGATCATCGATGGTAATAGGGGCTTTGGTCAGACAGTAGCCTTAAGGGCCATGGAGATAGCCATCGAGAAAGCGAGGCTGCAGGGCATAGGGGTTTCGGGAGCATACAACTGCGGCCACATCGGGCGCCTTGCTGATTATGCGATGCTAGCGGCGGAGAAGGGGATGATCGGTCTTGTCATGACACCTGGAGGACGCTGGGTTGCCCCTTGGGGAGGCAGGGAAGCCGTCCTGGGAATAAGCCCTATCAGTATGGCTGTGCCCGCAGGGAAATACAGACCCTTCGTTTTGGATATGTCCTCAGGAGTTGCGGCTGCTGGAAAAATAAGAGTAAAGGCAGTAAGGGGGGAGAAACTTCCCATCGGATGGATCATCGATAAAGATGGTAAGCCTTCAACGAATCCTGAGGATCTGGAAAGGGGAGGGGCTATCCTTCCTATCGGAGGGGATGTGGGCTACAAGGGCTATGGCCTTTCTTTATTTGTCGAACTCATGTGCGGTCCCCTTTTGGGATTCAAGAACCTCGGAAAGGGAGCAGGGAAGGGCATCTTTATGATGGCCTTGAATGTTGCGGACTTCACGCCTTTAGAGGAATTCAGGGGAGGGGTCGATTCGTATATAGCGACTGTTAAGGCTTCAAAATTGGCGGAAGGCTGCAAAGAAATCCTCATCCCAGGAGAGCCGGAGTTTCGGGAAGAGGAGCGAAGGAAAAGGGAGGGAATCTATGTGGAAGAACCAACCTGGGATGAGATTATAGAGATTGCGAGAAAGCTGAAAATCGATACAGAATCCATCAAGCCAATACGACCATGAAAAAGGAAAAGAAGATAGAAAAGAAAAAAAAGTCACTTATAGAATAGATCGATTCGACTAGGATGGATTTGGAATCACTAAAGCGGAGGGGAGCAGGTATTTGGCACGAGATCTAGGAGTGATAGAAAGCCCTTTGATGCGAAACCTTCTTCTGGTAGCCATAGCCCTTCTAGCCTTTTCAGGGTTTATGGACCTTACTCTATGGCTTCAACATCGATTCATGGTTCCTGGTTTTGTTGTGAGCGTCTTCTGCTTCGCTGAAACCCTCCTCATCTTGGCAATCCAATGGCTTATAGGAAGACTGAAAACTCATGGAAATTCTTTTGGACAAAGACGATCCGGTTGAGACCTTTTCGGCTGGCTGGGCTAAGGAGAGGAAGATGTTATCCTAATAGCCTCGTGGCGACGATCGAAGTTCAGAGCAAAAAAGAGAAGAGAAAAAGGTGGATTGGCAAAAATGAAGACTTTAGAAGGGAACCTAAGCCCGTCATATTTCTAGTCCTATGTGTTAAGAGGGTTGCAGTTTCGCCTTTCAGCCTTTAAGATCCTTTCGATGGACGGGTTGAGGAGGATGGAGGTCAAGCCAAAAAGGCGTTGGATTCTCTTTCAATTTTTCGAGGGGGAGGTACAATCTTAGTCAGGGGTGCTAAGCACACTCAAGATCCCGCTCATCCTCCCGTCGCATGGGCCAGAGATGCCATTGCACCCCAAAAATTTCTTCGAAAGCCTTCCATTTGAACTTTTTTCCATCCTACAACCTTTCTCGTTTCCCAAAAATATTTCGCATGTCATCATAAAGGATTCATGGTTAAGCTTAACGATCGTAAGATGCGTTGGATCATCCGGCAGAAGCTGAGGGGAATGGATTCTATTGAGGCGGGATAGCATCGATCAAGAGGCTTCCCCATTAGGGGGTTGGGAAGTTCTAGAAGGCTTACACGTGAAAAGCCTCCGGAATAAGGAAAAGCTCCAATGGAAATGGAGCTAGTGAAATAATTATGGGAAACTACAACAGCTTGGAAAAAGGAAAGGAAAGGAAAGGAAAGAAAAATAAAAATAGGGCTAAGATAGGAGCTTATAGCGAATGAGCATGTTATCGATTCTACAGATTCGTATAGCCACGGTTTTCATGCTTGACCTCGAGGTTCCTATGCTACTCAGTAAGCTTGCGGAGAAAGGGTATATTACAGCCCGGGTTAGACCGACACTTGAGGGGGCAACTATTAGTTTCATAGAACCTCCTAACGTTATTGCTGGTAAAGGGACTGCAAGAGTAGATTACGATTTCGGGAGGAGGAGCTTAGGCATTGAAAGCTCCGTTTCCAAAGAAATTCTTAATGTGTTAGATGAAATTGAAAGTTGCCTCAAAGAAATAAATGTGGATGTTAAGAAAGCCCTTATCCCTTATGAAGCCATTATTATAGCGGAAGCATTTATAAAACCTAGATTTATAGACAATGAGTATACCTTTAAAGATTTGCTCGGTTTTGATTTAAGATTAATGGAGGCGGGTTTTGTAAATGAAGATGGGGGTCCAACTTCGGATAAATGGTTCCACATGAGGATAACTCCAATTTGGAGTTCATACAGGATGGATGAGAAAGAGAACTTTTACAGAGTCACACTAGTATATAGGGAGGAGAAAACGAAAATTATAAATTTCATAGAGAACATAGAAAGCATTTTAAGAAGACTATTGGAAGAGGTGTAAAGATGTCGAGTATTTATAACTGGGTTCCTGAACCCCCCTTAGAACCCGTCATAAGACTGAGCCATGAACTGGAGCCGATACCATACCATTCCCCGCCAGAACGTTACACTTTTAATGAAGATATAAGAGAGACTGTAAGGCAGCCAGTAGTATCGAGAACGATTCGTCAGGTATTAAGGGGTTACATTCCTAGATTAATAGCTACATTATTGGGAAGAGAAGAAGTTTGCAGCATAGACATATACAATGATAACCTTTATGGTACTGTGCTCAGGATCACAACAGACCTTCCAGCCAAAGAGGCTCTGGAACTTTGGTTGAAGCTCACAGATTACTTACCATATGAAAACCATAAAATCGTCTTATCGGTCAAATGGTTAGGGGAGAACAATGTCAGCGAGGATGAGCTAATCGAATACACAGTCAAAATAATGATTAAATCGAAAGTAGGGCCGAAAGCTTTAAAGGGATTCGACGCGGCACGTATGGTTCGAGAAGCACGTGTATAATAGCAATGTCTTATCTAGATACTTCTGTAATCATCGCCTACTGCATTGATAACGACCCTCACCATGGTAAAGCCGTAAGTATGATAAAGAGACTAAAACAAGCAGATAAGATGGATAGATTCTACGCATCAACTCTTACATTAGTAGAGCTTTATTCTGTGGTATCGAGAAATATTGAAAGCTATAAGCTTCCTCCCGGCATTGAAGATATAACAAACCATAAAATTAAATTACATATAACAATTAGCTATTTTCTTCGACTTCTTTCTATCTATATATTTTCAGATGAGGCTAAATTAACAGATTTAGATAGCTTAAAACTCTTTTATAAATTCTTCTTGGCTATTAATTTGGCTAATGAACTCAAATTGAAAACGTTGGACCTCCTTCATATCGCATATGCAAGTCAATTAGTGAAGAAAGGAATCATAAGGTTTTTTGCTACATTTGATTCTGAAATTCTAGATAAAAAGGAGGCTATACTAAAAAATACAAGAATCGAGGTTATAAATGAATAAATGAAAGCTCCTCCCATTATTAACACTATGGATAACGAGGCTTTTGAGGCTGCGTAGTCCTTGCCCCTAAAAAATATAAGGGTGAAGCCCCTGGCGGCTGAGAGCCTTGGAGTCAGGTCCATGTGCACTTATGTGGAAACTCCGGAGGTTCGCATCCTCTTAGATCCAGGAGTGGCCTTAGGACCGAGGTTCAGGCTCCTTCCCCATCCCATCGAATATAAAGCCCTGAGCGAGAGCAGGGAAAGGATCCTCGAGTATGCGGCCAAGGCGGAGGTTGTAACAGCCTCTCATTACCATTTTGACCATGTATCGCCACCCCTCAGCAGCGATAGCGTCTGGACATGGAGTAGCAAAGAGGTTGCCCAGCAGATCTATGGGGATAAGATCCTCCTTTTGAAGGACATAAGGGAAAGGATCAGCTTCAGTCAGAGGAAGAGGGGATGGATCTTCAGGAAGGTCCTCGAACCCTTAGCCAAAAAAGTCCTTCCTTGCGATGGGGCATCCTTCTCCTTTGGCGATACGAAACTTCGCTTCTCAGATCCCGTCGTCCATGGCGAGGAGGGGGGAGGGTTAGGATGGGTAGTTCTCCTAAAGATTTCAAGGCTAGGGGAAAGCTTCATGTTTTGCCCCGATGTCCAGGGTCCCATGTCCCAAGAAACCTTAAACCTTATCCTATCCGAGAAGCCCGATATGGCCATGGTAGGAGGCCCCCCTCTTTATTTGGCCGGCTTCAGGGTATCGGAGGAAAGCGTAAGGATGGGAATATACAACCTGGCCAAGCTGACAAAGGTCGTTCGAAGCATCATCCTAGACCATCATTTGCTAAGGGACATCAACTGGAGAAGCTTCGCAGCCCCCGCTTACGAAGAAGCTGCTTTGAACGATTGTCAAATCCTCACAGCGGCTGAAAGCCTAGGACTTTCCCCTCGGATCCTAGAAGCCCAACGCAGGAATCTTTACGAATCAGAGCCCCCTTCGGAGGCTTTCGAGAGATGGCTAAGGCTTCCCTATGAGAAAAGAAGGCTTCAAAAGCCCCCCCTTTAATCTGCGGCCGCTTCACACACATACGCATCTCCTTCCCTTTTCTAGAAATTTTGACTTTTTCAAAGACGAACCTACCGTGAGGAGTTCTAGCATAGCGGGAAAAGGGTCTGCGTTCGGGCTATGAAGGCTTTTAAAGGTTAGCCTCTAAGAAAAAGTCGATAAAAATGGTATACGATCTAGTTTTAAAGAATGGAAGGATCGTCGATGGAACAGGGAACCCATGGTTTTATGGAGATATAGCCATAAAGGCTGGAAAGATCGTAAGAATAGGAAGAATCGATAAGGGCGATGGTGAGAGGTTTATTGATGCCGAAGGCTCGGTTGTGGCTCCTGGTTTTATCGACATCCATTCTCACTCGGACTTTGCCATCGTTTCGAATCCAATGGCAGAAAGCAAGGTGAGACAGGGAGTAACGACGGAGGTTAATGGCAATTGTGGAAGCTCTGCCGCCCCCCTACCTTTCAGCCATGAAAGGTATGGAGAGAAGAGCCAAGGAAGTCGTGGGGGAGAGGAGGTCAAATGGAAAACCCTGGGAGACTACTTCACCCTTCTCGAGAGAATGGGCGTTTCCATCAATATCGCCTCCCTAGTAGGCCATGGCACTGTAAGGTCCTGTGTCATGGGCTCTGAAAACCGCAAGCCAACAGCGGAAGAGTTGGATCGAATGAGGAGCCTCGTCCATCAGGCGATGGTCGATGGAGCCCTTGGTCTATCTTCCGGGCTCGACAGGGGTTTGATCCCTGGATGCTATGCCGAAACGGGAGAGATCATCGAGCTCTGTAAGGTCGTTGCTAGGTTCGGAGGTTTTTATGCAACACATCAAAGGAATCGCCAGGAGAGGGTTCTGGAGGCAGCTAAGGAAGCCGTCGAGATAGGAGAAAGGGCTGGAGTTCCGGTTCAGATATCCCACTTTGTACCGAGGTTTCCCGATGGAAACAAGACCTTAGAATGCATGGGAATCATCGAAGCGGCAAGAAGGCGAGGTATCGATGTGACTTGCGATGTTGTAGTCCCTAATGCCCGGGGAGGATACCATTGGGCCCATGGTTCCTTGGCGACCCAGGTTTTACCCCTTTGGGCCTACGAGGGTGGCCGTGAGGCTCTTCTCGAAAGGCTAAGGGATCCTGAAGCCCGAAGGAAGATGCGTAGAGATGCCGAGCCCCTTTGGGGGATATGGCGCCAAGGCCTATGGGATAGGCTCATCCTTCTCGATAGCCATGGAAGCCCCGATCTAGTGGGAAAGACCTTCGAAGAAATCTCCAAAGCTAAGGGAGTCGATCCATGGGAAGCAGCCTACGATATCCTGCTAGCCGAGGGAGGACGTAGTTGTGGAATCCTTGGGGCAAGCACTGAGGAAAGGGATTCAATCATCGTCATGAAGTATCCATGGTCATCCTTGGAATCGGATAGGGCGCTTCATGTACCTTCAGGATCTTCAGCTTCGGCGAAGGAAAGGGCCGATGCCAATGCCTATGGAGCCTTCCCTAGGATCTTCCGCAGATATGTTCGTGAGCTTGGAATCCTTAGCCTCGAAGAGGCCGTAAGAAAAGTGACATCCCTTCCAGCCCAAAGGTGCGGCTTTCAGGATAGGGGGCTTCTAAAGGAAGGGTTCTGGGCAGACATCGTGATCTTTAGCCCAGAAAGGATTGCTGATAGGGCAACGATAGAGGAGCCAACCCAGTATCCGGAAGGTATCGACTATGTCCTTGTCAACGGACAGATCGTGGTTGAGAAAGGCGAACATACAGGTACCAAAGCCGGGATGATCCTTCGAAGAGGATGCCTTTAACAGATCAGTTTATGGGAGTCCTTGATAGCCTATAAATTCCTCCGATCCTTCTCTTTTATTTTCTGATTCTGATGCTTGGTGGCTCCATTATTACCTTTCGGATAATTCTCCATAGCTATGTTATCGATGCCAACGATTTCGAGGCTTCTCATGAAGATCCCTTAGCCCTAAGGACCTTTACAGCATCCTAGAAAGGGGAAAAGCATTATATGGAGATGCCTCCTCTGAAGAAGGGTCTAGGCATGGCAAAGCCGAGGCGTAACCTAGATTGCCCTTCTGTGCGCAGATCCTCCATGTACCTCCATAGAACAGATGCAAGCACGGACGAAGCCCTTCACCATTGACTTGATGGCCGAGAGGTTCTTCATCGATTGGAACCCCAACTCTGGCATTTATTTTCGCTCTTAATCGTAAAGTTGTTGGTGTCCATGAGACGCATGAAGGCTTTTTCCATAGCCAATAAACTTCCTGATTAAGAGCGTTTATTTTTTATAAGATAGCCATAAGGAACGATGCCAGCATGGATCCTAGACTTCTTATGGCTAAACATAGGAGTATTCTTCGAAGAGGATGCCCTTCAAAGATAGGTTTACAAGTCGCGGATATTCTAAAGAAAAAAATTTTGCTTTTTCTATTGGAACAACCTCATTAAGCTTAAAAACTCTCTAATCCTAACAGATAAATGCCTTTTAAAAAGGATGGTATGAACCTTGAGTTTAAAGAAGGTTTTAAAAGAGTTCAAAACCAGAGAAGACTTCGAAGAGGCCACAAGGGATAGGGGAATTGAGCTTACCGACCGGGATGTAAGGCTAACCGATTCTGTACTCATCGCCAATGAGATGGGACGCATCAACAGCCGGACCTTTGAGAGGGTCAGTGGTAATATATGGGCGAAGAAAGAGTTCTGGATAGAGGATCCAAAGGTCTCCTCAGCCAAGCTTTGTCTCTTCAACTTCTGTGAGAGGGGTGAGGATGGAGCACCCCTCTTCATAGAAGTAAACGGAAGGGGAAGGGTCGTCCATCGATGGAGGACGAAAAGGGAATATTGGGAAGATCGCTGGACAGCCATACCTATACCGGTTGAATATCTGAAGCCAGGTCTTAACGAATTCCTTTTCCACTGCGATGAAGGTATTGTATGGAACCTTTGGATCGAGAACAGCCGATGGCCCAACAGGAGTGCCAAGAGCATCGATGGAGGCTACAGTTGGAACTATGAAAGGATGGGATTCAACGATTCCTGCGATGGTGAATACGTAGCCCGCCTATGGCTTGAGAGGTATGCCGAGCGGGGCGTGATTACATCGCCTGTCCTGGACTTGGCTACTTTAGCCTTCGAGGGTCCCATAGGTCCCCGTATAGCCATGAGAAGCCTAAGGCTTTCATGCGATGCAGAGGAGCCACCAGGAACCTCCATAAGGCTAGAGGGACGCCTCGGCTCCTTTCCTTCCTTCTTTCCTGACGCTTCTTTCTTTCCTGACGCCTGGACCTGCTGGGGGCCTGTCGAGGAGATCCTGAAGGACGAAAAGGTTCGTTCTGGGGATTACAGGTACTTTCAATGGAGGGCAATCTTAGAGACCAGGCTGCCGAAAGCTACACCCGTTCTAAGGAAAGTATCCTTGGAAGCCGAGGTTTCAGCGATGGATGAGGATCTAGCCGAACTGGCGAAGATGAAGGTCCTCGAATGCCAAAACGAGAAGATCGTAAGGGGCTCCTATCCCTTCGCCTTTCAGCCTTATGAGGAAAGGCGCCTCCAGATCCTTAGGGAACGCTATGAGCTCGATTGGGTAACAAAGCCCGGAAGGACGGACTTTGAGAAGCTAACTCTTCTAAGGGATTGGATAAGGCAGCAGTGGGAGGATGGATGGAAGAGGGCAACAAACTGGGGAGGAAGGCTGGGCTACATAGACTACTGCCCTCCTTGGGATGGCCTTGTCATCCTCGAGCTGGCGAAGAGGAAGCTAGCCTTAGGGATGTGCACCCATTACAGCACAGCCTTCGTCCACGCCTGTGCAGCCCTGGGCTATCCGGCCAGAACAGTTATCATCAAGGCACATTGCGTCACGGAAGTTTGGTCCAACGAGCATAAAAAATGGGTTATGTTCGATGTGGGTGGGGATGTGGACGATTCCACAAAGGCTACATACCACTTCGAGAAGGATGGGGTTCCCCTAAGTGCCTTGGAAGCCCATCAGGCATGGATCAAGGGAGAACTGGATGCCATAAGGATAGTACCGGAGAAGGCGGCCAAGCGCTTCCCATCGGTTAGGGATAGGATTTCCCTCTTCGAAAGGTTCTGCATAACTCTAAGGAACGATGAACTAACATCCCTCGAGCCCGGAGAGCCTGAGCATGGAAGGATGTGTTACCATTACGATGGCTACCTCTGGTGGAAGGATGAAAGGTCTCCATTGCCATGGTTCTCCCTTCAATCGAATAGGGCTTACGATTTTCACTGGAATGTCAATGTGACGGAGATTCACTTGAGCCTTGGAGGGAGTAGGGCTTCTCTGAAGGTCCAGCTGGAAACGGTAACTCCAAACTTTGATAAGTTCCTTGTAAGGCTAGATGGGAAGGAATGGGTTGAAAAACCTTCCAGCTTCTTGTGGAGTCTTCATCAAGGCATCAACACACTAGAGGTAAAGTCTATGAACAAGTTTGGCAGGGAGGGGATCGTAAGTAGCGTTAAAGTCGAATATGCTGAAGCTTGAAGAGCTTAGAGATGTAGAGGAAGAGGAAGAGGAAGAGGAAAGGGAAGGAAAAGGGAGGAATCGATAAGAGGAACCATTCTAGAAAGTTTGAAGTCCATGCGCTTATCCTTTCCTTTCCTTTTTCCCTTTTCACCTTCAATTTCAATTTTCCTTTCCCTTCCGCTCTAAAAGGCATTCTTTCCCTTTTTCCTCCGATCCCTTTTCCATCGTTCCGGTTTTCAGGTATTCGACCTCAAGGTCATCGAACCAAGTCGTCCCCCTTCCTTCCTGCCTTAGGAATATGTGGATGAAGTAAGTTTCCTTAGGAGCAGGCCCCAGCCTCACGGAAAGCCTTGTCCAATCGTTCTTGCCTCGAAGCCTCTTTGAGCTTAATATCGGATAAACATCAGGCTCATTTGGAATATTGTAACGGGCGGCAATGGAGGAGCCCAATCCTTCCACATCCTTTGTCTTAACGAAGCATGATATGGAAACGGGCCTCCTAGGCATCCAAGGTCCCATCCATCCTCCGGCCCCTTCGTGCTGAATACCCCATTGGGCCAAGCCAAAATCCTGCTTTTCTATCTTGAGGGAGAATCCATCGCTATGCCCCTCCCCCTTCTCCCAGGAGTGCCCAGTCCCGGCTAGAGGCATCCATATCCAAGGATCTATGCCCTCATAGGGCTTGCTGATGTCGCAGGGTTTTTCGAAACTGCAGCGGCGCTCATAGGCCGGAAGGATGGAAAATCGAGCCTCTTCTGGCTTCAAAGATGGTAGCCTCGCTAGGCTCTCCATACGTTTCGCATCACTGTCCGAAAGCTGAAAAACCCTAAACCTAGCCTCTATCGGATACGAAAGCTCTTCGTTCCTTAGGATCAAGCCCATATGGACATCGTAGCCCCATGGACAGATCGAAAGGACAGTTCTTTTGGCCGTTTCGCCCAAAATCTGAAGGGCAGGATTGCCTATAGCTTCATAGACCGCTGCAAAGACCCCATTTTCCTTTAGATGGATATGGGATTTATGGGAGCTAGGGAAGTGATTGATAGGCACTTGGAGAACATCGCCCCCTTTAGCCTCGTATACGAACCTTTGATAGCGCCCCTTCCAAGCCCCGGGAAAGGCTATGGATGGCGCAGGAAGGTCGACGAACCAGGGATCCGAATATTCGAAGGATACATCGCCTTTCGATCCATAGAATTCTTCCGGAGATGAAACCTCCAAGGTACATTGGAAATCATAAACGTAGCTTCCAATATTCCGATCGTATGTAAGGGTAAGGATTCTCTTGGAGGATGCCATTCCATAGGGATCATGGCATTCAATCTCTAGGATGAATCTATCGGAGCCTTCTCCTTCAACCCTAAGGTCTGAAAGGATATCTGTGGCTATGCATCGGGCTCCAGCAATGGTTGCGCTTCTCTTAAGCACCCAGTAGAGCTGTACTCCTTCGATAAGCGGTTTCCCTCCCGGAGATAGCTTGAGCCTCCTAAGGACGATGGGGCGGGGCGTGAGGTTGAAGTACCTCAAGGATTGCTCTGGCTGCTCTACGAGGACCGTATCAAGGCGAGCCACAGGATCCTCATGGTCGTAGATCCATTGCTCGTAGTTAACGGTGCCTCCGTGGATTCTCCAAGAGAAATTGGGCACATGATCCTTGAGACCCATGGCTATACGCCTTCCAAAATTTCAGGAAGCCTACCGTCTTTAAAAGGATAAATTAAAATGATCTCTCAAAATTTTATTTTTCCTCCCTGCTTCTTTCCTTTCTAACAATCGTTTCTAGAATGGAAAGGAGCTTGAAGCTTTGGTCAAGTCTTGATAAAGAAGGCTAAGGGTTAAAAATTCACTTCATGCCACCGACGATTACTTATGCCGCCTCATAAGGGAGGCAAGGATGAGGGCTCCTAAACCTACAGCTAGGAGGGAGAAGGCATAGAGCAGATTCATAAGGATGGCATAGACGGCCAGGGATGCCGCTATCAGTATGAGAAAGATCCCCCAGCCCCCATAGTAACCCTTATCGCTTTCCGTAAAGCCAAGCCCATAGATGAGGGTCCAAGTCCCTATTACAGCGACATGAAGGGCTAAAAGTAGCCATAGATTCGTTACTGTTTCGCTGGCATAGAGAAGCGCGCTGACACCCAGGGATATAAGAAGTAGCCCTATAGCCGTAAAGCTATAGTGAACGACTGGCATGAGAATCACGGAAACTTGAAACCGCAGTGGAGGCAGAACTTCGATTCCGCTGGAACTGTTTGGTTGCAGTTTGGACAATTCTTCGTCTGGGCGCCTGGGGGCGGCGTTTGTTGGCCAGCCATGGGGGAACCACAGTTGGAGCAGAATTTGGCACCCTGGGGCATGGCTGCCCCGCATTTGGGACATGGAACCGTTGGCTGAGGAGCTTGAGGAGCTGGGTAAAGAAGCGGTGGTACTAAGACCACTCCTGCTCCTACAGCGGCCCCTGGGGACTTTCCAAGCTCCTTGGCCGTTTCCTTAACGGTTTCCATCCTTAGAACCTCGCTTGGAGCTACCCCCGTTCCCCGGATGTAGAAGATCCTATCCCTCCACTCAGGAGCCGTATCAACCCCTTCAAAACGCAAATCAGTAAGCTCCATACCGAATCTCGCGAACTCTTCCGCTATCCTAACCTTAACCTCAGAGGAAACCGTAGGAAGGTTCGTAAAGACATTGAAGATGCTGTAAGTCGAAAGTTGTTTGAGGATAGCCTCATTGATGTAGCCTCTAATGAATTCGTTGACATCAGTGGTTGTAAAAAGGGACTGCCTTCCGACAACTTCCATGACGAAAAGGGATGGATCCCTGATCTGGAACCAAAAGCTGCCATGGAACATGAGGGGAGCGATCTCTACAGTCTGCGTTCTTCCTCCAAACTTTCCAGCAAAGCGCTTCGTTGAAACATATATGACCATGCATTTGAAAGGGGTGCGTTCAAAGCCAGCAATCCTAGAGAGGACCCCTGTAAGAAGGGGAAGGTTCTGGGTCGTAATGGTGTGGCGTCCCGGACCGAAGACTTCATAAACCTTCCCATCTCTGAAGAATACGGCAACCTCCATCTCATGGACTATCAGTTGGGCTCCCCAGCTAAGGTCTTCTATGGGATATCTCCAAACCACGTCTTCCCCAGAAGGATTTACCCATTCTATGATTTGGGGCATAGGCTTCTATTCCCCTTTCTGCTCCTAAAATTGGCTTCAAACTATTTAAGGCATCCCTGTCGGTATTAAGGGCTTATGCCACCATAAGCAGGAGCTGTAACCTTAAGCCTTAGGGGAGCCCTATCTTCTTCGATGAACTATGATAGCAAAATGCTTCGAAAGAGATAGGACTCCCCTAGCCATCGTAGCCTATGCCCTTTACTTATACTTATCGGGACTAAGCCTTAGGAAGGATTCGAGGGCAATAAGCTTCTTCTATCCAAGGAGCCATCAGTCCATATGGAGATGGCTCCATAGATTCGGAAGCCTATCAGAAGCCTTCTACGTAGGGAAGGCTAAGGTAGCCGTAGTGGATGAGAGAACCGTAATCATAAAAGGAGAAGAAGCCTGGA